>Ga0209935_1000232_pt1 | contig 181191 bp, 185 predicted proteins | sample ThiBio_1000_plan_2_FD_183958 | JGI IMG/M metagenome (GOLD analysis project Ga0209935, IMG submission 183958) | Wastewater bioreactor microbial communities from Cape Town, South Africa - Thiocy_cont_1000_plan (SPAdes) | ecosystem: Engineered > Bioreactor > Thiocyanate-remediating >...
AAATAGAAGAATTGTATAAAATTGTTCAAAATAAGAAGGAATTCAACAAACTCAATTTCCCCCAATTTTTAAAATTATTAGAGCGACTTCAACAACAAGGATATTTATCTGGTATTGTTTGTAATGGATTAAACATTTTTGTAGAAGAAGAGCATTTCGCATGGAAAACTGCTGTATTTACAAATGCTAAAAAGAGAATTGCTAAAAAAGCAGTAAGCTTAATTGAGTCTGGAAATATTATCGCTATGGATGCAGGTTCCACTACCCTTGAAGTATCCAAACAGATCGGCAATGGTTTAAGAATGAAGGCATGGAAAAATTTGAAAATAATTACAAACTCGCTTTCTGCAGCAAACGAACTTCTAAGTGTTTCGTCTGAAATGGGCTGGGATGATGTTTCTTCATTAGTAGAAGTATATATTATCGGTGGTAGAATTCGCCCAAATACTCTTGCAGTTGTAAATGACAATCTTGAATTCAAACAAAAATACAACGACGACTTTAAGAATATGCTCACCAGCTTTGGTAATGCAGATATTGCCTTTGTTGGATGTAACGGTATTCATTCTGATTTTGGATTTAGTACACACAACAACGTGGAAGTATATACAAAATGTGACATCTTATCCTACTCTAAAAAGAGAATAATACTTACCGATCCTTCAAAATTTGGGATCAAAGAAGAACGAGTATTTGCAACGTTTAATGACTCTCTTGATGTTATAACCATTTCAGACGGTTTTGAGGAAACAATTTCAAACTATGAGAAATTTTTTGAGACAACATCTACAAACCTCATATTGGCATGAGTAGAAAAATAATAGCAATAACGCTGAATTCTGCTGTAGATAAGATAATCAGAATTGAAAAAATCAAGTCTCGTCATGTGATTGAATCAGACGAGCATTTCGCATTTCCATCTGGGAAAGCTATGAATTCAGCCAAAACATTAGAAAGCTTGGAGACTAAAGTTAACGGAATATGTTTTGTCGGTGAAAATGACTATAACTTTTTTTCTCAGCTTAATTCAAGCCATATTAAATTGAAGCTATTTAAGGTATTTGGAAACACACGGAATAACATTACTCTTATAGATAGAAACCATTCTTTAATTGCCCATTTAAAAACAAGTGGTTATACACTTTCTGAAATAGACTTGGAATATTTATATGCAGCGTTAAACAAAATTGTAAAATCGAACGATATAATAATTTTATCTGGAAGTTTGCCTAAGGGCGTTCCAGTAAATTCGTATAGGACCCTAATAGAATATTTTAATAAAAAAGGTTCCAAAGTAGTATTTGACTCTAGCAAACTCTTTCTAAAAGAAGGGATTAAGGCAAAACCATATTTAGCAAAACCAAACATTAAGGAATTGGCGGATATTACCAATGGCACATTTAGTAGAGAAAAAGATATTGTAAATGCCGCAAAAGCTATTAATAGAATGGGTATTGAATTAGTTTTTGTTTCGAGGGGGGCAAAAGGTGTGATCGTTACTCAAAATAATCGTTCTGGCTATTGGATTGGAGGTATACAGTCCAGGCTCGACAATATTCAAGGAAATGAAATTGGTTGTGGCGATGCAATGGTTGGCGGAATTTCTTTTGGCCTTTATCACAATTATGATATCGAAAATCTCATCAATATTGCGGTTGCGACCGGGACTGCAAATTTATTAAAAATGGGCCCTGGCTTATGTAATGCTCAGGATGTTAAACGTTTGCAAGAGCGTATCTCTATTCAGTTTAAGCAATAAACAGACCTTTTAAATTTTACAGTCATGTAAGCATAAAACCACATAATGTTACTTCACCAAAATGTATTACTATGGCAGATTTCATCATTGAGATACTCAAGTACCTCGGTATTATCATGGCAGCGTGGGTACTATTTTCCTACACATTCAATCCCCGCCGCACCTTCGATAACATCACAAGCACCTGGCACCGTTCTTTCGCAAATCAGCATTATTCGGCGCAGGAATTCTACAGGCTCGTAGATGCCGCGATTCGCGAGAAGAAGATCACACACCTTTCCATTGAGCGGGTTATCTATTCGGACACCTTTCTCGGGTCGCGGGAGTACTTGCAGATACGCAGGAGCGACCAGATGATACTCATCTGCGCTGCACCGTTCGGCACGGACTATTTCATATCCTGGCGGCAGGGTCAGCCGGTGCATTTCCTGCAAGACATGTGCATGCGCATCCCTAAGATAGGTGAATCGTTGACCGCCGTCTTGTTCCGCAAGACCTTTTTTCAGCAGGATACGGATGCAATGTTCCGGGAAGCGGTGCATCAATGCGTGCTGGCCGCCATCAACCATATTACAAGCACCCAAGCGGAACGAGTACCCATAGCGCCCATACGTAATGACGGCGGCCAACAGAACATCGAATTCGCCTGATGCCGCCCTCCCTTTCGGAACGGCTTACCGCCCAATTCTACGATTGGGAGCTCCGCGGCCGCGGCTGGCTCGCGTATGAGCTGGCCGTTGACCTTGAACCGCCATTCCATCCCTTCTTTGGGCATAGCATACCGAGTATTCCGGTTGCAGACGATGGCAAGCGGCCAACTATCCTGGGGCGTATCGTAAACGCCCTAGTGCCCAAAGAACCGCCGCCCGCACAGGAAGAAGCGCCTGAACCAGTAGAACCATATCTTTTCGATTGCACTGAGCGCATACAGGTCTTTTCCCTCGTCGTGCCCAAGGGGTACAAGGTAGGCATAGAGGAGACAGAGCAATTGCTCTTAATGCTCTCCAATTGCCAATACCCGTTGAGCTTTGAGATAGTCGGAAGCCATACCAGTATATCCCTCCAATTTGTCTGCCGCACCTCAGATGCTGCCTACCTCCAAAGCCAGGTCAAGGCGTTCTTTCCGGGCTGTATCGTTACCGAGCAGCCGGACCGTATAGAGCATATCTTAGAGACCGGGACCGTCGGCTACATACAGGACTATGGGCTTAGGGACGAATTCATGCGTCCGCTGGTCATGACGGATAGCCTCAAAATAGACCCGTTCACAGGCTTATTCGCAGCCTTGGAAAACCTGCGGGAGAACGAATACGCCGTTATACAAGTCCTCTTTAAAGGAGCGCTGAATCCCTGGGCTGAGAGCATCATGCGGTCAGTGCTTGATAGTGATGGCAAGTCCTTTTTCTATAACGCCCCGGAAATGGTACAGCTTGCCAAAGAGAAGATCGCAAGTCCCTTACATGCGGTCGTGCTGCGGACACTGGTGAGCAGCAAGACAGAACGGGAAACCTTCACCCTCTCAAGGGCGGTAGAAAGTGCGCTCGTTCGCGTTTTTACAAATTCGTATAACTCCCTTATCCCCCTGAACCCTCCCGGTGAGGATTTCCAGGAGAACATAGACAACCTATTGCTTAGGGAATCCCAGCGCCTGGGCATGCTCCTAAACAGCCGGGAGCTGGCGACCATCGTACACCTGCCGTCAGAGTCCGTCACTACCGCTAAACTGGAACGTGATGCACGGAAAACCAAATCAGCCCCAGCAATAACAGAAGGACACAAGCTGGTACTCGGCATAAACAGTCATGCCGGCCGGGAAAAGCAGGTTACGGTGTCAAATGCCCAACGACTAAAACATACACACATCATAGGCGCGACTGGCACGGGTAAGTCCACTTTTTTGCAGAGCATCATTTGCCAGGACATACAAAATGGTGAAGGGCTCTGCGTTTTGGACCCACATGGTGACTTGATCGAGAGCGTATTGCCCTACATACCGGAATCCCGAATTAATGATATCCTCCTCATTGATCCCGCAGACGGGGCCTACCCGGTTGGCTTCAATATCCTTAGTGCCCATTCGGAGATAGAGAAAGACATCCTGTCCTCCGATCTCGTGGCGGTCTTTAAGCGCCTGAGCACCAGTTGGGGCGACCAGATGAACAGCGTCTTTGCCAATGCCATACTTGCCTTCTTGGAGAGCAAACAGGGAGGAACACTTGTAGACCTCCGCCGCTTCCTGGTCGAGAAAGGCTTTCGGGACAGCTACCTCAAAGGCGTATCTGACCCGAGCATCGTGTACTACTGGCAGAAAGAGTATCCATTGCTTAAATCCGGCTCTATAGGGCCTATTCTGACACGTTTAGACACCTTCCTGCGACCTAAGCTCATCCGCAACATGGTGTCCCAAAAGAAAGGGTTGGATTTTGAACACATTTTGGATAGCAAAAAGATCGTACTGGTCAAGCTATCGCAAGGGCTTATCGGGACTGAGAACAGCTACCTCTTAGGGACATTCTTCATCACCAAGTTCTACCAGGCCGCGATGGCCAGACAGGCCAAAGGCAAAGAGCATAGAAGCGACTATTTCTTGTACATAGATGAATTCCAAAATTTCATCACGCCATCCATGAGCGCCATACTATCAGGGGCCAGGAAATACCATTTGGGGCTGATACTGGCCCACCAGGACATGCAGCAGCTTGCCAAGTACGATACGGAGCTTGCCAGTGCAGTGGCCGCTAATGCGGGAACAAGGATATGTTTCCGTTTGGGAGATACAGATGCCAAGCGCTTCGAGGGCGGCTTTTCTTTTTTTACGCGAGAAGACCTGGAGAATCTGAACACCGGGGAGGCCATCGGGCGTATAGAGCGGCCGGACTATGACTTTAGCCTTACGAACGTGCCACTCCCAAACATTGATACTGCGCTAGCGGCAGCAACCACGCAAGCAGTCATTGAGCGATCCCGGCTTCAGTACGGAACGCCCAAAGAAGAAGTCGAAGCCTTGTTTGAATCCTTGCGAGAAGAACCGATTACCGAAATTCCCAAACAGCAGACAGCATCTAAGCCGGTTGCAGACAAGGTGGAACCCAGCGTTCCCCTGCAACCTATACCCGAGCCGGTGCGGATAGTCCCATCCACTAGCATAGAGGAAGAAGCCAAGAAGAAAGAGGAAACGCAGCATCGTTATTTGCAGAACCTGGTAAAGAAAATGGCGGAATCGAGAGGCTATGTTGCGAAACTAGAAGCCCCAACGCACGATGGCACAGGCAGAGTGGATGTGAGCCTGGAACGCAATACCAGCCGCATTGCCTGCGAAATATCCGTTACCACCGATACGGATTGGGAGATACACAACCTTGCAAAATGCCTGAGCGCCGGGTATGAGCTTGTCGTGTGCTGTTCCAGCGACAAGAAGATAATCAGCAATATCCGTAAAGCCGCCGAGGCGGCCTTCTCGCAGGCAGAGCAAGCCAGGCTGCTCTTTTTTGAACCGGAACAGCTTTTCTTATATCTCGATGAACAGCTTGCCAAAGAAGCAACGACCGAAACGCGGATAAAGGGATATCGGGTCAAGGTGGAGTACAACCCAGCGACTGAAAGCGAAATGAAAGGCAAGAAGGATACGATAAACAAGGCGGTACTGAGTTCCCTTAGAAAAAAGAAATCCTAGCGTTAATAGACTGCTTTTACTTTATGCAAGTCTATAACAAATGTCCCCAGCTCGTTATCATTCATAAACGTGGCTTCGTTAGTTTCATTATTCATATTGAAACTTGAACCGAGGAGATTGCATGTATGCATTTCTCCCGATAGCATTTCAACGGTAAAATCTCCCTGTTTTTGGGTCATCTGGAGCATAAAAATCAGCGGTTGCATGCCGTTCATGGTAAGTACATTTAGGAGGCAAAAATACAAAGCCAACCTCACAGTAGGCTGGCTTTGGAAAAGGTTATCGTACATTTATTAGAAGCTTAATATTAGAACTGAGTATTATGTCAGAGGGGGCTTATATCCCAAAAACAGCCGTATCAATCCCTCGTAGCACCCGCTCGGTTCGTTATGATCATTCTCCCAATGCATGATAACCCCAGGGTGCACCTTGAAAATCCTGCCAACATCCCGACGGGTCAATTTCAGGTCATACCGCCGCTTCCGCAGGTGTTCTCCCAGTGTTCGTGGGTCTTTCGGGTAGTCGTGCGGCAGGTTTGGGACCGTTTTATCCAACTCGGAAAAAGGCAACGCTTGGTAACACATCTATTACCACACAGGGAAATAATAAAGTCGTTAAATTTGATTTCCCTGACATTAATTTGCTCGACAGCTCGCATCATGGGCAATGTGATGGTATGCTTGTGTACTCGATCAGCCTGAAAAACGGGCTCCCTGATGGTACGGATATCACGAATCGCGCTGGTATTTACTTCGATTACAATCCCGTGGTGCTTACCAATACTGCCTACAACCGTACCGGCTGCCCAACATCGGTACATAATGCTGTAAAAGCAGGTGACATCCGTATATATCCTAATCCAACAGGCAATGAATTCATGATCATTACCAACAATACAACATACAATTCCTGCATATTGACCGATATGCTTGGCCATACCGTCCTGGAACAAAAACTGCAGCCGCAACGTACCACGGTTGATATTCGAAATTTGCCAGCGGGTGTTTATTACATAAGCCTGATAGGGAATAATGGTAATGTAGTACGTAAAATCGTGAAGATGTAAGGGCCCGGCCAGGGGAACAAGAATACATTCAAACAGTACAACAATATAAGCAGTGCGGGCAAAATGCCCGCACTGCTTATATCAACCACTATGTCAATCAGAATAATCGCATTTCGCAGATAACAAAGCCTTATTCTGCCGTGTTCTTAAGCTTCATGAGTAATGTGTAAGCATTTCCCGTAACAAGCGTTTGCTTTGCAAGATCAAGCCCTTTTGCATCCACTATGGCCACAGTGCCATTCTCGCTGGGCCCCGTAACAACCTCTTTCATCTCATAACTATTTTGTGCCCTGGCAGCAAATACATATTGCTTATCGCCATAGCGCACTATCGCCGCTTCGGGCACTGCATAAGCCTCTGCACTATTCACTTCGATGTCAGCATTCATGTACATGCCGGGCACCAGCGATTTATCATACTGCTCAAAATGACAATGCACCTGGATAGCCCGTTCCGTACTCACATCTTTACCTATCAGTATGATCTCGCAAGGATACTTCTTATCCGGATCGCTGTTGCTGTAAGCGAGTAATTTCTGACCAATGGAAAGCTTGTTAATATCTTTCTCGAATACAGTTAGCGCCAGGTGAATATCGGTGGGATTCACCAGTTCGAACAGCACATCGGACGGGGTAACGTATTTGCCTACATTTACCTTAACGGCAGACACGTAACCGTCTATCGGGGCATGTATGCTTATCATGCGTGAAATATTACCATCATTCAGCTTTAAAGGATCTATGCCAATAAGCTGCAACTTTTGCATTAACCCGTTTATCAGTATCTTATTGCTGCGGTACTCGGCCTCAGCTTGCTGAAAGGACTTATCGCTGCTCGCTTTACTTGCATTCAGTTCTTTCTGGCGCTGGTACTCATTCTCCAGGTATGCCTGGCGTGCTTTTGCCGTAAGATAATCCTGCTGCAATTGTATATATTGCTGGTCTTCCATACGGGCTATCACCTCTCCTTTACGAATGTGCATGCCGGGCAACAGACTTGTAGACTTAAGATACCCGCCCATCGGGAAACTGACCGATACCATGTTCTGCGGCGGCACATCTATAGTTCCCGTGACTTTCAATATCGAGCGGATGGCTTGTTTTGTAGCCATACCGGTATCTATGGCAGCATTCCTGTATTGGGCATCGGTGAGTGTAACTACCGTAGCCGCCAGGCTATCCGTGATCTTTTCTTCCTGTGTAGTATGATTACCGCAGGAAGAAAAGAAAATAGCTATATACGATACTATGAGTACGTTCTTCATTTAATTAATTTTTGGTGAGGTAATTGATCTCTAAAACAGATTCGTTCATTTTCTTTAGCGCATCGTAATAATCATTGCGTATACCTATGGCCTGGTTAAGGAGCAAGGTGTACTCCAGGTAGTTGATCTCTCCCTGCATGAATTGGCGATCTGCGATACTGATCTGCATATCAGCATTCTGCAAAGCGGTATCTTCAAAATATCTTACCGCCTTGCTATACTGGCCATAAGCCAACACTGCTTCTTTATACTCGCGGTCAAGCAGGTTGCGCCCATCCTCCTCCCGGGCTGCAGCAATACTTACACCAAGCGAAAGAGCCTTGATGTTAGCGGACCTTGCAAAAAACAATACAGGTATAGCAATACCGAACTGCAGCGAAGGGAAACGGGTACTTTGACCGTACAACCGTTCCTGGTTATCAACCTTCTGCCAGCCGCTGAAACTCTGGTTATAGTAGCCGCCTGTCAGCTCCGGAAGCAGTTGCAGCCGCTCATACCGTACCCTGGCTTGTGACACTTTTCGCTGCTGCTCAAGATATGCCAGGTAAGGATGACCGGCAATTGCCGGTTCTACCGGTAATATGCCGGGAGACATTTTCAAAAATTCCCGGGCGGGCATATAATTAGTTGCCGAATGCAGCAGGTAGGCAAAACGCTCGCTTAAAATAGCGAGGTCTGTCTCTAACTGGTCTAGCTGTAGCTTTACCTGGCCTCTCTGGTTCTCAGCCGATGCTTTTTCGGCGATATTGGTTTCCCCAAGTTTATACCGCAAGGCTGCCTTTTGTGCAAAACCGGCATATAGACTATCTGCCTGGCGCAATAGGTCGCGTTTGTGATAAAGGCTATTGATCTCGTTGTATAATTGAGATACCTGCCTGACCAGTTGTTTTTCGCGGAGATCTTTTTGCGCTTCGGCTGCTTTCCACTCATCACGCAGCAGCGCAGTATGCCCGGTATATACCAGCGGGAATGCTATACTCTGGGAGATACCGTAGCGCGTATCGCTATAGGCGCTATTGATATTGCCCCACTCAGCAGTAACATTTGTTTTGCCGGGCTCCCATGCAGTGCCGATCATTCTTTTATGATAATCTGCCATAAGCCTTTCTGCCCCGAGGCTTAAATTATTCCTAAGGGCGGAATCAATGGCTGCATCAAGTGTTATCGTTTGTTGAGACCGGGCCAGCAATGGGCTAAGGCTCAACAGCAATAATATGATCGCTGTTTTATTTTTCATTTTAATGTTTGATTTTTCATTTGATTTTTCAAATAATATATACAGTACCGGGAGAAGGAATAAAGTGAGGAAGGTAGCGGTCAGCAGTCCCCCGATCACTACCGTAGCCAATGGCCGCTGCACCTCGGCCCCGGCCCCGTTACTGAGCGCCATAGGCAGGAAGCCCAATGAAGCTACTGCTGCTGTCATTAACACAGGTCGCAACCTTATCTTGGTACCCTGCAGCACGATACGCCTGAGATCGGTGAGACCCCCGGCCTTCAGCCTGCGGAATTCTGCTATCAATACGATACCATTCAATACCGCAACCCCAAACAATGCGATGAAGCCAACCCCGGCACTTATACTGAATGGCATGCCCCTTGCAGCCAGTGCGAACGCTCCCCCAATAGCCGATAATGGTATCGCACTATAGATAATGAGGCCATGGCGCAGCGAACGAAATGCGAAATAGAGCATTAACAGAATAAGACCCAATGCCAGCGGAACCACAAGCGTCAAACGCTTCCTGGCTGCTACGAGGTTCTCGAACGCCCCGCCATAAGTAATGTAATAGCCGGCAGACAACCTGATCCCGGCTGCCTTCTGCTGTAGCTCATTCACTATGCTCTGCACATCGCGGCCTCTTACATTGAAGCCAACAACGATACGCCGCCGCGCATCCTCGCGCTGTATCTGGTTGGGTCCATCTTTTATTTCAACCGTAGCAAGCTGGTTCAAGGGCACCTGTGTACCGTTTGCGGCAGGGACCAACAGGTTACGTACATCTTCTATGTTCTTTCGCTGATCTCCTGCGAGGCGAACGACAAGGTCAAAACGTTTTTCTCCTTCAAAAACAAGACCGGTACTTTGTCCCCCGAATGCAGTGTTCACCACGTTATTTACGTCTTCGATGCTCAACCCGTATTGGGCGATAGCTGCACGATCATATTTGATGACCAACTGGGGCAGGCCTGTCACCGTTTCCACGTACAGGTCACGTGCGCCGTCTACCGTTGACACAAGCTTGCCCAATTTATCGGCATAAAAGGCAAGCGTATCCAGGTCCTCACCATATATTTTACACACCACGTCCTGTCGCGCCCCGGTCATCAATTCATTGAACCTCATCTGTACGGGAAACTGAAAGCCCATGGTCACACCCGGTATCTCGCTGATCGCTGCACCCATTTTCTCTGCCAGCTCAGGAAAAGTTTTTGCCGATGTCCACTCCTTCTTATCCTTCAATATTATCATCATATCACTCGCATCCATGGGCATTGGATCTGTGGGTATCTCGCCGCTGCCTATCTTGGTCACCACTTTTTGCACCTCGGGGAACCTATGCAGGAGAATGCCAGCCGCTTTTTGTGTAGCATCGATGGTGGTATGCAGGCTGCTGCCCGTCAGCACCCTGGTATCTACTGCAAAATCCCCCTCCTCCAACTGCGGGATAAACTCCCCGCCCAGCGAAAGCAGTACAAATACGGCAGCCGTAAATAATAATACAACACTGCCTATCATGAGCTTAGGGTAATGCAGCACTTTATCCAGGGCGTGCTGGAACCTGCGTTCGATGCGGGCCATGACCCTGTCTGAAAAGCCTGGCTTATGCTTTATCTTTTTGCTGATAAACAAAGAGCTCATCATAGGTATGTAGGTAAGCGAAAGGATGAATGCCCCCACCAGGGCGAAGGCAACGGTCTGCGCCATGGGCCGGAACATTTTCCCCTCGATACCGCGCAGCGAGAATATGGGCAGATACACAATAAGTATGATCACCTGCCCGAACACTGCGCTGTTCATCATACGGGAGGCAGCTGTATTTACTTCTTTATCCATATCCCCCTGCGAGAGGCGCACAACTTCCCTGAACTGCCTGGAATGCCCAAGCCTATGCATTACCGCCTCTACGATAATGACCGCCCCATCTATGATAAGACCAAAATCAAGGGCACCAAGGCTCATCAGGTTGCCGCTTACACCAAACAGGTTCATCATAATAATGGCGAATAACATGGCCAGCGGTATAATGGATGCCACGATGAGTCCTGCCCGCAGGTTGCCGAGGAATAACACCAGGATAAAAATGACGATCAGTGAGCCTTCGAGCAGGTTCTTTTCAACCGTGCCAATGGCATTATTCACCATTTTGGTCCTGTCCAGGAAGGGTTCTATCACTACGCCTTCCGGCAATGTTTTTTGTATCTGGGCAATACGTTCTTTTATCTGCTTAATGACCTTATTACTATTCCCGCCTTTGAGCATCATCACTATGGCCCCGGCTACCTCGCCTTTGTCATTATAACACATGGCGCCATACCTCGTTGCCGAGCCGATACGCACATCAGCCACATCGCGAATCAAAACGGGGGAACCGGACGATAATTGCTTAACCACAATATTCTCTATATCGCCAATATTTTCTGCCAGGCCCTCACTGCGTATGTACAGGACAGCAGGCCCTTTTTCTATATAGGCACCACCGGTATTACCATTATTTTTTTCCAGTGCCGCGAAAATATCCTTAACACCAAGACCGTATGAAGCTAGTTTAGCTGTGCTTACCGCTACTTCATATTGTTTCAGGTAGCCGCCAAAACTGCTTACATCAGCTACGCCCTCCACACCCAATAGCTGGCGCCGTATCATCCAGTCCTGGATGGTGCGCAGCTGCATTGCATTATACTTGTACTCATAACCCGCTTTAGGCCTTACCACGTACTGGTATATCTCCCCCAGCCCGGTAGTGACCGGGGCCAGCGAAGGCTCCCCTATGCCCCTGGGTATTTCATTTTGCACCTGTTGCAGGCGTTCTGATACCTGCTGCCTTGCCCAATACACATCCACATCGTCGTTGAAGACAATAGTGACCAATGAAAGCCCGAAACGGGAAAAACTGCGTATCTCCTTCAGCCCGGGAATATTGCTATTGGCCTGCTCTATAGGGAATGTTATCAGGCGCTCCACGTCCGGCGCTCCGAGGGAGGGCGTAACGGTTATTACCTGCACCTGGTTATTGGTTATATCGGGTACTGCATCTATAGGCAGCTGGGTAAGCTGGTAAGCCCCATAACCAATAAGGCCCAGCACAAATAATATAATAATGAGTTTATTCCTGACCGAAAACTCAATGATCTTTTGCAGCATAATAGTGATTTTATGGTCGCAACACAGTATAGGTGCTGACCATCATCAAACAAAAAAGGCATACAGGCGGCAAGGCCTGTAGCAATTATAATATTTTAGCTAAAAAGAACACCGGCCTTTGGCGGATGCCAGATGGCGGACAACAACTGTGATAAACAGAAGGGACACCTGTATAAGGATGTGGATCCCGATACAAGGGGCATATACACTGGCTCAACAGTAATGGCCCTTGACTCGAAAAACGTGAAAATGAGGGAAGTGGAAGATGGATGCTTAAAGGGCAATTGCATGTCACGGTCATGGTCTGCATCCTTTACATCGCCTTTGGCGTAGTGCATGGTCAGAAATTCAACGATGTCCATACTCCCATTACGCTCCTTGTGCTCATAATAATGCTCCACCAGTGCATATACCTTTAGCAACTGCTGCACGGGTGCCTGCACCAGCAGTATCAAGGACAACATCATTATAGAACCAATACGGATCACGGTACAAATATACACATACATAAGATACCCTATGGTGACAAATATCACGATCGCATCCGTATAACACCTATACCCAATGCTGACAGGCTATACCCTGCGGAATGAAAAAACGGGAAGATAGTAGCCTGCGATCAAAGCACGAAAGGTATCACCGCTTTGCGCTCCTTAGGATAATCGGGGAATTTTTGAAGGTACCATTTATGATTATCGAGGGTACGGGGTATCAAATTACATATGGTCCATATGGCGAAGCTCCATGCCGGCAGCGACATGGCCATAATCGCAAAGCCGAGCCACTCCACGATCTCGCCGAAATGATTGGGGCAGGATATATATTTGAACAGTCCGCCCACAGGTATCTTATAACCCGTTTCGCCGGGCTTTCGCAGGTTGATCAAAAGTGTATCGGAGTAGTTATTAATAACGGCCCCAATAATGAAAACAGGCAAGCCGATAAGGAACTGTGCAGAGGAGAAAAAGCCTTCGCCATAGGCCATGCCAAAGTTGCCGAGATAGCACCCATTGAGGTAGCCATTGACAAAGTTGAAGCATATGGCCGATAGCACAATAAGCATGGGTATCTTCTTGCCACGGGTGCGGATGCGCAGGGGGTAAATTAAGGTGCGGTTAAGGTAGTGCAACATCCACAGGCCCCAAAGAAACCATGCACCTGCCGGCTTTTCACCTGTACCCATAAAAAAGAAGAGACTGAGGAAGAGCGGAGAGGGAAGCTCCTGTATGACCCAGCCAAGGCTATTGCTGAGCATAGGGCCCCATTTTTTGCTGGCATGCCTGCCATAGGGCTGCGTAATGCGCAGCAGGAAAGGGAGCGTTATCAATGCCACCGCTATCCATATAAGCGCCAGTATGTTTAATGTATGCCCGGTCACGGCAACTAAGATAAGAGGTTATTACAATTCTTTGAGCTCCTTGTGAAAACCGGTGCCAGGATCATCGCTTAATCATCGTAGCCGCGGGACAGGCGGTATGTTTTGCTGAATTTCTTTCTAAGCCACCTCCTCATGGGTTTTACCACAAACCTGATGGCCAGTATTGTGAGCAGCGCAGCTCCTAATGAAATAATACCTACACGGGACAAGTCAGCCTCGAAATCGAAGGTCAGGTATATGACCGACCATGCCAAAAAAGCCAATATAAAATAAAGCAGGTAACGCATGTCTGTTAAGGATGGCAGAAGGTACAACCTGATTAGATAATGCTGTATCTACAAAACCTATAATGTTTTGTTAAAAGGGGATAAAACCATAGCGAGTATCATATACTCTGCCCGAAGGTAAGCAGGTTGTTATCGGGATCAAGGAGGGCGAATTCCTTTTGTCCCCATGGTTTTACTTCCAGTTTGGTGAGCTTAACCTCTTTGCTTTGTAGCTGCTCGTACCAATCTTCAATATTATCGGTACGCAGGTATAATTGCCCATAATTTTCTTTGGGGTCAAGCTCTTTGAACAGAAAGAAGTGTAGCTGCAGGCCATCCAACTCCAGCATCAGGTATTCGGGGTAGTCGCCGCCGAACTGCTGAAAGCCCAGTTTGTTGATATAAAAGTCTCTCGTGGTGTTTTTATCACGCATGGGTAGCTTGGGATGGATCGATATAAGCATGGGATATTTATTAGCATTTTTAGTTATTTCCTGTTTTTCTTGCGGGGTAGTTATTTCCTGTTGCAGCTAAGCGAACCGGCCAGAACGCGCTCCTGTGGCTACACAGCGTAAAAATAGTTATTTCCTACCCTTTCATATTCGTCTTTAAAAAAAGGGGGCAGGGAGGGAGTTCCTGTCGTTTCATGTTCGTCTATAAAAGGAGACAGGGAGGGAGTTCTTGCCTTTACCTGTTCCAGTGGCAGCGGGCAGCGGCAGTATGTAGGTTTTATATACTTAACCATATACAAAGCGATTAAAGAAATAAGCCTGAATTTACGGACGCGTAAACCGGCAGGCTATGAGGCAAGATACAACAGCGAAGGAGGGGAATCCAAATAATGATATCCACATTTTTGAGCCTCAGCATTATTTTGGTAAGGAACGGCAACAAGGGCCAACCCGTTCTTACCATAGGGCAGTTACAAACTGCCATTATTTATAACCACAAGTCACAGACTTGCGGGAGCGGGGTTTAGTTGATACCACCGGATGCTCTGCGGAACATCCGGAGGAACTGCTATTCTGCTCTCAATTTCATAAGCTATACATCTGCTGTATCCCTTGAGGCTCATTGATTTTCGGGGCTTAACTTCATTCTTTGCTGCTTTTGCAATATATCAATGCTAATGCTGCACTTTTTAACAAGATCGATAAACTTATGTGTAAATATCTAAGCGCTTTACTCGTAATATCGGGAAGTACTTCATAAAGACATGCGTCTATTAAGTACAGTAAAATCCCAATAATTACCAGAGTTGCAAGCCATACAAATTTGTTTTTCAGCTTAAAGGACAGGACGATAAAAGCTACTAAAAGAATTATCCATACAGGAAAAAAACTGTTTAGCCCTATCGCATTTGATAAAAAGCCAATCAAGCCACCTGCCAAATAAAGGGCAGTGTCCGTAAAGAAATAATCCGATATAAAGTATAAAACGATAAGAACGGAGCTTGCTACAGCAAACTTTTTACTTATTATCAATGGAATAATTTTTTGTTCCAATCACTAATAGAAATCATTGTTCCCTTTCCGCGGACCTTCGGAGAAGGGGTTTAGTTGATACCACCGGATGCCCTGCGGAACATCCGGAGGAACTGCTATTCTGCTCTCAATTTCATAAGCTATACATCTGCTGTATCCCTTGAGGCTCATTGAGTCCTCTGAAGGGAGAGACTCAATGAGTAAAGAATAAACATCATTAATATCCTTTCCTTTTCTCAAACTCCGCAAAAATGAGTCTTGCTAACTCATCCCAATCCATCTTCAAAGAAATTGATGTAATCGAGATCGGCGAACCAAACTTTTTATAGTTCAAGTTCATGACTTGTTTTATGAACATATTTTTAGCACGATTAATGTACTTTTCAGGTGTGCTCACATATAATACAATAAACCTTGCAGACATAACTTGCATCGTTTCAATTCGGGTAATGTCCTTCCATTCTATTAAGCCGACATTTATTGCACCTGTATTATTAATTATTCCATTTTGGTCTATTATTAATCCAGGAGTGGTATCCAGCAGCTTCTGAGCAACAAAAATCGAACAGAGGCCAAAAAAGCCCAAGGATGTAATACCTGTAATGTAAACAACTTCAGGACTTCTCATAATTGGAGACACCATCATTTCCGGATCAATAACAAAAAAGGCACCCAAAATTATAAATAGAACACAACCAGCAAACAACCAAATTACTTTGACTTTGCTTAATGATATTTCAATTGGAGGCGTCATAAGGGTTTCGTACTTTATTAGAAATTGAATAAGAGACAGTCGTTCTTTGAGGAATGCACATCGCTAAATATCCATTTTTAAATTATGACGCAGGTAGCTAATTATCACAGGCGTTAAATTCATACCCTTATATTCTGCTTTCAATTTCATAAGCTATACATCTGCTCTACTCCTTGAGTCCTCTGAAGGGAGAAACTCAATGAGTAAATAAACGGCATTCATCTTGACAGATCTACTATCCGATGGCACCAAGTTAAGGCAATTTCTGATGGGCTAATGTATCTATTGTACAAACAGGATAGTATATTTTGACACGGGCCAGGAATGGACTCCCGTAAATAGCATTTAGCTTCTACCTTTGAGTACCTCCGGAGAAGGGGTTTTATTGATTCCACCGGATGCCCTGCGGAACATCCGGTGGAACTGCAAAAGTATTAAGTTCTGCAAAGCAGAACAAGGAAGAACAAAGCCCTCAAACGAGGGCTTTGTTTATTAATTTCTCTCTTATTAGTTGTGTGATTAAAAAAGTAATTACTGCTATTAAAAACATTACTCTTTGATCTTCATATTTTAGAGCCCAATATACAAACGGACTACTAATTACAACCCATTCTATTATTAATTTTAATTTTAAATGCTTTGGATTGGGTACAATCAATACCAAATCTAATATGGTTATCGCTATTAAAAATCCTCCCCAAAACATTATCCCATAAAGAATAATTAATAAAAATGCTCCAAATAATGCTTGAACAAATGTTGCAGGGTAATTTATCCATGAATTTAAAAAAGTATATGCGAGGAGTGCTAAAAAAATCCCCACTATGTTTACCCAATTTGTTACTAAAACTTTCATATTATTTTAATATTTAGGTCCTCTATCCATCACCTCGTTCATTCTCTTTTGGTCGACTGTATTCGTGGGTGCCACTGCAGAAGTGGCTTGCATCATTTTGTTCCAATCTCCAACCGAATAGAGTACTAACTATCCAGTAAACTTCAAAGTGACTTTTCATAATAATATTTTGCCAAAAAATGATATTGCCCGTCTATTCCTTTACGATAAACTTTATAGCTATACGTATTAGCCTCCTTTTCTACTGAGTCTTCAATCTGGAGAATATTATGTTCAGAAAGCCAAAAATATATTTTCAAGCCATTTGCCAGATGAAACTCTGTCGCTTTACCTTGATATGTACTACTGCTTATAATAATAGACGAAAAACTTTGCTCATAAAATTGCTTAGCATTTTGGTAAGCGTTATTAGTTATAGTTATCAAATAAATGGCTATCAATAAAATTGGGATGCTACCAATCACTATTTTTGGTAATGATATTTTATTCATAAGAAAAAATTATAGCTTATATTACCATTGCAATAATGGACCAAACCCAGGTGTATATCCATATTGCCCTCCAACAAAAGCAGCCCGGTTGTTCCTGATGGCATTAAAAGCTTTTGCCTTCTTGTAAACTTCTAGGTTTTCAAAATCGAACATAGCAATTTAGTGCGAGTGTGGGTGTGGGTTTGAGTATTGAAGAAAGGTCAGAGTGAGGTGTCGCTCTCGCTTCCACTCCCACTCTGACCTTTGTGCCCGGAACAGGAATCGAACCTGCACTCCCTTGCGAAAACCAGATTTTGAGTCTAGCGCTATTTGGTTTCATATGGTTTTATGTGGTGCTGAAAGCCTTTATTGACGGGGTTTACTAATTTTCTGCATTCACGTAACTCCAGGTAAAAGTGCCGTTTGTTGTACCTATGTTGTACCAATTATTTATCTTTGATGCTGTCCCAAAGCTAAATTCTTCTTATGACGTCGATCAAGGTCGTGCTGCGCCGGAAGCAAAACAAAGATGGCAGTTTTCCCCTTGCCCTTCGTATTACGAGGGATCGGAAGACCTCTTTCATTCATCTTGGCCATAACCTTAATGAAAAGGATTGGGATGCCAGCGCCCAGCGAGTGAAAAAATCTCATGGTAATTCGGTTAGGCTGAATGCCTTTATCGCCGCTAAAGTCCTTGAGGTCACAAATACATCTCTTGAAATGGATACAGCCAAGCAGATGGTGACAGCCAGGGCGATCACAAAAAAAGTAAAACCTCATACGGGCAACAGTGTCTTTGCGCAGGCGGATTTGTATATCCAGAGATTAAAAGATGACGGTAAGTACAATCGCTGGAATAGTGAAAAATCAAACGTCAAGCATTTGAAGGATTTTTTGGGCAGAGATATATCCTTTCAGGAATTAACAGTCTCGATGCTTCAACGCTTTAAGGCGCATCTTATCGCTAAAAACAGAGTTTCCGAAAGGACAGCGATTAATAACTTGGTGACGGTGCGGTCGGTTTTCAGCCAGGCGATCAAGGATGGGGTTTGCGATGCCAAGTTCTATCCGTTTGGTAAAGGAAAAATAAAGATCAAGTTTCCTGACTCAAACAAGATCGGTCTGACGATGGAAGAAGTGACGAAGGTAGAAACCGCAGAGCTCAGCGGTGATGCAAATCATGCGAGAAATCTTTGGCTGATATCCTTCTATTTTGCCGGTATGCGTGTGTCCGACGTCTTACGTTTAAAATGGTCAGATTTTAAAGATGGTAGGTTGTTTTATACGATGGGTAAAAACAAGAAATCAGACTCTTTGAAAGTATCTGCTAAAGTCCAGGAAATCCTGCAAACTTATGAGAGGCGACGTGATAAGACCGATCTGGTCTTTGATGATATCCGCTATGCTGATCTTTCTAGCAAGTTTGATACTGAAATGAAAATCAAGTCCAGGATTAACGTAATTGATAGGTTATTGCGGACCGAAGTCGCTCCGGCGGCAGGGATTGATAAGCCTCTCACAATGCACATCGCCCGACATAGTTTTGGTAACATCTCAGGTGATAAGATACCGGTGCAGATGTTGCAAAAGCTTTACCGGCATACTGACATTAAAACGACTATAGGTTACCAGGCTAATTTCATTCACAAGGACGTTGATGATGCGTTGGAAGCCGTTATCGGTTAAATAGCCGGCTCCAATATCCCGAACATCTTAATAGGCAAACGTAGTCACGGATTAACATCTGCCCGCGGACGCCTGCGTTAAATGATATAAAATACCGACATGTTAGTTGAACCGATAATATGTTATGTGACATCTTGCTGACATGTTATCTGGCAGTTAATATTAGCATTAGCTGTAAAGTGACATGTCAAATTCTTACATTTAAGGTTGATAAACTTGAATACTATGAATACCCCTTACATATCTAAAGTGCAGATCAAAAACTATCGCAATTTTCTTGATGTCAATATAAACCTTTCGCATAAGCAGGTGATTGTCGGCGAAAACAATTGCGGTAAAACCAATTTTTTAAGAGCTCTCCAGTTAATTCTTGACAGTTCATTTTCAGATCAAGACCGCTATTTGCAGTTGTCGGATTTTCACGACAGTTTGGTGGACCCAATGAAGAACGGGCAGGAAATAGAAATTTCAATCGAGGTACAAGGATACGAGCGGCATACTCAGCTGTTGGCAAAATTTCGAGATGCTGTCGTTAATGACTATCCCCCGACTTTGAGAATCACTTACAAGTATTATCCACTGAAGGATGCAAACGATCAAATAATAACTTATGAATATAAAATCTACTTAGGTAGCAACGAACAAAATATTTTCACCTCATCACACAGGAATTTATTAAATCTCAAGGTAATTAAAGCATTACGCGATGTTGAACGTGAAATGAAATCTCTGCGACGTTCTCCTATGTACCAGCTGGTGCAACAATTCGATTTAAACGACGACGAGTTGCAAGAGATCGCAGATGAGTTAAAAGACGCAAGTAATGCAATCATGGACTTAGATGAGATCATCGAAATCAAAGGCTTAATTCAGGGTAAATTCAAGACTTTATCTGGTAATCAGGTTGATTGCGACATAGAGTTGTCAACATTTGACATTGAGCCTGCAGGCTATACCTATAACCCACAATTCGACGGTTTTTAGGGCTTTTTTACCAAGTGAATACATGGCAGATATAATAACCGCTATGATCGCCGGTTTAATGCCATATAAGAACGGGGCAACTACTGGCAGGTCGCCATATTTACCGTAAGCCCATGCGAATAATGATGTGATGATTACGGCAGGAATAATAAAGCAAAGCCCCGCAACGATAAGCCCTTTCCAGCCTGCCCGCTCATGCCCGCAGTGCATGGTCATTTCTGTAGAGTTCGGGCCAGGTATCAGGTTTGTTGCGCCTATAAGGTCAAGGAAATGTTCATGGCTCATCCATTTTCTTTTTTGGACGACCTCCTTTTCCATCATAGCAATATGCACGGCAGGGCCACCGAAGCCGATGCAGCCAAGTTTGAAGAAAACCTTTGCTACTTCTTTTAGCTCACTCATGTCAGTCACTCAATTTTTTAAGTAAATATCGTGAAGTCAAACCTACCACAAGTCCCAAAATTGCCTAGTTTAAAATGAACAACAAAAGCAAAGTACCGCAGAAGAAGACCCCAACACAATTCCACCCAATACATCACCTAAGAAATGAGAGCCCAGATAAAATATTTTAGACTTTTCTAAGTTTTATTATCTGGATTAAAAAAGTGACTGTAATTATAAAGAAAAGAGAAATTCCAATATATACCTGTAGACTGTGTAGTATTGGAATTGCATAGTAAAACATCCCACACATTAAAGCATTTGCGATTAAGGCAATAGTAATTGTAAACTTTGATCCGCCTCTATCAATTGCTACCAAATTCAGCAATCCCGCAAATATTATAGCAAAGCCTGCTCCAAGGAACCAAAGATTATCAATATCCATATAATGGCAGAAGAAAGCAAAATAGGTATGAATTAGTCCTATCAGAATAATGGCGAATGAAACAATTTTGATAATGAATTTCATACGCAAAAAGTTATGTGCAGCAAGACTTATCCATTTGAATAGGGGGACACTTCACAGTACCGTAGCTGCAGAACACACAACAGTCACCTTGTTTGGGTCTTATTCTTGTTCTACAATTTTCACACTCGTAAAAAAACTGGCAAGCATCGGTAGGCATTGTTTCCTCCTTTTGAAAACCACATGACGGGCAAGTAATATTTGATTGTAATTCCACTTTCGCTCTTTTTCTATGTAAACGTATCCGATAATAGTCTATGCCAGATGCTATAAGCATGCCGAACATACCGATGTAGATAAGGTTTATCCAATATTCAGCATCAATAAAATAATAACTGTAAATAATTAGAATAGCAGATGGAACTGCTGCTAATAGCGCATACATACACCTATGCATACGATAGGATATAAGTAATCCTACTAACGACATCAATGTTAGCAGCATGAAGATTTTCATTGACCATTCTCCAAACAGCTCAAAACTACCTATCCCTAATGTGGTAAGAATAAACCCAAAAAGGGGGAAACAGCACGGAGACGTAATTGCTGTAATAAACAGCCCAACCGATCCTATTTTTTGAAGGTGAAGCTTCATTTCCGCAGTTATTCGCAACTTTTAATTTCTGATAGACTCGTTTCGTAAGCTTCTACAACTTTATCAGCTTTCTCTTTTCCAACATGACCTACAACAATATCATAAGCTTGTTTTTTCCAACGCTCCTGTGTACTATCACTTGTGAGATTATCGAGCGTCCTAACCTGTACTAATTCAGCCTTAAAATACTTTTCAATATCCTGTTTAATTTCACTTGCCGCATTACTATCGATGTACCCTTCTTGAAGTGCAAACGAAGTTGTTTTTCGAGCAATTACCCCGGCTTCTTCTATACTTAACTGATCTACCTCCAGTCCTTTATACCATCTTCCTTTATCTCTAAAACTTGCTTTTTGCTCCTTAATAATTGAGGTGTCATTAATTAACTCTGCATCGATATCGTTTGCAATAAAGAGGTCCTTTATCTTTTGCTGATTAGCTGCATTCGTATCGTTCCAGACAATTGCTATTACTGTGCCTTCACGGTTAGTCCAGGCTTCTTTAACGGCTTTTTCTTTTTGAGTAGCAACAAACATAGGCTTTATGCGGCTTCCGCAACCGATTTCTGGAGCGGCTCCACAAACAAGAGGCACTTTATAAAATGAAATGCTTTCGTTTGACTTTTCCTTTGGGGATAGGCAACCAATTATGCACACGGCTGCAATTACTATTAATACCGCTATTTTTTTCATGTTATTAATTTATTTTCTTGAGCTTGATTAATGTGCTTAAAAAATGGCTTCAGGATTTTGATGTGATTTGCCTTAATGAAATAATAAATTGTTTGGCCTTCTTTTCGATATTCAACTACATTCCCGTCTTTTAGTTTTCTTAAATGTTGTGAAACAGCAGGAATGCTCATGCCGAGTATATCACTTAAATCACAAGGACATAATTCCTTTTCTTCTTCAAGCAGATAGAGGATTTTTAGCCTTACTTCATTTCCCGCTAGATCTAATACACTGGATAATTCTTTAAATGAGAATTCATAGGTTTTAATTTTCTCCTTACACTGTTTTATCTGCTCTTTATCGGCAAATTGCCGGATACACGTTTCCATATCGCTAAGATAGGAATTTTCTTATTTAAGCAAATGCTTAAATTAAAAGTATGTTTTGTTTAAAAAATTAAAGGGTTTTGGCTTTACTCTTAGTGAAGCGGCAGAATTGCTGGCAATGATCGAAGAAAACCAAGCCTCATGCAATGAGGTATCGCAACGAGTCAACGACAAAGTGGAAGTGTATTGACCAGAAAATCGAAGAACTCAGGCAAATCAAAAACATGATGATTAACGGTGTTGCCTTATGTCTGAACTGCTGTGAACCTTCAACAGAAGGCAACTGTACTACGCTAACCCCCTGACCGCAGCATTTCCGCATAGGCGTTTGGTAGTGGGCTATCTTCGACCGCCTTTGCAGCTGTTTCTACATCGTAATCAAACCGTATAAATTCAACCAGAATGCTGTTTTTCTCTTTTACAGAGCTGCGTTCACCAAGTGTTAGCATGACATAGCAGCCGCGTATATCATTGTCTTTCGGTTTGCCTACAGAGCCAATATTGATAGCATGGCGATAATGATTGCTTTCTTCATTGCCGATGATGCGGTGATAAGGCTTGTGTGTATGGCCAAAACACATGATGTCCGCCTCGGCGGTTTCCATGATCCGCAATAGGCTTTTTTCATCACGGTCCTCAAACAGGTATTCATTGATCTTCCGCGGGCTGCCATGCACTAGCAGTAGGTTAAGTTTATCTTCATTAAGCTGAAATTCTACCCTTATATGGGCAGGTAGTGTTCGCAAATATTGCCGTTCCTCCTCCTGGACGATGCTATTGGTGTAGGAGATGGATATTTTACCCATATCCTTTTCATCATCAGTTTTATAGGCGCACCCGCAATCGTTACTCATGCGGCCAATGCCGAAATCATAATTACCTGCAATGGTAGGAATACCTCGCTGCCTGATGATGTTTATCACTTCATTAGGCCAAATATTATATCCGACTAAATCACCAAGGCAGTATATAGCATCTGGTTTTTTGCTGTCTATATCTGCAAGGCAGGCTTCAAGTGCGGGCAGGTTGGCGTGTATATCGCTAAACAAGGCAATCTTCATATATTATGTGGTTTGAGTAGTATAATATTTTTTTCTTAGCCAGAAGGCAACATTCACCAGGGCGATTAAAGCAGGTACTTCCACCAATGGCCCTATTACTCCAACAAAAGCTTGTCCGCTATTAATGCCAAATACCCCAATGGCTACCGCAATCGCCAGCTCAAAATTGTTACCGGCAGCGGTAAAAGCGATAGAAGCATTTGTGCTGTAATCTGCACCCATTGCCTTACCTATAAAGAAGCTGACCAGAAACATAATAGCAAAATAGATAACCAAAGGAATTGCGATACGCACAACGTCCATTGGTATCTGCACAATCGTTTCACCCTTTAAGGCGAACATGACGACAATGGTGAATAAGAGTGCAATAAGGGTAATGGGTGAGATAGCAGGGATGAACTTATTCTGATACCATTCTTCGCCCTTTAAAGCAACTAAACCATAGCGACTGACAACTCCGGCGGCAAACGGTATACCCAGGTAAATGCCCACGCTTTCGGCAATTTGACCTATTGAAATATCAACGGTCAATCCTTCCATCCCTAATAATGGCGGCAATACCGTGATAAAGATATAAGCGTAAAGGCTGTAAAGCAGCACCTGAAACACACTGTTTAAGGCAACAAGTCCGGCTGCATATTCGCGACTGCCTTCTGCTAGCTCGTTCCAAACGATAACCATCGCGATACAACGGGCCAGACCGATCAGGATAAGACCTGTCATGTATTCAGGATAACCGCGTAAAAACACTATTGCCAGGACAAACATCAGGATAGGGCCGATGACCCAGTTTAGTAAAAGTGAAGCACCTAATACTTTAGTGTTTTTGAACACTTCCTTCATGCGTTCGTAGCGCACTTTCGCCAATGGCGGGTACATCATTAGGATAAGCCCGATGGCAAGCGGTATATTGGTGGTACCACTGGAAAATGAATTGATAAAGCCGGATGATGATGGCAGGAAATATCCTAAGGCAACCCCGATAGCCATTGCCAGGAATATCCATAAGGTCAGATAACGGTCTAAAAAGCTAAGTTGTTTTCGTCCGTGCGCCGGGGCGCAATTATTTGCAGTCATAATATGCCTTAAGAGAGATTAGTTTTGATGAAGTCTACGCTGTAATCCTTGATCTGTTGCCTTACGTCACGGAACTGCTGTTTGATTTCTTCTTCGCTACCCTTAGCTTTTGCAGGGTCAGGGAAATTACGATGGAACTTCTTTGCCATCGAAGGAAAGAATGGACAACGCTCTTTAGCATTATCGCATACCGTTATCACAAAATCAAAATTCACATCACGGTATTCGTCCATGTTATTGGATGTATGCTTTGAAATATCAATGCCATCTTCCGCCATCGTTTCGATAGCGCGGGGGTTTACGCCATGAGTTTCAACGCCAGCACTATAGACTTCGGCCTTATTCCCGGCAAAGTGACGTAGGTATCCTTCGGCAATCTGGCTTCGGCAGCTATTGCCGGTGCATAATACAAGTATCTTTTTCATGAGTTATCCTTAGCAACATCCGCCACCTGGTGTGCAGCATGATGATTGTGAAGAAATTTCAATGAGCGATCCTTTTTGCTTATCGGGAATACCGCAAGCATCCTGTGCCAAACAAGCTGTTTGCTTAGGGGTTAGCAAGAAATCGGTGCCGTCAAATTCAAGTCCGAATTTGCCAATGGTGTTTTGTTGATATTCAACTTCAATATCCAGTTCTTCGGTGCCCAATATTTTATTGGATAGATTTAGGATATGGATAAACTTTTGTGGTGCTAATCTATGATCGTAGTCGCCAGCTTCCCATAGCTGAAAATTGGCAATTGTTTCTTTACGTTCGGTGCCACCACAATCTATAAAATGCTTATTTACTAATCCTACTTCCGTAACATGGAAATGGCTTGGCAGATATGAGCCGTCAGGCAGTTTAAAATTAATAGCCGACAGAGTGGCAAGATGATTTTTCAGTTCTGAGATTTTCATACTAGTTTCCTTTGTTAGTATTATTGCAATATTGCGATTGATTTGATTAAAAAAAATGTCAGCAGCAATCCGACTTTTCGGAGATTTCCTTAAAAAATCCAGAGAGGATTTGTTGGTATTCCTTCCAGACTTTCGGATTGATACAGTAACAAACGCTTACCCCTTCAACGGTGCCTTGAATAAGGCCAGCATTTTTTAGTTCTTTAAGGTGTTGCGACACGGTGGCCTGTGCTAAACCCAGTTCTTCTGTAAGATCGCCGCATATACAGGCGTTTACTTTAATAAGCTGTTGCAGGATTGCAATACGCGCAGGGTGCCCTATCGCTTTAGCCATGTTAGCTAAATCATTTTGCTTCTTTGTAAATAAGTCTGACTTTGTAGCGCCCATGGCCTTAACCTTCAATTGCAATATTACGATTAATATCTTACTTCCAAAGAAATTGCAAGAAATTTATTTGTTCATAAGTAAACCAACGTTTACCTATGAACAAACACTAATTTTTTTAGTGCTGAATCGCCCTTATTGCTTTCCTAAAGCTTGCTAAGGACGGGCGTTTTATATATCGTCTTTCAAAGAAAACAGTCTTGCCAAACCGAAAATCTGTACAAAGGTAAACGTTGGTTTGCCTTTGTACAGCTGGGTGGGCGTTATTGAGGAAGAGCAATGGAAAAGGCAATCGCATATTACCGGGTATCAACAGAGCAACAGGGACGGAGTGGTCTATCTCTGGAAGCTCAGCAAAAAGCAGTTGCTGATTTTGTTGAAGCGAATGGCTGGATGCTGGCAGAAGAATTTGTCGAGATCCGTTCTTCTAGGAGTAACCAGCATTATAACCTGAAATCTGCCCTGGCAGAGTGCAAACGGCAACGTGCGGTATTAGTGATTGCGAAGCTGGACCGTTTAAGTCGCAATGTCGCTTTCATTGCTGCTTTAATGGATGCTAAAGATGTACAGTTCAAAGTGGTGGATAATCCGCATGCGGATAAGATCATCTTACACATCATTGCTGTTTTTGCGCAGTATGAGCGTGAGCAAATCAGCAAACGGACATCAGCAGCGCTACAGGCAGCTAAAAGGAAGGGTGTGGAGTTAGGGCGGCATGGAAGGTATGTGCTGTCAAAAGTCAACAAGATGGAAGCGGACATGTTTGCGGTTTCGATGCGGCCAGTGATTGAGACGATACAGGCAAATGGTCATACGTCGATACGGTCTATTGCGGTGGAGCTGAATCGTGCCGGAGTTGCAACATTTAATAACAGCAGATGGCATCCGACGACGGTGTATCAGCTTTTAAGAAGAATTCGCAACCTGAATGAACTACTTAAATAAAAGAGCTGCTTCGTGCCTCATACTGGTAGGGGTGCGTTGCAGCAAAAAGATGTTTTATCACTTTAAACAATAAATTATGAAGCGTGTATTACACCTGGCAATCTTTGCCATCTCCATGCAGTTATGCAGTTGCTCTAAGAACGACACGGAACCTCCTAAGCCCAATGGCCCCTCGCCTTCAAACGTCATTGACGAAAGCAAGCTCAAGTCAAAATGGGAACTGACCTCTTATTACACGCTGGTCTTTGACAAAGCCTCCGGCAATGTCCGGGATGCAAGTGGTGTTAGCCAAACCTATCACGATCATGGCGTCGGGCAATGGGATGCCTCCTTTACGAGCTATATGACATTCAATAATGATTATAGTTTTGATCACAGCAATAAGGATGGTTCTGCTGCCAGTCCAATTCTTGATATGTATTTGCCCAGGCATGGCCAATGGCAACTTAAAAATGCTAATAAATCAATCAGTTTCGAGATCAAGCCGGTGATGGGTCAAACGACGATCACCTACGATGTTGTCGAGTTCAAAGACAACTATATCCACCTGACTTACAAGGACACAACGACTTGGTCTGATGCTTACGATGTTAATCATTTAGAATTCAAAAAATAACCACTTTAAAAATCAATTATGAAACCATACTCCACAGCTCTTATAGCGTTGCTTTCTTTACAGCTATTGGCGTCATGCTCAAAAGATGATACGACGCCCTCCGGCAACAACAATAACAACAATCAGCCCACATTAAAAGATGAGGAAAAGTTCCTGGTCGGCGATTGGATGTTTGAAAAAGGGATTGATACTTTAAAACCCAAGATTGATCCGCAGAATCTTAAAATAACGGCTGGTATCATTCCCTGCAAGATGGATGACATTTACCATTTAAGATCAGATAAAAAATATACCAAAGACGAAGGTAAAGACACCTGTACAAAGGGCGCAGTGTATAGTGAAAAGGATTGGGCGATCGCTTATGGAGGCATTACCTTTGCAGATGGCCCTAATCCATTAGGCTTCGGCAACACGTTTACCAAAATCGATAATGATCATTTCAGCATTTCATGGAGTTCGCAAATGACGGACGGGCATTTGACAAGAGTGTATTACTTCAAGCGAAAGTAACCCGTTTAATAAATATAAAAGAGAGGGCATGAAACCATGCCCTCTCTTTTATATTAAGATCGTTCCCTTATTTATTATTTCCAAGGTTTCTCAGATATTCCTCAATCTTCTTGCGATCATTGCCAACTGCTCGCTTAGCACCGGCTACCTGTTGACCGCTGACGTTGAACTTGTCTTTCATATAGTCAAGTTCCCATGATTGGTTAGATACCTTGTTCCTTTCATTTTTACCGCGTTTATTCGGATTGTCTGCCATAAACATAATTTTGGTACTATAAAAATACCAACGTTATTTTTATTTCACGCTTCCGGAAAAAGTTTTATTTTGGCTTTAATCAGCCACTATGCAAGTCATCTGTTTGGAGGAAGCTGCGTTTTATACGCTTGTTGAAGAAGTTGTCGCCCGCTTAAGCGACAAGCAAGAGCGGCATTCCGACAAGTGGATTTCTGGCGAAGAGGCAATGAAGTTATTGCAGATCAAGAGTAAAACCTCATTGCAAAATTTACGCGATAGCGGGAAGATCAGATACTCTCAGCCACAACGTAAGATCATCATCTATGACCGGGAGTCCATACTCGCTTATCTTGAAACCAATGCTAAAAACACCTTTTGATCATGACGGAAGAATTAGACGACTTGACCGTAGATGCGGATTATTTGAAAGGGTTCAACGAAGGTTATTTTTTGTCTGAAGCAATGCCCGAACTTGCCGCTCGTCTGGAAAAATCCTTGGACGAAACCACGATGCGTTCTGCTGGCTTTAAAAATGGTTATCGCCAATATGAGTTGGATAAAGATATGCAGCGCCAGTTTAAGCCGGACTGGCTGAAAGCGCGTGGTGTTGATCAGGATGACGTATCCCCTAACAAAGACATCAATCATGATGATTTGGAAATGGAACAGGAATAAGCCTACTCGTATTCAAGATCGAGGTCTTCTTTCTCCAACTCGTCTTTGGAAAGGTCCAGGTTTTCCAATTTGTCCGACTGGTTCATATTCGCAAAGATCAGTTTGAAATCATAGCCTTTGATATCCTGTTCTTTGCCCTCGGTTTTTTCCTCTTGTTTGTGCTGTTTTTCTTCTTGCTGCTGATGCTGCTTTAGCCAGCTGATGCCTAATTCTTGGGATTTATCGATGTCATGGCCACTCTTGCTTTTGGCCGTCTCCTGCTTTGAAGCTACTGGCGTTTGAGTGTCAAAGGTCAGTTTCAGCTCTTTTGATTGCTGTAGATACTCTGCCTCCCTTTGATTGATATTGTCGTTTGCTTCTTCTAATTCATATGTGTCATGGTGCTGTTTTTCTTCCAGCAGGTCATCAATGCGGGTTTTGATACGCTCTTTAAAATCCTGCATCTGTTCTGCAGGTGTCGGGATAGACTTGTTTTCTTTGAATTTGAGGTTGGCCTCTACGAGATTAGCAAACTGAACAGGGTAATTTTTCTCATAGTTTTCGTTGGCAGCCTGATATTCTGCCCATTCATCCTGGACTTTTTTAATATCATCAGCGTTTTCGAGTTGAAATAATAACGCCTCTAAATCTTTAGGCATTTTTGCGCGCATTGCATGCTATTTTGAACTAAGCAATATAAAGTATTAATCCTATATAAAAAACGGTGTTTTTCCCGTGGCGTATTTCAAATCGTTTTACTATGTTGTGCGGTAAACCTTTCACTACAAATGGAATTCGATTTAGATAAAACGATCATTGATTTATCAAAGACTGACAGCAAGCTATGCTGGACGGTGAGAGATAGTGTAGAAGGCGTGCAAATTTTCGGTGGTATTGGGTCAGGTAAAACATCTGGGTCAGGACGTTTTATTGCCTTGAAATTTCTCAGGAATAATTATGGCGGACTGGTCCTAACGGCAAAGCATGATGAAAAAGAGCTATGGACGGAGTATTGCCGTTTAACAAATCGGCTTCATGACCTTGTTATCGTTGAACCTGGTGGTAAGGAGTGTTTTAATTTCCTGGAATATGAATCAAGTCATATAGGCGTCAATAGTTCTTTGACGGTTAATCTCGTCCAGGTTTTGAAAACTGTTATCCGCGCTGGGCAGGATGCGGGCGATTCCAGCAAGGACGACAAATTCTGGCAAACGGCACTTGATATGCTGCTGGCCAACACGATTGATCTTTGCCTGATCGCTTATGGCCGTGTCACCGTCAAAATGTTATATGATATTGCTCAGTCTGCTCCTAAAAGAGGCATCACTGGTGCCGGTATTCAAACGCTCCCGAAAGAAGATCCTGACAATCCAACAGCATTCAAAAAAGCTTTTGACGTGGCAATGGACAATATTCAAAATCAGGTCAAGAGCTGGCGTTCGCGGATACCGTCACACGAATATCAAGCAATCAAGACAGATGACGAGTTCACGCGGCTGGCATCGGAAGCGCTGCCTGACGTACGCCGGATGGATTTTATTGTTAACTTCTTTAATGACACCTATAAAAACCTGGCGGACAAAACCCGGTCTATTATCGACTTTAATTTACTGGGCTTTTTATACAATCTGCTAAGGGAACCTACCTACTCCCTCTTCTGCCGTTACGCGTCAACGTTTGTTCCGGAGGATTCATTGACGGGAAAAATCATCCTGCTCAATTTACCCGTAAAGGATTATCACAAGATGGGCAAAGATTGTCAGGTGATGTTTAAATATATCTGGCAAAGAGCGATGGAACGCAGGCGCGTGGGTGAGAACGGCAGGCCGGTATTTTTATGGGCGGACGAGGCCCAGAATTTTCTCCACGAACATGACGCCGATTATCAGGCGACCGCCCGTTCAAGCCGGATTGCGACCGTTTATATTTCTCAAAATCTGCCGAATTATTTTGCCAATATGGGAGGGACAAATGCCAATTACCGGGTTAAAAGCTTTCTTGGTACACTAGGCACTAAGATTTTCCATGCTAACGCGGACATTGAGACTAATCAATATGCCTCTGATCTGATCGGTAAAGCCTATGCCGTTGATACATCAAAATCAGCGGCCATGGCGAGTGAATTTTCTTCCTCCCGAACGCAAAAATACAGCCTTGAGCAGATGGTGCGTCCGGAAGAGCTTGTCGCACTGAGAACCGGCGGTCCGATGAACAAGTTTATCGTCGAGGGGTATATTCATCTCCAGGGCAATCAGGAAAAAGATGAATTCAATCATCGTAAAATCAGCTTTTCACAAACAGTCATTCCCTAAAACTATATAAATGAAAAAAAACATCTATTACAGCGAAGTTGTCATTCGCAAAAATCTGGTCAAATCGAATTTGCTCAACTGGCTCTTTGCCTTATCTTCCTTGTTACGCGTTCCTGTCGAAGTTTTTCTGAGAAAAAACTTTGGCGAGCGCTATTTTTCCCGGCTTCTGGTGTCATTATTTGCTGTCGCGTTTCTGGTCGTCCCTTATGTCTTGTCCCGTAGATTTGGACAAACTGATTGGGATTTCCTGTTTGAAAATTTCAGTACCTGGTACATTTACACTTTCGCATTTATCTTTTTTTCCTACAAGCGTTACCAAGAAGTAAAGCGTAATCCGTCGGTTTTTGATTTCAGCAGATTTAGCCAATATGAAGGGGATATCAATAAGACCTTCCTGAGCTGGCAAAAGGAAGGCCGGGCGAATATACGAACCATTGAAATTTACTATGAGTCCGGCGCTGTCTTTCTGGCAGGCCTTATCCTTTTCATCTGCAAGCAACCTATTGCATTGGTATTACTCGTTTGCTCTGTAATGTACTGGCTTAGCTACAGTATCGCCTATCTTATCGGCGACCATTTCATCATGGATAAGATTGACCAGATGATTATGAACGAGGAAATGGAAGAGGTTTTCGTGAATGACAAACCGAGCGACAGTGCCCGAGGCGTGCGTTTTACCATGAAAAAGCCGGACAATCCGGTCTTCCGTCAAAAGTTGATGGACAGCTTTATCATTGACGATAAAGACGATGATGAGGATGACGACGGTGGTGCTGTGGTCGCATCCTGACCCCTAAGCTATGCTTAGGGAAGAAGTCTGATAGAAAAAGTTTTATGGGTATTGATGGATACAGAAAGTGTGACCTAGCACAGCTGACTGTGTTTAGAGTGTTGTTGCAGGTGATCACAGTAGCTATCTGCAAGATGAAACTGAGAGATGACCTGGGTGAATGAGATCAAAGGCAGATGATGCGAAGGACGGAAGATCAGTAAAAAAGCAGCCATGATTAGAATGATACAAAGCCAGTCAGCAGATCATGCCAAGGATTATTTTACCGGGGCATTGATGAAGGCTGACTATTATTTGGACGATCAGGAACTGAACGGGGTCTTTCAGGGACGGCTGTCAAAAAGGCTGGGCATTGGGGGTCCGGCAACGAGGGAAGCCTTTTTTGCTTTGTGTGAGAACCGGCATCCGCAGACGGGATTACCGCTGACACCGCGCACAAAAAAGGACCGGACAGTTGGCTATGATATTAATTTCCACGTCCCCAAGTCGGTCAGTGTGTTGCATGCGCTGGTTAATGACGGTCATGTGCTGGAGGCTTTTCAGCGTAGCGTTGCTGCAACCATGCAGGAAATTGAGGCGGATGCACGGGTCCGTGTTCGCAAAGCCGGGCAGTCGACAGACCGCGTATCCGGTGAGTTGTTATGGGTTGATTTTGTGCATCAGACGGCAAGGCCGGTGGATGGTTTTGTTCCGGACCCGCATTTGCATGCTCATTGTTACGTCTTCAATCTGACCTGGGATGAAACCGAGACCCGTGTCAAGGCGTGTCAGTTTCGCCAGATCAATAAAGATATGCCCTATTACCAGGCGATGTTTCATAAACGGCTCGCCGATAACCTGGTAGCTCTTGGGTATCAGGTCAGACGGACGGCTAAGTCTTTTGAGATTGACGGCATACCTCAGGAAGTCATTGATCTGTTTTCCAAACGAACGGATGAGATTGGCCGGGTAGCAAAAGAAAAAGGTATTACGGATGCCAAAGAGCTGAGCGAGTTAGGAGCACGAACCCGGTCTAAAAAGCAAACGGGTCTGACCATGGAAGAGTTGAAAGCAGAATGGAAAAGTCAAATCCGGCTTCTTGGCGGACAGGAAACAAAAGATGCAGTCATTCGTGATGGCCGTGGGCAGAAACATCCTGGTCGATACGCAACGGCAGACAAGTGTATAGACTATGCTTTGTCGCATTGTTTTGAGCGTGCTTCCGTTGTGCCGAGGCGCAAATTGATAGAAACAGCGATGCGTTACAGCATTGGCAGTTCTGTGAGTTTGCAGGAGATAGCCACTGGCTTTGAGCAATGCAAGGCGCTTATCCATGTCAAAGAAGGTGAAAATCTGCTTTGTACCACTGTGGAGGTATTGGCGGAAGAGCAACGGATGGTGCAGTTGGCGAATGCAGGCAGGAACCGTTTTACACCGCTCTATGCAGAAGCGCCGGAAATCAAGGCAACAGGACAGCAGCGCGATGCGATTGCCCATGTGCTGACGACATCGGATATGGTGTCGATTGTGCGGGGTGCTGCCGGGGCGGGTAAAACCACACTGATGAAAGAGGCGATTTCTCTGATCGGGAAAGCCGGGAAGCAGGTGGTGACGGTTGCGCCGACGGCACGAGCTTCGCGGGGTGTGTTGCGCGAGGAGGGTTTTACAAAGGCAGAAACGGTCGCTTTGTTGCTGCTAGATGAAAAGAAACAGGAGGCTTTGAAAGGCCAGGTCTTATGGGTGGATGAAGCCGGGATGCTGGGCACGAAGGATATGGCATCTCTCCTCGATCTTGTCACGCGTCAGAAAGCGCGAATTATTTTAGGTGGTGATACCCGGCAGCATGCCAGCGTGGTGCGAGGGGACGCATTGCGGATTTTGAATACGGTGGGCGGCATCCGGACTGCTGAGGTTGACAAGATTTACCGGCAGAAGGATGTGATGTACCGGCGAGCGGTTGCGGATCTTTCAAAAGGGGATATATCCGGCGGCTTTGACAAACTTGACCAGATCGGCGCGATCAGACCGTTAGGCGGCCAGGGTCACGATGTTTTAATTGACGATTATATGGCGGCAAAGAAAGCGGGCAAAGATGTGCTGATGATTTCACCGACGCATGATGAAGGCGAAAAGATCACGGCAGCTTTGCGGTTGAGATTGCGAAAGGATGGATTTTTGGGCAAGAAGGAGATTGCTGCTTTACGTTTGAAAAGCCTGGGCCTGACGGAAGCCGAAAAAACCGACTGGCGTCATTATGAAGCCGACCAGGTTGTTCAGTTTTTGCAAAATCAGAAAGGGATTAAGCGCGGGCAAATGTGCAGAGTAATCATGGCAAAGCCGGATGCGGTGACGATTACCAACAAGGAAGGTAAGATGATGCCGCTGAATTTGGATAAGCCTGGGCAATTTGAAGTGTACCGGCCTATGGAGATCGCCCTTGCCAAAGGGGACCAGGTGCAGATTACCAAGAATGGTTTTGACAGGAACAAGCATCGTCTGGATAACGGGATGGTGCTTGACGTTAGTGCTGTGAGTAAAGCTGGCGGGATGACATTGACCAATCCGGTGAGCGGTATGGAATATAAAATTGCCGATGATTTTGGTCATATCAGCCATGCCCATTGTATCACATCGCATGCCTCGCAAGGCAGAACGGTTGATGCGATATTCGTGGTGCAGCCTGCGGCTACATTCGGGGCTACGAATGCCAAGCAGTTTTATGTGTCTGTGTCACGCGCGAGAGAACAGGTCAATATTTACACTGACGAAAAGGAAGATTTGCTTTATTACGCTTCGCAGATAGGTGACAGGCAATCGGCGCTTGAGTTGGTGCGCAGCAGTCATGATCAGCATTTGCAGCAGGTGGTCATGGAAGTCCAGAAAGCGAAAGAGGTCGATTATACTCGGGATAAGCTACCACAGGGGCCGAACCAATCACTAACTTACGATGATTATGAGCCAGGAATTTAAGATCAAGTTTGAAGAGAACAAGGATAGTGTCGAAGCTGACAACACTGTCAGTGACGATAATTCGCATGCTTATTCAACAGCGGGGAACATTCGCAATCTGGCATTCGTCTGGCCCGACGGAAAAATGCAATTTTTGAATTACAGTTATTTGGTGTCATGTGTTTATGACCCGAAGGAAGAGTGCATTTTAATGGAATTTACAACCCATAGTGTCGAACTGAAGGGTTATAAGCTTAATATCTTAGTCCATGAGCTAATGGCTTCCATTCCAAGGCTTATTTTTTGTACTAATGATCGATATCGAGCTATCGAGGACGGCGACAAACCTGTTGTCAATTCTATAAATGTTACTCTAAAAACTTAAGTTGCACCAATCTCAAATTCTGATGCTCAGCTGAAAAGACACCTATTGAAGAATTATTTGAATAAATCTAATGAATTGAGTAAATTGTTTTAAAATATTATCCTATGAAAAATACTCTGAAAACAGCTATTTCAAATGACGTTTTGAAAAAGGTCAAAGAGTTGCCTAAAGATCGTGCTCAATTATTGTTAGCCAAACTCATATCTCAGGCATTACCAAATGGCTCCTGCAAAGATTGGTACTGTGCCGGCCACAATAAAGGGCATAAATAATTTTTATGTTTCAAGGCAATACTTTGCTTAATCCAATAACTGGTGTTGAACTAAATTCTTTATTCAACAATGTAGATTTTGTACAAAGTATTTACACAACCCGTGTTTCGCCAGATCCTTCATTGGCTGTGGAACGAATAGCCAGATTTTATGGTGTTAAGCCATCAGTAAGCGGTGACAATGTTTCTGATATGATAACTATCAGAGAAAAACTTGTTGAGATCGCAAGTGATGCGTCTATCTTATATGCTTTTGCACTCACTGCTCCCCATACACATTGGCCGGTAGGTAAGCCCGTTATCTATTCCTTTATAAGTAATAAGGACTGCTATCACATAGGTCATTTAACTATCAAAGAAGATTGTTTCTATACTCCAACATCCTTTGTTTTTTCAGAGGACGGGCCTATACCATATGAGTGGGCGGATGAAACAATTGTTATCGATAAGCATGAACTTCAACAATGTTATGAAATCGTTCACGCAATTAATTCCAATCTTTTGATTAAAGAGCTACCCATCGGAATAGCGATCGATTTTCGTTTTCGAAACTCGCTAAAGAAGTGGCCACAACGCTCGTTAGAATTTCCTTCTAGCAACCCATCCCATTCAGTCATACAAAGAGGGTTGGTGGAAAACAACGTCAATCTGAACACATCTATGGAGCAGGTTTCGTGGCATGCCTTGTCTGAATTATTATATAGCTTTTCCGAACCCGAGAAACTTCTTCTTACTGAACTATCTGCTTTGGTAGAGAAAGCAAATGGCGTTATTGAAAAAGAGGCCATTATCAGTAACCTCGTAGATGCAATCCTTAGTGAAAAGGAATGACCTTTTTTAAATCCGTCTGATCAGGATTTGATAAATCGATGCGTTGCATACCTTTGAAAAAATCAACTCGTTCTGAAATTGCCTTCCGAGTTTCTGCATCTATTGAGCCAGAATGAAATAGTGTGATCGGGCAGCTGCCAGCATGATTTCTTAGATTGGTCAGTAATTCTAATAATCCTTCCAGATTAGGTTCAAGCACATCCGAACTTACCAGGATGGAAGAAAACTTCTTATTGTTGCCGGACAGCTGGCTCTTGACCACGTCAAAGCCTTTTTCAAAGTTGGCTACGGAGATATCAGCCTCCTGATCTTGCTGGTGGAGATAGGCCGTAAGAGAGTTAATATAGCACTCGTTTTTGCTGATGATTAGAAACGCATTTGAACCGGACATGAATTATCTCCCCCGAGCTATGACTGTAGTTTACCTAATGAAAGTAAATAAATGCTGAACTGATTATTAAAAAAGCCTCCATTTAACTGGAGGCTTTTTGCTTTTATTGCAACCCGTATAGATAATCGGCGGCTTTTGATGCGTCGCTTGCGGCAGTGATGACGAATTGCTTGTTGTCTTTAAGAACCTTCAGCCAGTGGGCGATGTAGGCTGCATGATCGCCTTTGTCCAGCGTGGTGATATCAAATTCAGCGCATAGGAACGCTGCGGTGAGTTCGGCTGTGAGTTCTTCTACCGCATAATTTTCGTCACCGAATTTTTTGCCTTTTGTCCGGTTGAGGCGTTTTTCGGCACCGGTCCAGTGAGCCAGTTCGTGCAGGAGGGTTGAATAATAGCCTTCGGTTGCGGTGCAGGTTTCCGTGGTGATGAATTTCTCCATATCCGGCATATAGATGATGTCGTCTTTCGGGACATAGCAGGCGGATGATCCAATATGAGCGATATGGGCTTTGGTGTTTTCGACAAATTCATCGATGGGTGCGATTTTGAGGGCAAGAAGCGGTTCGTGCGTTTCGACGGGTTCGACTGGTTCCTGATAGCTTTGCAATTGGCAGCGGTTGAAGACGATGGAGGATTTCAGGAAGGGGATTTTTTTGATTTCGCCATCAACTTCGCGTTCGATGGTATCGTAATAGACGATGAGTGACCCCTTCTCGCCTTTCCTAATGAGTTCTTTTTGTTGTTGCCATTGTTTGAAGCTGGCCCATTCCGGCGATGAAAAGTTCTTCTCGATGGAGGTACACCAAAGCAGCAGGATATTGACGCCGCGGTATTTCTTGTTGGTTGAGTAATTAAGCGGTAGTGGCGGGAGCCTGTGATCAGCGCCTTTCCATGGGCGGTGCCAGGGAATTGTACCGGCTTCAAGCTGGCGGATGATGGTATCTGTGACTTGTTGATGAATATCACGGCGGGTTGTGGTTTGTGGGTTGTCGGATGTGCTTTGCATTGGATAAGCCTTTCTAAAAAAAAGTGATGATGACAGGGAATGTGCAAGCCGAAGGGCTAGCGACCGAACCGGCTGTTATTTTGGTTGGGCGGGTGAATGCCGTAAGGCAGAGGAAAATAATAGTTGGTGAAGCGGAGCGGCTTCGGTTAATGACCTGTCATGACATCATCACTGATGGTTTGATGAGGGCTGGTAGGAAAAGCTATTCGTCCCGCTGAACGCGGCGAGCGGTTACAAGTTGTATTTACTGGCAATGCGGGCGAGCATGATTTTGTCTTCGGTGATGCCGGCGCATAGTTTTGCAGCCTCCGCGTAAACGGAGAGCGGATAGCGACCGGTAAAATATCTGTCGCACTCGACAGAAAGATTGAGGATAGGTGATTTAATAGTTGCGAGTTCTGTTAGGCTGACATAGCCGAGTTCGGGGCAATGCAGGCCAAGATCACACAGGCCAAAAGCGATGGTGGGTTCCTGATAATCAATTTCGCTGAGCAGCCAGGTGCAGGGTGTATTGGGCAGGAAGAGTTTGACGACGGGTGGATGGTCTTGGTCTCGGTTTTCGGGTTTGCCGTTTTCCAAGAGTTTGCGCGTTAGCTCATAGCTGAGAAATCTCATTTGAAATCTTCCTGGGCTATCGGTTGCCAATGAGGTTTTTCGGGTTATGAATCCACCAGTCATTAAGGGATTGATAAGGGACGTAAAGGCTGTTCATCCGTTTGATGATGAGGTTGTCTTCAAGAGAGAGGATAGGTGTGAGCAGTTTTGCGGCTTTGAAGCCGTCGGCAGAATTATCAAGCCATAAGTAGCAGTTCAGATAGCCGTAATTGCGGATATAGGCGACGGCATTGTCCAGGGAACTATAACGGTTAAGAATGATGGCATCGCCTTCAAGGAGGTGGCTGCGTCTGGCGCTAAGCAGAGATAGATAGTCGAAGATATCCTTGAACAGGTGGATGCTGTCGGGCTTTGGCGTTGTGCCGCGGATAAAGGAGATGGCGTGCGGTTTGGTGAAGCGTTCGGTGGCCGGATTATAGAGGGCATAGCCGTCCTCTTCGTTACGAAAGCCGATGGCGCGAAAAAGTTTGCGTGTGGCTGGATTGAACACACGCAGTTCGCGAAAATGATCGGCAATGTAGCGGCGTTCAATTTTGCGTTTATCAAGATACCGCAGCAGGGCGACATGAGTGAGCGGCAAAATATTTCTGATGATGAAATCAGGTTGCGGTTTTGGTGCAAACTGCGCTGCAAGCGTTGCGTTGAATGAGATGTTTTTGAGCCAGCGCAGCGCATCGGTTTCTGTGTGATGATGGCCGTGGTTTTTGAGGTGCGCCTGAGCGAATTCAACGGTCGTGCCGCCGCAATCCGAGGCGCTGTCGTGCCAGGTATTGGTGTGGGTATATAGTTTGAAGGTGGGGGTTTTGTTTAGTGAAAACGGTGAGAGATATACCAGGGTATTTTTGTGGTTTTTGAGGGGTTTCAATCCGAGCTTGAATAAAATTTCGCGCAACGGTATTGTATGAGCATGTTCAATTTTCATTGTGCTTTCCGTCTGGGTTGGAAGGTATGGATATAAGAAATTGAATGGAACGGGTGGTGGACGTTTAGGCGTTCACCACTTATTTATTCCGCGTTAAATTCTTTTGATTTGAGGAATGCGTCCAGGTGTGATTTGCGGTAACGCACCATGCCTCTGCTGATTTTGATGGGGCGCAGGTTGTAGCTTTTGCGGCAGTCCCAGCTGGCGAGTGTGCTGTATGTTGAATTAATGTATGCGGCAGCCTGGTGTCGGGTGAGCAGCGGATCGATATCCGGAAGGGTACTCATAATGTCTCCTGATTTCTTTTTGAATATGTGTGAGATACTCTTCTGGGTTAAAAGAAAAGCAGTGTTTGATATGCCAATCAAACCAGGATGTCAAAACAATTCCCTCTGATCTAACTGCATCAAAATGCGAGGAAATTTAATTACGCTGCAACGCAACATTATTATATGGCAACTCTATTATGCGATATAATTGTCTACATGAATTGTCGTCTGATCGCCGAATCGCCTGGCGTCCGGGGTGGCAGGTTAGTAGGTGATGGTCAGCCCTGCCCCTAATCCCATATCGCTATCGTAGTGAGTGGAAAGAGACCAGTATTTGCCGACCGCGTAGCGCAAGCCAACCATATATTCTTTATCGGTATTAGCCATCAAATTGAGGCGCAAACGGCTTGTCACAGGGATATCTTCGCGTTCCAATTGGAAGCGGAATTTTCCGAGGCCATCCACACGGGCTTCGGCTGTGACCAGCATTGGCAGCGTGTATCTTACACCGCCCATGATGGTGCGGCGGTTATTCTGATTGCTGGTTTGGCCGAACAGGTTGCGTTCGTTGTCGTTCTCTCGATTATTGTAATGGTAGTCAAAGCCGACAAACGGCAATAGCCACTGCATTTTGCCGAAGTAACGGCCAACATAGGTTTCGCTTTCATACCCGTATTCCGGTTTAAGTCCCAAGCGCCATTCGGTGCCAGCAATCCAGCGGGTATTGGCGTAAGTGATTTCACCGTCGCTGCCGTTGGTTTCCAAACCAACATTGGCCTTGAGGTAGAACTTGCGGTCATCCTCGAACACTTTTTTAAGAGCGTATCGGCGATCAGGAACTTGCGGATTGATCGGTGAGTTCTCGTAAGAAAAGATACGCCCCATGCCAGCCATCATGTGATAAAGGATATGGCAGTGAAAGAACCAGTCACCGCTTTCCGTTGCCGCAAATTCGATGGTGTCGGTTTCCATCGGCATGATGTCCAAAACGTTCTTGAGCGGTGAATATTCGCCGTTTTCGTTGAGGACACGGAAGTAGTGACCATGCAGGTGCATAGGGTGGCGCATCATCGTATTGTTGGTGATGACCATGCGGATATTTTCACCCTTGCGGATTTTGATCACATCAGTCTCGGAAACGGTTTTACCATCCATTGACCAGACATAGCGGTTCATATTGCCTGTCAGTTCAAAATGGATAGTGCGTGTCGGCCAGTTGGGAAGCGTGGTTTTTTGCGGTGCCCGCAACATGCCGTAATTAAGGGTTTTGATGCCATTAGGTCCGCTATTCATATCCTGCCATTTGCCGTCCACATAACCGCCCTGCATGCCTGAATGATCTGTAGTATCGCCGCTTTGCATGTCATGACCAGCCATAGCGCTCATATCATGTCCGGCATGGGCATTATCATTATGCGAAGGTATAACTTCGGTCGTCTCTTCTGCGCTGCTATCACTAACGGTGTTACCGTAAGTGTCATCCGTACCGCCGGTGATTTCAGGGTACATCACAGTATTCATATCCATGACCTGGTTGGTCATGCCTGCCATCGGTTCCATGTCACCGTTCATTTTCATCATCGCATTCATCATCTTCATGCCTTCAAAATACTTAAGCTTAGGCAGATGCGGGGCGATGACTTTTGAGCCGCTGCCGAGCCATAATGAAGCGCTTTTGGTGCGGTCTTCCGGTGTGGCGAGAAACTCATAAGAGTGATTATCATCCGGTATGGTCACAAGGATATCATACGTCTCGGCAACGCCTACGATCAGACGGTCAACTTCTACCGGTTCGACATCCTCGCCATCACTGGCGATCACGGTCATTTTACCTCCGGCCCAGGTAAGCCAATAGTAAGTCGAGGAACTACCATTGACCACGCGCAACCTTATTTTATCCCCGGCTTTGTATTGCGGTTGTTCATTGCTGGATTTGCCATTGATGTAAAAGCGGTCGTAATAAACATCGCTTACATCCATCGCCAGCATGCGCTTCCATTCATTAAGAAGCTTCGTTTTAAAATGTCCTGCGGAGATCGCCTCGCCATAGCTTTGCACCGAGCCTTTTTTGATGGCAAACCAGTCGGTTTGATTGTGCAGGCTGCGTTCGATTTCATCGCCCTGATAATCTGACCAGTCAGTAAGGATGATCGGCAATTGCTTATAGGCCGGTTCTTCACGTTTATTGATGATGAACATGCCGTACATCCCGTCCTGCTCCTGGTTCATGGTATGCGAGTGATACCAGTATGTGCCGCTTTGCACGATGGGAAAATAGAAACGGTGTGAGCCATGCGGCTTGACGGGTGCAGTGGTCAGATAGGGAACGCCATCTTCGGTATTGGGCAAAATCAACCCGTGCCAGTGGATGGAGGTTTCATGGTGCATTTTGTTATGCACCCAGATCTCGGCGGTATCGCCTTCATTAAAGTAAAGCGTTGGCGCCGGAATAGAGCCGTTAATGGCAATCGCATGGCGCATGCCTTTGCTGCCGATTTTTGGCACCATGGTATCGGCGACATAAAGATCATAGCGCACCACGCGCGGCGGTGGCGCTTTGATCACGCCAACGACTTGCTCTTGGTGTCCCGACTGGTGATGGACATGCGCCTCGTCTGTTTTCGCTGGCAATGGCGGCGCAGCATTGGTTGTTTCGGGCTTTAAGCCGTGACCGGCATGGGGGTCTGCTGCAGGTGTTTTCGGCTTCGTCGGTGTCTTGGGTTTTGGTTTCGGTTTTGCAGCGGGAGCTTTGGTCTTTATGGCTTTTTTGACAAGCGCCATGCCGCATTTAGGGCATTTCCCTGGCGTCGATTGCTGGATTTCGGGATGCATCGGACAGGTATAAACCGTCTTGCTGTCCTGAGCCATAACCAGCCCAGGTGTCAGTAACAACATGACCCAAACGATCCAAAATGCAAATTTCATCATTGAGTGTCTCTGTTTATTTTCTACCAAAATCGTTCTCATATAACAAGTATCCGAGGCGTTAGTTGATTGCGTTAAAAATGACGTGTTCAAGACGGATTAAAAAGCCGTTCGGTGCAGTGCGGCTCATGCTGCTGTAAAGCTGGTGACGGTAGCCTATGTCAAACCTGGTCTGGCTATTAAAGATGAATTGCAGCGATGGCGCAATGTCGAGATAGCTTTTGCCAATTTCGGGTAAATATTGCCCCAGCAACTCGACCATGATATTGAAATTTGTCTGACCGTAGCTGCTATAGGATTTCGGCAAAATCAACCTTCCCATCGATGCCGTGTAGTTGACTGCATGCTGCGACCCATATTCTCTTGCTTCTGTCCCTTGCTCGTCAGGCTTGAAGGCTCGTTCATAACTGATTGACGTTGAGATGGCCTGCTTGTGAAGCAACTGTGTGCCTATCCAGCCAAGTTCAAAACCTGAATTGTGCCCATTGGTTTCGATTTCATCCTGATGGACAGGTGCATTATTATAACTTGCCCTGGCAAATCCCGCCATGCGGAAATGCCGGTAAATGTCGTCGCGGCTGAAAAAGCGGTATTTGGCGTATACAGAAGCGCCTTCAATCCCAAAGCCCCGGTTGCGATTGCTGAGAAAGCTTTCGGCATGCACCATCAGGTTTTTATTGACACCCACCATCACTTCGGGAATCAGGTGGTAATTGATGGCGCCCCCTGCCGTTTCCTTCATGAGCCAATTATTGAGACGCAGCCCTGCCGAATGCGCAGGCATATTGCTGGCCGGTTCCGTGTAAACGAAAAGCTCTTGCGCGTTTGCACTGGTGCTGACTATAAATGCTACAGCCAGCACCGTGCATGTGATTATTGATTTTTTCATTGCGCAGCTTTTATAAGGTGACAAGAAACACCCCGTTTTCGCGTTTGGCTGGCAATTCCTTCACATAGCGTTTCCACTGCGCAGAGGACAGATAAGCCTTGTCGATTACTGTCAGTTTCTGAACACCTTGCACAGTCTGGCCGTTCGCTTTGACAAACTGATAGGTCGAACCTTGCAGGGTTATCTTCGTCCCGCTACTGATCGTCGTTTTCGGCAGGGTGGCCATCACGTCAAGCTGCGCTACGGCAAAGCCTGCACCTTCTACCGCATTTTTAAGTGCTTCCGGAGACACTGTTGCGCCTTTGTCAAAGGTGATCTCGTAAGATGATTTTTCAATATTGACGTCAACACTTTTTATCCCCGGTACTTTAAGCAATGCTTTGTAAATGGCTTTGCTGCACATGCTGCATGTCAAGCCGCTTGCTGTTAAAGAGACTGATTGTATTTGTGAATAGCCCGCCACGCTGATAAGCATGGCGATGGCCAAGAATATATTCTTCATAGATTTTTGTTTTGTGATTATTTTAATTCTTCCTTGACTTCCCCGCATTCGAGCATTTGATCGCCGAAATACGGGTTTCTGATTTCCGGGAATTCGCTTACCCAGTTAGCACCCTTGCCATCAAGCGCCATCGGACAATGAGCCACAAATAACTTGCGGCCACCGCCAAATGTTTTGGCCAGATCGTAAGTATCATCGCTAAGCATCTTAAAGTGCGAGCGCTGATGATCGATCTTGTCGCTATTATCGGCGATATGCTGTGCATGTTCGCGCATATCGGATGCGACATTATTGAAGCTGGACTTTTGTTCCGCCGTCATGGTTGCCGTATCAACACTATTGAGTGCAGATAACAGCTTTTCACCGGCTTGTGATGCGTCTTTGCCTTTATCGGCTGCCAGCGCGTTTTTAAGGTCGAGATAATGATCCATGACAGGCTTAAGCGAAGCGCTGACTTTGGCATCGACACCGGCTGGCGGTGTGTAGTTTTCCTCGCTGCTTACCGTAACAGGCGCTTGCTCGTTATTGGACGTGTTAGCGGCGTCTCCGTTTCCGCAGGAGATGAAAAATATAGTGGCTGCTAAGCCGAGAAGTGAGTATTTCATTGTGTTACCTTGATTTGATGTTATTAAATGAATTGTCTACGCCGATGAATTCGGCATGGGTTCACTTAAATTCAAATCAGGAAAACACAGTTTTTTAGAAATATCGGTGGACCTGAAAAAACAGGCGGCCCATGAGGGCGAAAAACGCGTTTAGTGGTGACGCTGATCGATGACTGACCATCATAGGGAAGCATTATCATCGGCCTTGGCAAGTCAGCCCATAGGGGGGTGATCTCAAAGTTTGCCAGCGTAATGGTTGCAGCGTCCGACGCTTTCACGATAATTTTCTCATCCTTGCAACAACCGTTATCACTGCTGGATTTTTTCATGCCGCATTTGGCGCATTCATGCAGGTCGTTTTCAAACCCTGAATGCTCCAGGTTCATGCCAACGCGTTCGCCCATGCAATAATGGGTCGTGAACGCCCATCCCGTGTTGGAAAACAGGATGCAAATGGCAAGAACTATGGTTACAATACGGGTCAACGTTATTTCTGTTGTTTTAATTTAGTGTTCATTTGATCGATTTCCGCCTGTTGTCCGGAAATGATATCATCGCAAAGCTGTTTGAGTTCAGGGTCGGTCAAATCCGCTTGCCTGCACATTAGAATGGCAGCAGAGTGGTGTGGTATCATTGATTTTAAGAACTGTTTGTCCCCGACACCGGTTTGCTGCCTGATACCGGCATAACAACCAATTAAGGCGATTAGGCTTGCAACGATGATAGCAGCGTTCCATTTGCGGTTCGCATACATTATGCTCATGACTGCCAGTTCGATGATCACCATGGCACTGGTCATGAGGCCTGCCATGTAAAACTGGTTAATGTTCGGCAAGACGCTTTTCATGTCATTAACCATGGCATACATCAGGATATACATGGCTATGAAAGATATCACTACCATGAGAGCCAGTCTCAGGTAATGATTTTTATGTTTGCTATGCGAATTATGATTTTCCATTGCTACCCCTGTTTGCAAGTTATTCATCAACCTTAATTGTGCCTTCCAGTGATTTGCTATCGGCAACAGCTTTTAGTAAAAAATCTGCGAACCAAACGCCACATTGCTTTCATATGCTATTCGATTTCCGTTGCTTTAAAGCCTGCCTTTTCGATTGTTTCCGTTACATCTTCCGCATCGATACCCTCTACTTCCACTGTCAAAACTTTGTCGGGATTATCCGTGTCTACTTCCCAATTTTTAATCCCTTCAGCCTTATTCAGATGCGGTGTTACCGCGGCGATACAACCGCTGCAATTGATATTGGTTTTAAATTTCAGTTTTTCCATTGTTTAAACATTTAAAATTGATGAATTGTTGAATATTAGTTGTTATAAAATTTCAGGAAATGGTTACAGGATTTTCAGATTACAGTTTGCTCCATTTCAAACGCAGGCTGTTGCTGACAACGCTTACGGAGCTTAAAGCCATTGCTGCCCCGGCGAGCATCGGATTAAGGAGAAAGCCGTTCACCGGATAAAGAAGACCTGCTGCAATAGGAATCCCTATCAGATTGTAAATGAATGCCCAAAACAGGTTTTGCCTGATGACGCGAACTGTTTGCCTTGAAAGGGTGATGGCTTTAGGAATGCTCATCAGATCAGATGAGATAAGGGTCATCCTTGCAACATCCATGGCGATATCGGTTCCCTTACCCATGGCTATGCTGATATCCGCTTGTGCGAGCGCCTGACTGTCATTAATGCCGTCGCCTACCATCGCCACCACATGCCCTTGCCCTTGCAGGGTTTTGATGAACGCCGCTTTATCTTCCGGCAGGGTTTCAGCCTTAAATTCGCTAATCCCGATTCTGGCAGCAACCGCTTTAGCCGTTTGCGGATTATCACCGGTAAGCATGTAAGGCGTGATACCCATCGCTTGCAGGCGTTTGATAGCCTCGGCTGAACTTGGCTTAATCTTGTCGGCAATTGCCAGTGCCGCCAGTGCCTGGGTATGATCGGTAAACCAGATGACGGTAGCCGCCTCTTTAAGCCAGGCCCGGGCTTTGCCTTGCAGGGCATCCGATATCTTAACCCCGTGTTCCGCTATCGCTTTGCTGCTTGCGACATGGTAATGGTTACCACGATACATGCCGGTGACACCTTTTCCTGTGATACTTTCAAAATGCTCAACGTTGACGGCTTTAACGCCATGCTGTTCAAAATAGCGGGTGACAGCTTCGGCCAAAGGATGTTCTGATTGTTTTTCCAGGCTGTAAAGAATGGACGACAAGACGGAAGGCTCTGCGCCGTCTTTCCACGCAATATCGAACACCTCTGGTTTGCCTTCGGTGATCGTACCGGTTTTATCAAGAATGATGCTGTCCAGCTTATAAGCGCGTTCGAGGCTTTCTGCATCTTTGATCAGAATGCCGTTTTCTGCACCTTTCCCGACGCCAACCATGATTGCCGTCGGTGTGGCAAGGCCTAAAGCACAAGGACAGGCGATTACAAGGACTGTAACCATGGCGAGCAAGCCCTGGGTAAAGGCATTGTCGCCGCCAAAAATAGTCCAGACCATCAGGCTAAGAACGGAAATGGCGATGACGACGGGCACGAATACGCCAGCGATTTTATCGACCAGTTTCTGCACCGGTGCTTTGCTGCCCTGGGCTTCCTGTACCGCTTTAATGATATGGGCGAGTACAGTATCGCCGCCGACCTTCTCGGCTTTGAATTGTAAACTGCCTTTTTGATTAATCGTGCCTGAAAAAACTTTGGCACCGATTTCCTTTTTAACAGGAACCGGCTCACCACTCAGCATGCTTTCATCAATGTAGGAATTACCATTGCTGACAATACCGTCAACGGCAATTTTCTCTCCGGGTTTGACGAGAAGTGTGTCGCCTGGTTTCACCTGCGATACTGGAATTTCCATTTGATGACCGCCATGATGAATAATCGTAACGGTCTTCGGCTGCAATCCGATAAGTTTCTTTATCGCCGAGGACGTATTGCTTTTAGCACGTTCTTCCAGCATTTTGCCAAGCAGAATAAAAGCAATCACGACCGCTGCCGCTTCAAAATAGACATGGGCATGTAGACCGCGCTCATGCCAGAATTGCGGATAAACAGTGTTGAATACTGAAAACAGATAAGCAATGCCGGTACTAATGGCGACCAGCGTGTCCATATTGGCGGAGCGGTGCTTGGCCTGTTTCCAGGCATTGATAAAAAACTGCCTGCCAAAAATCAGGACGACAGGCGTTGCAAGCGCCCACATGATATAGTTGGCGTAAGGCATATTCATAAAGAACATACCGATCACCACTAAAGGCACCGAAAAGACCAGTGCCAGAATTGTTTTGGTGCGTAAAGCTTTTGCGTGCTGCGCCTGTAGCTGTTCAAGGCTTTCCGCCGCTTCATCGCTTTCATCAATGATGAGGTCGTAGCCAATGGATTGAATGGTTTTTTTGAAATCTTCGGCATGGGCAAGGCCCGGAATATATTCCACATTAGCCGTGCTGTTAGCGTAATTGACCCCGGCATTGATGACGCCAGGTTGCGCTTTTAGCATGCTTTCAACGCTTCCTGCACAGGAGGCACAGCTCATGCCGGTAACAGGAAACGTCTTTTTGATGGTGTCGACGCCATAGCCAAGGTCACGGATAGCACTGACAGCTTTAGGCACGACTTCCTGAACGTCGTCAGCCTCTATTATTGCACGATGATTATTGAGTTCTACCTTATGACTTTTAAGGCCGGGTACTTTACTTAATCCTTTATCGACGATCAGCGCACAGTGTTCGCTTTCTACATCGACAAGAGGGAGAATGATTTGATCGCTCATAGCCTTACATTTACTGCAAAGCTCCGACCATTCAAGCTATCATCCGTTACAGGATTCTCGAAAAGAGTTATAAGATTTTAGCTTTGCCGAGTCGGTTTATCCTTACCGACCTTATCCAGCGGCTTACGGGTCGAATTACCGGCTTTCCATGCGCTCGGTGTGATCTGCATGACTTTTTTGAATTGGCCGCTCAGGGCTGCAACGCTGCTATAGCCAAGATCATAAGCGATTTCTTTTAAGGATAGTTCGCCATAAGCTAACAATTCTTTGACACGTTCAATTCTTTGCTGAATGGCATATTGTTCAATGGTGATGCCTTCCGCCTCAGAAAACTGGCTGCTCAGGTAGTTATAATCATAACGCAAGGTACTGGCGATATGGTCGCTGAGTTTCAGTTTGATATCGTCATCATTGCGCCTGTGAATTAATTCGATAACGGCTGTCTTGATCGCTTCAATGGTCTGGCTCTTACGATCTTCGAGAAGTTCAAAGCCGACGCTTTCCAGTTTTAATTTTGCCTGTTCATGTTGTTCAGGGCTTACCTCATCTTCCGCCAATTCGATCACACCCAGTTCTATAGACGTAGGATTTAGCCCCGCTTCTTCCAACTGGTTTTTGACAACCATAATGCAGCGGTCGCAAACCATATTCTTTATAAATAATTTTGTGCCCATAATTATCTTCCTTCGCTATAGTCCCCGGTTGATTGTTACACCAACCGGGGATATCAAATCAATCTGTTATACCAATACCTTGTTAGTTCGGGTCGCTTAAATCCTTGCGGGCCAGGAATTCCTGATCGGACAAGGTTTTCAGAAACGCTACCAAATCTGCCTTGTCCTGGGCAGTAAGATTAAGTCCGTTGCCAAAGGGCGGCATGTGCTCGTCAATATTCGGGCTGGTTTGTTTAACGCCGCTGCTGTAAAAATTGACGACGTCTTCGAGCGTGGCAAACCGTCCGTCATGCATATAAGGCGCAGTTTGTGCGATATTGCGTAAGCCTGGGACTTTGAATTTGCCGCGATCATCGGCTTTGCCCGTAAACTTCATCAGCCCGTTATCTGCCGGGTTTACATCAAGTCCATTGTTACGAAACGCATGATCGGTAAAGAGCGTATTCATCATATGGCAGGTGTTGCATAACGCGTCTCCGGTAAACAGCATTAAACCCCGTTGTTCGGATGCATTCAAAGCTGTCGCATCGTTTTGATAAAAATATTTATCGAAACGGGTATTAAAGGACACCATTGTCCGCTCAAACTGCGCCAGTGCTTTTACAACTAGGTTGCTGTCGACGGTTCTGGTTCCAAACGCCTTAAAGAATAATGCAGGATACTCCGCATGTGATTGCAAGCGTGTGACAACTTCCGGCCAGGTATTGGCCATCTCTATCGGATTGGTGACCGGGTCATGGGCCTGTCCCTCCAGTGTTGACCGTCTGCCATCCCAAAAGAACGCATCCGCCCAGCCGAGATTGATGATCGGCATGGCATTGCGGTCGCCGAAAGCGCCGTTGGTGCCCTGGCTGAATTGCCGGAAATCGTCAAAGCCGTTTTCCTGTTTGTGACAGGTCGCACAGGCCATGGTACGGTCGTTACTCAGCATTTTGTCATAAAAGAGCTTACGTCCTAAAGACACCCCCTCTTCCGTCAAAGGATTATCGCCTGGCTGCGGCATTTCGCCCAGATAGTTTATCACATATTGCGGGACGGTTATCGTCTTGGCAGTTGGATTATAAACTTCCGGTGGCGGTGCTGTTGTCGTTTCTTTTTTGCAGGCGTGCAGCACCGCCATTGCAGCGGCAAGGCCTGCAATGATCCACAATTTTCTCATTTGCGAAAATTTACTGCTTCACAATTTTTTGCGTACCGCGCTTGCCTTCAACATCGGTGATCAGCAAATTGTAGACGCCGGTTGCCAGCGAATTGATATCAATTGTCGGGTTACGTTTGCTGGTAAAGCTTTGCTCAATAACCACCTGGCCATTTGCTGCGACAACCTTTATTTGTTTGATAGCCTTGCTGTATGAGATGCGAATCTCATTCGTTGCGGGATTAGGTGAGATGTCGATATCCTCTGCCTTGATTTGGGCCACGCTTAAGGTAAGGCCCTGAGTGATGGCTGCGGTAATACCGGACTGATCATTGGTCGCGCCGTTTTTCTTGTTATAAGCGATATTTTTGTTGGGAGAGATCACGACCACGTGGGGCATCCCTGTACCGCCAAAATCGTTTTCATCGATGGCGTTTCCGGAATTGCCGAAGAATACCGGTTTAGTGATACCATTGGTGTTCGCCCATGAGCTTAGCGAACCGCAAGGCGTATCGCCAAAGTCGTCGATCATCCAGAACTCCACTTTACCAGGATGGCTGGTCGCGAAGCTTTCCACGGCGTTTTCAGCGGCATTACCGCCTGCAACGCAACTGCCGCAAGGCATGACCCAGGTCAACACCACAACCTTCCCGGCTGCCAGTTCAGTATAAAGATTGTGAGAAGTGCCGTTACAGTCGGTCGCTGTAAAATCAGGTGCGGTTTGTGCTTGTGAAGCGATCAGGCTGCAAACGGCAGCGATTGTAAAAATGAACTTTTTCATTGTTGTTGTTTTTAGAAATGATTTGAATGGAAATCTGCGTTGCAAGCAACGCATCATCGGGTCAAAGCCATGGCGGCTTTGAGATCAATCAAATCCTGAAAACACAATAGTAAATGAAAAGGTCCTCCCGGTGCCATCGGACTTTTTGCGGGATGTATTCTTTCTCGGTTAAGGCATCAGATAGACGTCCGGTGATCACCGGTACAATTTCGCAGGCAGGCTGGGAGCCCTCAAAGACCAGAGCTTTGTAAAGACAATCGCCTTGGCGGTGGTTTTTTCGTCGTCGACTTTGACTTTGATATAGGTTGTTTTGCAGCACCCTTTATCCATGCCAGAGCCCTTGCAGCAGCATTTGCTATCCTTTTTATGGCCTGTCAGGGAGATGTATTGCAACACTTTACCACACAAATGGTGTGTCACTGTTGCACCACAAATATTTGCGGCGAATAACAGCATGAGCAATATCGCAGTAAACCTTCTCGTCATATTATAATAGTTTGTAAAGATACAAAACTTCATTAGACGGCGGCTACATTTATAAGTCTTTAAGTCAGGTTGGAAATAAATAAAGGGGGCAATGCCCCCTTATTATTTCGCCAGTTTTAAAATGCGGAAGGCACCTCGTGCCACCAGCAGAAAGACAATCGTTCCCACAATCAAATCCGGATAAACCGACCTGGTAAAATACACAGTCGCCCCGGCGATGATCACGCCGATATTGGCGATCACATCATTAGACGTGAAAATATAGCTGGCTTCCATGTGTGCTTCTTTGCTTTTCTTCTTTTGCAGCAGATACAATGATGCAGCGTTCCCAATCAGCGCAAACAGGGACACTAAGACCATCGTTAGATAGTTAGGGGTTTCTTCCAGTCCGGTAAACCTGCGCACCACTTCAATAATCCCGAAAATGGCCAGTGCAAGCTGGAAATAGCCGCTCAGTCTGGCGATCCGTTTTTTCTTAACGATGGTACTGCCGACCACCATCAGGCTCATGCCATAAACGATGGCATCGGCCAGCATGTCGAGCGAGTCCGCTACAAGCCCCATTGAATTGGCAATGAAGCCTGCTATCAGCTCGACTATGAAGAACCCGGCATTGATGGCAAACACAATCCAGAGCAGCTTTTTATCGCTCAAATCATCATCATTACTTAGTCTCTCAGTTGTCGTTTCGGATGCCTCAAGCGTGGAGCCGAGATTTAGCTCATGAATGGCATGTTCAATGCCTTGGGTTTCGCCCTCATGATAAACAACCAGTTTCCTATTCGGAATGTCAAATTCAAGTTTTTTCACCGCTTCATGCGGTTCCAGCTTCATTCTGATAAGCTGTTCTTCCGATGGGCAGTCCATCTTTACGATCTTGAATGTTTCTTTTCTCATAATATTAGAATACAGCTTAATTTATTAATGATTGCAATACGCTTATAACGTTGACAACAATTCCGTCCTGATCGGCAATAGTTTCATCGGTATCAAGCTTGATATACCCGTTCGCTGAAATATTTACATCCACCACCCCCGGCGTAGCTTTGATTGCTTCGGTCAGGTCGAAACTGCTTTTGACATCATAGACGCTGCGCATCTTTGATATCTCCGGTGACAGGTGAATAAATACTTCTCCAATGTCGCAGCCGGCCTTTTGCAGGCCGACGAGGGCAGCATTAAGCATCGGCTGGCCGGCATCATAGCTTAGTTGTAATTCGCTGGTGCCTTCCGGCGTTTGCCCGATCAATAGAATGTTGGCACCGAAAGCCTTCTGCCATTCCGGGATAAGCTGACCCTGTATATAATCAAAGCTCTGCTTTGGGATGAATGCCATGATAAATGCCTCTATCTCTCCGATCATAATCTTAGTTTTATGCCGCCATTAATCACAAAGCCGTCAAGTGGCGCATAGATATCCCGGAATTGCGGGTTATTCAGGGTGCCGGTATAGATGGTATCAAACCGCGTTTGCCGTGCATCCAGAAAGTTCTCGAAGTTGATATAGACAGAGAACCTTTCCCACAACCTTTCGGCCATAAAGCCCATTATCCAGTAATCGCGGCCAGTCGTGCCGTCACTTAGTTTCTGGCGGGCGATGTAATAGCCTTCCAGACCGATTTTCCACTTGTCTTCGACTTCATACATTAAAACCGAATTGACCCTGTGCTTTGGGGTGAGCGGGTTTTCGGTTTTGATGCCTGCCTGATGGATATAAGCGTCTGTAAATGTATAGCCCAGGAACAGCTTAAAGTCCCTGTACCCAAGTTTGATATTGGTTTCGGTGCCCTTGCTGTCCATATGCCCGGCTATATTATCAAAGGAATACAGACCTGCCGCCCTTGGCACCAGCATGAGCGGATTATTCAGCCGCGTATAATAAAACAGATGATTAATACTGAATGTGATATCACCATCAGCAAAGCTTGTGCGGTAGTTGATATCCCAATTGGCACCATAGCTGGTTTCAAGGCGATTACTGTCAGGATGCACGCCCAGCACATCGCGGTATTGGATGCGCTCGCTTTCTTCCGTAAAGATGGTTGGCGGCTTGTAGCCTAAACCACCGCCTAAACGGGTGCTTAGTTTCGGGGTTGCCTTATACAGTAATGAAACTCTTGGCAGAAACGCAAAGCCGTAATCGATCACATAGTCGCCCCTGATACCCGTTTCGACAAAAAACTTCGGCGTGGCCTGAAAGGTATTCTGCACGAAGACCCCGAGTGTGTTTTGCGAGTAATCCCGTAATGGCACGTTGGTCGGCAGTTTCTCGGCAAAAGCATCCGTCCAGACATTCGCCCCTGCTACCCATTCCAGTCGTTCGCTTGCGGTGGTGTAATTCACTTCGGTAAAGGTGCTTTGCTGCACCCCGTTGAATTGATAGCCCGGTATCGTGATGGTGCGGTCAAAATAGCTATAGCTGTTTTTAAGCGTCAACTGGCTTTGCTCGTTAAGCTTATGCTGGAGCGTCAACTGCGTACTGAACCGCTTGGTTTCGTTGCGTTCAAAATAGGTATTGGCACTGTCGGTTTCGCCTTTGATATAAGGCATACTGCCACCCACGCGGTTTTCCAGTGTGGTATTAACGCCTATCGTTGCGGTGGTACGTTTTGACAGATACCAAAACAGGCGCGGGTTGACTGTATAACGCCCGACCTTCGGTATCGCACTTAACCCGATACCCGCAGGGTCGTAAGCTGCGCTGCCGTTATAGGCGGCAAAGATGGTGGTGCCGACTTTGCCGAACCGTTGACCATAAAAGCCGTTGACATCGATACCCTTGGCACTGGTGCCGTTGATATGAAAGCGTAGTTCCCGTTCTTCTGTCGGGGTCTTGGAGATCAGGTTGACCAGTCCTGCGATTGCACCGCCGCCATACAGCGTTGACGATGATCCTTTGATTACTTCGACCTGCTTTAAATCCAATGGCGGGGTTTGTAACAGCCCCAAGCCGCTTGCCGCCCCGGAATAAAGCGGGAAACCGTCTTTAAGGATTTGCGTATATCTGCCGTCCAGTCCCTGAATGCGTATCGAGGCATTGGCAGAAGTGGCCGAGGTTTGTTGGGTCTGAATGCCGGTGCTTTCAGACAATAACATGCGAATATCGCCCGGTTTCATGTTGGATTTTTCTTCCAGTTCTTCCCCGGCGATAAATTCGACGCGGGTCGGCATGTCGGCAATGGTCCGGCTGCTTCGCGTGGTGCTGATAACCACTTCGTCCAGATCTTCGCCTTCCTCTGCTTCCAGGAGGACAAGCGCGGTATCAGCCGTGGCCAACGGAAATTCCAGCGTATCGCTGCGTGTTTCAAAGCCGATAAACCTGTAAATAATCGCATATCTGCCGGCGGGGATTTGCTGAATGGTCACAAGACCGTTTGCATCGGCGCTGCCGCCAAGCGTGGTGCCGACCAGTTGTGCGGTTGCCCCGATAAGCGGTTCCTTGGTTTTGGTGTCTTTAATAATGGCGTGATAGCTATGCTGGCTATAGCCAGGCGCAGCAGTTATGATGGCTATTAAAGCCATGAGTATATGTTTCATCGAAATTTTAGTTAATGCTCGTGAATAAAAAAAGCATAGCTATGGCTATGCGAAAGCATTAACCGAGCCGTGGCGGCTGGAAGAACTCTATCGTCATGTCCTTAATGGCATTAGCCACGTAACCGGTTTCAGGTTTGGGCATATGCGTGACGATTGGCAAAGGTTCGATGCGTGGAATAGACGGGATAGAAATGATATTGTGGCAGCAGGAACAGATACAAAACGGCGTGCAGGTATCGCGTTCTTTATCATCCGAAGGCGCTTGCTCCGAATTTGTCACCGTGCCGTTTTCGCACATATCGTTATCTGCGCATGGCACAAGGCTCAGCAGCAGCAGATAAATCGCAAATATGGCGGTTGTCCATTTCACAAGGGCAAAAATAGCACTTAATCAAAGACTATCCAATGACGGCGTCCAAAGCATAAAAATGGAAACCGTGTATTACTGCTAAGCGATCAGATCGAACGCTGCGGTCCTCCATTGCAAACAACCTAAAAAACAGATAAAATCGTGGCTGTTACGGCAGAAGTTACCAGCAAGTTACCACAAGCCAGGCTTTACGTATTAATGCAATGCTAAGTTGTTGAAAAAATTGGTGGGCGTAACAGGGATTGAACCTGTGACCTCTCCCATGTCAATCGAATTATGAATATTGATGGCTATTGTCAGACATTGATATTTACATTTCAAAACAACAACTTACCTGCATTTTTGTAAAATACTCTTGAGGGCAATTGAGGGCTGTTGACGTGACAAGTTACCCGATTGTTACCAAGAGAGGATTACATGATCAAAGAAATTCGGTTTAACCAGGCTTCGATACAAAGCCTCCCCCTTCAGCCGTTTCTGTATGAAGTCAGAGATACCGTCACCCCTGGTCTTATTATCAGGGTGAATCCCAGCGGAGTAAAGACATTTATGTTTTTCCGCAGAATCCGTGGCAAGTTGAAAAGGCTTAAACTTGGCCGCAGCTCCGACATGACGGTTGATCAGGCAAGAAAGGCTGCAATTACATATAACAGTGAGTTGATTGCAGGAGTCAATCCTCATGAAAGCAAAGTGGCGGAACGACAAGAGCTGACATTCAGCGAGCTTTATGAGCGCTATTATAATGAGCATGCGTTAGTGAATACTAAGCGTCCGGAAGAAAGCCGGGCGACCATAAAATTTCATACGCTGCCGAAAATAGGCCATCTGCGGTTGAGTGAAATTACCAGGACTGTGATCAAGCAAATCTTTATAGAGCAAGGCCTTGCCCGTGGCAAACAGCAGGCAAATAAAGTCATGAACATCGTCAGTGCCACATTTAATTTTGGCATTCGGGAGGGTTATTTTACAGGAGTCAATCCGACCTTGGGTATCAAGCGTTTTAAAGGTGAAAGTCGTGATCGTTTTCTGCGTCCGCATGAGCTTGGTAAATTTTTGCAGGCTTTGAAGGAAGAAGAGCAGCTCTACCAAGATTTCTTTTTACTGTCGTTATTTATCGGTGCGAGAAAATCAACCATGCTGGCAATGCGGTTTTCGCAGATAGATTTTGAGTTGGGGCATTGGCGTTTGTCTGCAAGTGAGAGTAAGAATAATGATGTCAACATCTATTGCTTATCCGATCAGGCGATAGAAATTCTCAAGCGGCGATTGCAGGCGCAAAAAGACCTTACTCCTGAGATAGACTATGTGTTTCCTGGGCGGGGAAAGAAAGGTCATTTGGTGGACCCCAAGCGTGCCTATGCACGGATTAAAGAGCGTATGGAGGTAAAGGATTTATGGATACATGATTTGCGCAGAACATTGGGGAGTTACATGGCCATCAATAATTCCAGTTTACCGATCATCGCCAGCGCACTCAATCACAAGAGCCTTGCGTCAACACAGATTTATGCACGCCTTAATACAGCGCCGGTTAGCAAAGCTGTGAGTGAGGCAACCATAAATATGATCCGCTATATGCAAGATTAGTTTGAATATAATGCTCGGAGGCTTTGTGCTTTTGAGCAGCTTATCTTTTCCACGTTATTATCCAAATTATAGGATATCTTAATCAAGCATCAGTGACTTATGCCGCCTTAACAAAAAAGAACATGAAAACTAAATATACAGCAATAGCTGCTGAAACTGTAAGAGCTAATCTGGTCTGCGACATCTTTTGAAATATAAAAAATGATCGAAAGGCGTAGATTACATACAGTATTACCGGAATATCCCAAATGATGGTAAAAAGACGTGAATCCATTCTGTCGCGTAAAAATAAAAGTGGAAGTTGAATGTATAGTAATGCAGGATTGATTGTGAGTAAGACAGTTCCATAGACATAGGCCAATATAACAAGTACCTCAACAAAATGATGTTTGGGATAACCTGCGAATGCATAGCCGATGATCGTGACAACAATAAGGATAGCATATAAATAATACTGGTTGTATTCTAATAGTGTTCCAACATAATAGCCGTTCTCTTTCGCATGCGAGCCTAAAATTGAATATAAAAGTATTCCTACCGCAAAGTATGTAATTGGATTTTGGTATCTCTTTCTCCTCCCCCCTAAATATTCGCCCATTACACGACCAGGAGTTCTATACATACCCACGAGTGTTTTAACGAAACTGTGTTCGACATTGGTGAAAAGCTTCCAAAATTCAGTTATTATTTCTATAGCATTGAGGCGCTTAGTGTCTGTACGCTGCCCACAGCTAATACAATATTTACCCTTGGATTTATTACCGCAGTTCTTGCATTTAACCGATTGATTTTTCAAAATTGAACGCGTTTAATACCTTATTAAATTTCGCGAACTTTTGGCAAATCAATTTATAAAATCATTGACCTATTATGAAAAGATTGGTAGAGTTGAGCAGAGGTGAAAATGAAAAGAAATCATGTCGTGAATTTGGTCGCAACTGCTGTTTTTATAGTTTTGCCAGTTGGCTGCTTCGTTAAGCACCTCTTTGAGGACAAGGAAGAGCTACGTAAAAAACAGTTATTCCTTGATCAACGTCGCGAATTCCAGATAAACGGCAATGATACTACTGTCTACTACAAACTGACTGGCGATGAGCTAAAGGATTTAATACGCTACCCGCATCCAGATAGGCTCAATATCAAATAAGCACTAGCATTATTTCGGACGTATATTACTCGGCTTACGATTGATTTATCCACCCATTAGGTATTAGTTTTTCTCCATTACGCCATTCTTCAAGAATAGCATCTTGGAAATACTGTTCTCTCAACTTTGCATGATCTGTTATGATCACTTGAAAGTTTGGCGATAGTTCATTGGTCACCTTAAAGATAAACTCGTACATCTGCCTTACAGCTCTTTCATCTGAACTTTCAGGTATTGTGCCTTGATACTCATTGTCCCTAGCTGGTGGGTAATATGCTTGCGAAGGCTGGTCAAGAATTAAGAAATGCGGTACAGGTCGCCCTGCCAACACGAAATGTTTGTGTAATGCAAAATGAATGAGAAGATGAAATGCGACCCAATTTGCTCCGCTGCCTGCCTGATTCAATGGCACAGAACGCGTAATTCGATCAATAAAAATAGTTAGCTTTTTAATGTCAAATCTTAACGGAGCATCCTTATACTCTAAGTCTAGCTCAGGGCCCCAAGTGGTCATTTGGGTGTTAATATGGTTTAAGATTGCACTTATCCTGGCATCCCTTTCATCTGCGCTTATTTGGGATTCCAGACCTTTAATTTGGTCTTCCAGAAATTCAACCCTCAATGCTAATGAGTTGTCAGCCTCAACAATTTCAAAACTTTCCAGAAAGAGCGATATACGCCCTATAGTCTTCCCTCTTCTAATATTGACATTGCGCAGCCTATTCGCATCATCCTGCTCCCGATAAATTGCTTGGATACTAGCCTGTCTTGTTTCCATTTGTTCTTTGATACGATCGCGCTGAACAAGAAGATCATCGGTAAATTTGTTTAATCTCGGGCTTTCCGTAGTAGTTGTTGTCAAGTTAGCTGACAACTCTGAAAGAGATTGGTTGATTGCCGTGATGGATGGTATCTGTTGCGTTAATTGGCTGTTGCATAACGGGCATGAGTCATGGCTTGCCTCTGTTTCGCTAAATAATCCGACGCTTTGAAGGCGAGCTACTTGTTGAGATGCCTCACTGGAATAGTTATTAGTGCTGTCGATAAATGACTGCACTGCTTTTATTTCATCTTTTATTGATGCTAGTTCCTTCCCAAGTGCATTTTTTTCATCAATGAGTTTTTTAAGGTTTTCATTTTCGCCTTCTTGATATTCAGCCTCGAAATCAAGTTTTACAACCTCATTTAATATAGCCAATGCTGCCTCAGTGCTTGTTACTGGAGCATCAACAGCTATCAAGTTTAGTGCTTTAGCTTCGTCAACTAATGCAAAAATTCTTGAACTACCTTCCTCCACCAATCGCTGATTTTCCTTCAATTGCTTTACTAGGCGATTTTGTTCGCGCTTGAGTGCACTTATCTCTCTTTCAATACGAACTGCATCTTCCGGTACTGCACCGAGAAAATAAGGCAATGTGTCCTTCATAGACTGGGCCGTGTAGTTGTCAGCCTGGTTGTAAAACAAAAACTCGCGTTGATCAATTAGATCTTGCGGCTGAAAAGAATAGAATCGACTATGTTTAAAATTAACCGCGAGAGGATCTCTGGTTCCTGATTCAGGTGTATTAGTGAACTCACTAATCCGCATTTTCCTAGTTAAATAATCCTTTAATGTTTCAATATCAGAATTATTTGCTATTTGTGATAATTCTGGCGGTTCAACTGTGTCAGCATTGGCAAGATAAATGTGAGACGTCGATGCTTGCCCTAAACTATTGGGATTTTGCCTAGCTACAAATAGCTGCTCAGAATCGAGTTGGAATAAAACACTGAACCATTCGACAGTGTCACGTATAACTCCGTCTGAAATTTTACAATCATCACTGCCAAGGCAGTAATTTACTATATCAATTATTGCTGTTTTCCCAGTTTTGGATTCACCTGTGATGATATTTACCTTCCCTAGCTCAAAAGGTAAAACACGTTTCTGCCCTGCTTTATTATAGAGTATTATACTGTGTATCTGCATAACAAACTTTCTATGGTTTTATACCTAGTAGCGAATAGATAGTGAATGAATCCCCAGCTCTTGACAACACTTTCCCCCAAATAAGTGCCTTGCTGAGACAGTCGTTAGCATCGTCACTGGCTAGAGATGCTTTCGTTTTTTTTCCGAGTGCTTCAATGTTTCCTTGATCATCTATCCGAAGAACATCGTGGATGACTCCAAACATGATTGCCTCTTTTGAAAAACGTATAAGGCCTTTTACATGCTTATCTAACTCTACTTTAAGGTGTTCATTATTATTCAGCCATGAATGCATTGTTGTTGCCTTCGTTCGTGGTAAAGTTATCCTGTAGCGTTCAGGTAAAACAAACGGAAGAACTAAAATGGATAGCGCAAAAGGAAAGTTTTGTGACGTTTCAGACATGTAACCTTTAATACATTCCCTTAACACCTCACAAGTGAATGCGGGATTAAAAAGGTTGCCAGTGATGATCGGCCTATCGGTCCAAGCTTGCAAGATCATATTAGCGTTTCGTATTTAGGGTGCCAACCGATTTTTTTACTATCTGACAGCATCTGACAGCTACCTATAACCATATACACTTCTTTGAATCTTTCTTTTATATGAATCGGCGGATATTGAGCGACGTAAAAATTTTTGTAAAAGTTGTGGCCGCGTTCGGCAGAAAGATTTTCTTCTTCGCCATCTACAATTCCACAAAGAGCTGAATACTTTCTAGACCAATCGTCATGAAGTTTAGCATGATATTCCATTTGGTCGTTTGGAGAAATGAGCCCTTCTCGCAGCCATTTTGATGCTTGACTAAATGCCCGATGATAATCGCTGATCGCATGGTTGATCGTTTGTGGTTGCGCACCGATTATCTGGAGCTGCTTTACGAACGGCATATTGCGGTATGCCGAGAGTTGGGTTTCATCGCCTACAATAGAACTTAGAAAATCGGCTGGGAGGTTATCAGATTTTAAGCTATCAATAACATCCCAAATAATTTGTTGCAATTCCCTAAATGAAATCCCTTGCCTTTGGTTTTGCAATTGCAAAATGACTTGGTTAATGAACCAGCCTTCAACTCTCTCAAACAGAGACTCGTAGTTTTTACATGTCACACGTAAAATCGTAAGTATGGCGTCTTTAGCTTCATTTATATTTTGCGAAGAATCCAGGACAATGATCCTCTTGACTAACTTAGTTTGCTGTTCTTCAGTTAAAGCTTTAAAAGCTGTATAAGCTGCCTGATTAGTTTGGTTACTAGAAGTGTCTGCAACCTCGATCATATCAACGATTATTCCGGAAACATCACGCTCATTTCCTACGTTAAAAGACAATTTGGCAAGGATACTTCCGGTAGACGCAGCGGCAGTTGTTACTAATGTAAAGACGGAAGTATCAGGGTTGATCTGGCCTGTAGAGACCATTTCACTCCACACCCTTATGGTTTTCCAAAAGTCAGTACTTGCGTTGGTTATATTAGGCGGATTATTTAAATGAAACTTTGTCTGATACACATCTGTTCCCATTGATGATGTGATACTTATATCATCAATGGTCTCGATAAGAAGGGTAGCATTTTCATCTTGCTCTTGAAGCAACAGTTTAAGGCCATATCTAATTTGATATAGGTACCCAAGAGTTGGTTCATTTGCGCAAAAAATTGATGACATTAACGCCTAGCACTTTGATAGCAAATATAATGATATATAGCCCGGCTAGTACTTTCAAGACTGACATAACAAGAAACGAGGGTACAACTCTTAAGCCTTTATAAGTGCTTATATACTTTTCGTAAAAAGTAAAATGTTGTACCTATGTTGTACCAAAAAAAAAGAGCCGGTCGAATGACCGGCTGTAATCTGTGCCCAGAACAGGAATCGAACCTGCACTCCCTTGCGAAAACCAGATTTTGAGTCTAGCGCGTCTACCAATTCCGCCATCCGGGCTTTTTTCACTCTATTCAGCGTGTCATGCTTCGACTCGGCTCAGCATGACAGCCGCTAGTTAAGGGGCAGCAAATTTATCAATTCTTTCCTGAATGCGCAATAAGTATTTTTTACGGAAATAGTAATCCTTTATTTGTAACAAAAGGGCCTCGCTATGGTCGCCGGCATCGTATTGCGCGGTAAGTTTGCCAGCCTCGTTCTGCCAGGCGCTTAGCTGCTCTTCCAGGGCCTGCTTAGCTGTTTGGCTACCGGCTGCATCAGCTTCCATTTCGGCATCGCTTATGGCTTCATTCAGCTCCATCATCTCCATAAGGAAGGCGGGGGGCAGGTTATACTTCTCCTCGTGCTGCAGCAGGCCCTGCAGTTTCAGTATATAGGCCATGGTAGCATCGGCATTGCTGAGTGTTTTGTATGCATCATTGTTCAGCGCACTCATGCGCAGCGATTCTATCTTCGCAGTATCCTCCGCATGTGCAAAGCGGTCGGGGTGGTATTTGCGGCTCAGCTCATAAAATTTGCTTTTCACCTGCGCCGCATCAGGATGAAAAGTGAGGGGCAATTCGTATAGTTCAAAATAATTATCCATGATATCGTGAGCAGCAGCCCCGGTAAAAAACGCTGGCAGGCTTTAGCTATATTTGTACCAAATGTAACAAAGATGATCCGAATAGGCTTGATCAGGGAACGCAAATCGCCAGCCGACAACCGTGTGGCCTTAAGCCCCAGGCAGTGCGCCGAGATACAGGACAAATTCACATTGATAAAAATAGTGGTGGAACCATCGCCCGACCGCTGCTATGCCGATGCAGAATATGTGGCAGAGGGCATAGAACTGAGCGATGACCTGCAGGCCTGCGATATATTGCTGGGCATTAAAGAAGTGCCTGCGGAAAACCTCATACCTGGCAAGACCTACTTCTTCTTCTCGCACACCAAGAAAAAACAGCCCTATAACCAGAAACTGATGTATGCGCTGATAGAAAAGCGCATCCGTATGATAGACTATGAGTGCCTGATGCACAGCGATGAGCAGCGTATACTGGGCTTTGGCCTTTTTGCGGGCATAGTGGGTGCGCACAATGGCTTGCTGACCTATGGCAGGAAGTTTGGCCTGTATGAACTGCCCCCTGCATATAGCGTGCGCAACTTCCGCAAGCTGACCGCCAGCTACCGCGACGTGAAGCTGCCCAATATAAAAATAGCTGTGACAGGATCGGGCAAAGTAGCGGCGGGTGTGCTGGAGATCATGGTGCAGATGGATATAGAACCTATTGAGCCGGAAGACTATTTCAATAACGAATATGAGTACCCGGTCTATTGCCATTTCAAAGGCAAATCCTTATACGCCCGCAAAGACGATCTCAGCTTTCACCGCGAAGATTTTCATACACAGCCCGAGAAGTACAAATGCCTCTTCGACCAGTACCTCTCCAAAACGGATATACTGATGAACGGCATTTACTGGGACAGGCATATGCCGCGCCTTTTTGAAAAGACAGCTGTGCAACGGAGCGACTTCCGCATGAGCGTTATCTCTGACATTACCTGCGATATTGACGGCTCAGTACCCATTAATATAGGTGCCTCTACCATTGCCGACCCGGTATATGGCATAGACCGAAAGACACTGGTCCAGGCCCCACCCTTCCAGCCCACAAAAGATATCATAGATGTGATGGCTGTGGACAACCTGCCCAACGAACTGCCCCGCGACGCATCGCAATACTTTGGCCAGCACTTTGAAAAATATATCCTGGAAGAACTCTTTAAGACCGATAGCGAAATAATAGAGCGGGCCACGATCTGCAAAGATGGCAAGCTCACGCGACGCTATGAATACCTTAGCGACTATGCCTACCGGTAGTGGCTGGAGCGTATATCTTTCACCGCTTTTTCAGCAGTATCGTACTGAAAGGTAAAGCCTGCCTGCAGGGCTTTATCCACATTGACCGTGCAGCTCTTTAACACCTCTTTGCTCATTTCGCCCAGCAGGTAGCGCAGCAGGGCTGTGGGAATATGCACCGGCAGTTTGAGCCCGCCTTTTACATGGGCTATCAGCTCCATCAGGGTCTTATGCGCCACGGGATGCGGGGATGCGGCATTATATACACCGGTTATCGCACTGTCGGTAATGGCCTTATAGAGCATATGCGCCAGGTCTTCCACATGTATCCAGCTTATTACCTGGTGACCGCTGCCCAGTATAGGCACCACACCAAGGCCCATTGGCTGGGCCACTTTTTTGAACATGCCACTCTCCCGCCCCAGCACAATGCCGAAACGAAATATCACTGTGCGCATCTTGTCGGCTATGCTCATTGCCGCCTGCTCCCATTTGTCGCAGGTCTCGCCCAGGAAATCGTGATAGTGGGGATCGGTTTCGGTAAATGGCCCGGTGTGCCCCCTATCCGGGCCATAGTAGCCAATAGCAGATGCACAAATAAACACCTCGCAGTCCCGGCCATATTCACGCAACCTGGAAGTAAGAAAATGGGTAGCCTGTACCCTGCTATCCACTATCTCTTTTTTGCGTTTGGCGGTCCATGTTTTATCGGCTATGCCTGCCCCGGCAAGGTTCACCATAGCATTCAGCCTTTTCAGGCTGGTGAGGTCACACTTACCCTCCACGGGGTTCCAATAAGAATAGGTGTAGCCGGGTATGTTCTTCTTTTTGGCCGGGTGCGTGGTAAAAATGACCACTTCGTGCCCATCTGCTACCAGCATACGCCCAAGATGGCTGCCTATAAAGCCGGTGCCACCCGTAATGCCTATTATTTTCTTTTGATCTGCCGCCATACTGCAACGGAAATGCATTAAAAAATTGTTCCCGAAACCCTTTTGAACGATAAAATATATCTATATGTTACAAGCGGGTAAAAAGATACTTTTTATTTTTTCAACGTACAATATTTAATTCTTAGTGCCGTTAATTTATTGATATGTTATCGAAACCAACAAACTAACATAAATGAATAGACCATTACTTAAAGTTCTTAATGGCAATACCAAAAGCCATCCAACAGTTATGAGCGGGGCAAGCAATAGTGAAGCATTGATAAAACTGAGCGCAGAAATGAAACAATACCTGCGCGAAGCGGCAGCAGACCTTTTGCAACCGCGCCCTGAAGCAATAGCCCAATTGCTGAAAAAGAGCCTGGTAAAATAGAGGGTTAAATATTTGGGGTAATGGAATTGGCTACACCAGTTCCATTACCGTTATTTCGGGTAATATGCCCAGCCTGCCGGGGTAGCCCAAGAAACCAAAGCCCCTGTTGACATACAGGTGCTGATCCCCTTCGCGGTAGAGACCTGCCCATTCCTTATACATATACTGCACCGGGCTCCATTTAAATCCCGGTATCTCGATGCCAAACTGCATACCGTGCGTATGGCCGCTGAGCGTAAGCTGCACATCGCCGTACTTAGGCCGCACCTGCGCATCCCAATGTGAAGGATCGTGTGAAAGCAATATCTTAAAAGGAATTTCCTGTTCCCCAAGTCCCTCATATGCTTTGGCCATATCACCATAGGTATGGAAACCTTTTGCACTCCAGTTCTCCACACCTATCACGGCTATTTTGTCGTTGCCACGCTGCAATACCACATGTTCGTTAAGCAGTAGTTTCCAGCCCATACCGCCCTGCATCTGCTTTAGCCGGTCGAGGTTCTCTTTCTTCGCTTCTTTACTGGGCCAGTGTTTATAATCGCCATAGTCATGGTTGCCCAGTATGGAGTATACGCCCATAGGGGCATTGAGGCGGGCATAAATCTCCTGGTAGCGCCCGTCCACTTCATCGGCCTCGTTATTCACAAGGTCGCCGGTAAAAAAGATAACATCGGGCTTTTCATCCAGTATGCGCTGTATGCCTTTTGCCACGGCATCATGGTTATCAAAGCTGCCGGTATGTATGTCCGATACCTGGACTATTTTCAGCCCTTTGAAGGCTGCAGGCAATGAAGGAAATTTGAGCTGCAGCCTGCGCACGCGGTAATTATACCTGTTGCTTACACCATAAATAAAACCCAGGAGCGATGTGCCGCCCAGTATAAGGGCAAGGGTAGAAAAAAATGCAGAGCGGCTCATACCGCGCACCTGGCCCGTATCACCAGCAACCTCTTTGGCTGGCATCGCCAAACTTACCAGCCACACCACCAGCCTGCGCAGGTCATCCACCAGCATCACCAGCAATACCAGCACTTTGCCTATGGCGAAACCGAGCGAGAAGGCAATGTAGATATTGCGTGCCATGTGGGGCAGCTTAGCCCAGTCGATCTGCCTGAAGAAGATAACACTAAGCCACAGGAATACGGTGAGCAGTATATATGTGACCATTAGCGCAGTGCGCCACACCTGCGGCAGGCTGCGCAGCGCAGACCGCACCACGATATAACTATAATACTCGGCCAGGCCTACTACAGCCAAAATGATCAGCACCCTTAACCACATAAAACCCTGATATTATTTAGTAATTCAAAAATTCGTCTACCTGGTTCTCTATCGCTTTTTGGGTAGCAGGTTTCAATAAACTGCCATCCGGCCCCATCTCGTCGTTAATGCGCGAAAGGGGGAGTTTGTTGTAATGCACGTTCATGCGCATATAGTGCAGGATATTGGTCATATGCTCTATACCCCTAAGGTTACCACCCCGCCCATCGGCCACACCAGCAAGCATTGCCTTCTTGTACCACCAGCATTTTTTAATGTTGCTGTTGTCTATCATCAGCTTTAAAATGCCGGGAAAGCTCCCATTGTACTCTGGCATAATAAAGACAAACTTGTCGGATGGGATGAAATAGCGTTCTTCAAGTTCTTTCAAAACAGGCCCTTCTTCAAACACATTCACGCCCTCAAGCGATACGAGGTGCACATCGGCATTACGTTCTGCGAACAGCTTGTGGTACAGCTTTGCCACCCTTAGTGTCATGCTGTCCTTCCGGTTTGTGCCTGATATTATGGTAATCATTCAGGATGCTAAGATAAGCCTATTGCCTAATAGCTGGTAGGGCTTTGGCTGATAGTATGATAAGATATAGTGATAAACAGCTACCCGTTGAGCCACCATAAACTGATGTTCAAAACACTTGCAAACGACACCCAGCAGATATAGGGTATGTAACAATATGCTGCAAACCTGTGTATGGGCCTTACCAACCTGAAATAGCTTATGAGCAAGGCCAGTAACAGCAGGATATCAAAAATGGAAGTGATAAAGAAATGAAAATAAAAGAAGAAAAAGCTCCATAATATATTTGCCAGCAACTGTAAGGAAAATATCCACAAAATTGCTTTTCTCCGCGGATGGTGTTTCCTTATTACCAGGAACAGCGATATAGCCATAAGCGTATAAAGTAAGGCCCATACGGGGCCAAACACCTCATTAGGAGGATTGAAAAAAGGTTTTTTAAGCCCCGCATACCAGTTATCTAGATTGGGCAAGGTAGCAATGCTACCCAGTGCCGCCGCCAGGTAGCATACAGACAAACAGCATACGAGCAGCAATATAGTTTTGAGTTTACTTTGTTTCATACATTTGCTATTAATAACAATAACACAGTATATTTTGTTTGTACTTTACAATGTTTATTGCCTATGAAACTAAAAGGATGGCTTGCTGTCATGTTAATATGCCTGTGCGGAAGCACACTAAAAGCCCAAAAACCAGTCTACCGCCCCTTAAAAGTACTCTTCCTTGGTAATAGCTACACTTATGTAAATTCATTGCCGCAGGTAACAGCAGACATAGCCGCCTCAATGGGCGATAGCCTCACTTATGATAGTAATACTATAGGCGGTTATACCCTTCAACAACATGCCAATGACGCTACCTCCCTGGCCAAGATAGCGGCGGGCGACCTGGATTATGTAGTGCTGCAGGAGCAAAGCCAGTGGCCCAGCTTCCCGATAGAGCAGGTAGATACAGGCATGTTCCCCTATGCTCATTTTCTCGATAGCCTGAATCATTCTTATAACACCTGCGGGCGCAGCATGTTCTATATGACCTGGGGACGTAAGAATGGCGATGACCTTAACTGCCCCACCTGGCCGCCCGTATGTACTTATGAGGGCATGGACAGTATGCTGCGGCTGCGGTATATGATGATGGCCGACAGCAATGCTGCCGTGCTATCCCCTGTGGGTGCAGTATGGCATTATATCAGGCAGCAGTACCCGGCGATAGAGCTTTACCAGGCAGATGAAAGCCACCCCAGCCCTGCGGGTACATACGCTGCGGCTTGTGCCTTTTATACGGCATTGTTTCATAAAGACCCGGAAAACATAGCATACGATTACTCGCTTGGCGCAACAGATGCAGCCAATATCAGGCATGCAGCCAAAGTGATCGTGTATGACAGTATGCTCTACTGGCATATAGGCCGGTATGACCCTTCTGCTGTTTTCAGCTATAGCACAGCAGCGGGCAACGAGGTAACATTTACTAATACATCGGTCAATGCAACCTCCTACACATGGTACTTTGGGGATGGCGATACTGCGACCACCGCTTCCCCGGTACACACCTACACTGCACCCGGCGCATATACCGTAATGCTGGTGGCCCATCGTTGCAATGACCATGATACCTTTAGCATGGATATCAGCACATGGCCCGCCCATACCTCAACCCTGCAAAGTGGTAAAGGTGGTATGATCATCAGCCCAAACCCTGCCGGCAACAGTATAAGTGTGCAACTACCGGTAGCCGGGCAGGCCGCTTATGACGCTACCATTTTCAACCTGCAGGGCGTAACCGTTTATAAAAAAGCGCTTACCAGCGGAAAAGACTATCGTATTGATATATCTTCGTTAGCTCCCGGATTTTATATACTCAGTCTCAGAAGCAATGATAGCAGCTTATGGCGCGGGCAGTTCATGAAAAAATAAATGGTCGCTTTTACCCCTCTGCCAGGGAAAACGCCACTATATAATATCGAAAAAGTTGCGTATCATTATATGATAATGATACTTATCCTTAAAACATACAGGCATGTATAAAAGAACGCTATTTACGCTGCTGCTTATGGCTGCATTTTGTGTTAGCTATGGACAAAGCGCCAAAACAGGCAAACCCGCTAAAAAATCGGTACATAAAAAGACAGCAGTACATAAAGCTGTAACGAGCCATGATGAGGCGGATGACGACGATTACTATGCGACAGATGAAGACCTGGACGATGACGCAAGCTACATAGTAGTGATGAACGAGGAGGAAGATGATAACTACTACACCAGTGATGAGGATGAGGACATGGTTGCCGGAAAGACAGGACACCAGATTACGACCAAGCATGCCTATAGCCGCAAATACCCCAAGAAGCTATATTATTATAACCCTAAAACGGGCTATTATTACAAAAGGCGCGTGCCGCTAAAGGGATAAATACCTGCGCAAACAAGCACACAACACATTGATTTTTATAAATTTTATGTAGCGTTTTTGTATTATGTGCATGTTTCGTATATTGTTGCTGTAAAACAGAAGAAAACCTTATGAGATCTGTATTATCTGTAGTTTGTACGCTTATCATCATTGTGCTTGCATTCAGTTCATGTGCTGTAGGTGATGGCAATTACATACCGGGCCATTATCGTAAACGCAGCTATTGGAAGCAGCATGTTAAGTATGGCAAACCATACTACAACCATTATGCGCCTGCCAGGCATGGCAATTATAATAACAACCCCAAAATACTTTATAGATAAAACCGTTTATTAGCGGTCAAATTTTCGGCTTATGAAATCATTCTTAATCATAGCATGCTTGTTTTTAGTACTGGGAATATCACTAAGCTCCTGCCTTTACAGCCGGGGTAATGGTTACCCGGGGCATTATGGGCACCGCTCTTACTGGAAAAGCCATAACCACTATACACGTAGCAGCTACCGTCCGCGTGATTACTACCACTACGGGCATCACTATGTACAATACAGGTAAACTTATGTATGCTTACAATATTTTCATACCCGCTGCTGTTGCAGCGGGTATGTTTTTATTAATAGATGTGAAATGATCTTATCGCTGCGACTCCATATATTCTTTTAACTGTTCGAGGCTCTCGAACTGTATCTTATCTTTTCCATAACCACATTTCCAGAAGCGCGACTCGGGATTAGGGTTGAACATGCCTTTCCAAAGCACAATACCAAGCTCCTTATGCTCATAATGCATTGATTTGGTATTATCTGTCTCCATGGGTTCGAAACCCAGGTCAAATAGATCGTCTTGTGTTATTTCAGGGTAATTCATGCACCAAAAATATGGTAAAGTTTATATGAAATCATAGACAGGAGTAAAAAAATTTCATTAAAACGAATGTTCTATTTCTTTAAGCATACGCGCCCCCCATTTTGTCAGATATCATCAGCTTCAGGCGATAAATAGCTATCTCCTATTCATCTTTATCCTTATGTTAAATATGTAAGGGAATATAGCTCCTAATACATAAATTTGTTTCCACTTAGCTATACTACGTAAAAAATGTACTTATGAGAACTGCGATCTTATTGCTTTTTGCAATACTGCTACATACATTTTGCAATGCCCAACCCGGCCCCTCAGGCCAGGACCGGCAAAATGAAATGCCCCGCTCAGAGAAACTGATGGACAGGCTGCTACGCATGCCTGATGCTATGCTGAAAAAAGACATTACCGATATTGGCGAGCTTAAAAATATGAAGGTACAATTGGTAAAGCTCACCAATCTCTCAGATGCCAATATGCAGTTCAGCCTCGCCCGCTTTGTATATGCTTATGGCGACATCAATTCGCCGAACGTAAAAGCAGTATATACCGACGTGAGTGCTGTAGACGAGATGACGCGGAACTTTAATATGCTGCAGACGAAATTGTTCTCGGAAAAGAGCAATGTTTATAGCGAAATAATGTTCAAAACCCGCGATGGGATCATTGGAGGCTGCTACTGGTCAAAAGAGGGCTGGGCGCCTTACCTGAAGCTGGCCGATACAGATGACTCATATGTAATATTGGGCAAGGATGATTTTAATAAGCTGATGTCGATGCTGGACCTGATGAAATCTAAGCTGATGCCCGATCCCGCCAGGAAAAAGTAAATAGCCCCTATTGCCTTATAGATAATATTGCTATCATTTTTTAGCAGCGTATAGTACATTGCTGCCTCAAACACATGAACATATGAAAAGTATACTGCTTACTTTATTTGTAGCTTTAACTGTTTTTGGCGCTGATGCGCAGGACCTGAAACTACCTGCCCTTAGCCCTACGGCACGCATCAGCCAGGATTTTTCCACATCTGCCATTGATATCGTTTACAGCCGCCCGTCAATGCGCGGCAGGCGCATATTTGGCGACCTTGTTGCTTATGGCCAGGTATGGCGGACAGGAGCAAATGCTGCTACCAAAGTAAAATTTGGCGAAGATGTAACTGTTGGCGGACAGGAAATCAAAGCAGGTGAATATGCACTGTATACTATTCCCGGCCAGGGCTCATGGGAGGTGATCCTGAACAAGGGTACCAGCAACTGGGGCTCATCAGGCTATAGCAAAGCAGAAGATGTGGCACGTTTTCGTATAAAAACAAAATATGTAGATGACCTGGTACACTCTTTTACCATAAATATCTCCCATATCACTTTTAACGCTTGCAAAATCGATCTGTCGTGGGAGCACACTATGGTATCTATACCGGTAAAAGCCAATAATGAAGAACGGTTAAATACCGCCATTGACAAAGCAATTAATAATCCATCGATCCCCTATTTCCAGGCTGCCAATTACTACTTTGAAACAAAGCAGCAAACAGATAAAGCATGGGAATATGTAAATAAAGCAATAGAACAAAATCCTAAGGCATTTTATATGCAATACCTCAAGGCCCGCATAGCCCAGAAAATGGGCAAACGCGAAGAGGCCATTGCTGCCGCAGAAAAATCGATAGAACTGGCAAAGGGCAGCGCTTATGAAGATGACTACAGGCGACAGAATATGAAGATCATCAGGGCCCTGAGGTAAGCTTACGCGCAAAAGGTTTTATATTTATACCCACGGCCCCTTAAGCCGTGGGTTTATTTGTCTGATAATTATGAGGAAGTTATTTTTTTCATGCAGCCTGTTGCTGATATCCCTGTCGCTTAATGCACAACAGGTCAGGCCTGCTACATCGGCCACCATATACCACGAGATATCACAGCTCAATCACCTGGTGAATGTGCTGTATGTGGCTGCACACCCTGACGATGAGAACACACGCCTGCTGGCATGGCTGGTAAACGATCAGAACATACGCACAGCATACTTATCGCTCACCCGTGGCGATGGCGGGCAAAATATCCTGGGCAGTGAACAAGGGGCTGCACTGGGCCTGATACGAACGCACGAACTTATGGAAGCCCGTAAAATAGACGGCGCGGAACAGTACTTTACACGCGCTGTAGATTTTGGTTTCTCCAAGAATTCGCAGGAAACCTTCAGCCACTGGAATCCCGATGTCATCATCAACGACGTTGTGCGCGTTTACCGTAGTTTCAGACCTGATGTTATCATTTGCCGTTTTCCCCCTGATGAAAGAGCGGGCCACGGGCAGCATGCCGCATCTGCGATCATAGCCAAAAAAGCAGCTTATGCCTCCGGCGATCCCAAGAAATACAGTGACAACCTGGAACAATATCCTGCATGGCTGGTTACACGGATGCTCTTCAACGCATACAAATTTGGCAAGACCAATACTACTTCCGAAGACCAGTTCAAACTAAAACTCGGCCAGTATAATGCCTTGCTGGGCGTAGGCTACAGCGAGCTGGCAGGCCGCAGCCGCAGTGTACACAAAAGCCAGGGGGCCGGCACACCAAGTGTGCCAGGTGTGCAGACCGAATACTTCCAGCTTGTTGGCGGCGACCCGGTCAAAAAATCACTTTTCGACAACATCGACATTACATGGAATCGCGTAGGCAGAAAGGACATAGGAAAGACCGTGGACAGCATATTGAAGTACTACGATTTCAAAGCACCAGAGAATAGTCTGTATGCTTTACTGGGCCTCAGAGAAAGAATAAAAACAGTGACCAATGAATATTGGCGCGACGAAAAACTGGCAGAACTAGACAAAGTGATATTGCACTGTGCGGGCCTGCTTGCCGAAGTGTACACCAACACACCGCAAACCATTGCCGGCAGCACCCTCCCCTTCACCTTGCATGTAATCGCGCGCTCACCGGTTTCGGTACGCCTAAAAGGCGTAAGCTGGATGAAAGGCGACACCAGTGAGCTGAATATAAAGCTGAAAGATGATTCACTCGTTACACTGGAGCATAATATTGCCATACCATCAAGCACAGCAATAACAGAGCCTTACTGGCTATCGCAAACCAGTAACGACCCAAGTGTATATGCAATACCCAACGATGCCCTTATCGGTATGCCCGAAACGCCCAACGACCTTAATGTATCGCTTAGTGTTAAGATAGGGCACGAATACTTCAATGTTGACGTACCACTTTCCTACAAAAAACTCGACCCTGTGAAAGGCGATATCGTAGAGCAATTGCGTATTGTGCCTGATGTATCGCTTGATTTCAGTTCGCAGCTCGTGGTCATGGAACCTAATGGCTCTGTAAGGACATCAGTGATCATTCATCCTTTTAAGGACATCAACGATGCCACACTGGCTATTACCGAGCAGCGCCTGATCACGAAAGTTGATCATATCAATCTCAAGTCCGGTGTTGAAGTATCCGTGCCGGTCACCATCAGCCCTGCCGAGGCCGACAGGATCAGCCATGACGATTTTTATCTGAACGCAAGCCTTATTGTAGGCCAACGGGCCTATGCCAAGAGCCAGCATGTAATACAATATAACCACATCCCCACGTTGCAATACTTCACCTCACCATATACCAAAGTGCTGCGCGACAACTGGAAATGCACGGCCCGGAAGATCGGGTATATAGAAGGTGCAGGCGATTATACCGTAACTATGCTGAAACTGGCAGGCCTCCAGGTAACCACACTTAAAGAAAGCGACCTCGCTGATGCAAGTAAACTTAAACAATATGATGCGATCATCACCGGCGTACGTGCTGTAAACACAGAGAAACAAATGATAAGCTGGATGCCCGTGCTGCTGCAATATGTTGAGCGCGGCGGCACGCTGGTAATGCAATACAATACCCTACAAGACCTGGCCACTACCAAGATGGGCCCATATCCTTTCACCCTCTCCAGCGACCGTGTAACGGATGAAAATGCCAAGATGACCTTCCTGCACCCCGAGAACAGGATCATGAACTACCCGAATAAGATCACAGAGGCTGATTTCAAAGATTGGGTACAGGAACGCGGGCTATATTTTGCCAGCAAATGGGACGACAAATATACCCCCTTGTTTGCTTCAAACGATGCAGGCGAGCAGCCCCTTAAGGGCAGTACGCTTTATTGCAAATACGGCAGGGGTAATTACGTATATACGTCCCTATCCTTCTTCCGGCAATTGCCAGCAGGCAATAAAGGCGCTATTCGTTTGTTAATGAATATGCTCTCCGTAGGTAATTAATGATTAAACAAACACAAAAATGAGGCTAATTGCCATCAAAAACCTTCGCTTTTATTTATTGCCTGTCGCTTTAGTAACGCTACTTTCCTTCCCGGCCTGTAATAAGGTCAGCTCTGCCGTAGAACCTACAGATACAACAACCAATACCGCAGGCCTAAACTTAACTGCTCATATGGATGGCACGAGATACTGGGTGGGTACAATGACTACATGGTATTATCCGGGACCTTATAACACAACAAATATCATGGACACTTTTGCCTTATATATCGTCGATGATTCCTCGCTCGTTGCAAAAAGTGATACAGTAAAGGTCACATCAGTAGATTCAGTCAACAAGGTGATACACTTCAGTGTAAACATTAACGACAATGGAGTATACCGTACCGATGCCATTGATTACTTCTACCGGTCCGATAGTATTGCCTTTACATCGGGCAAACATATAGGGATGGGCTATAAGGAAACGTTATCGCTGCATACACCCTAAGCTTTCCTGCTACTAACAAAGTATCTCTTTTTATCGTCTTTAATATTGTAAACCATAACAGGGCTGGGGAAAAGAACTGATTCGTTTACTATGCCATACCACAAATCTATCCTTTGCAGGTAAGGCAATAATGTATACATATGACACCCGAACGCTTCTTTTCCTACGCCATACCTGTATGGAGTTTTATGGTTGTGCTATTTGCCTTATGCTTGTTACCTCTAAGCTTGCTGATTATCCTGGCAAAATTTATAACTAGGCGTCTACGACTTCTTATCCCATCTGCACCACCTTCGTAGGCTCCAGGTTGGCATTGCGTATAGCTATATTTTGCGCTATGCGCTGGGCCAGTTGGGTAAATGCCGCATTAGCCACAGGCTCATCGTCCAGTATGGCCGGTATGCCTTTATCGCCACCCTCGCGTATGCTTTGCACAAGAGGTATCTCCCCTAAATAAGGCAGTTCGAACTGGTCGGCCATTTGTTGTGCACCGCCCTTACCAAAAATGTAATATTTATTTTCCGGTAGTTCTGCGGGTGTGAAATAAGCCATGTTCTCCACGACACCTAATATCGGCACATTGATCTGTGGTTGCTTCAGCATCAGGATGGCCTTACGAGCATCGGCAGCGGCTACAGGCTGCGGTGTTGATACAATGACCGCTCCTGTTACGGGTACGGTTTGCACTATAGTAAGGTGCACATCGCCTGTGCCCGGGGGCAGATCAATAACCAGGTAGTCCAGTTCGCCCCAGTACACATCGCCGATGAACTGTTTCAGTGCGCTGCTGGCCATGGGTCCGCGCCATATCACTGCCTGCTTCTCATCGATCAGCATGCCGATGCTCATGGCCTTGATGCCGTATTTTTCCAGCGGTATTATCATGCCCTTGCCATTCACATCCATCATTTTTGGGCGTTCATCGCGCAGACCCAGCATTATGGGCACAGAGGGCCCATATATATCGGCATCCAGCAAGCCCACACTAGCCCCTTCTTTGGCCAGTCCCAATGCCAGGTTCACCGATACGGTCGATTTACCGACACCACCCTTGCCCGATGCAACTACGATGATGTTCTTTACACCCGGCAATACGTCCTTGCTATCCTTACGGTTACTATTCACCTTAGCATCCAGTTTCACATTCACGATGGCATCTTTATCTACCAGCATATGTATGGCCTTAATGCAGGCCTTCTCAATCATCTCTTTCAACGGGCAGGCGGGTGTGGTTAACATCACCGTAAAGCTTACGTCCTGGCCGTCTATCTCTATATCGTGCACCATATTAAGCGTTACCAGGTCTTTGCCCAGGTCGGGCTCCTGTACGTTGCTGAGTGCTTGTAATACCGCTTCTTTCGTTATCATATAAACCTTTGTTAAAGTAGCTTGGCTGAGCCGCAAAATTACGGCATACCTGCGTTCTTTGTATAAATAATGTACATACTTATATTGGCAATATAGTATAGCCATAATAAGCGCAGGAAAGGTTGTAAATTTGCTGATCATGGCCAAAAGCCCTTTATATATTCTTATATTTCTATCCTGTTTCTGCTTACCGGCCGATGCACAGGAATCTTACGACAATATTATCCAGATCAACGGTGTAACCATGACGGCTGACAGCCTGCGCGCTGTACCTAATGTGACCGTGCTGGTGAAGAACCAGAACCGGGGTGTGGAATCGAGCGAAATGGGCGTGTTCTCGATAGTATGTTATAAAGGCGACACCCTGCAGTTCGAGGCCCTGGGCTTCCGCTCCAAGGAGTTCCCGGTACCTACCGATATCAAGGGCCATTACTTCTCCCTCATACAGCTCATGGTGCAGGACACCTTTTACCTGCCTGAGACCATCATACGTCCCCTGCCCGACAAAAATGCTTTCGATTATGCCTTCACGCATTGGAACATACCCGACGATAAGTATGAGATAGCCCGCAAGAATACGGATGCCCTTACCCTGCGCGCCCTTGCTGCTACCTTGCCCCGAGATGGCCGAGAAAGCCAGAGCGCCTACCAGAACATACAGGCGCAGGCAGCCATATATTACGGCCAGCAAAAGCCGGCAACCATCCTTAATCCCATAGCCTGGGCCGAGTTCTTCGAGGCCTGGAAACGCGGCGATTTCAGGAAAAAGAAATACTGATACATGTTTTAAATACTAAAAGCCCCCTACGGGGCTTTTAGTATTTAAAACTGTTTTCTTTATTTACTCCGCCATCATCTCCTCGATGGCCGCAGCAATATCTTCAGCATTTGGTTTCGAGAAGTAGTCGCCATCGGTAGCATATGCCGGGCGGTGAGCCTGTGCCGTTATAGTACGCGGGGCCACATCCAGCCAGCGGAAACCATTCTGTTTTTCCATCACCTGCTGGAACATGTAGGCGCTTGCACCACCCGGCACGTCTTCATCAATAAACACGATGCGGCTGGTCTTCTTCAGTGACTCCACGATCATGTGATTGATATCGAAGGGCAGCAGGGTACGTACGTCTATTACCTCACAGTTTATGCCCTGCGGGGCCAGGTAGTTATCTATCGCTTCTTCTATTACACGTAGTGTAGAGCCGTAGGATACTATGGTCACATCATCACCTTCGCGTATTACTTCGGGTATACCAAAAGGCACGGTATAACGCCCGAGGTTGGATGGCAGTTGCTCTTTAAGACGGTAACCGTTCAGGCATTCCACTACGATACCCGGCTCATCACTTTGCAGCAATGTGTTGTACATGCCTGCGGCCTGTACCATATTGCGGGGCACACAGAGATACATGCCGCGCACGCTGTTCAGTATCATGCCCATAGGCGAGCCGCTGTGCCATATGCCCTCCAGCCTGTGGCCGCGCGTGCGCACGATAAGGGGGCATTTCTGCCCGCCACGGCTGCGGTACAGTAGTGTAGCTACATCATCGCTCAGTGGCTGCAGTCCATATATCAGGTAATCGAGATATTGTATCTCTGCTATAGGACGCAGGCCGCGCATGGCCATGCCTATACCCTGCCCTATGATGGATGCCTCGCGTATGCCGGTATCGAAGATGCGCAGCTCGCCATATTTTTCCTGCAATCCGGCAAAGCCCTGGTTCACGTCGCCAATCTTACCCAGGTCCTCACCAAAAGCAAAGACTGCCGGGTTGGAACCGAAGGTGTGATCGAAGTACTTATTCAGCACCTCGTAACCATTCACTACAGGTGCATCGGCCACATACATGGCCTGCACCTCCGGCACTTTCATGGCCGAGTAGCGCGATTCCGAATACAGGTGCGAAGAGAATTTTTCTTTATTATCCTGCAACAGGTAATCATAAAAATTGCGTAATGCCCTTACCGCATCCGTATCAGCCGATGCAAAGCCCAGTATCTTGCGGACTGCCTGCATTACATCCTTACGTATCGGTTCTTTTATTGCATTCAGTTCCTGCACCAGTGTCGCTATTTCGGCAGCATGCTCACCGCCTTCATACACTACCTGGTTGCACATCGTAGTAGCCTGCTGTATCTGCTCTCGTATAGGCGATATGAAGGCCTCCCATGCACGCTGTTTTGCACTGCGCGCTTCCTGCTTGGCCTGCTCTTCTATTTCGTTCACATCGGCTTCATCGGCTATCTGGTTGGTCACTATAAAGTCGCGCATACGCACGATACAGTCCATTTCTTTTTCCCAATCCAGGCGCTCTTTGGTCTTGTACCGTTCATGCGAACCCGATGTAGAGTGGCCCTGCGGCTGGGTAACTTCCTGTATATGAAATATGGCGGGAATGTGTGTTTCGCGCACACGGTCTACCCCGCGTTGTATGGTCTCTACAAGGCCTGCATAGTCCCAGCCTTTCGCTGTATAGATATTGATACCACCCTTACGGTCATTCCACTGCATACCTGCCAGCGCTTCGGATATAGAACTTTTAGTGGTCTGGTATTTACGGGGCACCGATATGCCGTAGCCATCGTCCCAAATGAATATGGCTAATGGCACCTGCAGCACGCCGGCAGCATTCACACTCTCCCAAAACAACCCTTCGGATGTGGAAGCATCGCCTATGGTACAGAAGATCACTTCATTGCCATTATCAGAAAATTTCTCAAAACCATGCTGCAACTCCGGTACATTGCGGAACATTTTTGATGCGAAGGCCAAGCCAAGTGCGCGCACCATTTGCCCCGCGGTAGGAGATATATCGCAGGACGATTGCGGATCTTTGGTCAGATCTTTCCATTCGCCGCTGGCATCCAGCCAGCGGGTGCTGTAGTGGCCATTCATCATTCGCCCGGCCGATGCAGGCTCACGGTCCACATCGGGGTCGGCATATAATTGCGAGAAGAATTTTTCCATATCGCTCATGCCCGTAGCGAACATGAGGGTCTGATCGCGGTAATAGCCGGCACGTATGTCGCCGGGCTTGAAACATTTGGCTGCAGCTATCTGCGCCAGTTCCTTACCATCGCCAAAAATGCCGAATTTCGCTTTGCCTGTGAGTACCTCGCGGCGGCCCATCAGGCTTGCCTCGCGGCTGGCCACGGCCAGGCGGTAGTCTTCCAGCACTTCCTGTTTAAATTCCTCGAACGATAGCCTCGCTTCTTTTGTGGTCGTAGCTTGCTGCAACATATAGTGTTATTTCGCTATTGTGTCTGTTTGCAAAGGTAATAGCTTGGGAGGTTTAAGATACAAAAAGATGAGTAAATGATGAAAAAGACAGGATTATTAAAATTCCGGTAATATCAATCCCCAATCGCCCCTTTTTCCCTTATATATCCGGGCGAGGCACCTTTGGGTTTCAATAAGCGGAGCATCTGTAACAATACCGAGAGACATATCAATCCCATGCCTATAAAAAAACCACCATGCAATTCTTTATTCTCTTTAAAAAAGAGGAAGGCCAGCAGTATGCCATACACCGGCTCCAGGTTCACACTAAGCGTGGCAGTAAAGGAACTGATGTATTTTAAAGCGCTTAATGCCAGCGACTGTGCCCATACTGTACAGCAAAGGCTCAGGATCACGAGCCACAACCAGTCCATACCTTGTGGCAATAATACGGTATGCGGGTTATAAACCAATTGCAGGGGCATGAGCAAAGTAAGGAACAACCAGCCTGCGCTCATTTCGTAAAATACCATGGGCCGGGTTGGATATTTGCTGGCTATGCGCTTATTCAATACTGTAAATACTGAGCTAAGGATAGCTGCGGTAACCCCGAATGCAATACCAATGCCGAACATTTGCTGAAAGCGGTAAATAAAATAAACCCCGGTCAAAGCCAGCAGGCCCAGCAAAAGCTCTTTCACATCATACTTACCTTTATTCACCATAGGGTCGAGCAGTGAGGTGAATATGCTGGCAGTGGAAAGACAGACCAGGGCGATTGAGGTATTGGCAAATTTAATGGCCCCGTAAAAGGCCACCCAGTGCAGGCCCATCAGGCAACCGATAAGGGCAAGCTGGGCAATATCCCTGCGGGCTATAGGCACCCATTGCCGCCGGTAAAAAATAATAACAGCTATAAAGATGGCTGTCAACAACATACGGTACCATACCAGCACCGGTGCATCCAGCGATATGGCCCGGCCCAGCACGCCGGTAAAGCCCCAGAGCAGCACGGCTACATGTATCTGTACAAGCGCTTTTTTCAAGAATGGTCAGGAATAAGTCCGCAAACTAATACCAAAAATGCAGATGCTAATGATTTTTTAATATTGTTGGCGGAAAATGGGTTGCATCATACCAAATTATTACTTTTGTTTGCATTTTAAGGACAGGTAAATTTATCGTTGACTTTCTTTGGCCGCGTCAATCAGTAAATGAACAACACATACCACGATCTCGTCTCGCAGACGTTCCATTTCCCCCAGGAGGGTTTTGATGTAAATGATAATAACTATCTCGAGTTCAACGGGGTGGACATCAAAGCATTGATAGACAAATATGGTACGCCCTTCAAGCTTACCTACCTGCCCAAGATAGGCATGCAGATAGGCAAGGCCAAAAAGATGTTCAGCGATGCCATCAGGAAGCATAAGTACAACGGCAATTACTATTATTGCTACTGTACCAAAAGCTCCCACTTCTCATTTATAGTTGAGGAGACCCTGAAGCATGGTGTACACATCGAGACCTCCTTCGCATACGATATCGAGATCATCAAGCAGCTTTATAAAAGGCGCAAGATCAATAAGGATACCTACATTATCTGCAATGGTTTTAAGACCAAGCCATATACACGCAACATTGCAAGGCTCATCAACGATGGCTTCCGCAATGTGATACCGGTACTGGATAATAAAAATGAGTTCGAGGACTATAAACGTCTCATCCGCTCCAAAGACCCGGTGAATATAGGTATACGCATAGCGAGTGAAGAAGAACCGGCTTTTGATTTTTATACCTCACGACTGGGCATACGCAGCCGCGATGTGCTGGAGTTCTATGTAGATAAGATAAAAGGCAGCGGCAAGTTCAACCTGAAGATGCTACACTTCTTTATGAACAAGGGCATAAAGGATGATGTGTATTACTGGAGCGAACTGAATAAAGTACTGAACCTTTATTGCCAGCTTAAGAAGATATGCCCCGAACTGGAGGGCCTGAATATTGGCGGGGGCTTCCCCATCAAACATTCGCTTGGCTTCGATTATGACTATAACTATATGGTCAACGAGATCGTATCTACCATTAAGAAGGTATGCAAACGCAATAAAGTTGACGTACCTGACATTTATACAGAGTTTGGCTCGTTCACTGTAGGTGAATCGGGCGCTGTGATATACAGTGTGCTGGATGATAAGATGCAGAACGATCGCGAGATATGGTATATGATCGATAGCTCGTTCATCACTACCCTGCCCGATACCTGGGGCATCGGCGAAAAATTCCTGATGCTCCCCATTAACAAATGGGATAAGGAATACCAGGAAGTGCACCTGGGGGGACTTACCTGCGACAGCCACGACTTTTATACTTCCGAAGAGCATATCAATGCTGTGTTCCTGCCCCGGCTCGACCGGGAGAAGGGCTCAGAACCCTTATACATTGGCTTCTTCCACACCGGTGCCTACCAGGACCAACTGGCAGGTTATGGCGGCATCAAGCACTGCATGATACCCTCGCCCAAACATGTGGTGGTAGAAATAGATAAGAACGGCAAGCAGGAAGACTGGCTCTACGCCAAAGAGCAGAGCTACCAGAGCATGCTGAAGATACTGGGTTATATCAGGTAACAAAACCTGCATGATAAAAAATAAAGGCGATGCACATGCATCGCCTTTTCTTACTTACTCCACTCTGTCAATCTTACGCCACACTTATTTGCTGGCTCTTAGGCTCAGCAGCTTCTTTCTTCGGCAGGGTTATGAAAAGTATACCATCATTATATTTGGCACTGATACCTTCCGCATTCACTTTTTCATTCAGGGTAAAGCTCCTTTTGAATGAGCGGAAGTGATATTCGCTGCGCAGCCATTTGCCTTCTTCCTGTTCCTTTTGCTCATCTTTGTGCTCAAAAGAAATGCTCAGGATGTCCTTGTCGAGGTTCACCTTAAAGTCTTCCTTATTAAGGCCGGGCGCGATTACATGCAGTTCATACGCTGCATCGGTTTCTTTAATGTTTACCGGAACAAAGGAATAAGCACCTTTGTCGTCTGCAAAAATTTTGTTCCAATGTGCGGGGAGCATGTCCTCCATCAATCCGCTGAATGCCCTTGGCATCATTCCGTATTTCCTGTTGTACATAAATAATGTTTTTTAGTTTTTTGGTTATGAACTACCTTATTCAAAGCCCGTACCAATGAAAAAAATGCGCCATTTTGTCAAAAAAGAATGAAAAAAAGGACACTTTGTCAATAAAATTAACTACAGGCTTAAAAATGAATAAGTTGCAAAAGTCACCTAAACAACAACCATAACATAAGATTATGAATTTTTAAATGCAGTTATAGCAGCATTAAATTATCGTGAAGAGAGACAAATGCGGAAAAATTTTATTTTCATTTCCAAAACCTTTTTCAGATATTTGCTATACTTACGATGGGTTAGTAAGTACAGTCCTACCGTCCGGGCGTATTGTTCGGACGGTTTTTTATTTGCTCAATAACAAGATTTTGAGCCAGCTTTTTTCCAGCAAAAAGACGGGACTAAATATCCAATAGTTCTTTCATAAAGCTATCCACATTTCCGAAAAGCATATCGGGATATTCACTACTGAATTTCATTTTTATAAAACCTCCAAGCAAGGGTCTTGCAGCCGGCTGTTTCAACTCAGCGGTACTGATGGGGATCAACTCATACTCAGCACCGGGAAAATACTGGAGTACTCTCAGTGCAAGCTCTACCCTGTTCATGTAGTCGGTACCACCGATATGATATATCCCCTGCTTGGCATCGCGCAGCAAAACGAACATGGCCCTTGCTATATCCCAGGCATTGGTTGGTGAAGCATATTGATCGTATGGAAGTTTCAATGTTAACTTCTGTTTATTCCGGCACTGCTCTACGATGCGGGCAACAAAATTTCTTCCTCGTATCTCCCTGCCATATACATTGGTCACACGCAGTACCAATGCATTAGGGATCTCTTTCAGTGCCGTTTGCTCAGCTTCCAGTTTATGCCGTCCGTATACATTTAAAGGATTCACAGGTGCATCTTCACGATAGGGGCCATCAACGCCATCAAAGACATAATCGGTGGATATATAAACAAGCTTAGCACTACAGCCTTGGGCAACTCCCGCCAGGTTGATGGTGCTTTGTACCGTATTGATATAGCTTTCATCCGGGTGCGTTTCACAATAGTCCACATGGGTCATCGCGCCGCAATGTACGATCACGTCCGGGCCATAGGCTGCTATGTCGTAATTATCCGGGTGACCGTGCTCAAGTGTATTGTAAAACACAGTGGCATCGGTGGGAAATGAAAAATGTGAACCTACCACATCCCAACCCATCTCCTTAAAATGCTTCATACAATTACTACCTACCTGTCCTGATGCACCCGCTATAAATACTTTCATTCTTTCTTGCTTTATCTCTTATGCTTGCTAAAATACAAAAGCCATCCTTATAACAAGGATGGCTTTAAAATAATTACGATAATATTATCATGCAGGCACAGCAGCCGTCCCGTTGATGGATGGCATTTCCTGCGGGTAAACTTTGTTTTCCAGCTTTTCGCGCAGTGTGCTGAATGCTGCCAGTGTTTCATCTATATCTTCATCGGTATGCGCAGCCGTAGGTATCAGGCGCAGGATGATAACACCTTTGGGCACCACGGGATATACTACCACCGAACAGAAAATATTATAGTTCTCGCGCATGTCAAATATCAGCTGTGTAGCATCGAACAAGCCACCACTCATGAGCACCGGCGTAACAGGTGTATTGGTAGTACCAATATCAAAGCCCCTTTCTTTAAGGCCGTTCTGTAACCTGTTCACATTATGCCAGAGCTTCTCACGCAGCTCAGGCTGTGTGCGCAGCAGCTCCAGGCGCTTCATATTACCCACTACTATTGGCAGTGGCAGTGATTTGGCAAATACCTGTGAACGCATATTATAGCGCAGGTAGGTAAGCACACGCTTATCGGCAGCCAGGAAACCGCCTATGCTGGCCATTGACTTTGCAAAAGTGGAGAAGTAAATATCTATGTCGTCTATACAATCCTGCTCATCACCTATCCCTGCACCTGTCTTGCCCATGGTGCCAAATCCATGAGCATCGTCGACGAAAAGACGGAACTCGTATTTGGATTTGAGCGCAGCTATCTCTTTTATCCTGCCCTGGTTGCCCGACATGCCGAAGACCCCTTCGGTGATCACAAGGATACCACCGCCTGTGCCTTCTATCATTTTAGCGGCACGCTGCAGTTGCTTTTCGCAATCTTCCACGTCATTATGCTTATAAACATACCGGTGGCTGGGTATCAGCCGCAGGCCGTCTATGATACAGGCATGCGATTCCGCATCGTATACCACCACATCGTGTCGGCCACAAAGGCTGTCGATCGCCGATACCATGCCCTGGTAACCATAGTTGAACAGCATCGCATCTTCCTTGCCTATGAACCGGGACAGTTCTCGCTCCAGTTCTTCGTGCTTGTCCGTATTACCACTCATCATTCGCGCGCCCATCGGCGTAGCCAGGCCATACTTTGCCGCAGCTTCGGCATCGGCCTTACGCACTTCAGGATGGTTTGCCAACCCAAGGTAATTGTTCAGGCTCCACACTATCTTTTCCTTACCACGAAATTTCATCCTGTTCGCTATCTCACCTTCCAGCTTGGGGAATGCAAAATACCCCGGGGCTTTTTCCGCATAATCTCCGATCGGTCCGAGGCGTTTCTCAAATTTGGCAAAAATATCCATATATATCTGTTTCGTTTTTGGGACAAAATAATAATCGGCGAAATTATAAAAAAATAACGCGCCAAATGAATATTGTATTGCATTTTTGTAACTCATATCACATTATCCATGCGACGTATTCTATCTTTTTTAACACTATTCATTTATTTCCCGCTATTTGCACAACACAACCAGGTTGCACGGCCCAAACTGGTCGTGGGCATCGTTGTTGACCAGATGCGCTGGGATTACTTATATCGTTATTATGACCTATATAGTAATGATGGTTTTAAGCGCCTGCTCAATGAGGGCTTTGCCTGCCAGAACACTATGCTCAATTACCTGCCTTCATTCACAGGGCCCGGTCATAGCTGTATTTATACCGGTTCGGTACCATCTATACATGGCATTGCTGCCAACGACTGGATAGATAATATCAGCGGACGCAGCTGGTACTGCGCCGAAGACACCAGCGTATTGCCTGTAGACGGGAGCAGGAAGGCGGGCATGATGAGCCCCCGTAACCTGCTGGCCAGCACCGTTACCGATGAGTTAAGGCTTGCGACCAATTTCCAATCACGGGTATATGGCGTAGCTATTAAGGACCGCGGAAGCATACTCCCTGCAGGCCATTTGGCCAATGCCGCATATTGGTTCGATGACAGCACCGGCAATTTCATCACCAGCACTTATTATGCACAGCAATTACCCGGCTGGGCCAGGGACTTCAACAACAAGCGCTATGCAGACAGGTATATGAAGGAAGACTGGGATTTACTGTACAACAAAAGTGCGTATACCCAAAGCCTGAGCGACAAAAACCCCTATGAAGGTGCAATGAAGGGAGAAAAAGAACCCGTATTCCCACACCTGGCGAAAGACAGGCCCGGCAAAAACTACAGTGCTGTGCGCATGCTGCCTGCAGGTAATACATTAACGCTGAAGATGGCCAAAGCATGTATAGCAGGTGAGGAGTTGGGACGAGACGACTACACCGACTTTCTTTGCGTGAGCCTTTCCAACACCGATTATATAGGTCACCAGTTCACACCTAACTCTATGGAAGCGGAAGATGTTTACCTGCGCCTCGATCGCAGTATCGCATCTTTCCTCGATTATCTTGATGAGCATGTAGGGAATGGTAATTACCTGCTCTTCCTGACCGCCGACCACGGGGCCGCACATAATGCACAATACATGCAGGACATCAATATGCCGGCAGGCAACGAATCGGAGCAAAACCTGCAAAAAGAAATGAATGCATATTTAAAGAAACAATTTCATAAAGACGGGCTGATCAATGCATATACCAATTACCAGGTTTATCTTAATGAGCAGGGAATAAAAGCAGCACATGCTGACAGGGATAAGATAAAAGCAGCTATAATTAAGTGGCTGAAACTACAGCCCCAGGTAGCCTATGCCGTTGATATGGAACAGATGAACGTAAACAGTGTTCCCGAACCGATCAAAACCATGATCGTTAATGGCTATAACAGCAAGCGCAGCGGTTGCATAGAGGCTGTGCTTAACCCCGGCTGGTATGATGGCTATGCGCCAACGGGCACTACTCATGGTACCTGGAATCCTTATGACACACATATACCACTATTGTTCTATGGCTGGCATGTGCCCCGTGGCGAGTCGCATCACACCGTATATATGACAGACATAGCTGCAACAGTGGCCGCAATGCTGCATATACAGATGCCCAATGGTTGTATAGGCCATGTAATTACCGATATGTATAAATAATCCCTTTAGGGGTATAAAATAGCATAAGAACGATAGTGCCTACCTTTGTCCCTACAAATACAGGGATAACTATGTTCAACCTAAAGATAATAATTGCAAGTACGCGCCCCGGCAGGAAGGGGCCTTCTATAGCCTCATGGGTTTATGATGTAGCCAAAACACACAATGAATTCGATACGGAACTGGTAGACCTGGCCGAGATCAACCTGCCCTTCCTCGACGAACCCGAACATCCCCGCCTGCAGAAATACCAGCACCAGCATACTAAAGACTGGAGCGCAAAAATAAATGAGGGTGATGCCTACATAGTGGTGACCAGCGAATATAACTTTTCCATTCCGGCCTCGCTGAAGAACGCAATGGATTACCTGTATAACGAGTGGAACTATAAGCCTATGGCCATAGTAAGTTATGGGGGTGTATCAGGAGGCCTCCGTGCCGCACAATCGCTCAAGCAGGTGATAACAGCGCAAAAGATGATGCCGCTTGCAGAATCGGTACCTATACCCTTCTTTACCCAATTCATAGATGCCGACGGGAAATTCAATGCAACAGACATACATAACAAAGGCCTGGGCATATTGCTAAAAGAGTTGGCATTCTGGGCCGATGGAATGAAATATATGAGGGAGAAAAAGAAAACACAGTAACCTAACTACGCCGGGCATTTATTGCCGCAACGCTGCACCACCCCATGCAGCAAAACCACCGACAATGCCGCCAACTGCTGCTGCTACGATGAGGAACAAGCCATAACCCGGCAGGTGAAATAGCTGCGCCATCCTGCCGGAAAGGATGTGCTGGTTGGCAATATCGGCATATAATGAGCAGCTTAGCCAAAAAATGAAAATACCCAGGAAGCCCGACAAAAATGCTTTACCCATTTTTTGAGGCAACAGCAAGGCAACTACAAAAGCTGCAACTGCAATTATCCACCATGGCAGGAAACTTGCACTGATGGCTGCAAGTATTGTGGTTAATAATATGGTACTTATAAAACGCATCTTATTTGTTTTGTATCGTCCAGGTGTATTTTATACTGCTGTCCTTTTGCGAGGAGTTCTTTAAAAAATTCAGCCGGTGATATTTCCCGTTGGTCCAGTCGTCTATGAATGTAGCATAATATTTACTACCGGGGTTACCACTCTGACCACCCGGGTATATGCCATATGCTTCTATGCCTTGGGTCATCTGCACCACCATGCGCCATGAAGGCCCATGATCGCCCTTGGCAGCATTCAGCACATTGCCCCAACCGCCTATCTTTCGTTCTTCATAGCTGAAAGCCGGCAGTTTGGCCAGGTGTTTTATCGTAGTGTTCTTAGCTTTATACCATTGTAAGGAGTTCGTTTTTTCAAGTTTGCTCAAGCTATCCTGTGCTTCTTTATAGCTCATGTTGATCACTGCAGCCAGCTTACCCAGGCTGGGCTGCAGGTGATATTGTATGGCACTGTCGCTTTGTATCATTAATTCCATGGTCCGCTCTGGCAAAGGCGCCAAAGGCACCGGGTCTTTAGCCAGCATATCCTTCCACATGTCCTTATACAAGTAATACCACCATAGCTGGTAAACAGTGGCCACCGTACTTTCTGCATTTAAATTATAGTCCCATTTTTTCAGTTCTTCAATATGCTTGTCATTGGCCTGCACATAGCGCAGCATGATGGGGAGTGTATGCTCGGCAAGATATGAATGCACATCCTGCTGTATGGCCATCATATCCTGCACAGTAGCATTGCTGACCTTGCTTAGCAATTCGTTGAGCCGCCATGCCCTAAGCTGGTAGAAATAACCATTATACCAATAAGGATAAGTGCTGTCCGTGACGGTCTGGTTGGCCGAGCTTACAAATCCCTGTGCGGGGTTGAGCGCATGTGGGTTCTCTTGCGGTGGTATAGGCTGCCCCCACAGTGTGCTGCTGTCGCGGCCCTCCATTACATAACGTCCCTGGTCCTTCCATTTGTCTATGAACTGGCCCTGCCCCCACATAGCTATGTTTCCGGCGCAGTCGGCATATACCATATTCTGGGCAGGGCATTGAAAATGTATGATCGCATCTGTGAACTCCATATAATTCCAGGCATGGTTCACCATATACAGTGCCAGCATCTCATTGCTGGCCTTATGCCCCATCCAGCATAGCGCTATAGGCTTTTTCAGTCCGCCAGGTCCTTTGAAATGTGCATCATACATCACCGGCCCATGTATGGTATAATTTACCGTATCTATAAAAATAGGTTTTCCTTTCACCGCTATACGTTCTATCCTTTCCTTATACGGCACTGCCTTACCGTCGAATAGGTAAGCATCTTTATTACCCGGGGCAGGGTCTATTGCATAAAAGTCTTTTACATCACGGTAGTTATTGGTAAAACCCCAGGAGATACTATCATTGAAACCGATCACTATGCCTGGTGCGCCGGGCAGCGATACCCCGTATACATTCATTGTGGGTGTCTGTAACTGCACCTGGTACCATAAAGAAGGGAGATTAAGTCCCAAATGAGGATCATCGCAAAGTATAGGGGCACCGCTCTGCGTATGCACCCCGCTAACAGCCCAGTTATTACTGCCTTTGCCCTCATTACTTTCTTTAGCCGGTTCAAAGTCTGTAGCAGTTAAGTGTGCCCATAGGTCACCGGCGGGCACCTCTGCCTGTTTGTACAATGCCTGGTCAAAATGTGTTCCTTCCGGTATCACAGGCGTGCTGCTATAATCGCGCCCAGGATATAGCATGGCAAAGGTCTCAGGGGGTAGCATATCACGCAGCAGGCTCAGCTCTATATCTTCGGTATATCCTGTAAGGTCATCGGCCATATACTTCATGAGCAATGATGTCTTCAGGTTAGTCCATTCTTCCGGGGCAAAGTCCATAAGCTTATACTCCAGCGGGTAGTCGCGGTATTCCAGCTTGTCTATGTACTCATTTACGCCTGCTGTATAAGCATCCAGCATTTCTTTGGTACGCGGGTCCTGCTCTATGACCTCAAGCGATCGTTCTGCACCATATACCATACCTTTTCGCCGTTGCTTACGGTCAAAGTCCAGCGCCTTCTCCCCGATCACTTCGCTCACCCGCCCACCTGCGGCTCTTGTCTGCAAGTCCATTTGCCACAGCCTGAAGTAAGCATGTATATACCCTTGTACATAATAGGCATCATGCTCATTTGCAGCATGTATGTGCGGCACCATATATTCATCATACCATACGCTTACCGGGGCATGTAATGACGGCAATACTATATTTCCTGAAAAATCTTTCCCTGCAGGTTCTGCATTTGCGGCCCACCCTTTTACCGGGTCGAGCAGCTTACCCAAAGCAGGTAAAGAACCTATAGGCCGGTCCAGCAGGTACACGAGAGCAACAGTGATCAATACCGGTATCAAAGCACGCATTGGGCGCATCAGTCAGATTCTTTTATCTAAAGCTAGTGAAAGGAAATTACATTTTACAGTAATGCCCGGCATTTATGCCTGGTGTAAAACAAATGGCATATCTCCTTAATGCTCCACAGGAAATTCTATCTCGTATGCTTTCCCGCTCTTTACGGGCAGGCTGTGCGAGCGCAACCAGGGGTTCAGCAACTTCAGCATTTTATAACTGCTGCCGTTCTGCTTCGCGAAGTCCGACAGGTTATCTATACTTGCGGTAACCTGCACGGTCTTTGTTTTTACGGGTTTATATACATCATCACTATCCAGCATAAAGCCCCATACCTTTGGTTGCGATAGTATCGTTTTTAGCGACAGGATGCGGAAGATGTAACGGTTTGTCTCCTCAGGGAATACCATATCATAATAAGTATTACCGCCCTGGAAATCTACCTGACGGGCATAGCCTGCCTGCCCGCAGTTATAGGATGCCGCAGCAGCCGTCCAGCTACCCAGCTTTTTATATGCATCTTTAAAATAGGCACATGCTGCATCGGTAGCCTTGGCTATATTATAACGCTCGTCCACATTATCGTTTATTTCCAGCCCGTAGCGTATGCCGGTATCTTTCATGAACTGCCAGAGGCTGGCCGCGCCAGCGGGTGAGGTAACCTGCGGCTGCAATGAGCTTTCCGCTACACATACGTATTTAAAATCATCGGGTATGCCATTGGCTCTCAGTCTTGCTTCAATGAATGGGAAATAGCGGGTCACATTCTTCAGCATATATATGGTGCCCCCATGCGCGTAATAGTTCACGATCATATCACGGTCCAGTCGTTCACGCACTTCCCAGCGGTTCAGCGGCACAGGCTCACCGGCAAAGTCCAGCTTTTTAGGCAGTTCCGGGCTATACCATTTATATTCCAGTTTGCCATTATCTTTCACTTCCACGCTCGCCTCGCCGGGATCTGGATCGCGAAATGCAAAACCCGCTATAGTGGCCGCACCGGCAATGGCACCGGCAACAAAAATGAATATAAGTTTGGTCTTATTGCGCATATGATAAATTTAAGGAAAATAGCCGAACAACATTCGTTAATATTCCTGCTCAGCAGTCAATATTCGCTATTCATTATTATTTGCAGGGCCATTAACAGCTACATGGCATAATTTTGTTGAACCTTTTCCGGGGAACTTACGTTTATTTATATTATGCGCTTTATAATCACCATTTTATTGTTATCCTTTGGCACAGTTGCTCATGCAAAGTATCAATGGTTCAACAGCCCGGAATTCTGGAAGAATACGCCGCTCGACAGCGAATTGACCATTAGCCCGGCCGAGTTGGATACATGCCTTATTGTAGCCAGCAACCGTAAAATAGAACGCGACAGTATGCGCTATATGACCGAGCAGCGTGACGAAGGAGTTATACGCTACTTCTTTGTTTATGTAAATAATGGTATATGGCATGTGCTGCCTGTTAATTCGCTGGAAGCTGCGATCGCCTGCCTGCCAAACAAAACGGGCCTCGACTGGCTGATATATACCGAGGGGATGGGGAAAACTTTTGTCGGTGATCTTGACCGGGGCATACGTATGGCTGCTTATTATAAGCTCAATGTGCTGCTGCTCGACTACCCCAGCATCAATACACATAAAAAATCATTGGGAAATTATTTTTTCGCAACAAGGAATGCCAACCGTGCCTACCATGAATTTACCCCGGTGCTGGATACCATGAAACAATTAAGGCTGAATGGCAAACTGGGGCCCGGATGTTTTACTTTATTCTTTCACAGCATGGGCAATAAAGTGTTGATGCAACTGGCTAAAGATGATAAGGCATTACAGCCACTGAACGACACAACGTGGGTGAATAACCTGGTACTCAATTCGGCCTGCGTACCCCAAAGGCATCACCGCAAATGGCTCGATAAAGTAGACTTCGCAAAAGCCATATATATCGACTACAACCCTAATGATAAGACCCTCTACCTGGCACACCTCGTAAGCTTCAGGAAACAACTGGGCGAAAAAGTAAAAAAACCTTTAACACCTAAGGCATACTATTTCAACTTCAGCAAAGTAGTGGGTGATAATCACAGTAATTTCCTGCCCTTACCCGGCCATACACCTGTGGTCGATGAAGCTATCACTTACTATCGCCAGGTACTGCATGGCAATATACTTATGCTGGCCAACCAGACGAAATATACGCCAAGCACCTATGATGGTATAGGCTGGGATATACAACCATGGGATTCAACGGGTCAAAATATCTCTACAGCACAGAAATAATACCTTAGCATTCACTAAGATTGATGGGGAAATTAAGGGCAAGGCCGCCCTCGGCAGTTTCTTTGTATTTATGATTCATATCCTGGGCAGTTTGCCACATCGTATTCACTACGGCATCCAGCGATACTTTGGCATGATCGGGATTGCTCTGAAGGGCCAGCTGCGATGCTGTTATTGCCTTTATGGAGCCCATAGTATTACGCTCTATACAGGGCACCTGTACCAGCCCGGCCACAGGGTCGCAGGTTAGGCCCAGGTGGTGCTCCATAGCTATCTCTGCAGCCATCATACACTGTCTTGGTGTGCCGCCAAGGCACTCAGTAAGTGCTGCTGCAGCCATCGCAGATGATACGCCTATCTCGGCCTGGCAACCACCCATAGCAGCCGAAAGCGTTGCACCTTTCTTGAAGATACTTCCTATCTCTGACGCGGTGAGCAGGTAACGGATGATATGTTCATCATCAAAACCGTCGCAAAAGGCAATATAATATTGCAGCACAGCAGGTACTACGCCCGCAGCGCCATTCGTAGGCGCGGTCACTACGCGGCTGAAGGAGGCATTCTCTTCATTCACCGCCAGCGCAAAGCAGCTTACCCAGTCCAGCGTGTACTGAAAACCACTGCCGCCATCCCGTATAGCCATTACCCACTCTTCATAATTATTGTAGGTCCGGCCCTTTAATAGCTTCTTATTCAATGCGGCAGCCCGCCTGTTTACATGCAGCCCGCCGGGTAGTTCGCCCTGTACATGGCAGCCGCGGTATATACAGTCGCGCATGGTGCGCCATATATTCAGTACGCCTTCTCTTGTTTCCGGTTCATTACGCCAGGCATGCTCGTTCTCCATCACCACTTCCGATATGCTCAGGCCTGTCTTCATGCACCAGTGCAGCAGTTCCGATGATTTGTCAACCGGGAAAGGCAGGTCAACAACAGTACCTGCACTTGTACCCTCCCCTTCTTTCAACACAAAGCCCCCGCCTATGGAGTAATAGGTCTCGGCTATATGCTGGCCGTCGCTGAATGTACATAGGAAGGTAAGCGCATTGGGGTGCATGGCCAGGCTCTCGGTGTAGAGGAATATGATATCGGCTGCGGGGTTAAAATTAACCTCAGCTTCCCCACCCAGCATTATCTTCCTTTGCTCCACTACCCATTGCATACGGGGTGTTATCTGGTTCACATCAAAGGTAACGGGGTCTTCGCCACACAGGCCAAGCAATACCGCTACATCTGTACCATGACCGATACCGGTCTTGGCCAGCGAACCATACAGCAATACCTGCACGGTAGAAACCTTGTCTATGCCATACTCCCTGATACTATCGAGGAAACGAAGGGCTGCACGCCAGGGGCCAAGTGTGTGTGAACTGCTGGGGCCTACTCCTATCTTAAAAATGTCAAATACCGAGATGCTTTCTTTTTTCACCTAATTACCTGTTCACACAAAAATAGGGGGAAAATACATTCCCCCAAAACTTCTTGAACATGCTTGCAATATTATGGCATCAATACATGGTCTATTACATGTATCACCCCGTTCGACTGGTACACATCCTTTATCGTTACCATAGCCGTATTGCCCTTAGCATCCCTGATCCACAGCGAACCGTCTTTTTGCATAACGGTCAGCTTTTCACCCTGTACTGTAGTCAGCATGGCCATACCGCCAGCCGCTTTTACTTTAGCCATAAGGGCCTTCGAATCAAGATCGCCCGCCACCACATGGTAAGTAAGCACTGCGCTAAGTTTACTCTTATTCTCGGGTTTCAGGAGGTTATCAACCGCCCCTGCTGGCAACATACCGAAGGCCTCATTGGTAGGGGCAAATACGGTAAAGGGGCCCTTGCCCTCCAACGTGCCGACCAGCCCCGCAGCTTTTACGGCAGCCACCAGTGTAGTGTGGTCTTTAGAGTTGACCGCATTCTCAATGATATTCTTCGTAGGATACATAGGCGCCCCGCCTACCACTACTGTTTTGCCGCCTTTGGCATATACGGCTGTACCGAAAACCAGCATCGCTGCCGCTAAAATGATGTGTTTCATAAATTTTGTTTTGGTTGTTTAGATATGTTATCCTTTACACTTACGACAACTTTTATGATCTGGTTTTCACTTAAAGAAAAAAGGGTCCCTGCGGCAGCGCCACAGGGACCCCTTTATTAACTATGGGAAAATACTATTTTACACTGATGTGATAAGGCAGCTGCATCATCGCTTTGCCATTCATCTTGCGCAGGTCTTTCAACTGGCGGTACCATTCATACTCTTCACCAAGCTCGCTCTGCAGCGTGGCTTGTACGGCAGCAGCAGCGGCAGTATTACCCTTGAACTTACGCAAAAGACTTTCAAATTTATCCATAGGCTCAGGAAACGTGATCACCTGGTAATCGCTTACTTTAGCCATGGCTGCAGCACTCTTGATAGCGCGGTCCAGCCCGCCGATACCGTCTACAAGATGCCTGTCCAGCGCATCGCTGCCCGTCCATACGCGGCCTTGCGCAAAGCTGTCCACAAGCGCAATATCCATCTTGCGGCCTTCGGCCACACGGCTTTTAAAGATGTGGTATATGGTATCAACTGAGTTTTGCACACGTTGTCCTTCATCAGCCGTTAAAGTACGCACACCTGTTGGAAAATCGGCATAAGGTCCGGTTTTTACGTTATCGAAGGTCACGCCCAGCTTGTTCTTCATCAGGTCCTCGGTGCTGAACATCATACTGAAGACACCGATGCTGCCGGTTATCGTGTTCGACATGGCAAAGATGCTATCGGCCTGGCAGCTAATATAATAACCGCCCGAGGCAGCATAGTCACCCATTGATACAATAAGGGGTTTCTTCTTACGCAGCAATTGCAGTTCACGCAATATCACTTCTGATGCCAGTGCGCTGCCACCCGGTGAATTAACGCGCAATACCACTGCCTTCACTTTATCGTTCTTTGCCAGTTTGCGTATATTATCCACCAGTGTTTCGGATGCTATCTCGTAATCATTGTTCTGCTCACCGTCCACTATACTGCCTTCTGCTATCAGCACAGCGATCTTTTTATCGTTCAGCTTGCGGTCACGCTTCACATTCTCTGTATATTCATCCATGCTGATGTATTCTATCTTATCTTTTTCTGCCGTACCTGTTTTGCTCCTCAGGTCATGTTCCACTTCGTCCCAGTAGCGCAGCCCATCCACCAGTTTATACCTCACCGCATCAGCAGGAAACTGCACCGCGCCAGTATTGGCCAGTTGAGCAATAGTAGCCGTATCGCTATGCGTATGCTGTACGGCTGCAAGCAGGAATTCGCTCCAGAAGCCCTGCAGGTATCTCGTGATCTGCGCCCTGTTCGGATCACTGATCTTCTCTGCACGGAAAGGCTCGGTGGCACTCTTGAACTTGCCTGCATAAAATATCTCCGGCTTCAGTTCCAGTTTTTCCAGCGATCCTTTAAAGAAAGGTATCACCGTAGCGAAGCCCTTAAGCTCAAAACCACCCACCGGGTTGAGGAACACACTATCGGCCGCTGAGGCGATGTAATACCCGCCCTGCGTGATATCCTCGCCATAAGCGTAAAGAAACTTACCGCTCTTCTTGAAATCTACCAGCCCGGCACGCAGTTGCTGCATCGTGGCCCATCCGTTCGGTGATGGCTCCAGCTTCACCAGTATACCTTTTATGTTATTATCTCCTTTGGCATGATCTATCGCCTTCAGCGCATCATAGAGCCCTGCATTATAAGATATATCAGCACTAAAGGCCGCCAGCGAATTACTTTCGCCCTGCTCATGCAGGCGCTTGCCAAGGTCCACTACCAGCACAGAGTTAGCCTTCAGTTTATTCTCCCCGTCCGCATTGCTCGCTTTCGATACCAGGTTTACGATCACCCCGATAAAAAGGCCCAATATGATAACGCCTGTCACCACCATAGCCAGCAATGAGGCAAAGAACATCTTAAAAAACTGCTTCATAATACTTTATGATCTCTTTATTTGAGTTGCAAAGATACAACCACATATCATAACACCTAAGCAACTATTCGGCGAACAGGGGTGATTTAGCAGGTGAATGCCCGGTGGACAGTTGATTAGGTTGATTGGTGAACAGGGAATAACGATAATATAGTATCGGATACTAATGCAGGAAACTTATCAGCCTATTCAACCAATCAACTTAATCAACCTATCTTTACCCCAATGCACACCATCTACCTGCTACTAGGCAGCAACGAAAGCGGGCGTATGGCCTGGCTGCGCAATGCCATCGAACTATTACAGCAGCATTGCGGCGAGGTGACCGACCGTTCTGCTATATACGAGACCGCAGCCTGGGGCCTCGAAGACCAGCCCGACTTTCTCAATATGGCACTCTGCCTTAATACTAAGCTTAGCCCGGAAGAATTGTTGCAATGCACCCAGTCCATAGAACAGCAACTAGGCCGGCAACGTACCATAAAGTGGGGGCAGCGTACCCTCGATATAGATATCCTTTTTTACGATAAGGATATAATAGACATCCCCGGCCTCAAAGTACCGCACCCCTACATACAAGACCGTCGCTTTGCACTGGTACCGCTGGCCGATATAGCCCCGGGCTTTGTGCACCCGCAACTTCACAAGACCATTGCTGAACTCCTGGAGATCTGCCCGGACCCGCTCCCGGTAACCAAACACAGTTAAACACCCGGTGATACCTACCAAATTGTCAGCCTATTAACCATCCACGGCAATTTATCCACATATCAGCCGATCAGCTTGTCAACCTATCCGGCTAAAACTATCTTTATCCTCCCCATGTACCGTTATATAGCCATAGAAGGAAACATTGGTGCAGGCAAAAGCACCCTCGCCACCCTGCTTGCCAAACACTACGATGCCCGCCTTGTGCTCGAAGAATTTGCTGATAACAATTTCCTGCCCAAATTTTACGAAGACCCGGAGCGCTATGCCTTCCCGCTTGAGCTATCCTTCCTTGCCGACAGGTATACCCAACTCAAGCAGCTCCTTATCAGCCAGGATCTCTTTCAGCAAAAGATCGTTTCCGATTATATTTTCACCAAGAGTAAACTCTTTGCACGCATCAACCTGAAGGAACAGGAATACGAGCTCTTCCAGAAACTCTTTGACATCATCGACCTGCACCTGCCCCCGCCCGACCTGCTCATATACCTGCATGCACCCGTACCGGGCCTGCAGCACAACATCCGCAAGCGTGGACGCGAATACGAACAGAACATCCCTAACGATTACCTGCATAATGTACAGGAAGTGTACAGTCAGTACCTCAAGCGCGAGATACATAAGACCCTCATTATAGATATGGACGGGGTCGACTTCATCGAAAAACCGCATCACCTCAACCAGCTCATCGACTTCATCGAAAAAGACTACGATTTCAGTACCCACTACCTCTCCATCGAATAATATCGCAGCATTGCCATAAGCCTGCGGCTCCCCTTTCATCCCCCAAAATTCCCGTTTGGGCAAGGTTCATTGCTGCCATGCCCTTATATATGTATAGTTTAAATGCAGCATTCCCCATTACAAGCATTTTTCATCCACTTTTCTTAACTAAAACACATTTGCATGAACAAACGGAATGTTACATTTTTTGCCCTGGCCGCAGGACTTACCATCTTAACACTGAGCAGTTATAATACGGGGCCTGCCCTAAATGGCTACGACTGCACCGGCGCCGAGACAGGACTCGGCAACCCCACCGGCTGTGCAGGAGGCAGTTGCCACGGCACATCTGCAACTGCAGGTATCACACTCGCCATAGAGGTCGATACCATAGGCGGCACACCGGTTACGCAATATGCACCGGGTATCACCTATACCATCAAGATAACAGGCACCAATACCACCAACAACAACCTGCCCAAATACGGCTTTCAGTGTGGCGTCATCAAAGGTACGGCTGCAGCAGTCACACCGGTCAATGCAGGCACCCTGCAGCAGGTAGGCCTGCCTGGAGGTGTAGCCTATAGGGCCGCAAACCCGGGCAACTATGTGGTGAACCTTATAGAACACACCACCCGGCTCAATCCTGCCACGGGTACCGGCGGCAATGGTACTACTTACGTCCAGTCCTTTAGCTGGACAGCCCCTGCATCCGGCACCGGTTCGGTATCGGTATGGGCAGCCCTCAATGCCGTGAACAACGATCAGACCAACAGCACCGCCGATAAATGGAACACCAACCACGTGATCCTTACCGAAGCGCCTGCTGCACCAGGCAACCCGCCTGTAGCAGCCCTGTCGGTCAATAATGATACTGTTTGTGCCGGCACATGCCTCAACTTTACCGATCAAAGCACAGGCGCCACCAGTTGGGCATGGACCTTTACCGGGGCGGCTACTACAACCTCTGCGTTGCAAAACCCTGCTAACATATGCTACAACACCGCCGGCACCTATACCGTGCGGCTTATAGCTACCAATGTCAACGGTTCCGACACCGCCACACATACCATAGTGGTGAACGCATTGCCCGCTGCTCCTACGGTCACTGCTGCCGGGCCCAACCTTAGCGTACCCAATACTTTTAGCACATACCAGTGGTATAATGGCGCTACTCTTATAAGCGGAGCTACCAATAATAGCTATACAGCCACTGTGAATGGCGATTACCATGTGGTGGTGACCAATGCCAATGGCTGCAGTGCACTATCCGATACCGCAGTGGTTACCGGCCTTGCCGTGCAGAACGTGAACAGCAGCGGCAGTATAGCCCTCTACCCCAACCCCAACGATGGTGCCTTTACCCTTAGCGGGCAGGCAGCCCCTGCTGGCAACAGTATTACCGTACAAGTAAGCGATATCACTGGGCGCGTGGTGAAAACTGCGCAACTGCCCCTTGATAATGGTATGCTCAACCAGCTCATAAAACTCGACAATGCAATACCCCGTGGCCTATACATAGTACGCTTTGCCTCCGGCAACCGCAGCTATGTGATACCATTTGAGAAGAAATAGGTTTTCATGATTAGGTTAAATGAAAGGGCCGTCCTGCACCTGCAGGACGGCTCCTTTTTTATTCCTCCTTGCGCCAGGCCCTGTGCGATAGCGAAGGGGGCCAGGCGGATGTAGAAGCCGGGGCCAGCGCCCCGCCGTCACTTCGCCCCGGTCAATGGGCGGCAACTGCACCTGCCAATTTCACCATACAAAAGGGCGGCATTAATATACCACCCTTGGTTTTATGGACCACAACTGAAAACTGAATAAACATAAAAATATACCGCATTGCCAAATAAAAACAGCGTGAAAACACCCTTTTATACCTCGGCCGGTGCAAGTATGTTTCCTGCATTGTGCATAGCATAAAAAAGAGCAGGCCTTTCGGCCCACCCTGTTCTGCTCCGGTCAAAGAATTTTCTAACCTTCGTTTTTCTTATCCTTTTTATCTTTTGCCTTATCATCTCCACCCGATGAAAGACCTAAAAAGCTGAGAATACCACCTACGCTTAGGTTCGCACCCACATAGGCAGCATATAGCGGGTCATACCTGGGAAATAGCCCCCTTATATCTGCACCCAATACTATTTGTGTGTTCTCATTCATGGCTTGTGTAAAGTAGGCACGCACAAGGTAAAAGCCCCGCCAGCCCCTGTTTTTACCCGGGTCTAATATTACCGGCACATAGTTATTCATCACCTTAGGATAATCGGAGGTAATACCCAGCGTAGGCTGGAAAAAGAACATACTCTTACGCCATGGTCGTAGCGCAAAGGTCAGGCCAAGGCCAAAATACCCGTCTAGTTTTGTTACAGAGTTAGTATTCTGCAAAGCCGACCGCCGTACAAAACTGTCTTGCGAAATCTCGTTATGGTAAACCATAGTATCGGTGCTAAGGTTAGTTATTGTGGTAGATGCCGTCCATTTGCTTACCAGTAGTTCGAAATGCGCATGCAGATAAATATAATTACTGTCAGGATCCCGGGTGCCATATATGATCAGGTTGGGCTGTGCATACAAGCTCCATGCAGTTGAACCTGTAACTGTCTTGTACTTGTTTGCCTGGCGCAGGTAAGTAGAGCCGCTATCAAGGTTCTGTAAAGGATTTTTTATTACATTCTCATAGCGTACCTGTTCATGCAGGGTATCTATAATGCCATAATTAAGTTTCATCATGCCTACATTGAATCCACAAGGGTATTTTTTCCTGGTGGATGGTGCAAAGATGTTCACATGACCAACGTAACTGACGTCCACCTTTCCTGTAAAATCAAAATTGACCGCATTAAGAAACATTAGCTTTCGATTAAATGCTTCCGTTGTATTCTCAGGCTTTGTCTGTGGCGGCTTCTCCTCACGCTCTTCCTGTTCATTATCCCCGTTTTCTTCATTTTCCATGCTCACTGTTGTATGTATCTCCCTTTGGGGCCTGGGCTTGGGTTTCGGCTTTTTGTTGTCGTCTCGTTTGCGCGTCTGCCCTTCTGCAAGACCTGCAAAAAGTGCCAGCAAAATGCTCAGTAGTAATATTTTTTTCATTTCCGTTGCTTTTGTGCCTACTCTCGATACGTTTTCGGCTTCCCGTTTTTCACGAAAAATATTGTTGATCCCAATGAGTATCAACGTGAAAAATACCCTTCGCATGCCCGTAAAAAGTGTATACCTAATGCAGCCACGGGATATTCCGGGCGCTTCCTCCCGTCGTCAGGAAAAAGTAATTTCCTGCTCTTGTTCTGTTCTTCACCAACAATTGTAACAGATGCTTGCCCTACCCACAAAACACCCATTAATAATTTTAGCTGTATGACACTTTATCCACAATATTTGGATACCCCGACCCGGCAAGCGTAACTTGCTTCGCAGCTTGTCAGCTTACGTGTCCGTAAATTCAGGCTTATTTCTTTAATCGCTTTGTATATGGTTAAGTATATAAAACCTGCATACTGCCGCTGCCCGCTGCCACTGGAACAAGTAAAGGCAGCCCCCTCCCTGTCTCCTTTTAAAGACGAACATGAAACGACAGGAACTCCCTCCCTGTCTCCTTTTAAAGACGAACATGAAACGACAGGAAATAACTATTTTTGCTCTGTGTAGCCACTGGCAGGCCTTTTGTCAAATTACAGGCAAGGGAACAGGAAATAACTCCTTGACGAGGAAGTAAGAAATAATGAAAAAAAAATAATTTCTCATTAAGAAGAAAGCAGAACAAGGCAGGAAGCAAACCTGAAGCGATATCCACATCATATAGCATGCTATAAATGACTGAAAATGAATATAAAAAGATGATTTATCGTCCAAACTAACTTCCGAAAATGAATTATTTCAGTAAACCGGAAGCAAACCTATCAACTTGTCAACATATCAACCCAAAATCCTATCTTCGCGCAAAATTTTAAAAAAGTATCTATGAATTGGAATCCGGCAGGAATGATGGAAGAACTCATCTCCACCACGCAAAAACTGGCAAAAGGCTACGAAACACTGGAGCAGATAGGCGATGTGGAAATAGGCGCCACTCCCAAAGACCTCGTTTGGGAAAGCGGGCATGTAAAGATGTACCACTACAGGCGCGATACGCCGGCCAAATGTAAAACACCCGTGCTGGTATCCTTCGCCATGCTCAACAGGCATGATGTGCTCGATCTCCAGAACGATCGCAGCCTGATGAAGAAACTGCTCGATGAAGGATTGGATATCTATATAATGGACTGGGGTTATCCCACCAAAGCCGACCGCTACGAGACCATGGAAGATTATATCGATGGTTATATGAACGATGCCGTTGACTTTGTGCGCAAGAGCAATAAAGTAGATAAGATACACAAAATGGGTATCTGCCAGGGCGGCACATACTCCATGATATATGCATCGCTCTACCCCGAAAAGCTGAAGAGCCTCACCACCTATGTAGCACCATTCGACTTCTCTACCAATAGCTGCATGCTCTATACATGGACAAAGTATATAGACGTGGACACAATGGTGGACAGCATGGGTACCATACCCGGCGAGATGATCGACAGTTCATTCGGCATGCTGAAGCCCAGCATGAACATCAGCAAATACCTCGGCATCCTCGATTCCCTCGATGATAAAAAGAAGATGCAGAACTTCCTGCGTATGGAAAAATGGAAGGGTGATCTGCCAGCCATACCCGGCGAGATGTACCGCAAATACATTAAAGACCTCTTCCGCGATAATAAGCTCATTAAAGGCGAACTGGAACTGGGCGGCCGCATAGTGGACCTGAAAAAAATGACCGTTCCTTTCCTCAATGTTTACGCTACGGACGATAATATCATCCCCAACGAAAGCACACTGCCTATCATGAAAGCTATAGGTGCTAAGGATAAGAAAGAATATCCTTTCCCCGGCGGCCACATAGGCGTATTTGTAGGCGGCAGGTCACAAAAGGAATTGGGCCCTGCAGTTGCAGAATGGATCATAGAAAGGTGCTAAAATAATTAGTCCGGACGAGACCATCCGGACCATGTGACGCACGAACGGTGTACCCAAGCAGTACACCGTTCTTTCATTAATCACACACAACTGAAAACTGGTTTTTTCGTGGTAACAGGTTGTTTATATTGGTATATCCTGTACAACACTCAGCTAGCCAGGCAAATAATGATCGGAACCGATACCTATTACTAGGGCTTCAGGTTCCTGTCCTGGTTTTGTTGCTCTTCCCTGTCCACATTAGGTACTTCGTTCTTATCAGTACGCTCGGTTTCCTGCTCTTTATCGGCAGCTACCCTGCGTTGCTGATCCTGGTTCAAGTCCTTACTGCGGTCAGTACCTGCGTGTTGTTCACTTTCAGTCCTGTTCTGGCCCTCGCCCTGTTGGGGCGTTCCGGGCTTCCTGTTCTTTTCTTCCATGGGACAAAGATTTTTTTTGGTTCACAAATAGTTAAAAGCTTTGGTTTTCATGATGATCGTTTCATGGCAATCCGGGTATTGGTAACACGTGTTCTTCTAAATGATAAAAAATAACGTGCCAATGACGCATTAAAAACCCCGAACGGGTACAGATGTAAGCCATAATTTTGTTAAGCACGTTATAAAAAAGCATCGTCCCTCTTAGCAGGTATAGCGAGGATATGCAGTTCTGTCATTTATACATAATTCTTATTGCTTATGCACGGATATTAAATACGGTGTGATGAAAAAGAAAGGATATTTTAGCAAAGCGAAGACAAAGGCCTGTGGCCGCTATGGGGAAAAACCTGCACAGCAAAAACGGGGCTTTGTGGAAATACATGATACAATATGACCACAGGAGCTATCAATTACCCATATACCATACATAACACCCGGCTGAGCAATGGCTGTAATATAGCCTATGTAGATGAGGGCAAAGGGGATAAAACGCTGCTGTTCATACATGGGTTGGCCACCTATGCACTTAGCTGGAAAAAGAACATTGAAGGGCTAAAAAAACAATACCGCTGTATAGCTATAGACCTGCCCGGCAATGGATTCTCCGACAGGGGTGACTATAGTTACAGTATTTCCTTCTTTGCTGCAACGGTTATTGAATTCATTCATAAGCTGGGGCTGACAAACGTGATACTCGCCGGACACTCTATGGGTGGGCAAATAGCCATCACAGCACTATTAAATGAACCGGGATGCGCCGAAAAGCTGGTACTATGCGCCCCGGCAGGCTTTGAGACCTTTAGCCCGGTAGAAAAAGATATATACCAGCGTGCCATACAGTTCTTCGACCTGTTCTCGACCGAAGAGAACAGCCTGCGCAAGGCCATACAAAGCAGCTTTTACCATAGCCCTACCCAGGGCGATGATATGGTGCATGACCTTACAGGTATCATGCAGGCCTATCCCATAAAAGTGTATCGAGCTATGATAGATGCCTGCGTAGCCGGTATGCTTAATGAGCCGGTATTTGACAGGCTGCATTTAATAAAGCAGCCTACGCTGGTCATGTATGGCGAGCGCGATGCCCTGATACCCAACAAACTACTGCACCCGGTAAGCACACGCAAAATAGCCGAGGCCGGCGTGGCACAAATGCCGGACGCTACGCTGCATATGATACCACAGTGCGGTCACTTCCTGCAATGGGAAAAGGCAGATGTAGCGAACAGCTATATAAAGGATTTTGTAAATTAAGTGTGCTTCTTTATTATTTCTTGCCTCTTTTTAGGCCGGGGTATTTCATGTTGAGGGATACGAGGAGATCGCGCAGGGCCCTGGCTACAAGATATGATTTGTACCAGTTCTTATCAGCAGGGATGATCTGCCAGGACACCTCGCTGCAGTTTTCCATAGCCTCTTCGTAGCATTTCCTATACTCATCCCACTGGGCCGACTCTACTATATCTTCGGCATTGTATTTCCACATCTTCTGCGGTTTCTCCATGCGCTCTTCAAGGCGGCTTCGCTGCTCGGCGTGCGATATGTGCAGGTAAAACTTGAGTATATGCGTATTGTTGTGCGTTACAAGCAGGCGCTCAAAATCATTGATGGCCTCCATCCTTTTTTGAGCGGTTTTATCATCTATCAGTTTATGCACGCGGGTTACGAGTATATCCTCATAATGCGAGCGGTTGAAGATGTGTATCATACCCTTTGCAGGAGTATGCTGGTGGATGCGCCAAAGAAAATCGTGGGCCAGTTCTTCGTCGGTAGGTTCTTTGAAAGGCTTTACATTCACGCCCTGCGGGTTCATACTGGTAAACACATCGCGGGTAAGTCCATCCTTACCACTGGCATCCATACCTTGTATAATGATCAGGACGGCATGTTTATTCTCTGCATAAAGCAGGTTCTGCAATTCATTGAGTTCATCCAGTATCTTTACAAGCTTTGCTTTATATACCCCTTTCCGTACAGATGAAGGTGGCACTGTACTTATCTCTTTGAGTTTGATCTTCGCCATAAACTTATTCTACCTCCATAGACAACTTGCGATAAGATTTTATAAATATCGCACCAAGGTTTTTATAAGGTGGTACGTAATCGGTAAACTTCTCCAGCAAGCCCTTCCTGCTTTTGGCATTGAAATAGGTATCCAGCTCCTGCCACATGTTGATCCAGTTGATGTCCTGCCCGGCCTGCACTTTGGTGAACAGTAGTTTCAGGATGGGTTCATTGATGCTCATCATACCCGTTTGCTTGGACGAGATAATGTGGGCATCGGGCGCCTGGTCGAGCACAATAGACAGGTTGTGGTAACCACCACATGAGCCCAGCACTATGATCTTATTATACTTGGATAACTTATCCATAGTAAGAGGCAGGTGATAGCTATGGCCCCGGTGTATCATTATAGTGGGGTGGATATTATTGGCATCGAGATAATTGCACAACTGCTTCTGTGCTTCTTCATCATCAGGCTCCTGCAAAGGCAGGTTGCAGTATATCACTACTTTTTTGCCTGTCGTTGAGGTTATGGTTGTCCAGTATTTATCATTGCTTATCCGCCATTTACCATCGCGGAAGTTGCCCAGGAAACTATTGTAGGCAGTATGGCCGTCCTCATCGCCAAAGAAAAAGACCTGTGCATATACATCACCAGAGTCACTTACAAGGCTCCTGAAGGGCACCAGGTTAATGGGTGGAAGACCCAGCCTTTCCGACTCGGCTATGGCCTGAGCATCATTACCTGTAGCTTTAATTCCATCGAACAGGGTCGCCAGCAGACCATATATGATAATACCTTTTTTGCTCCGCTCCTTGTAAGACAACTCATAGTTCTCTTTTACTTTATTTTCGAGAAAAGCGGCCAACTTATCATCGTTGATACTACCAAATGCATCTGCAACGTCCACTGCGTCTTCAAGGTCATCTTCCTTGCCCTTTTCAAGGCCGGCAATGAAATCGCTCATGACAGCGGTACGGTGCGCTTCATCCATCGATGCAAGAAATGTACTTAGTGTATTATAACCGGCACACATACGAATGAATGTACGGAAATGGTCGCGATGCACTTTATCGAGCAACTGGTCGCCGCTCATGGGTGCCATGCGCTCCATCATGCGGTTGAAGGTGCCGAGGAAGCTGCTGGTATATATCTCATCCTGGCCGTAAACCATTATAAAATAGAGGGTCTCAGGCGAAAAACCTTCTATGCCTTTAAAACGCACTGCATCTTTTTCCTCATGCAGATCGTTCATATTACGAACATATTTAAGCCCCCGGTAACCTAACTCACCGGAATAATAATCGGCACCTATCGTGTCTCCTGATAATTTAAGGCTAACGAGTGCCTGGAAATAAGCATCGTCGTTGGAAATGATGCTATCTACCTGCCTGATGGTGAGCTTGCCACTATAAACATAAGTAAGGAAGGTAAGGGCCTTGAGCGGTTGCGATGATTCATCTGTGATATGTACCAATGCCTGCACCAGGGGGTCCATGCAGCGCCTTACCGCACCCCTTAAGGTATAATTTGTAGAAGAGGCATAGTTAAACACTTCATTGGGCACCACGCGTGTGGCTGCTTTAATGATATCACAGGCATACGTTTCATTGGCAAACTCCGCAAGGCGCTTTATCATACGCTTGGGATTCTCCTTGCCCATTTCGATATATATATATGACTTCAACTGCGGATAACCATCCAGCAACTTATCTCCATTCTCAAGGGTAAAAATGTTCACATTGTTCTTTACAAAATCGTCCAGTTTGTTTTCATGCTCCGCAATGATCATGTCGTGCATATTGGTAACCAGCTTACGATAGTAAAAAGGCTCCACACGCATATCCTTATTGAATTTGAGCATCATATCGTAAATGGCCTGCAGGTAACGTATCTTTTCCTGGTTCACCATGGTGGCATCGCCGGCCAGGGCGGGCAGGTTCTCGATCATTTTTTCCATATGGCGCACATCTGTAAGCATGGCTTCAGTGAGCATACGGTTAATGAGCGAATCATCGGTAGAGAAATAAATGAAATTGTCTATAGCCCCGTCCGAAACATCGGCCTTCTTTATCTCGGCATCTATCCGGTCGTGAAACAACTGCCGCTGGCGCGGAACAGGTTGCACCAAAGTATCCACATCGTATATGCTGATCTTTTGGGCCGTATCCACCACTTTCTTCTTACGGTGCAGCAGCCCAAACTGAGCCCGGGCAGTTGCACCGAATGATAACAATATGAGTAAAAAGAATCCTGTCTTTAAGTGTCGCTTCAAATGCATTATAATTATTGCCCCTTTATATCTGTATGCCAAAAGTAGAAAGTCAAAAGTAAAAAGCCTGAAATATTTAAAATCTCAATAAACTATTTTACGTTTTCAATGTAATTATCGCAAAAATAAGGCCGTTTAAGGGTATAAAGCGTTAAGAAAGCGTGAAGAGGGTATATATAACCTCTCTTCTTATCCAGCCCAGCAGATTAAAACACTGCTGACAATAGCTGATCCTTGTAAAACCTGTGACTATTATTTGACAGTGGGCCTAGAACGAAGTTTCGTAAAGCCCCCAGCCGGGATAGAGGTGGAAGGCCGCCATGAATTCATTGACCTCACCGCGCACGCTTTGAATAACACTTTCATCATCTGGCGACATAAGTACTTTATCGAGCCAGTTGACCACCTGCGGCATATGCTCTTCTTTAAGGCCACGAGTAGTGACCGCAGGCACCCCTACCCTAATCCCCGAGGTAATGAAGGGCGACTTGTCATCAAAGGGCACCATATTCTTATTGATGGTGATATCGGCATGTACCAAAGTATTCTCCGCCTTTTTACCGCTTATGCCTTTGTTGCGCAGATCAATAAGCAACAGGTGATTATCGGTACCGCCCGAAACGATGTTGTAACCTTTATCCAAAAATGCTGCTGCAAGCGCCTGTGCATTGCTGATGACCTGCTTTGCATAAACCATGAACTCATCCTGCAATATCTCGAAGAAGGAAACAGCCTTGGCAGCTATAACATGCTCAAGAGGGCCACCCTGTACACCCGGGAATACGGACAGGTCGATCAGGGCACTCATCATACGCACATCGCCTTTGGGCCCCTTTATGCCCCATGGGTTCTCAAAATCCTCCTTCATAAGTACGATACCGCCACGGGGACCGCGCAATGTTTTGTGTGTAGTGGAGGTAACAAAATGACAATGATCAAAGGGACTGCTGAGCAGGCCCTTGGCGATCAGGCCCGCCGGATGTGCAATATCGGCCATAACAAGGGCACCTACACTATCGGCAATGTGACGAATACGGACAAAATCCCAATCGCGGCTGTAAGCACTGGCGCCGCAAATAATGAGCCTGGGCTTATGCTCCTTTGCCTGGCGCTCCATAGCATCATAATCTACAAGGCCCGTTTCTTTATCTACGCCATAATGCACCGCATTATATAACCTGCCCGAAAAATTGACCGGTGAGCCATGTGTGAGGTGACCACCCATGCTCAGGTCGAGACCCAATATGGTATCGCCGGGTTGCAGGCAAGCCAGCATCACGGCCATATTGGCCTGCGCACCACTGTGCGGCTGCACATTGGCGTACGTGACACCGAATATCTCCTTAGCCCTGTCGATAGCCAGTTGCTCACTTTTATCCACCACCTCGCAACCGCCATAATAGCGCCTGCCGGGGTAACCCTCCGCATATTTATTGCTCATTACATTACCCATGGCCTGCATCACCTGCATGCTGGTAAAGTTTTCACTGGCTATTAATTCAAGACCACGGCGCTGGCGCTCGAGTTCTTCGTGAATCAGCTCAAATATGGCGGTGTCTCTTTGCATATGTTCCCGGTTGTGGCGCAAATATAACAGATAGGTTGAAATAATCTGTTCCTACAGATCGCTTATACGAATATACCGGAATACTGTTTGTGGGGCTAATGCCCAGGCAGGGGCCTTATTTCCCCAATTCTTTATTGATCATTTCGGAAAGGATATCCTCCATACGGATAACATAGGGTGCAACAATAAAACGATGAAGTACTTTCCAATTGGCTTCTGTGTCCTTTGACATGAAAAACCCCTTCTCATCTTTATCGTATGGCAATATATAAAGATAAAAATCCTCCTGGCCGGTCCACACCTTTTCAAATAAGAATTTTCTCTCTTCTATCTCTATGGTAAATGTTTGCACGTCCATAAAAAATGTGGCAGCTAACAGCTTTATTAATGTGGCGCAATGATACTGCCTTCGCAAAAAAGGGCTTGTAGAATTAATTCGACCTGAACTGTTAAAAGAATTATCCAAATTTGTGGCATAATAAATGAGAGAGAATATATAAAATACGGATAGCATGTTGTGTTAGCCCCGGTAATGTGAGGTATATCCGCTACAGCCATTATGCAACCAAACATTGTAATTGCCGACGACCATAGTATGGTGCGGAAGGGTATTAAATTGATATTGCAGTCGAACTTAGGGTACACAAATATTAGCGAGGTAACCACCTGCAATGAGTTAATGAATGAATTGCAGAAAAAACAATGCAGCCACCTGCTCCTTGATATCATTTTTTCAGACGGTACTGCCCTTGAAGTGATCGGAAATATCAGGCAACTATATCCTGAGCTTAAAGTAATGATATTCTCGATGCAACTGGCAGAGGTATACGGAGATGCATTCCGGCAATTTGATATACACTATTTTCTATCGAAAACACTGGGTGAGGAGGAGACAACATCATACCTTAAGAAGTTTCTGAATAATGAAGCTCCGCCCAGCCAGGTACCCAATATTTTTTCGCAAAGCAATCCATTCAGTGCGCTCTCTCCGCGTGAGCTGGAGGTGATCCATTACCTGCTGAATGGCTACCAGACAAAAGATATATCAAGGACCCTGAACCTCAGTATGAGCACTATATCAACCCTTAAAAAGCGAATATTTGAAAAAACGGAGACCGAAAATTTCAAGCAATTGCTGGAACTGGCGAGCTTGTATAATATAAATTTCTAGACAACCTTCCGCATAGCCACTCACCCATGAAAGCCACGTTAAAAAAATACGCAGGCAAATAAGAATCTATATGCAATTTATTAAAGAAGGATATTTCCAACAAAACTGGCCCGTGATCGTATGCCTTATTGCGTTCTGCTGTGTGCTATGTTATATTACCGTAAGGATAACACTGCACAGGGCTATAACCAGGCAAAAGATATTTAAAACACTACTGGAAAGGAAGACAAGGGAGATAAAACAAAAAAATGAAGAGCTTGAAAAAAATGACCTGATAAAAACAAGGCTTATCTCTATCATAAGCCATGACCTCGTAAGCCCCTTAAAGTTCATACACCTGACGAGTAAGAACCTGCTTGAGAACAAATATGAAATGTCCGCCCCCTTGCAGGACGAAATGCTCTTCGAAATATCCAATTCATCAAAAGAACTGGAGCTGCTATCGACCAATATACTCAACTGGATAAAGTACCAGAACGATAACCGCAGGATGAAGAAAGAAGAGTTTGACCTGTATGAAATGGTGAACCAGATATTCAGCATCTTCCAGGGGCTGGCGCGGCAAAAACGGATAGAGTTTGTGAATAGCGTGAACAGCGGTCTTATTGTGTACCAATATATGGAGCCGGTAAGGATAGTGCTCTATAACCTTATATTGAATGCGCTGAACTTTACAGAGAAGGGACATATTACGATAAGTGGCGGTAAAACAGAAAAGGGCATACTGATAAAAGTGCGGGATGAAGGCATTGGCATGACCCCGGAACAAATAAACAATATCATGTCGGAACACTTTATCGTATCATCGGCAACGGTGGACAACCGGAAGGGCAACGGGCTGGGCTACCTGATCATTAAAGACCTGCTGAAGCTGGTAGATGCAAAATTTGTGATCAAAAGCCAGAAGAATAAAGGTACGATGGTAAGCATATTTTTACCGTTGTAATTATAGTGTTTCGGCATGCTACGGCTAACAAGACAATAGGAAATATCGGGGATCAATGCAAGTCTATTGCCTTCTTTTCTATACGCCTGTCGGGGATAAGCCATACCAAAGCTACAGCAATATATATGGCCAGGCTGATCTTTGAATTGTAGAATGCCACAAGAACTGCTACCCCATACATAGCCAGCGAGATCCATCCTTTGATATCGCTGCCTAAAGCTTTGGCAAGCAGGGAATCTTTGCCCAGGTGCCGCAACAATACCTGTACCAGTATCGTATAAGATATAGCGCACATCAGCAGCACCATACCATATAAGGCTACGGGCACGGTGGTAAAATGGTTCTCGCTCATCCAATTGGTAGCAAAGGGTATGAGGGATAACCAAAAAAGCAAGGCAAGATTGGCCCAGAGCACCGCACCATTTACGGAGGTGACCGCATGCATCATATGGTGATGGTTGCTCCAATAGATACCAATAAAAATAAAACTGAGGACATAACTCAGGAAGGAAGGCAGTACCCCCTGCAAGGCTTCAAAAGTATCACCCTCCGGCACCTTTATCTCCAGTATCATAATGGTGATGATGATGGCCAGTACTCCATCGCTGAATGCTTCCAAACGGCTTTTGGTCATTATTTGCATTTACGAACATTAAGGTAAAAAATAAACCGATAATCATGCTGCACCTGTTGCTGCAATTTATCTCTGAATGTACGTTCAAAAGAAAAATAAATTTGTAACCAAACGGTTACTTAATTATATTTGTAACCGAACAGTTACCAAAAGATATGAGAAGAGATGTTTACCAGGCAATAGCCGATCCGAACAGGAGGGCAATACTGAACTTGCTCGCAGAACAACCCATGAACGTGAATGCGATTGCGGAGCAATTTGACATAAGCCGCCCGGCCATATCAAAACATGTGCGGATATTGACCGAGTGTGGCTTATTGACGATAATACAGGAAGGACGGGAACGGTATTGTAAAACAAACCCCGGCAGGCTTAAAGAGGTAAGCGACTGGGTAGCACACTTCAGCAGGTACTGGGATGAAAAACTGAACGCACTTAAAAATTATATAGAACATGAACAAAGAAGTACTGGTAAAAGAAGTAAACATTAATGCCCCGGCGGCAAGGGTCTGGGAGGCTATCACCAGCAAAGATGAAATGAAACAATGGACGGGATTCGACATTGCAGCACTGGAACCTGTTGTGGGTTTTGAATTCTCATTTTACGGCTACAATGAAGGCACGGCCTTCCTGCACCTATGTAAGATCACGGAAGTAGTACCCAATAAGAAATTTGCTTATAGCTGGCGCTATGAAAGCATGCCCGACATTGACACGCTGGTGACGATCGAACTTTTTGACGAAGGGGGCCGTACACGAGTGAGGCTCACACACGAAGGGCTGGATAAGTTTCCGCAGGATGGCGACTATAAACGCAGCAATTTCGATATGGGCTGGACAGAGATCACGAAATTGCTCAAGGAGCTTATCGAAAAAAAATGAGCGTAAATACTACTTACGGAAAAATGCTTTAACAGACGGCCTGCTCAACAGGAACAGGAAGAATAGTACTATAAGCACGCCAAAGCCCCGCTTAAGGTAATCGTGGTGAACGAACATATCAGCAACATCACCAAGAATATTCAGCACGAAGACCGATACGGTAAGCCACCATGCCCATTTGCGGCCCCTAAGCATGCCCAAGGCTGCGGCAAAGGTACATGCGCCCAACAGTAATAAAAGTATTATTGCAGCAGCACCCATGGGTGCAAAACCATTGTAGGCATCAGGGTTCATCTTCCAGATAGCATCAAGAAAAGTACCCGGCAAGGCTAATGAGATTCCGGTGACCCATGCCATAGCCGTAGCAAAGAACAGGAAGACCAGTACAAAAATGACTATGGGTGGGGGACGTTTCACAACAGGAAAGATACTCAATTTATGGCTGCTCTATTATACAAAATAAAGCCCCGTGACACGGGGCTTTCTATATTAACAGAACCATTTTATTGACCTCAGTAAGAGGATACAGAGGCTTTATCGGGGGTAAAGGGCAAGTATTATTTTATACCGTCGAAAGTACAGGTGTCCTTATATGCCGGGAAGTCATAGCGGAACAGCATATGCAGCGAATCGCCGACCATAGCACCATTGGCGCTAAAGGCATAGGACTGCTGGCAGCCATCAAGGAAGCCCTGCTCGGGGAACACAATGGAATCGCCCACCACGTGCCCCAGCAATGAAATATCAGTAAGACAACTAGCATTACCAACTGTCATTTTAATATAAACCTGGTCTTTGACGAATGTATCTATTTTGAAGTGGTTTGTATTGTTACACTTATTGACGCCGGTATAAAGCCCAACGAATTTTTCGGCATCAGATTTTTCGCAGTTTACTCCCGTAAAGCCATTAAGACAACTACAGGCCCCCTCGATACAAACACCTCCATTATTGCAGACCACATCCTCGCACTGGTCTTTCTGGGTGCAGGAAGAATAAAGGACAAGGCTGAAGGTAAACAGGCAAAATGTTATTGCTGCACTAATTGCTTTAATATTTAATAGGCTTTTATTCATTGGTTTTTATTTTAGACCCGCAAGGATATTGTCATCAAAAATATAAATTTTAGTACCAAAGCAGGTAATAAAAAGATTATTTTTTTATTGGTCCTTCGTATCCTTATTACCTAGTTTGCTATGCTTGCGGCTATAGCCAAAGTATATTACAAGGCCTATTATCAGCCATACGCCGAGGCGGGTCCAGTTGGGCCAGCCCAGGCCGGCGATCATAGCGGCACAAACGATGATACCCAATATCGGAACCAGCGGCACCAATGGCGTTTTGAACTGGCGGGGTATCTCCGGGTTCTTTACCCGCATGATCCATACACCGGCACATACCAGTATGAAGGCAAAGAGGGTACCGATACTGGTCATATCGCCTACTATATCGCCGGGTACAAAAGCCGCAAAGGCGCCCACCAGTACCAGGAATATCCAGTTGGACTTATAGGGTGTATGAAATTTGGGATGCACATCGGAGAATATTTTAGGCACCAGGCCATCGCGACTCATGGAATAGAAGACACGCGACTGACCCATAAGCATAACGAGTATGACCGAAGAAAAACCAAAGAGGATAGCCACGGTCACAAAATCGGCCAGCCAGCCATAGCCGGCCATATAGGTCTTGATGGCATAGGTCACAGACGCTTCCCTGCCCTGCGTACGGAAATCGTTGATGCTGCCGATACCGGTAAGCACATGGGCAAAGAGAATATACAGTACCGTACAGATCACCAACGACCCAAGTATGCCAATAGGCATATCTTTCTTGGGGTTCTTCGCTTCCTGTGCAGCAGTGGATACGGCATCGAAGCCAATAAAGGCAAAGAACACGACCCCTGCTGCACCCAGTATGCCCCATATACCACCATAATTATGTACAATACCCTGGCTATCGGTATAGGTTGTTGGTTCGGGGATATAAGGAGTATGGTTCACCGGGTTGATGAAATGCCAGCCGAAAGCGATGAACAGGATAACAATAGCTACCTTGGTGATCACGATGATACCATTAACGAAGGCCGACTCTTTTGTACCCCTGATAAGTAACAGGGTAAGCAGGAAAATGATGAAGAGCGCAGGGATATTCATTATGCCATGATGCGTCCCTCCCATAAGGTCGGTATATTTCTCAAAAGGGGAATGCGACCATTCATAGGGCACCCTGTAGGCTGAGCCAAACATCGTCTCGAGAAGTTTATTAAGATATTCACTCCATGCAATGCCCACCGTAGCGGCACCAACAGCATATTCCAGCACAAGGTCCCAGCCTATTATCCAGGCTACCAACTCGCCCATAGTAGCATAAGAATAAGTATATGCACTGCCCGCTATGGGTATCATAGAGGCAAACTCTGCATAACACAGGCCGGCAAAAGCACAACCTATAGCGGCAACCACAAAACCAATAGTAACGGAAGGCCCCGCATTATTAGCAGCCGCAGCGGCAGTACGTACAAATAGACCTGCACCAATAATGGCACCGATACCCAAGGCTACGAGATTGCCCGCGCCGAGGGTGCGTTTGAGTGACTTCTCTCCTTCCGAAGAGTGACTGATAAGCTGTTCAAGTGATTTTTTACTGAATATACCCATATGCACAAGATAATGTGAAAATTGACAATGTGAAAATTAGCAAGTGTGAATATATATAAATGCGGAAACAAAAAAATACCCGGCATGGGGTTATATACAAACATCATATAAACGGGGAGGAAACGTTATAGAAAATAAAATCTTCAGCGGGAATTACATGCTATATGCATTTTTGCATTAGGTTTGACGAATGATCTGGAAAATGGTGCGCATTGCGCTGAGTTTCATTTTTACCGTATTTGTCCTCAAAATCAATGCACAGCCGCTGCTACCCGATATTGCAGGAACAACAGAAAAAGGCGTTAATGTAATTAGCTGGAGTTGCCAGTATGACGGTATAAAATCTATAGCGGTACAGCGCTCGGCCGATAGTGCATACAATTACATTACTGCAGGCTATGTAAAAAATCTTAAAAAGGGCATACAGGCTTTTGTAGACGGGCACCCTGCCCCGGGCAATAACTGGTACAGGCTATATATAGTATTTAACTCGGACCTTACCTGGTACAGTAACCGCATAAATCTGCCGGTGGACAGTAACGAATTGCTAAAACAACAAGCTGTGCTGCCGCCAAACGATTCATTGCAAAAAATTATAGCCAGTACCAGTGGTAATGATTCGCTGCAAAAGCTAGTACGCAAAATAGCGATAAAGATAACCACCGACGAAACCGAAATAAACCCCCTTACCTATATAAAATCACAGTATATATTTACGAATCCCCTTACCGGGCATGTTAATATGGAGCTACCCGAAGTAACCAAGCATAAATATTCGGTGCGCTTCTATAACCAAAAAGAGAAGCTGATACTTGAAGTGCCCCGCATTGCAGAATCACCTGTGATCATAGATAAAAGAAATTTCCAGCAAAAGGGCCTGTTTAAATTTATACTGAAGCGGGATAACAGCCAGTTGGAGACCGGCTATATAAGTATTTATTGAGTATCGCCCATCTCGTGCTCCTGCAACATGCTGTCCCACTCGGGGCCGAGGCGTAAAGAGTTGCCTGCGAATATCTTCATCATATTCACCATTTCCTCGGCATCCCAGGAGTATACATTGCGTGCGAAACGTATAGGATAACCGGCATAGTTGAAATAGAGGTTACCATCGTGATAGAGGCTTTGGATAACATGCTCATGTGTCTCGAAACCGAAGTAATCATAATTACGGCCTTTCAGCGGGTGATCGGTTTTCTTTTCCTTACCTGCATAGTGCAGGGGCCCGATGCTGCGCCAGTCGTAACGACGCCTGTACCTGCGAAAAGGAGTATGCTGTATTATGGTTAATGCGTACCTGCTCAGCACGATCTCCTCGTGAAAAAAGATACGGGAAAGGAAACGGTATAGTGCCAGGGAGTATAAAAGCAATGCGCCCGCACCCGATATCCAGTTAATGAGGCTGAGCGTTAACGGCAGCGAACGCACGAGGAACACGGTGGCAAGACCAACAGTAGCTAACAACTCCGACCAAAAAAGAATGCGTATACGCGGCTGTATCCTATTACCCAAGGTAATGCGTAAATGATCGTCTCCCCAGTGATATGTAATCTCTTTATGCATGAACTGTGTAAACAGGAAAGGAGGAGTAAGTTACGAAAAAATCATATAGCAACGTTTTCGGACTCAAATATTATAGCATTGAATACCTTGGCAAATTCAGCTTTAACTACATCTGCCACAGTTGCTTCATCAAGCCTGTATCCCAACTCCTTCTCCATGGAAGTCACAGTTTTATCACTGATACCGCAAGGAACAATGTAATTGAAATAAGACAGGTCGGTATTAATATTGAGGGCAAAACCATGTATCGTGACCCAGCGGCTGCAACGTACCCCCATAGCACATATCTTCCGGGCTTTGCCGGGTATATCACTATCCAGCCATACGCCCGTAGCTCCTGCCAACCTGCCGGCAGCTATGCCGAAATGTGCAAGCGTATTAATGATCACCTCTTCAAGACTGCGCATATACCTGCCAAGGTCGGTAAAGAACAACTCCAGGTCAAGAACAGGATAACCCACCAGTTGGCCTGGGCCATGGTAGGTTATGTCGCCGCCACGGTTGGTCTTGTAAAACGACACATCCATATCCTTTAGCCGTGCATCATTGACCAACAGGTTTTCCATGTGGCCGCTTTTCCCCAAAGTATATACATGCGGGTGTTGGCAAAACAGTAAATGATTAGTGGTGCCTGCGCCTTGCGAATGGTCCGCAGCAGGCATATTATACCGCTCGGCCTTGATAGCAAGATTTTCGCGTAAAAGCTCCTCCTGCAAGGCCCATGCAGCACCGTATTCTATAATACCCAGATCGCGAAATGAAACTGTTTGTGCCATAAACAGGATGTAAAATTACGGTATAAAGATCAACAAATATCCCCCAAATCTTAACCTTTGCACAGTTTTTGATTAGCGTTTTATTAACAGCAAAACAGTTACATTTGTTAGAATTTATTAATTAAGCAAGAGCATGTTGAGATTCATGAAGAACAAGATCCTTATACCGCTGTTTATATTAGGCGCATTGGCCGCCTTTTTCTCATTCAGGTACAGTGGTGGGAACGATGTTACAGAACAAAAAGAAGGACTAATAATAAAAACGGTAATGCGTGCCATACGGGAAGGGCATTACGCACCACGGGAGATAAATGACTCATTCTCAGCCAAAGTATATCATAAACTGCTGGATGAGATGGACCCCGATAAAAAACTTCTTACCCAGAAAGACATCAACGAACTTAAAAGTTATGAATTTAAGATAGATGATGAGATCAATAATGGTACGCTGGAGTTTTACCGTTTGCTAAACGAAAAACTAAGTACAGGCATTGATAATGCAGATACTTTCTGCAAGGAAATACTTAAAACACCATTCAGCTTTAAAAGTGATGAGCAGATACAGCTGAATGGCGACAAGCTGGAATATGCTGCCGATGAAAATGCCCTTAAAGACCGCTGGCGTCAATATCTTAAATACCGTGTGCTGGTAAAATATGAGGAACTGAAAAAAGACCGCGACGAAAATAAGAAGGACGATAAGGCAAAAGCAGACAAAAAAGCTGAAAAAAAGAAGACGGACACAGAACTGGAAGCCGATGCACGCACAGCGATAAAGAAGAGCATGGATTATTATTTCAAGAGGCAGCATAAGTTGAAAGAAGATACCCGCTTCTCGATATATGTAAATGCTATAACAAATAATGAAGATCCGCATACCGACTATTTCCCACCTGCAGATAAAGCCCGTTTCGACGAAATGATGTCGGGCAGCTTTTATGGCATAGGTGCCCAACTGCGCGAAGAGGATGGTAAAATAAAGATAATGGAAATACTGCCCGGCACTCCCTGCTGGAAACAGGGTGAGCTAAAAGCAGGGGACGAAATACTTAAAGTGGCACAGGGTGACAGCACACCGGTCGATGTGCAGGGCTACGAGATAGATGACGCAGTAAAGATAATACGCGGCCCCAAAGGCACTGAAGTGCGCCTTACTGTAAAACACCTGGACGGTGCCACGAAGGTAATACCCATCATACGCGGCGAGGTACAGAAAGAAGAGACCTTTGCTAAATCGGCCATCATACAGGGCGATAATGGCCCTGTGGGCTATATATACCTGCCCGAGTTTTACTCCGATTTCAATAAAATAAGCGGCAGGCGCTGTGCGGAAGATGTGGCCCTGGAAATACAAAAGCTGAAAGCTGCGAATGTTACCGGCATCATACTGGACCTGCGCTATAATGGCGGTGGCTCATTAAGTGACGTGGTGGATATGGGTGGCCTGTTCATAGACCAGGGACCTATAGTACAGGTAAAGAACAGCGGCACAGCAGCCATGACCCTGCGCGATGCCAATAAGGGCATTTTCTATGACGGCCCGCTGGCCATAATGGTGAACGAAGGCAGCGCATCGGCTTCAGAGATACTTGCTGCAGCCATGCAGGACTATAAACGTGCCGTGATCGTAGGTGCCCCTACCTATGGCAAAGGCACTGTGCAGAAAATAATACCGCTGGATGACTTTGCCGATCCTTTAACGAGAGCAAAATTCAGCTCTGACCAAAATGAAGTAGCAGATGGCAGGAAGCCTGCTTCAAACAATGCGCTAAGCTACTCGGGTTTGGGATCCCTGAAAATAACCATACAGAAGTTTTACAGGATAAACGGGGGGTCGACCCAATTGAAGGGCGTAACACCGGACATAAGCTTACCCAGCACTTATGATGATATAGATATTGGCGAACGCAGCAACAAGGCAGCACTGAAATGGGACGAAATAGCCCCGGCCAGCTACCAGGTATATCCTCGTGCATTAAACACCGCGGCACTGGCAGCCGATAGTAAAAAAAGGATAGCCAGCAACCCCACCTTTACCCTGATACAGCAAAATGCCGCCCGCCTGAAAAAGCTGCAGGACGACAATATGGTATCGCTGAACGAAACTGCCTTTAAAAAAGAAAGCGAAGAAGCCAATGCTATATCGAAGCAAATAGAAGATGCCCAAAAGAAAACCACACCATTTGCCATAACCAACCCCAAAGAGGATATGGAAAAAATAAACCTCGACAGCACCAATGTACGCAAGAACATGGACTGGATCAAGAACCTGAAAAAAGACATATACCTTGCCGAGACCGTGAATATCGTAAACGACATCAGCAAGCAATATATGAAGGTGAATATGGGTACAGGTATGAAATAAATCATTATTGCAGTTCTAAACTGAAAAAATAAACCATATAAATGAAGAGCCCCTCAATATAGCGGCTCTTCATTCGTTTTTAGAGCCGGAATACGCAGCATTGCATTAACTTTACAGCTTTTTAGAAAGGCTTACATTGGGCAACAACCGCATTTATTATACATTCCTTTTATTGGTGGCTACCATCCTGGCACCCACCGTAAATGCCTATTCCCAGGCCGTACCGGATACCCTGAAGGGAAACCTCTATAAACAAGACAGCCTGAAAGATGCAGCACACCCGCCCCTGCCGGCAGAAGGCCCAAAGATCCTTCCGCTGGATAGCGTTAAGACAAGCATGGACATAGACAGCACTAAAAAGATACTGGTGCGCAAAAAATTTCAGCCTGTGCCTAAACGCGCAGGCCTCTTTTCTGCTATACTACCGGGCCTGGGGCAGTTATATAACAGGCAATACTGGAAGATACCCGTAATATATGCCGGTCTTGGTGTTGCCGGTTATTTTATTGTTACCAACCAAAAAAGTTACCAGGAGTACAGGAAAGCCTACATAGGGCGTCTTACCGGCGACCTCAGCAATGAAACGACCAATACCCTGCTCTACACATCGGACCAGCTAAAAACCCTGCAGGATGGTTACAAAAGATACCTGGACATAACCGTGCTGATAACCGGTGTAGGTTATACCCTGCAAATACTGGATGCTGTGGTTTTCGCTCATCTTAAGAATTTTGATATCACAGAAGATATCTCTATGCGCATGAAACCGCTGGCTATGCCTAATGGGGGTACAGGGCTGGGCCTTGTATTTGACCTGAATCCTAAAAATGTGCATAAAAACTTTGCCATTCCCTTCTAGCAAGGCCCGCCCGATTTTTATTTAGCGCATAGCTACACTACCTTTGTAACATGCTGCACAGCAAGCCAAGAGAAGATAATTACCTGCATAAAGGACTGAGAAAACAACTGGTACAGATCATACGCGAGAAGGGCATCGGCGACGAGCGGGTACTTGCAGCTATAGAGGCGATACCCCGGCATTTTTTCCTCGACCCGGCTTTTGAACGCATTGCATATGAAGACCGGGCTTTCCCTATAGTGGCCGATCAAACGATATCACAACCTTATACCGTAGCTTACCAAAGCGAACTGCTGGAAGTAAAAAAGTATGATAAAGTACTGGAAATAGGTACCGGCAGCGCTTACCAGGCTTGTGTGCTGGCTGAACTGGGCGCTATGGTATACAGCATAGAGCGCCAGAAAGGACTCTATGATTTTGTTGGCGATTTTTTCTTTTTGAAGAATTACCCGAACATCAAGCGCTTTTATGGCGACGGTTATGCGGGCCTCCCTTCTTATGCCCCTTTCGACAAGGTCATCGTAACGGCTGCGGCCCCCTTCATACCTCCCAAGCTTGTAGAACAATTAAAACCCGGTGGTATAGCTGTGATACCTGTAGGTGATGATAGCGGACAGAAAATGATGCGCATCACAAAAGATAAAGATGGAGATGTGCATGAAGAAGAACTGGGTGATTTTGTTTTCGTGCCTATGTTAACGGGGAAGAATAAATAATCGCAGGGAGGCCGATCATCTTTCTTTTAAAACATCTATATTTCTTTGTATCCCCTTGTATTTAGGCCGCGACAGGGGTGAATTCTTAAAGATCTTTTTAAAAGTATCTTCGCTCATTTCTTCCCATTCTGCTAAGGATAGATTAAGCACTTCGGGCAAAGGTGTGAAGCCTGCTTCTGTAGTGGGCCGGGCAAAGCGGTTCCATGGACAAACGTCCTGGCAGATATCGCAGCCAAACATCCAGCCCTCCATCTTATCATGAAACCCGTCCGGTATCTTCTCATCTTTCAGCTCTATGGTAAGATAAGAGATGCATTTGCTTCCGTCAATCTCACCCGGGGCCACTATCGCCTTCGTAGGGCATTCATCAATACACCTGGTACAGGTACCGCAATGATCTGTGACGAAGGGAGCATCCGGCTGCAGCTCAAGATCGGTTATCAGGGTGGCTATGAAGAAGAATGAACCGGAGTGTTTGGTAATGAGATTACCATTCTTGCCTACCCATCCCAGCCCGCTGCGCACGGCCCAGCTACGCTCCAGCACCGGTGCACTATCCACAAATCCACGGCCCTCTACAGTGCTGATATTATCCTTTATATAGCGCACCAGTTCATTCAGCTTGTTCCTGATCACGTAATGATAATCGGTGCCCCATGCATACTTGGCTATTTTGGGCGCATAGGCCTGCTGTCTTTGTACCGGGAAATAATTGAGCAACAATGCAATGACCGACTTTGCACCGGGCACAAGTTTTGCCGGGTCGGTCCGCAGATCAAAATAACGCTCCATGTAAGCCATTTCGCCCTGGTAACCTTTATCCAGCCATTGCTGCAGCCTGCGGGCATCATCCTCGAGATATACGGCATCTGCTATACCACAGGCATCAAAACCCAGGCGTGCCGCCTCGGCTTTTATTTTATGGGTAGCCTCTTGTATATCGTAGTTCATATTTTATTGCCCTGTAAAGGCCCTGTGCAGGGTATGTTTTAAGCCACATGTTCCACCTTCACACCGCGAATTTCGGAAAGCTTTTGCACATATACGCCTGCATGCTTGCGGGGAATGCCTGCTACTAACCTGCAAAACAGTTGCAGGTCCTGCTCATATATACTGGCCTCACTTTGCCGTAGCAAGTACATCACTTCGCCCATGCCCGGGTAGTCAAAGCTCAGTTCATATTTATCCTCTATCCATTTTTCTGCTACAGGTGTATTAGACAGCGCATAGGCCGTAGCTGTTTTATAAGCATTGATAAGGCCGGGAACCCCCAGCAGTGTACCACCAAAGTAACGCACTACTACCACAAGGGTATTACTAAGCCCTGCACTGTCTATCTGCCCTAATATGGGCTTGCCTGCACTGCCGGAAGGCTCCCCATCATCGTTGGCACGGAACACTGTGCCATCGGTGCCTATTCGGTATGCATAACAATGATGTACCGCTTTAGGATGTAGCTTTTTCAGGTCCTGCAAGCGTAGTTTTACATCCGCTAAGGTGTTTACCGCATATGCATATGCCAGGAATTTACTGCCCCGGTCTTTAAACTCTGCAGTAGCTGCTTGTTCTATGGTCCTATATTGATATACTTCATCCATTCAGATCCGAAAATACGATAAGTAAAATAGCCAGTATAGATAGTAACAGGCCAGCGATGCGATACATAGTTATCTTTTCGCGAAAAAAGGCCAGACCTGCAAGGGCCGATACCAGCAGAATACCGATATTATTGACCGGGATGGCTGCGGAGCTTTGCAGGAAGCCGCTATGCAGCAACACGATGAGAAAATAAATAGAAAAATAATTGGGTATGCCCAGTATGATACCAGCGATTATGTTGCGTGGCTGCAAACGGGTCTTTTTAGCCAGTACAAGGAATAAAAGTGTACAGGTGCCGACTACTGCTGCTGTGGCAAAAGTATATATAGGGAATACCGCATGCTGTTCCGGAGTATGCAGGTAGGCTTGCTCGCTATACTTCACCAGTGTATCCAGCAGGCCGCTGCCTATGAAAAGCAAAACAGGCCAGGTCATATTATGCACCTTGTCATCCTCACCTTTTACCCTCGCCGTTAAATAAACGGCAGGAAATGCCAGTACGATACCGGCTATTTTTAAGGGGCCGGCATGTTCACTATAGAGAAAGAGAGAAAACAGGACGGGTATGACCAGCGACAGTTTATTAGCTATCGTAGCCGTGGTTATGCCATCCACCCGGGTACAATAAGCGATGATATTGAAGACCGTAAAAAAGCCTGTACCGATAAGCATGGCCCATGGCAGCCATGGCTCCCCGAAACCTGCTGCATTTATCGGAAAACGGCCAAGGAACAGGCTGCCGGTAATAACACAAACCCAATAGTTGACCACTATCGCCTGCAGAGCATTTATATTGTAACGCGGGAACAATTTAAAAATGACCGTAAGCAGGACATTCAGCAAAATGGTGACGATCAGGTAGCTCATGGGTCGCGTTTATAATTCCATACCCGGCACATAGCTGTATGGATTGTTTTTGTTGGTGTAAATACTTAAGGTATCTCCCGATATATTGGTCTCAAATGCTGGCTCACTGCTCGTAAGTAAGGGTGCGGCAATACCATCCTGCAATGAGACATTGCCGGTGAATACCCTTGCTTCATCCCATAAACCTTTTTCAATGAACGAGCTCAGCAGTTTTGCCCCTCCCTCTATGATAAGCGATAATACACGCTCTCCATATAAAGCCGATAACAGGTCGTGCAGCAAATCATCACCAAATTGCATTTGCTTCCATTGCACATTCTTTTCTAAACGTTCCTTTTGTTCATTAATGATCCATGTTGCCGCGGTGGCATCAAATACATGATGTGTTGCCGGTATTTGCAGCTTTTTATCCAGCACTATTCGTAAAGGTTGCCTGCCTTCCCACAATCTTGCAGTTAGTTGCGGGTTGTCATTAAGGGCTGTATTGAAGCCTACCATTATGGCCGCTTCTTCTGTCCGCCATTTATGTACCAATTGCATACTGCGCTCATTACTCACCTGTAAACGGCTCCTGTCGGCGGGTGCAAAGTACCCATCTTGTGTTTGGGCCCACTTCAAAATGATATAGGGCCGCTTGCGGGTATGGAATGTAAAGAAACGGCGGTTAAGCCATGCCCCTTCCTGTGCGGCGATACCGCTTATTACGTCCACCCCGCCCTGCTCCAGGATACGAACGCCTTCGCCCTGTACCCGCTCAAAGGGATCAGTATTGGCTATCACTACTTTCTTTACCTTTTCCGCCACAAGCCTTACTGCGCAGGGCGGTGTTTTGCCATGATGGGCACAAGGTTCCAGGTTCACATACATAGTGCTTTGTGCTATGTACTTCCTATCTTCTTCTTTCACGCTTTCCAGGCAGTTCACTTCCGCATGAGGACCGCCATACTGTTCGTGCCAGCCTTCACCAATTATCCTGTCTTCATACAGCAGCAAAGCACCAACCATTGGGTTGGGTGCAGTATATCCTTTTGCGCGCGCTGCAAGTTCTATACAGCGCTTTACGAACAGTTCGTCTTGCATCCGGGTTGCAAATTAAGTTGTAAGCTCGATATTTGATTAGTTTTGCAGGCTATGCTGAGTTATCATTACGCATTTTACGGACTGAGAGATGAGCTAAAGACCATATATGACGCCGGGGAGGCCACTGCTATTGCACATGAAATATTGCTGCACATAACAGGAAAAGACAAAACAGAACGCCTGCTCAATAAAGATAAAAAACTCAGCCAAAGCGAGCAGCTACAGTATGATGCCATGAAAGCCGACCTGCTGAAAGGCAAACCAATACAATATGCAACCGGCATAGCCTGGTTCATGGGTCACCCTTATATGGTCAATGAGCATGTGCTGATACCCCGGCCCGAGACCGAAGAGCTGGTGCAATTGATAGCCGCTGAACACAAAAGCAGGAAAGTAAGGATATTGGATATTGGCACAGGAAGTGGTTGCATTCCCATTGCCCTGAAACAGCTATTGCCGGGTGCTGAGATAACGGCTTGTGATATCAGTAACGATGCCTTAAGGATAGCCGATAGAAACGCCCGTAACCTGGGTGCAGCAATTGACCTGTTGCAATTGGACATTTTAGATGAAGCAGGATGGCCGCAACTGGGGCGCTTCGACATCATCGTTTCCAACCCGCCCTACATACCAATGCATGAGAAAGAGCAACTGGACATAAATGTGCGCGACTACGAACCCGGCACAGCACTATTTGTTCCCGGCGACGACCCATTGTTGTTTTACCGGGTTATCGCCCGTCTGGCTAAGGCCCATTTGCACAAAGCAGGTGCAGTATATTGCGAGCTGCACCGCGACTATGCCACGCAAACAAAGAAATTATTTGAAGATGCAGGGTATAAAGACAGCCTCATACGGGAAGACCTGCACGGCAATTTGCGCATGTTAAAGGCATTAGGATAAATACAAAAGAAAAGCCCCATACCTGTGAGGTACGGGGCTCCCTTGTATTTTGGTCAGTCAATTAAGCTTTCTTGGATGATTTCTTGGTAGCTACTTTTTCCTCAGCTTCCTGTACGCTGTCGATGTCCAGCATTTTTTCCAGTTGGCGCACTTGCTTTTTCAGGTCGTAGATGGTCTTGTACAGCTCATCCATTTCGCTGCGTGTAGCAACCGGTATGCCTACCATGAATTTTTCCATCTGGTTCTCGATGTCTTTACGCAGTTTCAGCTGCATTGCGCTTACTTCAGCCATCAGTTTGCTGTATTCGTCACTTTCGAAAAGTGATACAAAAACCTTATCGCTGATGTTCAGCCACTCCTGGTACAGGGCCATCATGCTGTTCACATCGGTACCGTCCTGCATTTTACCCAGTATATTCTCAGCCAGTTGGTCCATTACTTTAGTACCCTGGTTGTATATCATGTACTGCAGCTCTGCATTTTTGATATTGTACACCATGATACGGTTAGAAATGTCATTCCATTCGTTCATGGTCTTGGTGTACTGGTTCGGCGTCATCATTTTAGTGAGCGGGGCAAAAGCCTCGTTCATCATATTGTACCATGTATTGTAACCGTTCAGCATGCTGGCAAACATTTCGTTGCTGTTCATTGGCATCATGTTGCCCATCATGCTGCGCATTTGCTGGTAGTTATTCATATTCATGCCACCCATTTGCTTCATGCCGTCCTGCATCATGTTGCTCATGTTCTGCATATACTGGCGGCTGCCTTCAGGCATAAAACCGAAATATTTGTCCATCAGGTCTTTGTACATTTCAGGATTGATGAACTGCTTGTACATATCCATGTTGAAGGTCTTTTCCTGGATCGACTTCCACATTGGGGCCCACATCTGGTAGAACTTGGTAAAACCTTCGTTCACATTCACCATATTGCGGTATGCATCCTGCACGGTGCCATTCTGCATATTCTTCTGCCAGTCGGCTATATTATTGTTCAGCATTTCATAATACTGGTTGAAGATGCCCGTCCAGTTTTCTGAAGCTTTTTTCCATGCATCCTGGTTGAATGGGTTCATCTGCTGTGCCTGGCTGGTCCAGTTATTGAACTGGTTCATCCAGTTGGCATGGTTGCCCATATTGTTCGTCCACGTATTCCAGCCATTCATCCAGTTGTTCCATGCAGCCATCGGGTCGTTGCCGGTATTCTGCTGAGCAGCATTCTTAGCCCAATCCATATTCATTTCCCACATTTGCTTGGCCCAGTTCATCTGTGTGTTGAACCAGTTCTGGTAGAATTCATTCATCTTAGACGCGTTTTCCTGTGCGGTTTCATTCATTTCACCGGCCTTTGCAGCACCTTTGGTGAAGAAGTTCTTTTGATTGTCCAACCAGTTCTTGTACCATTCGCTGCCTTTTTCTACGGTATCCTTTACCATAGTATTGCCGTTAGCGAATTTCTTGGTGTTCTCTGCTACAGTATCCATTGCCTGTTTCTGTGCATCGATCATGTTTTCTACGAAATTCATGTTGTTTTGGTTAGCCATTTTATTTGTTTTATTATTTAATAAAATATATTTTCGATCCTTTTGTGAAAAATAAATATTCCCTATATTGCAAGTCAATTCTTTAGATAATTTCCCATAATTATATCCGCTACAAAAGAATTACCTACCTTTTTGCGCCGCAAAGGTACATTCTTTTTATTAAAGAATTGTAAATTCCTTCGAAAATAATTCTTTCCTCATTTCGCATATTAAAATTTTAAATTTAATTGCTTAAAGTTCATATTTTGATCAATTAATGAAATAGATAATTATTTTATTTGGAATCTTCCTTTTACATCCTATATTTGGAAACAACAACCACATTAATAATATATTAAGCATGAAAAAGACCCTAATTCTGGCAAGCACAGTTCTTGCCCTTTTTATCACCGGCCAGGCGGCAGCACAGAGCATTGGCCCAAGTACACTCGATGCTGCAGGTGGCAGTACAAGCCTTAGCGGCAATACCTACGAATGGTCTGTAGGCGATATGGCAGTCATCAGCACATATACATCTGCATCGCTGGTGGTAACACAAGGCACCCTGCAGCCATTCAATATTCCCACGGGAGTAAATGTGATCACACTCGATAAGCAGCTTAAGGTTTATCCCAACCCGGCAGTGAATACTGTATTGCTGGAGTATAACCTCGACCACGCCGGCAAACTTGATTATGTGCTGCAGGACATAACCGGTAAAACGATCCTTCAAAGATCATTGACCGTAAAAATCGGCGAAAGCAAAGAAGCAATTAATATGGCAGCCCTGGCCAGCGCTACCTATATGCTCAATGTTACCTACAAACCCAGTGAAGGCCCGCAACAAATCATGACATTCAAAATAATAAAATCGAACAGTTAAAACCCTTTAATAAAGAAAGAAAATGAAAAAGAACCTACTATTAACACTGGCGCTTGTATTGGTAACGGGGCTTACCGCTTGGGCGCAGGTACCGCAAAAATTCAATTACCAGGGTATAGCCCGCAATGGCTCAGGTGCCCCCCTGGCCAGCCAGGCACTTGGCCTCAGGATCACGATACACGATGGCAGCGCAGGTGGCCCCACTGTATACCAGGAGACCAACAGTGCTACTACTAATGCATATGGGCTTTACAATCTAGCTATAGGTACAGGTACCGTAACAGCAGGCAGCTTTGCAAGTGTTGCATGGGGCACTGGCGATAAATATATACAAGTGGAAATGGACCCATCAGGCGGCACAAACTACCAGCCTATTGGTGTTTCCCAATTATTAAGCGTTCCTTATGCGCTATATGCTGATAATGGGCCCGCAGGACCTGCAGGTCCAACTGGTGCTACCGGTGCAACTGGTCCTACCGGGCCTACAGGGCCTACAGGGCCTACAGGAGCAACTGGTGCAACTGGTGCAACTGGTGCAACTGGTGCAACTGGCGCTACAGGCGCAACAGGTGCTACAGGTGCTACAGGTGCTACAGGTGCCACGGGCGCTACAGGCAATGCCAATATCAATGGCACTACCAACTATCTCATCAAGTTCACTGCAGCAACTACCGGTGGCAACTCATTAATGTATGAAAATGCTACCACCAACAGGATAGGCTTGGGCACTATTGCCCCACGCGGCAGGATGGAGATCAACTCAACTGCCGATACTGTTGGCCTATGGGTGAATTCATACTCAGGAGCCAATACATCTGCGTATGGTATCATGAGGTCTGAATATGGCGGATCAACTGATGCTACCCATGTTGGCCTGCTCGCTACCACATTACAGGCCAGTCTTAATAAATTATATGGCTTTGGTGTGGAAGGCGCAGGTCCGCAAGTAGGTGTGCTTGGCCTTGGCGAATCATCTTCAACAAATGGTAGTGCTCAGTCAACTGGTATGGAGGGCGACTCATATAATGATGTTGCTTCGTTTGGCGTATCAGGCTTTGCATCTTCATTCTCCGGCGGCTTTAACAATACCAATATAGGTGTATATGGTAACAGCGATGGCTCGGGCTTGCTATACGATTATGCCGGCTATTTTGACGGGGATGTATACGTTAACGGTACGCTGGGTAAGGCGGCAGGTTCGTTTAAAATAGACCACCCGCTCGACCCAGCCAACAAATACCTGGTACATAGTTTCGTTGAAAGCCCTGATATGATGAACGTGTACAATGGCAATATCACAACTGATGCTAATGGCTATGCTACAGTTACATTGCCCGACTACTTTGACGCTTTGAACAAGGATGTTCGCTACCAACTGACCGTTATCGGCACCTTTGCACAAGCAATTGTATCAGAAAAAGAGCACGACAACAAATTTGTTATTCGCACCAACGAGCCTAATGTAGAAGTTAGCTGGCAGATAACAGGTATCAGGCACGATGCTTATGCCAATGCACACCGCATAATACCTGAGGTGGACAAAAAAGCAGGAGAAAGAGGTATGTACTTATCGCCTGTTGAGCTTGGCAAACCTGCAAATCTTAAAATATTGCACTTTGCACCTAAGGCTGGCAGAAACGACAAGAACGTATTGCCACAGCATAAAGGCAGTAAATAAATATCCAAAAATTAAAAAAATAAAACCTCCTGTCGGGAGGTTTTATTTTTTTAGTGAGTGTGTGCCATAATTTCTATTACTTTAGGCAAAATTTTTTCTATGCTACAGATCGGAGATGAATTTCGCCACAAGTTTTCTTACACACAGGATGATGTGGATACTTATGCCCGCGTAAGCGGTGACGTTAACCCCCTGCATATAGATCCGCAGGCAGGTAAAGACAGTATGTTCGGCCGCAACATCATACACGGCTTTTTAGGTGCCAGCGTATTTACCAAGATCTTCGGCGCATTATGGTATGCCGATGGTCATGTGTACATGAGCCAAAGCATTAAGTGGCTCAAACCAATGTTCGTGGATACCGAATATGAAGCAGTGATAACCGTGAAAGAGATCTTTCCTGAAAAGAACAGGATCATTTACGATTGCGCTGTTTATAATGCAGCTACCGGGGAGCAAACCATAGCCGGTGAAGCCATGCTGCTGAACAAGAAACAATACGTTTGGTAACAATAAAATGCATTGATACGCCGATAGGTAAGTTGATGTTAAACATTGGCCTAAAATGACTTTCTCATTACATTTTTTACTGTTTTTTTAGTATATTTGTAATATTCGTAAATGAAATTCAGTATATAAGAATGAAGAAAATCCTGCTTTCGCTTTTAGCGCTTGCTAACTGCGTTTTTTCCTATGCAAAACAGGTAAGTGAGGAAACGGCAAAAACTGTAGGCTACAACTTTCTCAAGTCGCAAACACGTACAGAAATACCGGCTGATGCCAACAGCATGCAACTGGTATATAAGGCCGAAGGTGCCGACCATATGGTAAGCTACTACGTTTTCAATACAGCAACCGGTTTTGTTATTGTTGCCGGCGATGATATAGCCGAGCCCGTGCTTGCCTATTCCGGCGAGTCATTGTTCGACCCGGCAAACCTGTCGCCAAGTATAAGCTGGTGGATGGAAGGCTATAGGCATGATATCAGTTATGCGGTAACGCATAGGATACCCGCTCCTGCCTCAACAATAGAAAAATGGTCCCGGCTCGAAGCAACGGTGGCCCCGGCCGCTAAAGCTACAGCCGCAACTGTGATAGCGCCGCTGGTGAAAACTACGTGGAACCAGTCGCCTTATTATAACTATTCCTGCCCTTTTGATAATAATGCAAATGCCCGGGCAGTGACCGGTTGCGTAGCCACGGCAATGGCACAGGTAATGAAATACTGGAGCTATCCTGCTACAGGTAACGGCTCGCATAGCTACACGCCTTATTCTAACCCGCAGTATGGCCTGCAATATGCCAACTTTGGCAATGCCAGCTACCAATGGGATAATATGACCAATAACATCAGTGTAACAAGCATGGCCGCGATAGATACCATTATGTATCATGCAGGCGTGAGCGTGAATATGGATTATGGTGTTGATGGCAGCAGTGCCTTTGTGATCTCTTCAGCCAGCCCCATACAGAACTGTGCTGAATATGCCCTTAAAAATTATTTCAGGTACAAGACATCCATGCAGGGGCTCGAGCGTAGCAATTACGGGAGTGATCAATGGATGAATATGCTGAAAATGGAGCTGAATGCCAGTCGCCCGATACTTTATGTAGGCTTCGGTGGCGATGGTGGCCACTGCTGGGTGGTAGATGGTTATGACGTGAACGACTTCATGCATTCCAACTGGGGCTGGGGCGGCGCATGCAATGGCTATTACTCCATCAATGCAATGGCCCCCTCTGCGCTCAATGGCGATGATTTCAACCAGGGGCAGCAGGCCGTGATAGGCATTACACCGGCTACACCCTCCGTTAAAATGGACCTGAACGCGCAGGTAGATGTACCCGCTACCATAGCTTACAATCACCCATTCTCTATCAGCACTAAGATCATCAACAATGGCACTGCCAGCTTTGGCGGCGATTATATAGCCCGTGTTTTTGATGCGAACAGCACATTGGTTGACAGTATACAGCTTATGCCCGGCAACACACTGAATGCAGGTGACCAAACCAATACCCTTACATTCAGCACTACTGGTTCGGCGGCAATGACTCCCGGTAATTATACAATAGGCGTTTACTACCGCCCTATTGGTAAAACATGGTTCCAGGTAAATGATAATGGCAGTTACACCAACCTCATCCCGGTTACTGTTACTGTTGCCGTTGCAACCGCCATTAATGAAGTATCGCATACCAATACAGTACAGGTTTTCCCCAACCCGGCCAGCGATATAGTCAATGTGAATGCGGAGCATATTATCAGTGTTCGCATCACAGACATGCAGGGCCGTACAGTAGGATCAGCCACAGGCGCAGATGGCCAGACTACTCTTTCTATCCCGGTGAATGGCCTTGCCAACGGTATCTATTTCGTACAGACCCGGACCAATGCCGGTATCCAGACAGATAAGATCGTGATCAAAAAATAATCAATATAAACTATAATGAAAAGCCCCGCACATGCGGGGCCTTTTTTATACCTGCCTGTAGTACTATATCTCACCTACCATATCCTTAGGATCCACCCACTCGTCGAACTGTTCGGCAGTGAGGTAACCAAGATCTATGGCTGTTTGTTTTAAGGTCTTATCTTGTTTGTGAGCTGTCTGTGCTATCTCGGCTGCCTTGTAATAGCCGATTTTGGTATTCAGGGCAGTTACCAGCATCAGTGAGTTGTTCAGGTGCTCACGTATGTTCTTTTCTATCGGCTCTATACCCACTGCACATTTATCGTTGAAAGAAACGCAGCCATCGCCTATCAGGCGGGCGCTGTGCAGGAAGTTGTATATCATTACCGGTTTGAACACATTAAGCTCAAAATGCCCTGTAGCACCACCTACGTTTATGGTCACATCATTGCCCAATACCTGTGCGGCTATCATCGTCAGGGCCTCACACTGCGTAGGATTCACTTTACCGGGCATGATGGATGAGCCCGGCTCGTTATCCGGTATGCTTATCTCCCCGATGCCTGAACGGGGGCCCGAGCTGAGCATACGTACATCGTTGGCTATCTTCATCAGGCTAACTGCTACTGTTTTTAATGCGCCATGGGTTTCTACAATAGCATCATGGGCGGCGAGGCTTTCGAACTTATTCTCAGCCGTAACAAATGGCAGGCCAGTAAGTTCTGCTATTTTGCCGGCCACATTTGCGGCGTAGCCTTTAGGTGTGTTAATACCCGTGCCCACTGCGGTACCACCCAGTGCCAGCTCACTAAGATGGGCAAGGCTATTATTGATTGCGCGCAGACCATGATCGAGTTGCGATACATAGCCACTTATCTCCTGCCCAAGGGTAATAGGCGTGGCATCCATAAAATGGGTACGGCCTATCTTTACCACCTGCATGTAATCTTTCGATTTCCGGGCCAGCGTATCGCGCAGCTTTTTGATACCGGGAATGGTCACATCGATAAGCATCTTATATGCCGCAATGTGCATTGCGGTGGGGAAGGTATCGTTTGATGATTGTGATTTGTTCACATCGTCATTGGGGTGTATGAACTTCTCTTTATCGGTAAGCTGGCCGCCATGCAGCACATGGGCGCGATAAGCCACTACTTCATTCACATTCATGTTAGACTGGGTACCCGAACCCGTTTGCCAAACTACGAGCGGGAATTCGTTATCCAGCTTGCCTTCCAGTATTTCGTCACAGACTTTACCGATGGCATCGCATTTTTCCTGTGGCAGCACCCCTAATTCAGCATTCGTGAGTGCAGCAGCCTTTTTCAGGTAGGCAAATGCCCTGATGATCTCTTTGGGCATACGGTTGATGTCCTGCGCTATTTTGAAATTGTCAATAGAACGCTGGGTCTGGGCGCCATAGTAGGCATCTTTAGGTACCTGAACCTCGCCCATGGTGTCTTTTTCGATACGGAAATCCATTGCTTTTGAATTATTAACGATTTTAAATTGAATGTTTTTTGACGGGGCAAAGGTAGGTTTTAGCTTGATATATTGAAAGGTGGAATGATGGGCAGGGGAGAATAACTTCCGGTTTGGAGATATTTAAAAGCGGAAGTGGACCATGCTGCGATTTTTATAATTACTCATTCATTTTCAGTATTTTATGTTTAGTTATTCAATGTTGATATCACTTCCGGTTTACTTCCACTTCTTGCTGTTTCACTTCCACTTGTGTTCTGCCACAGCCTTAAGCTTGAATGTGCCTTGAGTATGCCGCATGGAAAAAATCCCCATGCGATCAGCAATATACGATATGAAGGCAGGGTGTTCCAAATAATGATATCCACACAGGTAATAACAGGCTATGACCTAGTCCCCGCTTTTCGGATCCTGTAACAATACACTGCCAGCACAATGACCCAAAGCAAAAATGCACCAATATTGATGCGCTCCCAAAGTCCTGCATAGGGTGTAGGCAGGTTGGCCTGTACCTTAGGTGCATCGAGTGCAGTTAAAACACCAAATACAAGCATTACCAAAATGGTAATGACCGAATAGAGACGAAAAGACCTTCCGAATGCTGCGGCACCAAATGCCATTGCCAATACCATGATAAAAACCGTTACAGCAGCCAAGCTAAGGTGCATAGTATCAGTCATTGTGGCCCCACCGGCAGCTAATACTGCCCGCTGGTGCATTGGTGCGAACGGCCAGAGCGTACTGACCAGGCCATAGACTAACAGCAAAAGGCCGACAATACGTAAATGACCATTGCCCTGCCCTGCCTGCCAAATACCCAAGCCGAAGGCTGCGACCAACAAACTGTATATAGCCCCTAAAGAGATCCAAAGTTGCTGTGTAGGCGCCCCTACCGCAGATAGTTCGCTGACGGTTTGAGATATGGAATCGTAAGCGGGCCAAAGCAGTGGAATGAATACATTCATCAGGGTATATAACAACGATGAAACTATACCGCAGAGCAGCAGTATCTTTTGTGTATCGGTCTCCGTTGCGGCATTCTTCGTCATCATGATCAAAAGTATTTACTGCAGCCTTAGCGGAGTATGACCATGCTCACCTATGATCAATGATAAACATCAGGGGTCATAAAACGCAAACTCCCCGGACAAGCCGGGGAATCTGCTCGATCTGTGTATGCTACACTAAAGCTTAATAAATAACCTGGATTGATTAAAGGTGCCTGATAGGTTCGATGCCCTGACATTGTATATGTATTTACCTGCGGGCAGATATGATACATCGAGGTCGATCGTCTGATCGCCCGGGTTGAGGCTGCCTATCAATTGCCTGCCCAGTTCCTTCCCTTCCACACTCATAATGGTCACCCTCACCTCAGATGGTGTACGCAATACCAATGGTATCCTTGTGAGCCCTGTACATGGATTAGGAAAATTCTGCCTCAACTGGAACTGGCTTTCGGCAGCTACCTGCTGAATACCCGTTGCGGCAGGACCATTCACATAGCAATCCCAGGTAAGTACATAACCATTTGCCACATCACCGCTAACTGAACTCATCTCTGTTGCCGTGCCATCCGAAAACACGTTATCGGCAGCATTGTAAGTATAGCCGTTCATGCCTTTGGTATAACCATAGGCCGTAGCTGCATTTACTGTAACCACTGCACTATTGGCATCCTCAGGGAAGGCGATCTGTGTTATGGCGAGGGAATTACCATTAGAATCATAAACATGCACATGAATATGGGTGGCCCTGCCAGTGTACCAGCCTGGAAATATGGAGGTGAAGCTCGCCAGCCCGTTTGCATCGGTAGTTTGACGCCCCCGGAGAAAGTCCTCGCTTGTATAATCCGTAGGCTGCATTTGCGTGCCACCATACTGGGAATAATTGCCATCCTTATCGCAATGCCAGATATCAACCATAACACCGGAAAGCGGGTTGCAGGAGTTATTGACATTCTTCACCGTAATATTGATGGTAAATGCTACCCCGGTACGGTTGCTTGTAATATCACTCCGCACCAGCGATGCAGGTGTGATGGTGGGAAAAGGACCTGCGGTCTCGGTACTCGCCACGGTGCATCCTACGGCCTTATTGGCAGCCAGTATAGAAGGCGCTATCACCGCCATACCGAGGAAACCAATTCCCTTTTTTAAGAAATCCAGTCTTTCCATACGTGTTCTTATTTAAAGTGAGCAATCAATGAATAATATTATCGCCAGTTCAGAGAGCGCTTCAAAGTCAGCTTCGTCACTATCTCTTAGCAGGAGCGCATCCCTGTATTCCATCAGGCGGCCATCCACCTCGAAAGAGCCATTAATTATATAGGCCACGAGGCCACCTTTCCCCTTTACAACAGGTGCTATGTCCTTCACCCGGCTGTCATATACACCTACCCGCATATTAGCCGCAAAACCGGTACCGCTTACCAGTTCATTCTTTACTGTAATATCCAGCGATGCATCACGCGGCTCATAGTGTCCTGTATCACCGTCACTTTTAATACAGATATGCAGGAAATTAACGGTCTCTTCTTTATGCACATTTTTCACAAAAAGCTTTCCACTTCCTTCAGCAGAGCGATGTACTGTACCCGGGGCCAATTGTTTTGACCGTTCATTGCTGTCTGCAACCGTCACTGCACCCACTACAGGCAGCAAAATATTTTGGCACCGGGTCTGAAGATCCAGGTCAATGCCCGCACCACCGGCTAAAAAAACATCGCGCACTACGATATGCTCATCTAATGCAGACATGTAAACAGTACGATCCGTAGCAGATTCATTAGGCCTGGTATCTGCCTTCAAAAACTTTGACCGATATGTTGCCGGTATGAGCATATATCAAAGTTACCATTTACACAATCCGATAAATAAATATGGGGTAAAGGCAAAAAAAAATGCGATAAAAATGATCAGCAGCATTTTTTAACTTTAGCATTCCTTAATTGGAAACATTCCTAAGCATGACAGACATCAGCTACCTGCAAGCATTGCGTATACCCAGCCCCGATAGGCCACTACGGATATTGATGAGCGCATGCCTTACCGGCATTACCTGCGGATATGATGGGACGGCCAATGGAAGCTACCCCACTGCCCTGAAATTGCTTGGTTACGACAATGTAAAGATCACGCGTTTTTGTCCTGAGGATTTTTCATTCGGCACGCCAAGAGAAATGTGCGACATACATGGGGGTACAGGCCTGGACGTATTGGCAGGAAGAGCAAAAGTATTAAGCGACAGCGGCCGGGACTGGAGCGAGGGCATGATAAAAGCATCGGAAAAAATGCTGGAAATAGCCCGTGAGGAAGATATTGAGCTGGCGGTAATGATGGACATCAGCGCGGCCTGTGGCAGCCAGGTGATCTATGACGGGAACAGGTTTGCTGAAAATAAAGTATACCAGGTTGGCGCCGGGGTATGTGCTGCCCAACTGATGCGAAATGGTTTTAAAGTCATCAGCCAGCGCGACCTGGCATCCCTTGAGCTATTGTACTCAAAACTCGACAGTAAGTACCAAATTGACCCTACGAAAAAAGACCACCATGAAACGGAATGGTATAAAGACTACTTTAAACCATAGCAAACAGGAAAACCTATTTTTACAACAAACGACACTGCATGTTAATAGGCCAATTATCGAAACGGACCGGTTTCTCAAAAGACACGATACGCTACTATGAAAAGATAGCCCTGATCGCATTGCCTGAAAAAAAGCGGCTTGATCGTCAATACAAGGATTATCCCGAAGAACTGGTGTACGTACTGAGGGCCATCAGGAAATACAAGGAACTGGGCTTCACCCTGGAGGAAATAAGGGAGCTTTTGGTACTGCAATCGATACAGGTATTGGATATATCAAAATTGATAGCGGTGGTGGAAAGAAAACTAAACGGCATTGATGCCCGGATAGACGAACTGCATGCCATGAGGCTGCAACTGAACAGGGAACGACAAGTATTACTGGGCAAAAAAAGCGGCCATATCATAAAGCTGCCCGAAATGAAAAGAGCAGCTTAAAACGGCATTATCTTGTCTACAATACCATAAGCAAGCGCCTCTTCCGCATTCATCCAATAATCGCGGTCGAAATCCTTTAGCACCTTTGCCTTTGGCTGCCCGCAATTGGCAGCGAGGATAGCAGCACTTAGTTCTTTGGTTTTAATCACCTGGCGGGCATTTATCTCTATATCGGCAGAATGGCCCTGGAAGCTGCCCATGGATGGCTGGTGTATCATCACCTCGGCCATGGGATATATATACCGGTTGCCCTTTTGGCCCCCCGATAAAAGTATTGAGGCCATGCTGGCAGCCAACCCCATGCAATAGGTATAAACAGGAGAAGATATTGCCTGCATCAGGTCGTAAATAGCATTACCACCTGTGACCATGCCGCCGGGGCTATTGATGTAAAGATGTATGGGCAGTGCCGCCTGCTCTGCTTCAAGGTAAAGCAACTGTTCCACAATTCTTTTCGAACTGCTGTCTTCAACCGGGCCCCAAAGGAATATTTTCCGTTCTTCGAGGAGCTTGCTGCGCAAGCGGTAGCTTTCGCTTAGGTATATTTTTTCTTCTGCCTGTTCCATACCGCAAGTATAAGGGCTGGAGTATGGTCCACAGTTAACATCGGCAGGTGAAAAAAAGCTACTTATTTTTCAGCACATTGTTCGCATTCTCCAGGAAGGTGACCTCTTCCTTACCCGGGGCGGCCTGGGGATAGCCCAGCGACCCCAGCGCTGATATGCTGAATTTTGCACTGGTCTTATCCTTAATCATATTAAAGACCCATATGGTAGGAAAACCCTGCACTTTGAAAAACTGGAGCAATTCATTATTCTGCTTTGCCAATTCATCCGGCAGTTTTTTATGCCTGGGGAAATCGAGCTCCAGCAGTATTACATTTTTTTGGGCCCATGCTATAAAACCGGGTTTATCAAACACATTCGCCTGTAGCCGGTGGCACCAGCCACACCAGTCGCTACCGGTAAAGAAGGCGAATACCGGTTTCTTTGTCTTATTCGATAGCTCATAGACCTTCTTGATATCTGTGTACCAGGTAAGACCATTCTTCACCTCCTGCGCACCGGCACTATAGCTACTAAGAAATATAAATGTTACTAATACGGTGATTATTTTTTTCATTTGTTTCATACTTAATGCAATATAACCAAGAATAACAATTCAGGTTCCACATATCGTGCCGATTTTATCCTGTTTAGTAATGTTTTGCATTTGGCAGCGGCCGGAAATGATCTCCAAACATTACGAGAAACTTGGCTTTTTCACCATTTTTTGACAAAATATTGTTTTCTAAATAAGATTTTTTATAGCTTTGTCCGGAATTTGACATTTGCGTTAAACATTAGTGTTAATAATGAATACAGACCTACAAACAGAGCAAATAATATTAAATGCAGCACGGGCATTATTCACCCGCAAAGGCTTTGCGGCAGTACGCCTGCAGGATATAGCCGATGAGGCTGGTATCAACAGGACCCTCCTGCATTATTACTTCAGGACGAAGGAAAAGCTGTTCGAAAAGATATTTACAGAAGCTATAGAGCAGGTATTCCCCAATGTGCAGGAAATACTGAACAGCAATGAACCTCTTCTCAGCAAGATAGAACAGGTCATATCCCATTATATCGATTTTGCGATAGCGCACCCCTACCTGCCCACCTTCGTGATCCATGAGCTGAACCAGAACCCGGATAAGATACCGGCCATGCTGGGCAATATGAAGCAGAAACCCGAACTGGGAAAATTCATGATGGAGATACAGCATGCGGCACAGTCGGGGATCATACGCCCTATCCAGCCCATACACCTGCTTATTAATATCATATCGCTATGCCTGTTCCCCTTTATAGCCAAGCCAATGATGCATGCCATACTGGGGATAACCGACCCGGTATATGCAGCATTCATAGCAGAACGGAAGAAGGTGGTGACCGAAACGATCATTAACTCGATAAAAATACCCAATAGTTAAAACCAGTATTTTATGAGATACAGGATACTAATAATTATTACTGCTTTATTGCTGCCAGGCATTTTTGCACGGGCGCAGACTGTGCAAAAACTAGGACTCGATGAAGCAATAAGGCTGGGACTGAAAAACAGCAAACAGTTACAGATGAACCAGGCTAAAATCAAAGAGGCCTCAGGCAGGCTAAGTGAAATGAAGAACAACAGGTTGCCCGACCTGAAAGTATCCGGGTCATACCTGCAAATGGCCAATCCAAAGGTAGACCTGCAACTGGGCTCATCGCCACAGTCAGCCAGCCTGCTCTCAAATGTAAAAGTGGACCATGTAGTATATGGCCTGGCCAGTGCATCGGTACCCCTGTTCTCCGGCTTCAGGATAAAATACGGTGTGGAAGCACAGAAATACCTGCTGAAGGCAACCATGCTGGATGCGGCAACAGACTCGCAGGCTGTGATACAAAATATAGTATCGGCCTACTGCAACCTCTATAAGGCTGGCCAGTCGGTAGCCGTGATAGGTGAGAGCCTCGGCCAAAGCCAGAAAAGAGTACAGGACTTTAAAGCATTTGAAAAGAATGGCACCATGATACATAATGACGTGTTAAAGGCGCAGTTACAGGAATCGAATATCCGGCTATCACTGCTGGATGCGCAGAACAACATGGACATTGCTACCGTGAATATGGACCTGATGCTGGGCCTGCCGGAAGACACACAACTGGAAACCGACAGCAGCAGCCTGCAATATCCTGCCGATGCAGGCAGTATGGACAGTTGGGAAAGCAAGGCAATACAAAACCGGAATGATATAGCTGCAATGCAGGCCAGGGAAGATGCTGCAAATGGCAATATAAAAGCGATAAAGGGTGAATATTACCCCAGCCTGGCACTGACGGGCAATTACATAGCTGCCGATATACATAAGCTGCTGACCGTTACCAATGCACTGGCGGGAGGTATAGGCCTGCAGTACAATATTGGATCGCTTTGGAAAACGAAGGCCAAAATAACACAGGCGGAGGCCAGAAAGGAGCAGGCCGTAATAGGCGAACGTATGCTGAGCGATGCGATACGGCTGCAGGCGCACCAGGCATATAAAAACTACCTGCTCAGCATACAAAAAATAGCAGTGTATGCTGATGCCCTTAATGAAGCAAAAGAGAATTACAGGGTGACCCAAAGCAAATATGACAATAAGGTAGCCACCACGCAGGAACTGCTGGACGCTGATATAGAACAACTGCATGCCCGGCTGAACTATGCCTTCTCGAAAGCAGATGCTATGGCTGCCTATAAAAAATTATTGGAAGTATCGGGTACATTATATCAATAACATAAAGACAATAAATAAAGATGAAACAATACTATAAGTTACTGCTGGCTCCCATGCTATTATTGGCATCATGTGCAGGAAATAAAGACCAGTTCGACGCTTCGGGCATGTTCGAAGCCACAGAGGTGATCGTATCGGCCCAGGGGAACGGAAAGATATTGCAGTTCGACGTACAGGAAGGCGAAAACCTGAAGGCAGGTGCTATTGTAGGTTACATAGACACTACACAACTGCATTGGCGCAAGCAACAGTTGCAGGCCAGCAGCAAAGCCATTAGTGTGACCAAACCAAACGTAGGTGAACAAATAGCCGCTATACAGCAGCAGATAACCAATACCGAAACAGAGAAACGCAGGATCGAGAACCTGGTGCATGCTGATGCCGTGCCGCAAAAACAGCTCGATGATATCAACGAACATCTTAAGGTACTAAAGAAGCAACTGGATGCACAAACCTCTACTGTATCGAAAAGCGCCCAGGGTATAGAAGCGCAAACCAAACCGGTATATGCCCAAATACAGGAAATAGATGAACAATTGCAAAACAGCATTATCACCAATCCTATAGATGGCACTGTACTGACCAAATACGCAGAGCAGGACGAGGTGACCATGACCGGCAAACCCTTATACAGGATAGCCGATATGGACCATATGATATTGAGGGTTTACGTAACCGGCGACCAGTTAACCCAGGTAAAACTGGGGCAGGATGTAAAGGTATATGTGGACAGCACAGCAAAAACCTACCGGGAATTGCCAGGGCAGGTAAGCTGGATAGCCAGCGAAGCGGAATTTACCCCTAAGAGCATACAAACAAAAGATGAACGCGCTAACCTGGTATATGCAGTAAAAGTAAAAGTGAAGAACAACGGCTACCTGAAAATAGGTATGTATGGCGAAATAAAATTCAAATAGGATGAACGCAGTAAGCGTAGAACATATTACCAAGACCTACCTGCAAAAAGAGCAGAAGAAAGAAAAAAAGGTCACTGCCCTGGATGATGTTTCATTCACGGTGGATAAGGGTGAGTTGTTCGGCATCATAGGGCCTGATGGCGCGGGTAAGACGAGCCTGTTCCGGATACTGACCACCGTGCTGCTGGCTGATAGCGGTAAAGCAAGCGTGGAAGGCCTTGATGTAGTGAAAGACTACCGGAAGATAAGGGACCGTGTCGGTTACATGCCGGGTAAATTCTCCCTGTACCAGGACCTGACAGTGGAGGAAAACCTGAACTTCTTTGCTACCATATTCAACACCACGGTAAAAAAGAATTATGAACTGATCAAAGATATATATGTACAACTGGAACCCTTTAAGAAGAGGAGGGCCGGCGCCCTGTCAGGCGGCATGAAACAAAAACTGGCCTTATGCTGCGCCCTCATCCATAAACCCTCAATCCTGTTCCTCGACGAACCGACAACAGGCGTGGACCCGGTATCAAGGCGGGACTTCTGGGACATGATAAAGAAACTTAAAGAACAAGATATAGCTATACTGGTATCTACTGCTTATATGGACGAAGCCAACATGTGCGAAAAGATAGCCCTGATACAAAAAGGGAACATACTGACTGTAAGCAGCCCGGAAAAAATAACCAGCGAATTTGACCAGCCCCTGCTGGCGGTACGATCAGACGATATGTATCAGTTGCTATATGACCTGAGAGCAAACAAAGCGGTGAAGGAAGCATACCCCTTTGGCGCATACTACCATGTGATACCTGAAGATGCCAATAAGACAAAAGAACTGGAAGCATACCTGCAGCAAAAGGGACAAAAAGATCTGGAAGTAAAGCCCATAAAGGCAAATATAGAAGACAGCTTTATCGCACTAATGAAGAAAAACGACTGAGGCTAATGGAAAAAGAAAAGGTCATTACTACGAAGCAACTGACTAAACAGTTTGGAGATTTCACTGCGGTGAACGGGATAAGCTTTGAGGTACATAAAGGAGAGATATTCGGTTTCCTGGGTGCGAACGGCGCTGGTAAAACAACGGCGATCAAAATGCTTTGCGGGCTACTGGCGCCTACATCGGGCGAAGCTGCCGTGGCCGGTTTTGATGTATATAAACAAGCTGAAAAAATAAAAAAGAACATAGGCTATATGAGCCAGAAATTCTCGCTTTACGACGATCTGACCGTACGGGAGAACATGCGCCTCTTTGCAGGCATATATGGCATGGACCGCAAAACCATAAAGCAGCGGACCGAAGAGAAACTAAAACAACTGGAGCTGGAACCACAAGCCGATGACCTGGTCAATTCGCTGCCGTTGGGCTGGAAACAAAAGCTGGCCTTTTCCATAGCTATATTCCACGACCCTAAAATAGTGTTCCTTGATGAGCCCACCGGTGGTGTGGACCCGCTGGCAAGGAAACAATTCTGGGAAATGATCTATACCGCTGCCCATAATGGCATAACCATATTCGTGACCACACACTATATGGACGAGGCAGAGTATTGTGACCGCGTGACCATAATGGTGGATGGTGAAATAAAAGCACTCGACACTCCGGGGAATTTAAAAGAAACATATGAGGCCGAAAGTATTGATGAAGTATTCTATAAACTGGCAAGGACCGCAACAAGAAAAGCAGATTAGAACATGAAGCGCTTATTATCATTCGTCATCAAGGAGTTCCATCACATTTTTCGTGACAGGCGAACGATGCTCATATTGCTGGGCATGCCCATTGTACAGATCATCCTATTTGGCTTCGCGGTAACGAATGAAGTGAATAATGCATCGATAGCTATATGGGACCAGTCGAAGGACGAAGCCACAACACAAATAATACAGCGCATCAGCTCCAGCAAATATTTCGATATAGAACAGTCCCTGCACAGCAAAGAAGGCATAGAGGGGGCCTTCAAAAAAGGGAAAGTAAAAATGGTGATCGTTTTCCCTCAAAGGTTCCGGGAATCTTTATTGCATGAACACAATGCCGAAGTGCAATTGATAGCTGACGCATCGGACCTGAATACGGCAAGTACACTCACCAATTATGCCAGCAGCATCATTATGCGTTACCAGGCTGATATACTGGATGCGGATATACCCTACCAGGTCAAAACAAACATTAAGATGCTTTATAACCCCAACCTGGAAAGTGCCTACAACTTTGTTCCGGGGGTCATGGGCCTTATACTCATGCTCATATCGGCAATGATGACCTCAGTGTCAATAGTGCGGGAGAAGGAAATGGGCACTATGGAAGTACTGCTCGTATCGCCGGTAAAGGCCTATATGGTCATCATTTCCAAAGTGATCCCCTATCTCGTCCTTTCACTGGTCAATATCATTTCCATCATATTGTTATCGGTCTATGCACTGGGCGTACCGGTCACCGGCAACCTGGTGTTGCTGATCGGGGAAAGCATATTATTCATTATCACATCGCTCTCCCTGGGCATCACAATATCCACAGTCACCAAATCGCAGCAGGCAGCCATGCTCATCTCGATGATGGGGCTAATGCTGCCAACAATATTATTATCGGGCTTTATTTTCCCTATCGAGAACATGCCCGTGGTATTGCAGGTAATTTCTAATATAGTACCTGCCAAATGGTATATAGACATAGTGCGGATGGTCATGATCAAAGGCCTGGGATTCGGGGCAGTGATGAAAGACACCATAATATTGACCGGCATTACGATGTTGTTCATTATCATAAGCCTGCTGCGTTTTAAAACAAGGCTGGAGTAAACGAAGTATTATGAGGGTATTATTATTCCTGTTGCAAAAGGAATTCCTGCAAATATTCAGGAACAAGACCATACTGGCTATCATCTTTGTAGCCCCGGTAATGCAATTGCTTATATTGCCGAATGCGGCAACCTTCGAGGTAAAGAACATCATGATGAGTATCGTGGACCGGGACCACAGCAGCTATTCGCAAAAACTGGTAGAAAAGCTGCGTTCATCAGGTTATTTTATTTTGACCGATTATTCCGCCAGTTATAAAGATGGCCTGAAAGCTATAGAGCACAAAAAGGCAGACCTGGTCATAGAGATACCCGCCCATTTCGAACGCGACCTTATCAGGCATAGCAAAGCCGACATATTGATAAGTGTAGATGCCATAAATGGTGTAAAGGCCAGCGTAGGCGGCGCATATGCCACTCAGATCATAAGCATGTTCAATAGAGACATCCGCGCTGAATGGCTGCCCGCTACCCGTTATAACAATGCACCTATGATCAATATTACTTACTCTAACTGGTATAACCCGCTGATGAATTACAAGACCTTCTTTGTGCCGGGCATATTGGTGCTGTTGCTCACCCTCGTGGGAGGCCTTCTTACTGCATTGAATATCGTTCGCGAAAAGGAAATAGGCACCATAGAGCAGATAAACGTAACCCCTATAAAAAAAATACAATTCATAGCGGGCAAGCTCATCCCCTTCTGGATAACAGGGCTCGTCATCCTGACCATCGGCTTTATCATATCTGCACTTGTTTATCACATAATACCGGCTGGCAGTTTCCTTACTATCTACTTGTTTGCTGCGGTGTATCTCGTAGCATTCCTTGGCTTTGGCCTGTTGATCTCCACCTACAGCAATACCCAGCAACAAGCCCTTTTCGTTACCTTCTTCTTCCTGATGGTATTTTTCCTGATGAGCGGTATGTTCACCCCCATAGAAAGTATGCCGCACTGGGCGCAAGTCCTCACTTATTTTAACCCGGTACGCTACTTCGTGGAAGTGATCAGGCTTGTAGTGTTAAAAGGCAGTTCCTTATTCGATGTCAAAAGGCAATTGCTGGTGATGTGCATGTTCGCGCTGGGCTTCAATACCTGGGCGATCGTAAATTACAGGAAGACCACTTAATGCTACTTAACCTTACATAGCAGAAAACACATTGCATTGTTTTAACCCTATTTATTATTTTGACCCGCAAATATTCACCTTATGCGGAAAGCCCTTTTGTTAATAGGCCTGCTGGCTGTAAGTGCGGTAACAGTATATGCCCAATCGCCCAAAATAGAGATAAGTGCGCCATTTGACGAGCCGGACGATGGCTGGAACAAATTGCTACAGGTAAAAAACGGCAATACCCTTTTCTTCCACTTTTCTAAAAAAGGCATAGCAGTTGTCGTATATGACAAAAGCCGTAAAATTGCTTCGGAGCAAACCATTACCAGCGAATTGTGGGAGGCCCGCAAATTAAAGGGCTCTACGATCAATGGCCTGTACGAGATAAACGGCGAGGCAGTCCTGTTCCTCACCCAAATAGTGGACCGGAGCGTTACCCTTTACCGCTTGCGCATCAATACAAGCACAGGTACCCTAATAGAAGAAAAGGTGATCAGCAGTATAGAACAGTATAAGGCAGGCGCCCGCTGGGCCATGATATATGGCGGCGTAGACCCAAACGGCTTTTATGTAGAGAAAGACCCTTTGTCAGATGCATATGCTGTAGTGAGTGTCAACAGCTTCGCCCACGAGAGTAGTGAACGCATAAAGTTAAGCCTGTATAATGGCACACACCAGGAGCTCAGCAAGCTCTTTTATGGTGCACCGGGCTCATTTAAATATATTAAGTTCATTAGTATGGCCGTAAATGATAAAGAAGCCATATTATGCGCATATGGATTCAATACAGAGGCTTCTGGGGGGAAAGATTCCAAAATAATTCTCTCAAGGGTCAAAAACGGGGAAAGCGCATTTGAGCATCAGTTGCTGGACTTTACCGATGACTTCCGGGCCACTACGGGCATAATGCAGTTTAACCCCGGCAGCCACATGGTACAATTGCTTACCCTAACACTTACGAGCAGCAAAAGCCAGTTCTTTACCGGCAAAACAACCAGCTATTACCTGCCGCTCCTCAGCTACATTGATCCCGAAACACTGAGCATAGCATTTACCAAACCGGTATTATGTGAAAAAGCCGGCGAATACATTGCCACACATTTTAATAACAAAGAGGCCTATTCAGGCGTACCCCAGAATATGGTGATCAATAAAGACTATTCCACTACGATAATAACTGAAGAACTGACACAGAAAACATTAACGGATAGCCGCACTGGGGCCGTTATGTCGCAGCAAACCGCTTTGGGCAATATAGGCATATCGGAAATGGATAATGCCGGTGTGGAGAAAGAGGGATATGGTATTACCAAATCACAATTATCGAACGGCCTGATAGCATCCTTTAACCAGGCGGAAAAAACAAAAGGGATATGGACCTATCAACAGGTAGCCATGATGCAGGCAAAAAACAACCATTTCCTGTCCTTCGATTATGTAAGTACGGAAAAGAACAAATACATATTGTTCAATGATGTGACCGAGAACTTTGAAAAAAGCGATAAAGAAAAGAAGAAAACAATAATAGGGATAAGCGACTGTAATACGCTATGCTACAAACTCGTGGACAACAAAGTAGAAAAGGCTTATCTCTTCGGGAAACCCAAAGACGATGATCACAATATGTTTTGCTACATACAGTCATCGAATTACATGAAAGAGACCAATACGTACGCCACCCTGGCTGTAGAACGCAACAGGCGGGACAAACAATCGCGCATTATCTGGGCTACATTCGAGTAATGACTATGTGGCCGGCAACAGGTCCAGGAAATAAAAACCCGTATTCCATTTGTCTTTATCGTCCTCAGCTTGCGTATAGGCCTTGTACACCACTTCACCCTCGGCAACAGGCACTGCTGAGGAGAAGAAGGGCGCATTATAGACAAAAGTATGGAACTCCCCATTCTCGCCACAGGGATCAACATTTTCCGGCAGGTCGCGAAGCAGGTCGCGGCCTATTTTGCGGCCAAGAAAGTCCTTACCTAAAAACTTTTCGTTGACACATACTATCACAGCTTCTATACCTGCGTCCTCAACCATAGCTACGAGCGCACGTGTATCTTTTTCCCAGAGCGGGAACACTGCGTCAAAGCCAACCTGTGCCAGTTGCTGTTCACGGTATATCTTAAGGTCTTCCAGGAAAATATCGCCAAAAGCTGCGGTATGGATACCTGCTTCTTTCAATCCGGTAAGCGTGCTTTGCATAGCCTGCCTGTAAGCATCATCTGTTGGTGCTGCCGGTAATTTTACTTTTATCAGCGGCAGGCCCATACGTTCGGCCTGTGCATCGAGCAGGTCTTCGCGCACACCATGCATTACTACCCGGTCATACTCATCATTAACCGTAGTAAGCAGTTGAGTGACATTGTACCTGTCCTGCTGCAACAGCTTGTAAGCCAATGCTGCATCTTTACCGGAGCTCCAGTTGAGCACCACCGGGATCAAATTATTGTTCATTTTCTCTGCAAATGAATGTAAATTGTCGGTATTTCTTAAAAACATTTGAGGATGAGATACGCGATCGTTAGCGGGGGCACGCATGGTATAGGCCGGGCAATAACGGAAAAACTGCTTGCTGAGGGCTTCTCGGTAGCCATATGCGGGCGCAATAAAGAAGATCTTGCGGCGCGCGAGGCCGAATGGAATGAACAATATCCCGAAGCATCGATACTGGCCCTGCAAGCCGACCTGAGCCGGAAAGAAGAAGCGCAGAGTTTTGGTACTGCCGTGCTGGCCAATTTCCCGCAGGTAGACCTGCTGGTGAACAATGTAGGCACCTACTACCCCGGCAGCATCAGCCGGGAACCGGATGGCGCACTGGAAGAACTGATAGGGATCAATCTCTACAGTGCCTACCATCTTACAAGAGCCCTTTTACCGGCCATGAAAGAGAAAAAAAGCGGGCATATCTTCAACATGTGCTCCATTGCCAGCCTGCATGCCTACCCCAACGGCGGGGCCTACAGCATCAGCAAATATGGGCTATTAGGCTTTTCTGAAAACCTCAGGGAAGAGCTAAAGACTGAAAACATTAAAGTAACAGCGATTTGTTCTGGTGCGGTTTATAGCCGCTCATGGGAAGGCAGCGACATAGACCCGGGGCGCATCATGGAACCACCGGATATTGCCACTATGCTATGGGCAGCCTACACCCTGTCGGCCGGTGCCACAGTAGAGACCATAGTCATGCGGCCCCAGCAAGGTGATCTATAGGCAGTTTTTAACGCGGTTTTAACTGTGAAAATTTAGTGTAAAGAGCAGGCATTACTAAATTTGTGGAATTCAAAAAAATGCTAAAGGCTATCAACATACGGCTTTGGGGTATTGTATGTGTCCTATTGGGTGCATGCAATGGCTTTGTTGCAGCCCAGAATGTGGTCTTTACCGCCAATGCAAGCGCAGATAAAATAGGGCTGAAAGACCGGCTGCAGGTAACCTACACCATACAGAATGTACCCAACTTGCAATCGATAGACCGGATAAGCTCTGATGATTTTGAGATAGTAGGAGGCCCCTTCAGCTCACAAAGCACCAGTGTATCCATAGCTGGCAATCGTACGGTACAATCGGTACGTGTATCACTTACCTACATATTGCAGCCCAAACATACAGGCAGCCTTACGGTACCCTCTTCCAGTGCCAAAGATGCTGCAGGGCATACCTATCAGTCTAACTCCATACCTATACAGGTAGTGAACGGTACGCTGGCAGCGGCTCAGCCGGCAAGGCAACAGGCCAATCCCTATGACCCCTTTAATGACGATCCCTTTGCCGATCCTTTTGCAGCCATCATGCAACGCAGGCAGCAACAATTGCAGCAGATGCGCAGGCAAATGCAGAACCAGGCACAGCAGCAAGATCAGAATCAGCCGATGGCAAAAGCGCCTGCCGATATCAATAAAGATCTTTTTATCCGCGTATCGGTAGATAAAAGTAAAGTACATGTTGGCGAACAGGTAACCGCAAGCTACAAATTATACTCACGCATACCCATGCAGGTAGGCATATCAAAACTGCCCTCGCTTAACGGTTTTTGGACACAGGACTTTGATATCCCAAAAGATCCTAAACCTATGGAAGAGGTAGTGGACGGCAAAAAGTACCAGGTATTCCTGCTTAAGAAGTCGGCACTATTTCCGCAACAGCCAGGTACACTGGAGCTGGACCCGGCGGAAGCACAGGGTGTGGCCCGTATCATACAACAGGTAAGGCAGCGCAACCCTTTCGCCGATATGTTCGATGACCCGTACTTCCAGAATGCCATGGGTGGCAGCCTGATGATGAACGATCCTTTCTTCAACAATGGTTTCTTTAATTCCATAGCTTACAAAGATGTACAGGTGCACCTGAAAAGCACCCCGGTTAAGATACAGGTGACCGCACTGCCCGATAAAGGGAAACCGGAAAACTATGGCGGGGCTGTGGGTAAATTTGCTATAAATAGCAAAATAGACAAGACCGAATTAAGCACGGACGAGACCGCTAACCTGAGCCTGACCATAACCGGCAGTGGCAACCTGAAACTGATGGCTGCACCCCAGCTGAACCTGCCGAACGGCCTTGAAAGCTACGACCCGCAGATAGTAGATACCATTACCGGGCGCAGCACCACCATAAGTGGCTCCAAGATCATCACCTACCCGATAGCCCCCCGTACACCGGGCGATTATGATATTCCTGCAACTCCGTTTACTTATTACGACCCCCAATCGGGTGAATATGTGACCCTGCAAACGCAACCCATATCGCTGCATGTAAAACCCGGCAAGAACTATAACCCGGCAGTGGCTAAAAACAATAAACCGCTTACCGATATACACAATATAGAAACCGGCACACTAGATAAACTGGCATTTAACAGCAAACCCTTGTTATTCAGCCCCGGCTATTGGTCTATGTATGCCCTGCCCCTGCTGGCTTTTGTAGGCATCGTATTCTGGAAGCGCCGCGATGAAGAACTGTCGAAAGACATGGTAAAACTGCGCAACAGGCGCGCTAACAAAGTAGCCCTGAAGCGCCTGGCCACGGCACAGAAATTGCTGAAAGACAACCAGCGCGGACCTTTTTACGAAGAAATATCTAAAGCCATATGGCTATACCTCAGCGATAAGCTGAATATACCGCTTTCATCATTATCGCACGAAACTGCAACAGCGGCATTGGAAGAACGCAAAGTTCCTGCTAATTTGCAGCAGAAAATGGGACAGGTAGTAAATGAGTGTGAAACTGCGCTGTATACCCCCTCGGGTGGCTCGCAGCAAATGCACAGCACTTACGAAACAGCCATTAAAGTGATCAGCGAACTGGAAGAAACGATAAACGCCTGATGAGAAAAAGTTTTTGGATAGCCTCCGTTCTCCTCTTATGTTCTTTTCAACTCTTTGCCGCCTCAACCAACGACTGGTGGCAAAAAGGCAATGCGTGCTATAAACAAAAAAAATACGACAGCGCCGTTTACTACTACGAAAAACTTGCGGCACAAAAGCCTAAAAATGCAGTGCTGTATTATAACCTGGGTAATGTTTACTACAAGTTGAACCAGATAGGCCTTGCCGTGCTCAACTATGAGCGTGCCCTGCACCTGGAACCCGGGTTTAAAGATGCTGAAGATAACCTGATACTTACCCAAAGCCGCATACCCAACAGGATACAGGGTGGCGAAGATATATTCTTTGTGAAGTGGTGGCGCTCTGTAACGCAACTGGATAATGCCACTTTATGGGCGGTTTGCAGCCTTATACTCTTTATTGCCGTACTGGGCCTTATGCTGGGTAAAAGGCTCGGAATGTTCGACTTTTCTTCGCGCAGGCAGGTAATTATTGCCTTGGGAATACTATTTTTGTTAAGTCTCATTTTATCTTATTCTTCGGCATCAAGACACGAAAGCCACACTGCAGTGGTCATGCAACAGGATACCCCCCTGATGAACAGCCGGAAGAATAATAAACCCCAAACGCTGGTGCCGGAAGGTACTACCGTGAAAATAGAAGATGAGCAGGACGGATGGACAGAGGTGAAACTGCCGGACGGCCGTAAGGGCTGGATGGAACACAGCTATCTTTCTAAAATTTAGGGTTTAATTTTTTTTCAGCCTTTATTATGTCGTCGTACTGGGTAAAAACACCGTGGTGGGTAAAAAAACTCTTCTCTAAAGAGTTGATATGGAACATGCCTCAAAACGGCGTGCCCACGGTCTATATCACATTCGACGATGGCCCCCACCCTACGGCTACCCCTTTTGTGCTGGCAGAACTTGAAAAGCACCATGCAAAAGCCACCTTTTTCTGCGTGGGTAAAAATGTAGACGAGCATAAAGACCTTTACAGGCACATGCTGAGTGCAGGACATGCTGCCGGCAACCATACCCAAAATCACCTGAACGGCTGGTATACCGGCAATAAGGAATACCTGGGTAATATATTACAGGCGGCCAGGCAAATAGACAGTTGCTGCTTCAGGCCACCATATGGCAAAATAAAGCTCTCGCAGGTGCGCATACTGCACAAAAAAAGACCCGGCTGGAAGATATATATGTGGGATGTGCTAAGCGGTGATTTTGATGACACGCTGAGCCCCGAACAATGCGCACAGAATGTTATTGAGAATATAGAACCCGGCTCGATAGTGGTCTTTCACGATAGCGCAAAAGCATGGGAGCGGATGAGCTACGCACTACCCCTGGTACTGGAGCACTGCCGCAAAATGAACTGGAAACTGGCCACCCTGCCAATAAACTGATTATGTACACAGACACACATACCCACCTCTACGACGAACGATTGCTTAGAGAAGAAGATGCCATGATACAGCGCGCCCTCGATGCCGGTGTTACCAAAATGTATATGCCCAACTGTGATAGCAGCACCATAAACGACATGTTGCACCTTGCCGGCAAATGGCCGGATAACTGTTACCCGATGATGGGGCTGCACCCCACTTATGTAAAGGAGAATTACCAGGAGGAACTGGCTATCGTGGAAAAATGGCTGGCAGAAAGAAAATTTTATGCCGTTGGCGAGATAGGGCTCGACTATTACTGGGATATAACGTTCAAAGCGCAGCAAATAGCTGCTTTTGAGACCCAAATAGACTGGGCCCTTCAATACGACCTGCCAATAGTGATACACAGCCGCGAATCGACACAGGACTGCATAGATATAGTACTGGCCAAACAGAACGGGAATCTTAAAGGTATCTTTCACTGCTTCAGCGGCAGTACAGATCAGGCCCGGCAGGTGGCAGATCTGGGCCTATATCTTGGTATTGGCGGTGTGGTGACCTACAAGACCAGCAACCTGCCTGAGATCATAAAAGAAGTAGGGTTAAGCCATATAGTGCTGGAAACTGATGCCCCATACCTCGCACCCGTCCCTCATAGGGGCAAGCGCAATGAAAGCAGCTATATACCGGTAATAGCTGAAAAGATCGGCGACCTGATGGGCATAAGTGCAGAAGAAGCCGGGCGTATCACTACAGCGAACGCTGGCAAAATATTCCCTTAAAAGTATTACATTTGCTGCCCCCTCAGCCTTCGCATTTAAAGCTATGGCTGATGAAAGGAGAGATGCTCGAGTGGTTGAAGAGGCACGCCTGGAAAGTGTGTATACCTGTCAAAGGGTATCCAGGGTTCGAATCCCTGTCTCTCCGCATCTAAGTTTTCAATATGAGATAAAAGCCTTCAAATCGTATGATTTAAAGGCTTTTGTTGTTTCAGACCCTACCAAATCATTCATTAATGCTCATATTTCAAGTGAGTAATCCAGTGAGTTAAAAGAAAACAAAAAATTACTCACTGAAAACCTCCTAACTAATTGAATATGAACCTGTTCATATTCTAAACATCTTGTTGGTAAAGAACTGCATTTCGAACTTTGTTTAACCTTTTAAATGCAGAATTATGCTGGAAAAAAGTTTCGGGCTGCTCTTTTACCTTAAACGGCCCAAAAAGTACATCAAAGGGCCGGTGCCCATTTATTTACGTATTACTGTGGACGGTATCCCTAAGGAACTGTCTATCAAACGCGAATGTGATCCCGTTCTGTGGAACAGCGAGACGCAACGCGCCAAAGGAACGAAGGAAGCAGCCAAGTCCTTAAACGCCTTCATGCAAACTATGGAAGTGCAGGTACACGATGCACGCCGCAGGCTCATTGAAGGAGGTAAGCCCATCACCGCCCAGGCATTGAAAGACCAGCTTACCGGACGTGAGGAACGCAAGGTCGGTATCTTAGAGGTCTTTGCCCACCATAACGAACAGTTAGCGGCGCTTGTTGGCAAGGAATTCGCCGAGGGGACATTGCAACGCTACAAGACCTCCCTTGAACACACCAAGGCCTTCATTAAATGGAAGTACAATAGCTCTGACCTTGACATTAAGAAGCTGGATTATGAGTTCATAGCAGACTATGAATTTTGGCTCAAAAGTGTACGTTCCTGCGCTCATAACACTACCATGAAATACCTTAGTAACTTCAGGAAGATCGTAAATAAGTATATTCGCAACGGTTCGCTTGCTCATGACCCGTTTACGGGTTTTAAGATGACCAAGCGTGAGGTTGAACGCACTGCCCTGACAGAAGAAGAATTACAGCGTATCGCTCAAAAACCAATGAGCACACCACGACTAGCGCAAGTACGGGACATATTCTTGTTTTGCTGTTACAGCGGACTTGCCTACGTGGATATCAAGAAACTAAAACGCTCTGAAATAGCCGTTGGAGTGGATGGCGGACAATGGATATTCACGAGCCGTCAAAAGACCGACATCCCCTCCCGTATTCCCCTGCTACCGGTAACGCTAGACATAATGGAACGCTATAAAGAACACCCGCAGTGCTGCAATGAAGACCGGGTATTACCGGTGCTCAGTAACCAAAAGATGAATGCCTACTTAAAAGAGATCGCCGACCTCTGCGGCATCACGAAGAACCTGACCTTCCATCTTGCCCGGCATACTTTTGCCACTACCGTAACGCTCTCTAATGGCGTTCCTATTGAGACGGTCAGTAAGATGCTGGGCCACCGGAATCTGAAAACCACCCAGATCTATGCCAAGGTGCTGGACCGTAAAGTAAGCCAGGATATGAATGCCTTGAAAAGTAGGCTGGCAATGAAGTAAACAAAAAAGAGGCTGCCATGAGTAGCCTCTTTTTATAATAATAAAGATATCGCGCTCCCATACCGTGGATCGTATGAAGGCTCATAGATAATGTAACGGTATTGGCACAGCTCTCCGAGCGTCTTATGGTAGGTTGCTATGCTCCGTATCTTGGCGGTCTGCATGATCTTCCTGCGGGATATGTGTACGGGATTGCTACACCGGTTTTCCACCCAATAGTTGTAAAATGCCAGGTACAGGCTTATGTGCATAGGCCGTATCCTGCTGTCCCCTCGGGCAGCGTTGACAAATAGCAATATGTGGGGTGTCTCATTCACTACGCATTATTGAGCAATGCATTGATCTCGTCTTCGCTGTAATACCATATCCGGCTGCCCGGCAGTTGCTTGCCGTGCAGCGTTCCGTTGATGCGCATTTGCTGTAGCGTCCCTGCCGATATGTCCAGCAGCTTCCGTACTTCCTTGCTCCGCAACCAGCGTTTAGGTGCTTCCTTCGTTGACAGCATCTGTTTAAGGTCATCGAGCAACTGTACCCGGAACATGGCAAGGTCTTCTTTCGTTATGATCTCAACTGACATAGGCGTATCGTTTATGGTTCTTCATAATAGTCTGTTTCATCGGTCTCATAATCCAGTGTGTCGGTATCCAGTGTGTCGTCCACTTCATCAGAGTCATCCACTTCTCTGTTAATACCCATTCGGGCACCTATCATGAAGCAAATATTCGAACAGTATGCCAACGGTAGGTGTAGTCTTGCCGACTGCCTTGGGCAAATCCCCAAGGCATGCCCATGCCAGCAGTGCGCAGAAATCTTTAATTTTAGTCTAACGTCGGAACTTCGTATCCAATTTTCTGATGTTTGCTGAGAGTTCAAGCGCTCCTTTATGTCTTGCAGCAATTTGATACGGAAGGGCATCAAGTCACCCTTAGTTAATATTTTCACAGGCATATTGTTTGATTTTGTGCTCAATTTCTCGCAAAGGTCAAGCAATGGTCAGGACCAGCATGAACCAAAAAACGCTGAAATTGGATTAGATGGCACTAACGCAAGGGAATAAGTAAGGGCTCATTATTAATTTTTAAACCCACGGATAAATGGATTATTGAAAGAGTCCTGCTTGGATTTAAACTTTTTACTCAAACCCGCTACAGTAAAGGCTTTTAGGATATTTAGTTGATATGGACGACAAAAAGGAGAAACAGGTCAGATGACAATATCTTCTGATCCTATAGATACGACATTCGAAATGTTTTATTTTAAAAAACAAACTGAATTTGATGCGGAAAATTATTTTCAAAAATAATTTCTCGCTCACGTAGTGAATTATATTTAGTAAGTGTCTCAATTTGAAATTATCTGATTAATTGCCACTTTTCTGCTTCTTTTTCATTCCTTTTATTTTTGGATGAATACTAGATATATACCTAACCCTATCTTCGGTTAAGTTTACATTGCTTGCTATTGCCCAAGTATTATGGAAACCCAAATCATTTCCTTCGTCTTCTTTTTCTTTCTTCAGCCAATTATAATTTCTACGCTTATCCATTCCCAAAATTCCTCCTTAATTATTCCAATCGTAAGACTTGATGTACCTCAATATGCTGTTTTGCAACATCCAGGAGATTGCCCCGGCATCCACAGGATTACGGGCAAGGCGGTCGAGCTTCCAGCATAAAATAACGTTGGCTTCCCCTGTCGATGCGCTTTATCATGTTGGCAAAAACAGGTAACTATATACAGAAGCTAAAAAGAATTTTTCACATGTGTATGAAATAAAGAAAGCACCCAATTAAGGGTGCTTTTACAATAGCTGGTCTCCGACTACTTCGTCATTTTGGTGATTTTGCTATATGGTACCTGCCGTTTATTTCGGTGTCTTGAAACAATAGCATAGGTATCATTTTTCCCGATAATGACCCCTTTTAAAACTCTGCCGTTCTCGTTAAAAAAGACTTCCTCGTTGACCGAGTACCGTTGTGCTAAGGCCATTTGTGTTTCGGCTGACACGGTATCAATAGCAAGTGGTTTTGCGACACGAACTGCCACGAAGGTCATATGTGCCTGATAGTCCGTTTTTCGCTTCCCGTTTACTTCAAGGTCTTTTTCCCGGTCATCTACACGCCTGCTGGTCAATATGTCATTGTCGTCGCCTTTTACCATGTAGAGCCCGTTAGCCCCGTAATCCGAGGCTTTCTTTTTAGCCCGTATCATCTGCTTGGAAAGATTGTCGCCCTCACATAATACCAATCCTATCTGCTCGGCACCTTTGGGTACTTTATCTTCACTAAGATAGATAGTCACCCTGTTGTAGTCGATTGAGCGGTAATCTGTATTGGATGTTTTTACAAATTTCACTTGCGCTCCTACCTGCATGCTCCACAGGCAACAGGCTATCATACATACAATCCTCATTCCGATATGTTTTTAGTTTCGTTTACAATGGTCATTACTTCATCGTAGTTCTTCCAGTCTGTGTTTGGGTGTGCTTGCTTCTGTGCCGCAGCGATCGCCACTACTTTAAAAGTGCCCTGTGCCGGCATATAGGTATTGAGGTAATCGGATTCAGCAAAATAAACGGACACTGTATTCAGGGCATATGCATAAAAAAAGCTTACGCCTATGCTATTGCCAAAATAATCCGTATAAGGTATGGAAGTCCACCCGTTGGCACCATTATTCATAAAGACCAATACGCTGCCCTTGTCAACGATGTCCTGAGTAATTGCGTTGTAAGAGATATTAGCCAGACCATAATAGGTAGATGGGTTCCACACGAAGTTGACGGTAACGGTTCCACCCTGAACATTGGCATTGCCATCCTTGCCATTCGTTCCATTTGTTCCGTTAGTGCCTGCTGGTCCAGCCGGGCCGGTATCACCCTTTTTTGTACACCCGATAAATGTCAGTGATAGGAGCATCATTGCGATTGCGATTGTGATTGTTTGTTTCATGTTTTGTTGATTGTTTATGTTAAGAAAAAAAATAGCGTAACTGGAGGTCTTTACGCTGTTACAAGGCTCGCCAGAGCCCCTACTTAGCATATAAACACAGTTACGCCGTGGTGGCGTACTATATCCATATGTTGCTAAGTAGGTATTGAACTGGCGATTCTGTAACTGCAACCTTATGTTATAATACGAATATGATTTATGTCAATAGTTCCTTATGTCATGTTAATGTGTTTAAAGACAAAAATAACAATATAGATTATATAGTATAGGGTGTTTTCACGGTATGGAGGATGGGGTCATCTTTTTATGGCCATAATAAAAGCAGGAATCCGCGACAGTGCCGGTTACCTCCCGGCTGAATGTATTGATAATGAGCATATCCCCGTCTATCAATGTTCCCTTTCCTTCTATGGTTATCGTGTGACCCCGAACGCAGTAGGTCTGTAAGAGAATTAAAAGCGTATCTCCGGTCACGGTAGCTTTAATATCCCCACAGGTAGGGTCGTGCAGTACGACTTGGTCACGGTATCCTGAAAGTGGTTCTACGGCCATATAGCCCGCATCTGCGGCACAATTACTGGCTCCGTAGTAGGTGCCTGCGAAACGGGCAGTATCTGCCTGCTTGTGGCAGGAAACAAGGATGAATGCAAATAAGGCTATCTTTCTCACTGGCTTATACCAGCAAATGACGCGCCAAACTGATTATTTTTTCTACTTATTGCGTTTCTTGGTAGGCGCAGGTACTTTTAAAGACTTTATGGGCTTCTCTGCTGGCTTGTCCTTGTTACTATATCCAGCAGCCGCTTGGCCATCTGATGTTCAAGACAGCGTAATAGAAAAGTTGTCATTAGAAGAACTATCCGCATTAATAGCAATATGGTGACTATTTCCCATCGCACCTGGCTATTTGGTTATATGGGATCTCTTTAGTAACACGCCGCATTCTTACAATAGCGAAATTGGGCTTTATCTCTAGGATTATCCCTGTTCGGAACTTCCCCTTCCCGTTTTTATATAGGATTCGATCTACATGGAATGAGCAACAATACAGAAAAAATGTTCTTACGAGGTAAAATATTGCGCTATTGATGAGCAAGTAAAGACGTCCTGGAGATAAATTTTCTACGGGCGACTTGAGAAATTCTAAGGGTCTATTTGAACTTGGCTAGCAATTTGCTTAATGTCGTAGTCGAAAAAATCTGCGTATTTCCCGATTGAGATCCATTCGGGAATGTCATATTGCTACTCCAAGAAGTCTGTAAGCATCAAAATAGCTGTGAAAAGGCTTGAATCTAATCTCATTCTTCAGTTTGTATAAATAAGCATTGAACAAATTTTCAAAGTTTGATCAAGAACCAAGAATAGCTGAAGGCGTCACTTTTTAAATACGAGTTTCTTAATGCGACTGGCAAGGTACCTCTCATATGAATCATAAACAGCATCTTGTTTCTTTTCGTATTCCGTTGGCTCCATGAATTTATAGTCAACAAGTAATATGCGAAACAAGGGTGCAAGAATATTAAGAAACTTCTGTTGGGTCATCTTCGCTGATCTTGTTAGGTCCGCGTAGTGAAAAAGCCTATTATCCGGCGAAAGCCAAAGAAAAGTTTCCAAAAGAAGTTGGAGATAATATGCCTCTGTTTTGCCTTCGCTGTGTTGCAAAAAGTGTTTACGAGCACGTACATTGGAATTTTCCATACCCGCTAATATTCCGGTCAAATCATCCAGGGTCTTATCAAAGTTTGTCCGAGCGGGCTCTCCATTGCGGTATTTTTTTCGTTCAAAGAAATCATGAAAATTCTTATAAATTAAGCTTTTTTCTTCGTCCATATCGTGCTTTTGGGATAACCCAAGCCAAGAAACAATATCAGGCAACGTCTTGGACAACAGAAAACTGTAAATAAAATAATGTGCGAATGATTTCAAACAGTTGAGTCCCTGCTGTTCAATTTCGTCTAGGCATTGGTTGATCTGGTCATAATGCAATAATCGCAGCCTGAATCTTTGGGAAAAACCGATATCGTCGAATTTTTTAATAACCTCGCCGTCATGGAACAACAAAAAAGCTCTATAATATCCCCATAAATCTATCGCGAATTTAATAGGCGCCGTAGCCTTGTCCTCAGTAAAATCCCATTTAATGAATTCCAGTCGGGTCATTTCATATTGTTCCCGCAAATGGTCAATAGACCAATCAAGCTCCATTTTCTCTTCAAATTCATTAACCATTTTGATCGATATAACGATCAAATGTACGGCATGCCTCGATTAATTACTTGTTTTGACCATATAGTATACCGAATCAATATCCCTAGTCATTAACTGTTGTATCATTTTTGACAATGGAACGGTCGGCAATCGCCTGTTTCACCAAATAGTTGTCAAAGGTATGACGGGCGATATGAGTAGTCAGCTTGATGTAAATATTTAGATTTCAGATGCCATATTGATGTGTTCTTCTTGGAAATAGGTTTGAGACTTGGGATAGACCGCTATACAGATTTCTCCATGATCTTTTGTGCAGCCCCAATAAGTACTAAAAAAGTTGACACTTCGGTTTTCAGTCTGCTAATCTGAATGGTCTTATATGCGCTGCCACAATCGAAAATGTCAAGTTTTGTGAGATTAAACATGTCTCCGAATGCCGTTCTGGTACAAATGCCCAATAAAAGCATTTCAATGAAAGGGCAGGTTAGCGTACATACTTAGGTCGAGCCACAAAGTGCCTGACATTTTGCACCTTTAGCCGCGCGTTCCATAGTAAGCAGTTTGTAGTTTTACGACCTTAAAGGGTTTCTGCTTATTATTTGGTCTAAATGCCGTCCAAGCTTCGTATTGGGCATGACCACATTATTATAGTCCCCAAGAGATATGAAAGCTCTATATCGATAAGCTTTCGCCTACGGTCGAGGACATCGTTCGCAATCTATTCAGCTGATAATAACTCAAAATTGAAATTATTTATGATTGCCAGGTTTAAGCCGAACTTCATGTGCGAAAAGTATTGTTGAAATGGTAGCTGTTGTCCGAAAATCTCATAATCTCACTTTTTTGCTTAAACACTACCGCATATGCATGGCACCTTGTCAGTTTTCGCGTTTTTCTTTCGAAGGTTTGGAAAGAACTTTAAGGACGGCATATTCATACTATCAGGTTTGGAGACGAAACAATTCGCCGAATCCCGCAATTGTCAATGATTTTATGCTAAGACCTATAACTTGCTACAACAATAAAGAACCATTTTTATGCCAATTATTGTTTTCTAAAATAAAAGTAAAGCAATTGTTTTTAAAAACAACTTTCCGAACTATTCGTATTACTATCGGTGATTTAGGAAGCCATTTCAAAGCGACAGTATACGAGTAAGGAAATTACTACTTAAGCAAAAGAATTATTAATGGATTAATTTAAGCAACCAATAAACCTAAATTATCTGGCAGTCATTAAAGTTTCCTATTTCATCTTAGAGAGTTATCTAAATTCCTCACTTATTCCGGCCTGGAATAAATATTCTATATGTCGTTATAACTATTCCATAACACTATTCTACTGCGCCTCAATCGAAACTACCTTGCATCATGAAATCCAGACAGTGCGCACAAAATGGATTACAACTAAGATCACTTAAACAACATTTAAAAACTTAAAAAAAAATTATGAAAAAGAAAATTATCTTCGGGCTATTATGCCTCATCGGTGCAGGCACTGCACTTCAATCATGCACCAAAGAAAAAGTAGTACCTGTAACACAAACAACAGCAAAAACCAGTTCTGTAAAAGACATGCTGCGTCCGTTTTGGCGTTGGTTGCTCCACGTTATCAGAGAAATTCTTGATTATCTTGACGACTCATTGCCAATGGTAGTATCCGGACAGGGGTCAGGTGGTCCTGGTACACCCAACAGCACTATCCAGGTAGAAGAAGTATTTGATCATAATACTTACGTGCCGACGGGAGACCCGAACGAACAAGACCAGGTGCTGCCTGAAAACATGTATGAAGCAGTATACGCTCAAACACTCGATGGTCATTTAAAGATGCTCATAGACAGGCAATCAATGACTGAAAGCACATATCAGAACCTATTTGGCAGCGGAACTATAACACTTGACCAGCCATATGTACTGCCACAGGATGTTAACCAGGCATTGAACTTTGCTCAGGACTTTAAAGTACAACCGGGCACTTACCAGGTAATAATCCTTGATGAACAAACACTTGAAATAGTATTTTAAGTAAGGGATAACCCTTCGGGAATAAAAGATAAAGCTGCAACCATGCAGCTTTATCTTTTTATTCCTCGTCTCATTTGTCTGACGGTATGACCAGATTATATGACAAGCTTAAAACCCGTTCTCTTCATTCAATTGCATAAATTACACTTCATCTTAAACAATAGTCCTGGCATTACGCCGATATCATCACTCCGCAAGACAAGTCAGTACATACTTCAATTTATCGCTGTAGCCATTTAATACCCAAAGGGACAACCGGCAACACATATCCCTGAATAAGACATGAAAGCTCAATGCCTTTTTCTAGCAACAGTAAGTAATATGCCATAATACTGAAGTGAATTGTTACAAAATATAGGTCATCGAAAAGCTGGAGGTGGATATTCCGGGGTATTAAAGGAAGGGATCAAAATACAACCCGTTTATTAAAGTTATCCTAAAAGAGTAACTAAACAACATGGAATAAGGAATAAAGTGTAAGCCAACAGAAAATAGGACAAGTTATTTATTGGATATGCTGATTAAGTCCAAAAATATCAGCTAATGAACGTGAGCTAATTGATAAGAATACGTTTGATCATGCTTTTATCACGGAAATACACTTTTACAAAATAAAGCCCCTTGCTGACTGCGGAAAGATCAACAGGATAATATCCTAATGTTGTACTGAAGCTTGTTATTACCTGGCCTACATCGTTTGTTATTGTAACTTGCTTTTGCTGCGTATCTGGCTGGTTAAACAATAAATATATCCAGCCGGAAGAAGGATTTGGGCTAATCGTAAAGAGATCGCCTACTGAGTTACCCGGATATTCAAACACAAAAGGATGTCTTAATAGCGAAAACGACTCTTCGCCGGCCTGCAATGTGGCAACCATTACTTTTGACTGACCAATGCTGAACATGCACATACATTCATCATCTGTATAATCCATATAGTTCATAAACATTATTCCATTCTTATTAGCCGAACATTTATCATATTTTGGGAATGATGGGCAGCCCAAGGTCGCACTTTGTTGTGGTGGTGTATCCTCTACACCATCATCATTCCCACCATCATCTTCCGGGCACAGAACATCATCATCTCCCCATATATGCTTCAGTTCAAAATAATGGCCCAATTCATGCGTTAATGTTCGGCCTTTATCCAATCCGTATATAAAATACTGGTCGGGAGAAGACCTGACACCGAAAGTAGCATAGTTAATAATTATCCCCAATTCACTAATAGGAATGCCGGTAGCGATAGATATATATGAAGGTGGAATAGTTAAACCCGCAATTCCTCCTCCCTGGTAAATAGTATTTATCACCCATACATTGAGATAACTGGTAGGATCCCAGGCATCCATTCCATCCGATGCACTATACTTTGCATTGCTGAATGATTCGCCCGATCCATAAGTGCCATTAAAATCAAATCCATCAAGACCAGTCATACTTATTTCATAGCCGCTTGTAGCCCTTCCATCAGGAGCGGTATGTGCAAGCCTGAAAGAAATGCCTGTATTAGCATATACATCACGAAAACATGAGGGTATCAATGAGCTATCGCTGTTCTCAGCATTAAAATCATTATTTATAGATACAAGTTGTGAACTAATACGGTCTATTATGCCATATTGACCGCCAAGCCGGTTATATTGTTCTTCATTTACGATTACATGAAAAACTACAGGGATAACATATTGAGCATTATCTCCCTTACCAGCATACCTTTTAGCTTGGGCACCTATTGCCCTTATACCCAACCTCAAATCGGGATGCTTTGCAGTGAGTGATTTGTTCAGTTCGTCCATACCACATCGCTTCATTTCCTGAGCATATGAGACATTGATAAACAAACCCAGAATCAGGACAAACTTTTTCATAAGTCATTTTTATGGTTTGAAGTGGATCGCTTTTCTATTTTATAACTAAAGCTGAGCAGGCAATTCCGGCCACGTGATTTTCCAACCGTGTTGACCATATACATATCAGTGTTGCTATATTGTTTTACAGCAGTATTATTCAGCAAGTCACTAATTAAAAATTGGAGGCTCCCACGTTGATCCTTAGATATCTTTCGCTCTAAGCTTATATTCCACCATATATTATCTTGGGTGGCAGTAGTTTTATTAAAAAGAAAGGAGGCCAAAAAATCATTATCCAGGGTAAACCCTCGAAAGGTGAGCTTGCATGCTGCGGAAAAGTTTTGCTTTATATATCCAGGATCAATGGTTCCCGTGATTGGTGTGGATAGATAAATATTTGTCCCGGAGACAAGGCGGAAGTCAATATCGTTACTAATATTACTGTTAAGGATCGCGTTAAAGCCAAAATAATATTTATTTGAATAACGCATTTGCCAGGTAATACAATCGGGCACACGTGTGATATTGAACACCGGACTAATTGTGAGCAGAGATTTTAAAAACTTGGCAGGGACTGTATATGAAATATGGAAACCGAGATTCCAGTATCCATTCATGTTCATGTAAGAATTGAAGATCGCACCTTTACGAACTAAGACATTGTTGGTAAACGTATCTATATTGGCAACAAAAGAAAAATTACCAATATAGTTGTGGATGTATTGCATGTTAAGCAGCACAAGCAATGTGCTGCTTTCCCGTTTGTTTATTACATTATAACTGATACCCAAATTGCTAATATATGCCTGGTTTAGGAGGCTGTTACCACTATATAATACATACGGGTCGTTATAATCAATAAGTTTATCCAGTTGTGTTAAAGAAGGCAGTATAGTTGTTTCAGAAAAATGTGCACGTAGCGTACTGTTTTTTTTCAGTTTGTATGCATAGGTAATTACAGGAAGTAGTGTATGATAAGTTCTGCTCGTAGCAACAGAGTCTATTTGTTTCTGAACATTGTTTGATATAATCTCCTGCCAATATAAACTAAGCGTAAACTGTGTTCTCCTTTTATCGTATTGAATGCCCGCTCCTCCTTTCACAAAGTATTGCTTCTCAAAAATGTTAAACTGTTCGTTATTGTCATTCGCATTTTTAGCATAGTTATCCAGTATATTGCCTGGCGACTTGGAAAGGAACCTGTTCAAACTGCATTCTACCAATAGCTTACTTGATGTACCGGTCTTTCTTGTATAGGCAATATTTGTGAATTCGGTACTGCCAATTGTTTTGGCAGTTTTTATCCGGCCAAAAGTATCTACGCCCAATCCATTGGTGGGAGCAGTATAAAAATAATTGGTATCATTATTGTTTGTAGAACTTCCTGAAAAATTAATAGCAATAGACAACGTCTGTCCGGCATTGCGGAGTCTGTGTTTCCATAACAACTCTTCAGCATAGTTTATTCCTTGTAGGCCTGATGAAATATTGCTACTCGTTACATTGTATAATGTTTCCCCATTAATATCCGTGTTATTGTGGCTCTTTAATAGCTCTATCTGTGGTTTAAAGTATATGGAATTCAGGGAATCTATATCGTAATCAATACGGCAAACAAACATATGTGTGGTATTATTTGTCGCAGTTACAGACCGATCCCGTACTGTATAGCCAGAATCAGGAGCTATTATATATTGGCGTTCTTCATCCTGCTCCCTGTCAACATGATTATTGTTTAGAAAATATGCCACAGACAGGTCTACTTTGTTAAAAATACGGTTAACATAATTTAAGCTCATCCGGCCGCTCCTATATTTTCCGGTCCCGGGGCTTGCATACGATGTACCTATAATTTCAGGTTGTAAAGTGCCATATTGTACCGAACCACTTATGCGTTGTGTCTTTTTAAAATCATTAATACCGATATCTGCATTATAATTTTTATCAATGTTACATATAGCTTTGGCTTTCCCAAACACAGTATTGCCTCGGATATTGGTCTTAATATTTATTGTTTTATAGCCATTACCATTTTTAAAGCCTGTAAATTTTTCCTGCTCACCGCGATCATCATATACCTCTACCCTGCTGATAAGATCTGCAGGCATATTTTGCAGGGCTGCTACAGGGTTAGTGCTGTATATTGCCTTCCCGTCTATAAGCACCTGAATTACTTGTTCTCCATTGAAATTTACATTTGAGCCGGCTATTGACAATCCAGGCAACTTTTGCACCAGGTCGATGCCATCAGCACCGCTGAATATTTTGTATGCTTTGGCATTATATTCTATCGTATCGTCCTTTACTATAACAGGTGTAACATCTGCGATTGTCACTTCCTCAAGCAATGCGGTGTCTTCCAACAAACGTATTACCCCTACATCACGAAAATCGTCCGAAACCTCAAAAGTGTTCGAATACCGCACATAACCAACATAATTAACAATAACACTATAACGACCTTTAGCTAGCCCCTCAACAAAAAAATGTCCTTCACTATCTGCATAAGCATTTACCTTACGGATTCCGTTATTTAATAGAATATATGCACCGGGGAGCATTTCGTCATTACTGTTTTTGATGCTTCCTTCAATACTATACTGAGCCCCACAGATATGTGGAAGGCACCATATTATCATTAAGGTTAAATATCTTTTCATTCTGCTAATGCTTTTTCAATAAACATCAATACAGGTTACTCCGTATCATCTTTGGCAAGATCTTTAAAACTCCTATTACTATCCAGATACTGCCTAGTCTTAGTAAGCTCTCAATTACAGCATCGAAATGCAGGTAAATTGTATTGTTTGTCAACAGCATGATATACTTAAAGTCCTTACGCTTGATATTGTTTCGCTCAATTAATAACCTCGCAAGGTTTGAGGTATTGGGTATATAAACGAAGCAATCTTGTTTATCTTTTTTCGATAAAAACCTGACGAATCTATTTGCATGCAAAGAAGACTCATTAAATATTATTAAGCAGCCCTTGTTCCTCATAACTTGTGTTTTTATTATTCTGTTCTTTAGGCTTGTAAGAAAAGGTGACAATGTTGAATAGTATCATTACTGCAGCGAAGTAGGGCAATTGAAGAACAAAAGCTATTGTGAGGTGCATTAAACACGTCAATGTCAGCCAAAGTATACGGGTATGTTTATTCCATATGAAAAAACAATAAAATAGTTCAACGATGATTGTAGCAATACCCGCTACAACGTATATATCCTCGAATGATGAAAGGAAGTGTATATTGTAGCTCGTAACACTGGGCCTGTTTATCGCTTTCCAGATCGACATACCATTCCACCAGTTAGTGCCGACTGCTTTCGCAAGACCGCTGATAAAATATACAAGGCAGATATGTATTTGTAACAGGCGGATATATGGCGTATAGTTACTTGCTTTGTATTTAAACAATAGTTTATCAATTGAATAAACCCTACCCACTGGGAAAACAACATTGTAAAACAACAAAGCAGTTAAAAAATAATCTACTCCGTATGTGAATAAATGCGCACTATAAATAAATGACAAGTGCAATAACCAGGCTAAACAGGCATTGATACGCGTGAGTAAGCCAAATGTTAAAAGAACAATTACAATAGCATAGACTATACCAAGCAGGTAGATCACAGATTCATATCGTATATGCATATAAGCATTAGCATATGTTGCCAACCGGGGCAGAGATAAAATATATGCAGGTACATCTACAGCTTGCAAATCAGGCCTGACCATTCCATTTTCTCCCATTAATGCCTGCACATCAGGTAATAATTGGATGAATTGCGATAAAAGAATAAGACCTGTGCCTATTCTAAGCGTTGCCAGGAAGCGGCCGTCATAAACATCCCTAAAAAAAAAGTTAAGCACTCTGTTTTTTTTGTTATAGCTGTTATTTAATGTTATATTCATAATGTCCAAGTTTTAGATATGATGCATGTGCATGATTTTTTATGCTATTTGCCGGGGGTAAGTCATATACCAGCAGATCAGTAACTACTTTCCGGCATGTGCTGTTATTATTGAAAGTGTATAGCCCTATAGACTTCAGAATTGCATTTAGATATTTTTGGTGCATTGCACCATGGTTATCTATCTTATCCATAAAAACGCCCATTGCACTTACGTATCGTATCTTTGCTTCTTTCGAATGAAATTTTGGCGTAGCTATTGAAATAACGCTGCCGGTTTTATCGTAAGTAGTTTGTAGTAAAATGATATCGCTTGCAACATTGGGCGCATAGAACCCAAAGCCTGTTTCCGCACCTGTATATTTTGAATACGCGTTGAAAATGTTGTATCCCAAAGGGTTACCTGATATAGCACTCATCGCAATACCCGGTTCATTTTTCGAGTAGAAGAACCTCAAAAAAGATTGTTCTTCTATGATCACATTATTATAAACAATACAGACAATATGCATAGCTGCGAATCCGAGAAACAATAACTTTTTCATAGAGATAAGTTGTTATACCTGTTTAATAACCATAATTTGACAGTATAGGAGCAAGATCCTGTTCAAGATCAGAAGTCTCCAATGAAGATTTTGCTGAAACCTGTGAGACACGGGTAAGACAAATAGTATGTTTATAGATCAATACACCCGAACCTGCATTGCCCGATGCAAGATCTGTCCCATAGTCCGTGTCAATAGAACTTAAGGCTGAAGCATCAAGTGGGGCATTATATGATTGGACACCGGTACTTGTCTGGTAATTGAAGTAACCATAGTCCGTACCAGCACTGTTCAATAAATAAGCTATGTTGGTTTGGTCGGTAGTGGTCATGTTAACACCCGAGGGAATGATAACGGTACCATCACTTAACGTTATTACCTGCGTATCAGCTCCTGAAGAACCATCAGGTGTGAAAGACCAAAGTGTAAGTGATGCTACTAATAATGCGGGTAGAATGATTATTTTTTTCATGATCATTGATTTATTTGTTAATAAAAAATATATTATTTATTCTAACGAGTGCCTACTGCATTCATAGGCATTTCTATATTATATCTGTTTTGTAATTCGATATATAACCTATACGTATTCAAAAATTTCTCTTCGAAGTAATCTGCCATTTTTTTATAATGATTATCTTCATCTTTTTTGTTACTAACAGTACCGTCAAATACAACTATCCTCTTATTGGCATTTTCATCCTCTTCGAAAATTGCTGCAAACAACTGTTTTGCTTCGATATTAAATATCCTGGCAATAGCAACCAGCATATTAAATTCAAGGGGTTTTTCGCCTTTCTCAATTTTATTGTATTGACTTTGGCTTATACCGAGCTTTGCTCCCATACTCTCCTGGGTTTTCCTGTGCTTTTCACGGAGATCTCTTAAAACATTTGTAATTTTCGCCATAGTGTATATGCTTTAATTATTCTTTGTTATTCTATATCTTATAAACGATTACCCAAAAAAAGAGCATAAAACATCGCTTAGCAATTTTATTAGACCAAACAAGGGAATAATTCGACAAAGCAGGTAACGGATATTTCAGAAAAATTTCGTCGAAGAATTTGCCAATTTCGTCGACATAATGATTATCAGTAGATGCAGGATAACTTTCTTTGTACTTTTCTTTGATTATGGCAGGTCACAAACTGGTTAAATTCTTACGTAGCAGGCTTTTCAGAAATATATTGTTTTGGATATTCATTCTGTTACAGGTATTGAATAATAACGACGAGGACTATTATTATGATCCTGACTGGTATTTTTTATTCATAGCTATTAATATATTCCTGTTGATCTTCCTCACCTATGCAAACAACCTATTCCTAGCACCAAGACTTTTATTGAAAAAGAAATACTTCAGGTATGCTTTTACCCTGTTGCTATTTACTTGTTGCTTTTCAATTTTATATGTTGCTATTCAGAAAACGATACTTTCATTCTTTCCTAGGATCAATATTTACCAGGTAAGTCTGATATCCGGGCCAGTATCAACCATATGGAATATTAAAAGCTTGTTGCTTGAGAGCATCCAATATTGCTTAATATACCTTATCTGGCAGTTTATCTTTACCATGGCCTGGTTCATGAACATCTATGTTCGACATGAAAAGAAAATTGAGCAGGCACAAAAAAAACAAGTAGAATCAGAATTAAATTTTCTCAAGAGCCAGATAAATCCTCATTTTCTTTTTAATAACCTGAATAATCTATATGCCTTATCAATAAAAAATTCGGATAAAACATCAGAAGCAATTTTGCAAATATCTTCTTTGCTGAGATACATGTTATACGAAGCAAACGCTCAATACATCCCATTTTATAAAGAAAAGGAGGTAATAGAAGCATATATCAATCTTGAATTATTGCGTTTTAGCGAAGTAAAGAATTTCACTTTTAATATATCTGCTGACAGAGCTTACAATATCCCCCCACTTTTGTGGTTACCTGTACTCGAAAATGTATTTAAACATGGCACCCGCATTATCGCAGAAGAATATTATGTAGAATATACTTTCACAATAAAAGATGGTCAAATGAAAATATATTCTAAAAACTATTACAAAAACAGTAATTTAAGTAACGAGATAACACCGTATGGTAACGATCAAAAACCATCAGGAGGAATCGGTTTTACAAACCTCAGAAAAAGGCTGGAATTGTTATATCCATGGCAGCACACGATCCATACCTCTCGGGATGGCCAGTTTTATATTGTAGACATTCAAATTGATTTAACACATGAGTATACAAACGATTAAGGTGCTTATTGTAGATGATGAACCTTTGGCCCGCGAAATAATAAGCACTTATATAATGAAGATACCGGGACTTGAGGTAGTCGGAGATTGCAAAAATGCATTACAAGCATTTAGTATCCTCAGCAAACAACAAGTAGATATAATGTTGCTGGACATTAATATGCCTGAAATTAACGGGATAGAATTTTTGAAAACCATTAAGGATCCTCCCAGTATTATCTTTACAACAGCGTATTCCGAATTTGCAGTAGAAAGCTATGAATATAATGTAGTAGATTATTTACTTAAACCTATTTCTTTTGAACGTTTTTTGAAAGCAATCAATAAAACAGTTGAATTGTTGCAGCCCCTGGATACAGATACAGCCTCACAAAGTACCATACAAACAACGGGAAATGAAAATATCATTTTCGTTAAATCTGATGGCAAATGGATCAAAGTTGATATTTCAAAAGTTTGGTTTATTGAAGCATTAAAAGATTACCTGCGGCTATGGACCGATAACAGCAAAATAATAGTTCATAGCACTATGAAAAATTTTGAAGAGCAATTTGCCCAGGTCCCGTTTTTTATCCGGGTACACAAATCCTACATAATCAATATGAACTATATTTCTGAGATCGATGGTAATACGATTCGGATCAAAGATCAATCAATTACCATCGGCAATACTTATAAAGATGAGATAAGTAAAGTATTTAACCGGTTTAAACTTCTATAACAACTCGGTCCTGAATACTGGGGGCCTGTGCATCAAACTTCAGTTGAGCATTTTTATTCGCCGGATAATAATAGGCCGCAATATTGAAAAGTATCATTACTGCTGCAAATTCCGGCAATACCAGGACGAAGGCGATACTTAAATGTAATGCACAGGTAAGCAATAACCACAGCTTCCTGGTCTTATCAAGGTTCATAAATACACAATACAGTACCTCAACTATTATTGTAAATATTCCTGCCAAAGTATATAGCCAGCCAAAATTGGCCAGATAGTGTATATTGAAGCTCGTTATTATAGGCCTGTTTATTGCTTTCCAAATAGACATCCCATTCCACCAGTTTGGGCCAATAGCCTTCGCCATACCACTTATAAAATACACAATGCACATATGTATTTGCAATACACGGATATATGGAGTGGCATTGGTGGATGCATACTTAAAAATCAAATTATCAATGGAATAGGCCTTACCAACAGGGAAAATAACAGTATAAAATAGCAGCATAGTGAGAAAATAATCAACCCCGTAAGTGAAAAAATGTGCACTTGATACAAATGCAAGGTGCAATATCCACGCAACAAAAGCGCTCAACCTTGTAAACAAGCCTATACTTAGTGCAATGAGACTGCATATATATACTGCACCAAGAAAATTCAATGCCTGCATTTCGGTCCAGTGTATATGGGCACATATATAATTAACAAAATCAGTAGAAGAAAGAATAAAATGCGAAACACGTATACTTACAATATCCTGTCTTATAAGACCATATTTGCCAATGAAGGAAAAAATATCTGATTTTATCTGTATTAATTGGACCAATAAAAGAAGGCTTAACCCAACGCGCAACATTACCAAAGGAAACATATTATATGTCTCGGAAAAGAAATAGCTTTTGATCCTATCCCTTACTTTATAAAGTATATTCATAATGGCTTAATTTTATATAGTTAGCTGGTTTGTTATTTTGTATCTCAGAGGTTTTTGGGAGGTTATATATAAGCAAATCCGCATCAACTTTTCTGCATCCTTTATTGGTTTCAAGTACCCATAAGGCCATAGATTTCAAAATGGCATTGAGTAGTCGTTCACTGTTCTTATTTTTTATTTCAAGTTTGTCCAGGAATACGTCGAAGGCAGAAAAGCACCTTTGTAAAGCTTCTGCACTATGAAATTTTGGCGTTTGTACCGATATAATATTGCCCACGGAGTCTTTGGATGTAAAGAGCAATATAGTTTGGCTGGATACATTGGGGGCATAAAAACCATAACCGGTTTCCGTACCTGTATACGCAGTGTAAGCACTAAAAGAGTTACCTAAAAAAGGAATTTTATTCAGAAACTTATATGCACTCCCAGCTTTTTTCTCTCCAGAGAAATAGGAAATAAGCGTCTGCTCCTCCACAATAACATTATTGTATATGATTATTGCAAAATGCAAGAAAACAAAAACTACAAAAAGTATTTTTTTCATAAGAAATGTATTTATATGGTTGCCCAGGATATAGTAATCCCTGGCAACCATATAGTGAGCATATTATTCATACTTGCTGAGAATTGCATTTAATTGGGTCGTGAGTTGTTCCAATTGCGGAGTATAATCATCTTGCTGGGTAGATTCACAAACCAATATGTTGTTCAATATATACTTCTTAATAAGCACTCCCTGGAACGATCTTATATTAGCCAGGTCAGAGCCATATTGGGCATCAACCGACTGAAGCGCCTGGGGATCTACCGGCATACCATATTGCATTGTGTTACCTGCCGCATCTTTATACACCAGGTAGCCATAATCGTTGCCATACGATTGAACAAGATTCAATATCGCCTGTTGATCATCCGGCGTTATTGCGACCGTAGAAGAAATGATCTTTTCACCATCCTCAGCAGTAATAATATGATCATTATTAGGAGGTGGTGCAAATGAAAATAGTGCAATTGATATAACACTTAAAACTGGTAATAAGATAATTTTTTTCATTGTACATGATTTTTTTTGTGAAAAATGAATAAAAACCATTTGTGTGCACATTGGTTTATTCATGCAAGTTATAAGCTGCATTTTTATGTAGAATTCAATGATCGAAATATTAATTCCTCATTATGGAATATTAATCCTCATGTGGAATAAATAGGGGTAATAAACGACTGATCTTATTCATATGCCCTAAACGGCATGGCCAACCTCAACGCGGACACTCTATAAGGGCGGAGCTGTTATGTGTGAAACTTACGCACTTTTCGGACATCGGTATTAACATTAAGGCGGTTTCCAAATTTCAAATTATGATTGTGAAATATTAGCGAAACATTTTCGCCCGGAAAAGCAAATACCCTCATGTTTTACCAAAATTAAAATCCTATAGAACATTGGCTTTGCAGGATTTTACTCACTACTGAAAGTGTCCAGGTGAGCATTGGGGATTCGAACCTTGAAAATGGACTCATATTGGTATGAATTTGTGGTAGACTTCTTTTCATTCTCTCAGTATGCTATACAATCTTCTGATACTTCAATCAGGATATCTATGCGTCTATCGGAATTCTCCCAAAAAAAGATACATACTTTGCTCTGAGGAATTAAAATATATTAGGGCCACTTCACAATATTTTGAATGCCAAAAGTGATTGCATTCGCTTGCCATGTTGTCAATTCCATCTCTCTCCGTCAGCTTAATAAAAACTATCAAAATCAAACTGGAATGATATTTGCCATGATTGATAAATGAAAAGAAAAATAATTTCCGTTGTATTTGCTTTAATTTTGTACAGTTGCACCCCAAATAACAAACGATTTGAAGGATCCTACTATGGGGCGAGCAATTGCTCCGCGAAAGCTGGCAACTTAGTAGTAGAAGCTAACAGGAATGAACAAAACAGAATAGTGTTTCATGATCCAGATATCGGGAAAATACAAGCAATTGTCGACGGAGACTCGATATACATTCCCTACCAAATATACTATTTGAAAGGGCATAAATTGACCACACAAGGAACTGGACGACGAACTGGCAACGCTATCTCTATCCGAACATTCAGCCAGGATTTAATAACAATGGAAGCTGACTCATGTTTCTTTTATGGAAATAAACCGGAGTAGCTCAGTTCTCTATTAAGCCCAGAAATAGATAACACTCATGATGCCAAAGCAAAAACTAATAGAAGCAGAGAACTCTATTCCCTAATAGATCTGAACGCGAACCCTTTCTACCCTATACAATAGGGTAACTGCATTCGCTGGTGAAACAATAGCGAAACTTTTTGTCGGAGTCGACACCTCCCTATGATCCTGTTCATAGTATCTAGCATCCTTTTCGCCCTACCACGGCAGTTTGATATTTCAGGTGTACTGAGATCCACTCTTCCGCATTTTGATTGCTAAGCAATTTCCTAAACCAGTCCTTCATGTATTTTTTTACCTAGCCATTTGCCCCATCTATCTACTTCAATATACCGCCCTGTTATCTAACACGAATATTATATCCTCAAAATCAGAACTGGTACGGCTGTCATTACCCCCCTATCAACGAACGCATCCAATTTACTGGCAAGAAAATATGGTACCGTGAATATGTTCAGGAAAACTTTACAAAATACCGCGTTTTCACCCCTTCTTTTCATAAAGCTAATGCTGAATATTGACCTTGACAGTGATAACAATCCAGTTCATCCAGTGTAAAAGAAAATTTCTTTTCAGTGGTTTTGTTATTTAAGAGAATAAACCATCTCAAAAGAAATCCCGCAGTATTTGGAAGGGAAAATGCGGGCAAAGAAAATTCAGCATAACTCTCTCCCCTGTCCCAGGTTAGTGACTTGGCGGGCAAGTAAGATAGATGCAAAAACAGACAGAGAAACTGCCCTTAGCAAAGCTTTAGCAGTTATAAAGCCGACAACGTTCTAAGAGAATCTGAAACAATCTTTCTAAGGTGAATTTAAATTATTCAGTACTGTCCAGTAAAATTAATGGTTTGATCTTACTTGGTTGCTCAAAGTAAATATCATTAGATCATGCTCATTATTTAACCGCTTTCGAAAATGTGGATATCTCCGGTCCTCAAAATTTGGAACAGGTATTTTTCTGTTCCTACCTTTGTTCTGAAAATGACATTTTTAAGAAAATGTAAATTATTTGACTTTAGACAATAAAAACGAACACTATGAAGTTATCTTATCATTATATTGACGAACAAGCCGCAAAAAAAAATTTGAGGTATCGCAAAATGTTCCTACATTAGTTTTATTAAACTCTGTTTTACTTAACCAATTTTTAAACCTTCACTTTTATGCGTCCGACCTATCAAAGTTCTACTTATGCTTTCGTAGTTAAAAGCACTTTGTTCTTTTGGCTTTCCTTATTTGATCTTTTCCGAGCGGTCTGATTCCATAGCTGATTTTTACACTGTTTCACAGGCAATGTGCCGCATCCCAGCGGTATAGGGCTTGGTACCTCCTTGTTCTCTGTCCGGTCTTTTCTACTGTTAATCTATACAATTTAATCACAATAAACTTTTTTTTATGACTGATCCGATAAACATTATTGGCACTATACAGTTCACCAATTCAAGCTTACCCGTACAAAATGCAAGAATAGAATTATGGGACAATGCTGGCACGTACGGGATGCTGAGCAGCGTCAAGGCCGATGCGTCCGGCAACTTTAGTTTCTGGGTGGTCGATCCAATAGCCAGCCTGTTGGCTGCCAGTACCATCACGCCCAAGTACATCGTTTATGTGAACAATGTACAGGTGGCTGAACGTTCCATATCCGGCTACTCCGGTACTGTTACGGTCCAGGTGGATGAACCGGCTTTTGATGCAGGCATTCCTGACACTTCCGATCTTGTTACTACTACATCGATTACGGTGAAAGGGCGCGTGACCAATGGCAAGAACGTGCCGGTAACAGATCTCACCATACAAGTATATGAAGCTAACCTGGGCAGTGGTATCCTGCTAACAGAAATAACGACCAATTGGGACGGATACTATGAGACTAAAGTAGGTCTGCGCAATTTGGGCAATTCAGCGACGGTAGCCAACAGGGCGCTGGTGGTCAAAGCGATTGACTCGTCTGATACAGAGATCGTATCTTCCGGTTATATCTTCAATCCAGCTGATGTAGTTGTGGCGGATCTGTCTACAGATGGTACTAGCTATACTTATTCAAGCTCGGAATATGATATGCTGGCTGCAGCTATAGCTGCAGTCTCTGGTAGTGTTAATCCTTATGCAAGCATTACTAATGACGAAGTAGACCTGACCAGTGGTCCTTACCCTGACATGATCGCTTATTTATCTAATGCCACAGGTAAAGCCAAAGAGACTGTTGCACTGACTTTTTATGCAAAGCTGTATGCTACCAGCTTCAACGTTACCTACAGCGGTTCCAGTCTGAATACTAAGCCCTTGTATTATGCGCTATGCAAAGTACATGGCACACGTACCAATCCGGTTATCAGGCTAAGGGAACAGATGATCAGGGACACCATAGACCTGGGCATTGACAGTAATTACATTGCTTCCTATTCAAGCGGACAGATCGATGCATTTGTTACCGCAGCATTAAGCTTCCAGTTAACGGAGCAGAAAGCCGAAGAAATTGTAGGAGAAGAGCCTGTTACCCTGAATGATATGACCCTGGCCATTTTTGGCAGCGGTAACCAGACCGATGCAGATCATTTTATCGCGCTTTACAGCTCTGCTGATTATTCCGACATCAATGATTTCTGGACAGATTATGAATCAACATATGGCTCAACGCTTACTGCCCTGGCAAAAAAAGGTGTCAGCCTGTTTCCCGTAACGGGTTTCCAGCCTGAAATGCTGGAGTTCCTGATGGGACAACTAACCGGATCAGATGATTTCAGCAGCCTGGCGGCCTGGGATGAGGCAACATGGCTGGGACATATCCAGGATCTTTGTACCGCAAACAGCAAGCTTTGCGTACCTAAATTCATCAAAGGAGACATCACCGATGTAGGGAATAATGAGGTGAAGGAGACCTATGCCCAGCGTATGAAAGCAGCAGTGCAGGAATATTATCCTTTGGTTGCCATAAGGGCAGCACTGGATGGATCAAGCGGGGGAACCATAATAGAAGATTCTGCTGTCCGTACAGCCGTATCTACCTTTATCGGAAATAATCCCGGGTTTGATCTCCGGGTATCTATGATCCATGATATCACTTCCGAGAATACGGACATAGATCTTACGGACATAACGGACATTGAAGCTTTAAAATCAGGGCTCGCCCCCTTCCAAAGGCTACTTACCGTTACCGGGGGACAGCCGGAAGCACTCACAGCTATGGTGAAAGACGGAATAGATTCTGCCCAGGCCATTGCGAATACACCAGAAGACGATTTTGTAGACAACTATTCAGCAGTATTGGGTGGTGGGCCACAGGCACAACAGACCTATAATAATGCCACTACCATAGCAGCAATAGCCAATAACACCACGGCTACTGCCTTTGCGAATTTAAACCTGAATAACAATAATTATAACCCTGCATATAACCCTAACCCGGCTCCTGCTGGTCCAATAAACTATTTTCCACCGCGTCCCATACCTGTTTATCACCCTGTCGTGGACCCGACCACAGATCCGACATTGGAGAATATGTTCGGCAGCCTGGATTATTGCTGTTGCTGCCATTGTATGTCTTTGTACAGTCCTTCGGCATACCTGACAGATATGCTGAACTTTTTAAAAAGCAATAATGTAGATGGATACAATGAGTTGATACGCAGAAGGCCGGACCTCATCTATATTGACCTTACCTGTAAGAATACTGATACAGCATTGCCCTATGTGGACCTGGTCAACGAGCTTTTAGAAAAGAACATCATCGGATTCACTGCTCCAAGTTCATTCCAAACCAATGGTACCGAGTCCGACCTGGCAGGACATCCCGAACACGTTTATAAAGATGCTAATGGGGTATATCAAAAATATAATGGCTTTTCAAGTGTTTATGATAGCACATTGGCTAATGCCATTTATCCAAACGGCTTACCCTTTAACCTCGCTCTGGAAGAGTCACGGACATATTTAAAACATCTGGGCATCAGCAGATACGATGCAATGAATTTATACATGCCTTATAATCCTGTCGCTCTTACCCAGAACACACAAATGCCACATGATCAGCTAACACTGTACTCTGCCTGTGTCGAATATCTTGGGCTTTCACAAACCGAGGCCGATATTGTTACACGTACCCATAATCTGTCTGTTTACCCATGGCTGTTTTATGGCTTACCGGCAAGCTATATGACACAAAATAATGCAGTAGTGGATCCAGCCAATCCTGCACTGCTGTTAACAGGGAGTTGGGATATTGATGTCTTAGCTAAACGTATTGACGTACTATTGCATTATGCGAATATCACCTATGATGAACTTCTCCAGTTACTATCAACAAAATCGCTCAATAGTCCGGCCCTTGTAAATATTGCAGCGCATGATGATGTGAGTCCGGACACCTGTGATCTTACCAAATTAAAACTTAAGGGTACGTTCGGCAATTCGCAGGTAACTAATTTCCTGAAGAACATGTATCCATTCATGCGTCTCGTCCGCTCAACAGGATTGTCCATTTATGAATTGGATACTTTGGCAAATTCAGTCGGGATAACCGGTGGTAATATTGACAATTATGACTTAATAAACCTAAGTAGGGCACTCTCAATTGGCAAGAAACTGGACATTGATCCTGCTATATTAGTTGGCTGGCTTTTCTCATTTAGCAAATTTGGATATTACAAATACGGGTGTTCAGATGTTCAAACGGTCCCATCTACATATGATAGCATATTCCGCAACCCTTCAGTATTCAATCCTACGCTGAGTATATTTGACTTAGGCATCGGCCCTACTTTCGCACAAAATACTGCCATTATCGCTAATGTGTGCGGCTTAAAAGAAGAAGATATTCTCCTGCTATATGATTTCATTATTTTATACCTGTCTCCCAATGTTGATATACCACAAAACTATGCTGCCGGGTACTACAAGCTATCTGATGTCCCACACAGGCTACAACGCTCAGGGCTAAGCCGTCTATATACCTACGCTCAGCTAACAAAAAAATGGGGGATAACTGTTAAGGAATTAATAACATTATTTAAATTCCTCGGCTTTGAAAATATCTACGCTATGGGTGACGCAACCCCTGTCCCATACCTGAATTTTACATTGACTGTACCTCCTCCGGATTGGGATACTTTGGTTAAAATGGACAAAATGATTGATCTGATCAAAAAGTCTCCCTTTTCTATTAATGAATTAAACTACCTTCTTGCAAATGTTGACGAGAGATCAGTTTATACGGCTGCGGACATTACCATAGAACTATTCTATGAGGACTTGCGTAATGAACTAAAGAAATTCCCGCTTATTGATAATACACAACAGGTCATGACCCCTGCGGAGCAAGACCTGGTACAAAAGTTAGTCAATACGGTATACCAGAGTTTCAGCAAACAATTTGGTATCCCTTCAGCCTGGGTTGAGACCATGATAAGCGACGGTTTCTCTCAAACCTCACCAAATGCACCCGGCGGGTTTCTTGGAGATATTATAGATGATGATTTTGTTTCGACCGACTACGATCTTGATCCGGACACCATAGCCGCACAAGTTACACCACCTGCTGTTTTAAACGACCTTTATTATCAATACCGGTATTTCCATAAGGTATCGTTACTTGCCAATAAATTAAAGCTTAGAACGGTAGAATTTAATTACTTATATAGTAATCCCGATATCATCGACTATCCGTTTAGCACTATCCTTAATGGGAGTCCGGTAAACACTCCTGTGCTATGGGGATCGCAATACCTTCAAACCGAAAGGTTAATCAAATGGATACAGGTACGGGATAAATTAGGGATAATAGATACCGACTTTATAGCTTTCCTTGCTAAGGCTGAGGACAGTAATCTTAATAACACCTTCT
>Ga0209935_1000235_pt1 | contig 178933 bp, 213 predicted proteins | sample ThiBio_1000_plan_2_FD_183958 | JGI IMG/M metagenome (GOLD analysis project Ga0209935, IMG submission 183958) | Wastewater bioreactor microbial communities from Cape Town, South Africa - Thiocy_cont_1000_plan (SPAdes) | ecosystem: Engineered > Bioreactor > Thiocyanate-remediating >...
CTACAAGAGCCATGTTCAATCAAGTTGATACGAACAGAACTGGTAGTGTCGGTCGTGATGAATTCCGACAATGGGCACAAGGTGGATTGACACAAGGTGGTGGTCAACAACAACAACAACAACAACAACAACAACAACAACAGCAACAACAAAATATGTAAATAACTTATTTGTCTTTACTTGTAAACTCTCTGTTTTCCTCGTTTGTAGCTTTGCTAATCAAATTCCAGCGCATCAAGTTTACAACGAGCTACTCGGTCCTGACGCATTCAAAGATGTCATTCTCGATATTGACTATGGCGCTTTAGGTGGTTTCAATGCGGCTTTTCAATCAGGTGGTGATTTCTCCGGTGGTCAATTGCCACCAGGAATCACCATTCGTCCAGCCTATACAAACGTTGATTCACTCAACTATCAACAACATATGTTCAACACAGCACGTACTATCAATGCTGGTAGTGAAAATAACGCCTATGATTATGGTGGTGCAAGCAGTAGTTACAATTACGAAGGTGCAAGTAATGCATACAATGCTACAGGCGGTCAACAATTCGATGTAGCCAAAGCAATCTTCAATCAAGTCGATGTAAATCATGATGGTTCAATTAGTCGAGATGAATTTCAAAATTGGGCTCAAGGTGCACAAGCAAACTATGGCGGACAATCGTATGCAACAACAACAACAGCAGCAAATTATCAAACAAGTTCAGCTGGTTATGGTGGTAATAGCTTTGCTCAAGCAAGTATATTAGATAATGCTGATCCAGCCATAGCAAGTATTCTTCAACAAAGCGGTCTCGGACAAGTTGTACCTCGTTAAAATTCATATCAATGTAGAAATGACATTATTTGTGTTGTGTATCATCCGTCCTAGCCTAGATTTGCGTTCTACATGCCATCAGCTTAGAATACTTCATATCACACGCACACTCTTCTTTTTAGGTAGACAACTCTTTCTTTTTCATTTTGTCAATGTCTGCGTCTCTCGCTTTCTCTCTTTTTTCTGTTTTCATATTTAAAAGAAGAAAAAAAGGTAATAATAAAACAAAACAAGACATTCTGTTTTCATTTATCATCATCATCATTATCATCATTACCTATCCATGCTGGTACAACAGATATATTCAATAATGGTACAGTTCGAAGAGATTTGATTGGTTTTTCTGAGAGAATATCTGTTGTTGGTATCGATGGAATATCTTCATCGAACGAACCATCATAATCAAAATTTGTCTTTTGTGTTACCATGGAATTCGGTCGAGGTGGTAGTGGAGATATGAAATTGTTCGAATTTTGCTTACGAATCCATGTCAAACTTCGACGACGTTGCCGTTGACTAGTCACAAGAGCGCCAGCAGATGTATTCAATAAATTTTCATTTTTTGATTCATCATAAACTCCACTTTTAACAGGTGGTAAGACTTTAGCTCGTTTCGATGGCCGGACTGGTATTGGAGTGATATCAACTCCAGTAGGATTTGTTTCAGTATTATTTGCTACTGGAGGACCAGCACCAGCACCAGCAGCGGCGGCAGCCACCGGAGGTTTAGGTGCTCCAGCAGATGGAATAGGAATTCCTTTGACGACATTAACTGTATTCGTTGCAGCATCAGCAGCAAGTAGAGATAGAGGATCATTTTCGTCTGAGCCTTCTCTTGGTCGAGAACGACGAGCTGATAATGTTAAACGACCACTTGGCGGTTTATCACGAGTGAATGGCAAATTTGTTTGAGTTTCTTGACCTAACTGATGATGTTTACCATTATTCTAAAAAATAAAATTCCGAACTTCTGTTTTCTTTTTCTTTGTTCAAAATCATTTGACAATACTCGTTGATGTTCATCGATGCCATTCATTGAATTTAATTTGAAATTTTTCTCGGATAATCGTTCAGTATTTCCTTTCATTTGTTCGTATGATTTCTTCGGATTATTTGGATCAGTAAGATTTGGAACAGAGAATTTCGAACGAAGACGATATGCAATTGTAATCACAACAGCTAAAACAGCAACAATACCGAGAACAACACCGAGAATAATATACCACGATGAAGCTATCGAAGCACTACGACCCTGATTGGAATTTCCATTGGCTGACGGTCGAGTTGTTGTTGTTGTTGTCCAATATGTTGGTGGAACCAATGTCACTCTCGTATCATTTTCAGTTAATGAACAAAAAATATCGGTGATAATTGGTAGTGTATAATCTTCACAATTACTATAATCGTCAAAACTAGCCGATAGATAGGATTGAAGAGGAACTGTCACTGGTTGTGCACATACAGCTTGATTTAATAAAGCTTCGCCATCATTAAGCTCTGGAAAACTAACAATCCAATCTTGAATGTAGCTTATCAATTGATACGATTGACAATTACAAACTAATGGATTATTTGTCAATAAGAGATTCGAAATAGCGACAATAAAATAATTTCTACTCGTTCCATTTGTCGAACATGCACCGTATTGTTCAAGTAATAAATCAGATAGATACGTCAGATCATTGTTATCCAAATTAAAATATCGTGGATCAGGTGGTGTAGTAAAACTTGCGACCGAAATAGGAACCATATTTGTATAATCAGCAATTTGATTATTACTCATATCGATTGTCAATAACGAACCGGTTCGGGCAAACAATGGCCAGAGATCAACTTCAGTTATTTGATTCAAACTAAAATCCATCGAAGTAATCGTTTTAGGAAAATTAACAAATGTTTCCGTATCGATTGCTGGCATTGATGTTAAAAAATTATTCGAGAAATCAATCGTTTTTAATTTTGTGTTTGTACAAAATAAATCCGACATATTAAACGATTCAGTTATTTGATTAAATGAAAAATCCAATTGTTGAATATTAGGATAATTGCATAGATTTTTAGGTAAACTAATGAGTGGGCCTCGACTGCTAACAATTGAAGAGCTTACTTGTAATCGAATGACATTATTTTGATGTGTAGTTGGAGTTAATGTCGGTAGATCTGTTAATAATACTGTTGAATCACAAATAATACTCAAATCTGTACTATTAACAAGTGTACAATTGCATGATGTTGAACTTGGACATAGATTAGTTAGAATTACTGATTGACTTGATTGAAAAAGACAAATCTAAGTATTCGAATATATCCGCTAATCGAATCGATTTTTATGTATTTTTCTTAGCTTTCTACTTACGATGAAAATATAATCGAACCGTCGATTTCGTCTCATGATTGAATATGAATAGAAAAAGAATTGTCAACGACATTGATTTGTTTCAAAAAAGAAGCTCATGAAAAAACACGTTCTCTCTCTGTCTCTCGTTTGCAAGTAAGCAAAAAAAGATCTATAGCAGTTTTCCTTTATTTTTTTTCATTTTCTTCTTAACAAAATAAAAAATAATTGAATTAATTTTCCTATGGTTTCATATTGATTCGAGACGAATTTTGAGTTGCTTTGTGCTTTTTTTTTCTTCTTCGTTTTATTATTATCAAAATTAAAAATTAAACAAGATCAATTCTTCATTGGTGATAAGTCCATTTTATTGGACTTTTTTCGACGCCAATAAATTGTCGCATCCGTACGGTTACATTTCGTCGTTGTTTTTTGTTTAAGAAAAAAGATCTTCGAAAATTTCTTTTTCAAACCCGGTATCGAACAGAGAGTAACGAATGGCAATAAAAACATAACCCAATAAGTCAAAAAAAATGTAATCTGTTGTGCTTCAACGCCAATATTCGCTGGTAGACCGCATAAATGTGCAACTGACATAATCATAATAGGAAAATTTAATAATAAATACAACGCTGATATCGATAACAATTGAATAGTCATTTTACGATAGAATTTCCAACGAAAAACTCGATGTCGTCGACGTTTATAAACGATAACACGTACGAGTAGAGCAAGACTAAAAAATGCGACGAATATTGTCGATAAACAACCGTGTACACCCATTTCCCACAAGCCAAGAAACCGATGAAATAAATGGCATGGTGATGCGGCACATACAGGTAATGTATAAATGAATGTATGCTGACATGGCGGAAAGAAAATCACAATTGTATAATAAATAATCGAATATGATATGAGAACGATTAATGGAAGATAATGAACAAAAAAACGTTTCTTTCGTGTTGATATCCATCGATCATGAAAGACGAGTATATGTCGTTCGATCGATGTCCAAGCAAGAACTAATGCAGCTGTATTATAAAAACCTAAATTAACTAACCACCAGACTAGACAACGAACGGGTATAGCCGGTAGAACCGAACCTTTCTGAATGAAATCAAGATACCAAGGTATGTCAGTCAGTTGAAAGAGAAGAGCAATGAAAAGTAAAAGTATAACAGTGTGATTGTGAAGAGCATAACGAGATTTTCGATTGATTAATAAATGATAGAGAACAAAAACGGAACAAATTATTGATGGAATGTCGAATATAAGTAGAAGCCAAAAACGTAATGAACGTGGCCAAGATATTTCCGAATTTTCGAATGCAATCGGTTCGTTGGTTGTCATCATCATCTTCTTCTTCTTGTTTTTATTTCGTAGAAGACGATGATGATGGCGATGAGCAAGCAAGTAAAACGAAGACAACAATAGTCAAAAAAAAAAGAAAACGGATTATTAATATGTAGAAACGACGCAACGACGTTATCTTGTCAAACGAAACGCAACATGATGGAATAATAAATAGTTGAATAGTCTATATACAAATATTTTCTAATGTCACGCATCTATTTTCTTATTAATGATTCTTTCATGTCAGTTCGAATGTTGTTTCATTGAAAAATACATATTTCATTTCATGCAAAAAACAATAGCTAGAGAAAAGAAAAATAGAAGACAACGACTAATTCTTTTCAAATTATCTGATTTATAGACTGACGACGAAGTATTCTCTTTCTCTCTTATTCGAAGAACTATTGAGACATCATTCTATTTAGACATACCTATAGAATATCTCTCGATCAGATCATTCCTTTCTCGAAACTCATCAATTCATGATTACTCGCATGACTGATTTAATATTTAATCATTACAAAATAAAACAAAAGACAAGAGAAAGAGAGAGAGAGAAAGGCAAAACAACAAAACAATGATATTAAATGAATGTTTAATTAAAATAAAAAGAAAAAGAATTGGTAATTTTTTTGTGCACTACCAATAATTAGGATCATCGATGATGCCAAGTTTGTTTCCAAGACGTCGAAATTTCGCTCGAACTTCTTCTTGCATTAAATTAAAACACATTGCCATTAATGACAAACCAAACAGAACATAAAGTGCACAAATAACTAATTTGCCTTCGACTTGTGTCGATGTTATCGATTTGCCTGGCACGAGATCGCCAAGACCAATGGTTGCCAATGTTACAAAACAAAAATAGGCACCATCGAGAAAATTCCAATTTTCCCATTCACTAAAAAGTACAGCGCCAAGAATCAAATACGATGATAATAATGAAAATGTCACACTAATTGGTATTGTCGTTTTTCGATAATCAATATTGAAATTATCGACAAATTCGACCATATTCGATGAGTTGTCTTGAGTTGTTATTGGTGTTGATGGTGTCGAGGAATTTTGATGTGACGATGTTAATTCAACCGATTGCAATGCACGTAGATTACGACGTTTTTTAACAAGATTACAATAAGAGCAGCAAATATTACAATAAATAAAACGAAATGCATCGGCCATTGTCGAACCGATATTTGCTAAACATAATAACATTAATGGAATACCGAATATTGCGTAAATCATTGTCACTATTTTGCCTATACTTGTTTTACTAAATAAAAAAAAATAACAATCTATTGAAATCTCTTTTCAAAGAATATTTGTTAATTACCAAGTGATATGTCCATAGCCAATTGTTGTTATGACAGTTATAGCGTAGAGTATAGCTCCTGGATAGTTCCATTGCGTATCTTCGTCATCGACACGACGGCCCTGTGAACCACGTTTAGTCTGTTGAACTAATTCCTGTTGATATTCTTCGAGTATTTGTCGAGCCATCGTTGTCCAATTGCTTTTATACAAAACTTTCGCTTGTGCACTTGTATTAAATAATTTTTCGACTGTCGTATGTAAACGTTGTTGAATATGTTCATTCAAACGATTTTCATGGGGTCCTTCGATTAATTGAAAAAGTAAACCGCCACCAAATGCATAGGCAACAACTAATAGACAAAGGCCAACACGAGAAAATATCAATGTTGTCAATGATTTACAACAATTTTTACACCGTTCCATACGTTGTGAATGTAGACTTTTGGGTTGACCAGCAGTATGTTTTCGCTGCTGTTCAACCAGCTCATTTCGTTGTTGTTTCCTAGCCAAATGAAAGTAAAACATGATTAGTTTCGTGTATTCTGCTTGAAGACAATAGAGAATGATTATCGTTGTCTATTATATTCACACAAAAAGAAAACAGGGAAGGATACCACGCGTATGTCATCAACATTAATCGATCGATCAGATGTTTCACATATGTTTAACATCGAAAGAATTTTTGTTTCTTCATCGATTTATGAAAGTGATTCGAGATAAATTACTCACAAGATAGATCCATTTGGTACTGGAACTATGAAATTATCATATAAACTATGAGTACTAGACGAATGGAGCTGATTTTCGATAATCATTTTTGAATCATATAATGATGTTTGATTACTTAATATCTCTCTCTCTCTCTTTTGACAAAAGAAAAAAAACTCATAATTACAAGTGCAATCGAGTAGAAAAACAAACAAAAGATGTATTTTGTAACCCTGGATTAAGATTATCGTTTCGATATCGAAGAAAAAGCTTTTTCTACCTGTTGTTGTTGTTGGTTTGTCATGATAAATAATCGATTGTTAGTAGAAATAAATAAATTCTTAACTATATAATGTTATTTTTCTCGAAAGAGATTTAGTTTTGTTTTCTTCGTCTGAATCGTTAGCAATCGATGAGCCGTTTCTGATGATGTCATTACACTTGATCGAATAATATATATATATATATACATAGAAGAAACTATTGGTTTACTCGAGAGAGATTGTGTATCGATTAATCGAATTATACATGAAGCAAAAGAGAAAACGATAGGAAAAAAATGATTCTCTCCTGAGATATTCGATTACGATTAATAAATGAAAAATGAAATATTGATAGGAATTTTTCTCGATTAAAAACCTCTTGAGAACAGATCTTCACTTACCTCAATGCTCTGCTTTGTCGAACTACGTCGTATATATCATGAAAAACTCGATAGTAAAGAAGAGACATTGCAGATTGATAAACTATATATATATATATTTCTATCAATAAATAACACAATTAATTTTCTTTTTGATTTAAATTAAACCAGATTTCGATAGATAGATGTGTGTGTGGTATTCATTAGAATAAAGTACTTCCGTTTTATTTTGGCAACAGTATCGATATGTATTTGGTATATACAGAGAACGATCGAGAGAGAGAGAGAGAGATAGGGAGAAAAAAGAAGAAGGATATTGACATTTGGACGAGTATGTTGCATATGCATAGTTTTTAGTATTATTATCGACATGATTGGAAACTGAATGTGATTTATGCTCGGTTGGTAAAGCAAATGAGAAAAGAAAAGAAAAGGAAGATCGCAAATTAATGACAACAGCGTTTATTTTACCTTGTAATTTCATGTAGAAATTGAGAAAGATTATACACAGCAGGATAAAAGATCAACGACATTGGTAATGTTCGATTGTGATTCTCAAATATGAGCCGAATAATTTATTTCTTACGATCAATTATCAACAAAATACATCCGGGAATAAAGAGCAAGAGAGAGAGAAAAAAATGAATTTCGATTGTTATGTATTTTGTAATTAACATTGAGCAATGCATATTATCTAGTTACGTAGTTGAATTCTTGATTATCTCAAGGTTGGGGTTTCTCGTTTTTCATTATCGATTATCGTTGATCGATAACTATCATTGTTGTCTTTCGGATGCCTATCATTTTGATGAGATCTATAAGGTTGTTGTTTCCGTTCTCTCATCCTCATCATCACCGCCACATATGTAGTGACACATTTTGACAAGCTACTTTTCATTGGTAAATTAGTTAAAGCCAATCGTGTTGTCTAAGACTATAGAGAGAAAGTTGAATTGAATAGAATAGTAGATCGATCGTTCACAAACATGGCTGTTCGATCCGAACGTGAGAAATCGAAAATGCAAGAGAAATATCAAATTATTCTTGCACAAATGTTGAGAGAAGAGGACAATCGATATTGTGTTGATTGTGATGCAAAAAGTAATTGAAAAGAAACAACAAGTTATTTGTTGAGATTACATTTGTTTTTTCTCTATTGTTTCTTCGATTAGGTCCTCGATGGACTAGTTGGAATATTGGCATATTTATTTGCATACGTTGTGCTGGTTTTCATCGAAATTTAGGCGTTCATATATCGAAAGTCAAGTCAGTTAATTTAGATTCATGGACAGGCGAACAAATAACTGTGAGAGATTAGACAAAAAAAAAAGAAAATATTTTATTTACTTTTATTGTTTTTTTGTCGATAGTCTATGCAAGCTATGGGAAATAGTCGAGCACGAGCAGTTTACGAAGCGAATTTACCCGATGGTTTTCGACGTCCACAAACGGACTCGTATGTTGAAAACTGGGTGAAATATTTCAACAACAAAAAAAACTGAATTTGTATTTAAGAGCTTTGGAATCATTTATTCGATCGAAATACGAACAACGTAAATGGATTGCAAAAGAATGGATTCCACCGGCGATTACAGTTTGAGTGCTGTTTTTATTGAGAAAATTTGTTCATTTTTTTCGAGTTTAGCAAATCGAAGCAGAAACTCAAGAGCAACGAATCGAACCGGATATTGATACGAATTCGAATACTGGAAATCTATTAAATTTAGAAGATGAACCAACACCAGTTTCAACGACGATAAAACCGTCTGAGAATCTCATTGATTCATTAAGTGAATTATTTCCGTCAGCAAATTCTAGTCAAACAACAGATAATGAAAATATTTTTTCGTCGTCAAATCAAATAATGACAACGAATGAGAAAATCATGGCATTATTCAATCAACCATCGACATTGAATAGTAAAGAATTCGTTTATTTATTTTTTTGAAACCTTTGTTTTCAGGTTTTACTAGTCATCAAACATCGATGTCATTCACTCATAATCTTTGTCAACAAGCCGGAAACACTCATTCTCCATCTCAAGTACATCTCATATCCGGAATAAACAGTCCTAGTCCGAAAAATACATTTACTTCTGAACAAGTAATATTCTTTTTGGCTTTTTTTTTCTATTATGATTTTCGATTTTATGTTAGATAAACGCACAGTTTTCTCAGCTATTGTCATTTTCCAATCATTCGATACATCCTGTAACTGAATACGTGCCGACATCATCGGATTCAATTTGGCAATAAGATATCAGCAGAATTGTGTTTTATCGTTGTATACGTTTTGAATGAATGTCGTAATAATAAATCAAATAAATCTACATACAAAGAAAATTCTTTTTTGATCATCGATTGAGTTTTTGTAGATAATGTTTCGTAAAGATTTTAAATCCAAAGGTTACACTCAAGTAAAATCTTCCGATAGAAAGAAACTTCGTCAACAATTTCAACAAACATATCCAACAGTAACCGATGAAATTCTTTCCTTAGTTATTCCGACTGGTAAAGGTGACGATTTTACTTCATGTAAAATCTTATTGCAAACGGGTGATGATGTTTTTGTTTATTCAACAAATAAAATTCCGTGGTTTTTCATAACCGAAGATCAATCAACAAAAACCGAACGTATTCTTCCCACTGTTTATCTTCTATGGAAATTTCCCGATTTAATTCCATTAAAATTTCATACGAACAAACATGTTTTCAGTAAATTACTCAATGGTGCTGATTTGATGCTGCCCGGTGTGATCTTACCGTCAGGTTCGGTTACACCGCAAACATTTCGACATGTGAAACGCGATGAACTTTGTACGATTTGTTTGGAGGACAATCGATTTCCAATTGGTCTCGGACAAACGACTATGGACGGAGAAGATATGTATATGAGTGGAATGAAAGGACGTGGAATTGCGATATTACATCTTTATCAAGATACTCTGTGGAATATAGGACCACGAAGTGAAGGACCCTATGAAAAAGAAACAAGACAATTGTTTGTTACAGACGGAGGTATGAGAGAGGAAAATACAGTTGAACAAGCTTGTGCTCAAGCTACGAATGAAATCAATGATTTGAATTTAAATGAAGAATCAACAACAACAACAATAACAAGTGAATATATTTATTCCTAAAATCTATTTAATTCTTTTTTTGTTAATTTAGCGACAGTATCTGACGAACCATCGAATCAACCACCTGAATCCATGGATGAAATTCTCGATACAATATTTTTCTATCTCTGTCAACGAAAAGCAAAATCCTATGAATTACCTTTGCTAGCCTCTCATTTATTTACTGTCATGCAAGATTGTGTACCCGGTCTAACACTTGACGTTAAATTGAGTTCACATAAAAAATTCTCGAAATTTCTTCAACATCAAAACGAAATCAATCATTTGATTACTCTCGAAGAAACAAAACCTGGTGTACTTGCAATTACATCATTCAATACCGCTGATAACGAACGATTACATCGTTTTCGTATACCAGCATGGTTGAAAACCTTTCTAACCAAAGTATCCGATGCTGCTAATGTGGAATCGGAGAGTACATCGGTGAAATACACATTTCCAACAATTACTGAACTGTGGAAAACAAATACTCGTGTCAATGAAATCTTAGGTTGTTCGTCATCAACAAATTATTTTCGTGCTGAAGATATTCGACAAGCTGTCAGCTCGTACGTGAGACGAAACAATCTCAATCAGGAGAAACAAGTCAAACTAGACGGTAAACTTGCACGTTTATTTAAAAATCTCGATGAATCAAGTTTAATCAATTGGAATGAATTGTACAATGGCGTTTTCGATGCAATGCCACCGTGTACGGAATTAGCTTTTGTCTATCTCGAACAACCGATTCGAATCAATGGACATATTCAACCGATTGAACTCGAATGTATCGATCGAAATCGAAAACGACAAACATTTATTCGACATCTCGATACGTATCAAATCGATTTAAATGATCTATGCAAACGTATTCGACAAGGTGCGTCTGTCAGTGCAGTTATTAACGAAGCTGATGAAGGTAGACGTACAGGTCGTGTTGTGATGGCACAAGGCAATCAAATTTCATTTATCATTCGATTGCTAAAAGAAGAATTCGGCGTACCGAACAAATACATTCGAGAAATATAAATCTTCTATAGAAAATTGTTTCTTTTATTTCTCTGACTTTAAACACAAATGACAATACACATTGGTTTTTTTTCTATACAAAAAAAAAGAAGAGAGAAGGCAAATGATATCGATTGACTTGTTGTTCTTGTTTGTTTGTTTTTCTATTTTAATAAATTGTTCCTCGTATTTGACATTTTTGTTCGCGTGTACGCATCTTTCGACGAACATTTCGTATACGTGCCGATAGACGAGATGTTATTAAGCCCTAAAACCAAAATCAAATCAATCTCTTTTCTATAAACACGAAAAAAAAACAATGAGCCTGCATACATGAGGATTAATCGTATCTTCACAAGCTAAACATGGATATTCTGTGATTAAAGCAATGCCAATCTTTTTATATTCGACACCGTGGGTTAATTGAGGATAAACATTCATGTAAAAATCAGCTGCTTCACGTATTAATTCATTCATAACTGATTCAGGATTTCCTTAATTGTTAGAAAATGGAGGAACAAATTAGTAATCGATATATATATATCAGACGTCATATATTTACCCATGAGAAGTTCATGTTGAACTTTATCGCTAAATGTTGGTAATAATGGTTGATCAGGAATTCGACTCAGACCAATTTCCTAATACGAAAAGGTTAAGTTTCTATTGAATGATGTTGTTTGTTTGTTTGCTTTCTTACTTCAGTATTATTGATCTGAATACTCGATTGAGATGGCTGTCGTGATGAAGTAAAATGATTAACTTCATCAAATGTGTCATCATTTGTTGATACACGTGTACGTTGACGACCTATTGGGCTTCGCACATTCGTCGTATTGGATGGAATATCTTTACTAATTGTTGTTTTTTTAGCTACACGTCGACGAGGAAGTGATGGATCCGATACTGAATCCTTCAAAAACAAAAAAAAACGAATTCAACGCTTTAATAGAAATTCTCTCTTACTGATTGATAATCAGTGCGTGATAGTTTCAAAACTTGTTCATTATCATCCTAGAAAATTGAATATGCTGTCAATGAGAATCATCAATCGAAATGATCTTACAAGAGATGAACTACGTTCACGACGAAAATTCAATCGTTGTGGAGATGTATTCTGTAATTAGACGATTCGAAAGTAAATGATCGATTGAACAAACAAATGAATTTACCTCAAAAGGACCTTGAGAACCGTCATTTGAACCGAGAAAATCATGCAAAAATATCGTCGAAGATGACATTCTTTATTTGAAATAATGAACAGCCGCAGTCGAAGAGAAAAAAGAGACTTGCAATTCTCGTTCAATTCGTTCCGAATATTAGCCTATCAAAATCCAACTCACAGATGTCCTTCTCATTCAAATTCAAGATTTAAGTATTTATATTTCGTCTTTTTTTTAAATATTTCCGATATACCTAAAAATGTTTGAGAATCATCAATGACGAATCGAAATATCGAGCGAAAAAGAAAAAAGAAAAGACAATTATAACAACACCGAGAACAACAGCACATCAATTAGTCAAAATTCACAGGACATAGGTTAGACAAGAGAGACATGATAACACAGATCTATACATAGAAAAAGAAAAGAAAAAAAAGAAAGAAAAGAAGATGAAATATTGCTGTAAATAAAAACGCACAGCTAGTAAGAGAAAACAATATAAGAAAAAAAGAGAGAGAAAATGTTAGTTTTGTGAAAAAAAATAATGAAGTTCGTTCAAAATTCTTCAAATTCTTTTACAAATTTTTCGGTTGTTGCAATACGGACTAAAATAAAAACGATGAGAATTTACAAATGATTTCGAGAGAGAATCTGTCGAACACTTACGTGCTTCTTCTTCATATTCATCGAAATTACTTGGATCACCGGGTCCTTTCGTTTTAGGCACAAATGGTGGTTCAACTTTTTTCTGATAAATAGCAATCCAATCGGTTGTTGAAAACCATTTATGAGTTTTAATATCATCCACACCGTTTTTCAAATTTCCGTATCGTTTGGTTAGATCGACTTGAAGAAGATTTCGTAATAGATCTTTTAAATCACTTGAAAAATGTGATGGATATCGAACCTTAAAACAAAATAAATTGAGAACGTTTCGTGTTTCTTTTGTTTATATTAGCTTTCAATTTACTTTTCCTGATACAATTTTCTCATAAATTTGTATCGGTTGATCAGCAAAAAACGGCGGATAACCCTGAAATTCGTTGATAAATTAATCAAAGAGTTTCGTTCAAAACACATACAGCTGACATTTCATAGACTAACACGCCAAGAGCCCACCAATCGACAGCTTTATTATATCCTTTAGATAAGATAATTTCTGGTGCTAGATATTCTATTGAATCAAACGAAAAATAGCAGAAGATTATTAATTATACAAGAGTAGAAATGAATGTCTACCTGGAGTACCGCATAGAGTCCATGTTCGTCCTGAGAAAAAACAAAACAATGTTAAGAACATCGAAAACGAACGATGTTTACCTTTGATTTTTTTGGCAAAACCGAAATCTGTCACTTTCAAATATCCATCGGCATTGATTAGTAAATTTTCGGGCTAGAAGAAATTTGATCGAATTTTATTGACAATTCGTCTGTTTATTACTTTCAAATCTCGATAGAGAATATCCAAATAGTGAAGATATTCGAATGTTAAAACAATTTGTGCAGCATAGAATCTCGCATGTTGTTCACTTGAAATCAAGACAACAAACAGTCGATTTACTAATTCATTGGATTGTTCTTCTGTTTTATTTTACCTGAATCGGCCAACTTTACGTAAATGACTAAACATTTCACCACCGGGTACGAATTCTAGTACCATATATAAATAAGAATTGTCCTAGTTGAATAAAAGAGAACGTCGACAAGAGAATAAATCTTCTTCATTTTACTTTAAAATGATGTTCTAAATTGACGAGAAAAGGAAAAGAGATCGCTTGAAGAATACGTTTTTCATTGAGTGTATGTTCAATTTGTTTCAATTTAACAACCTAAGAGTAAAAACGATTGAAGGTCATTCGCATTCGATACCGAACGGTTACTTTTTGTTTGTCGAGAATTTTCATTGCATAAAAATTTCCAGTCGAAGAATGTTCGACAAGCATAACACGTCCGAATGAGCCTAAGATAGATCCATGAAAAAACAAAGATTATCCTGTCAGATGTTTGTCTACCCGTGCCGAGCGTTCGAATACGTTCAAAATCTTCAGGTTTAGCCGTATTCTAAAGAGAATAAAGATTAATTCTATAAATAGCCCAGCAAATTCTTCTTTCTCTCTCTCTCTCTCTTGTTTTATGAAGATACGGATCGGTAGTAGTTGAGCACGAGATTTCAAAGCATCTAATTGCTTTAATTATTGATAATAAGGAAAAATGTATGATTCGATGTTTTTTCCGTTGTTACGAGTAACAAAAACTGAGACGAAATCTCGACTTGGAATCTTACCATAATCAGTTATTTCGAATCACAGTTTGATCTTTTTTTTTGTGTTTCATCCACAAATAAAATTTTAAAAATAAGAAGCAGAAAAAGGAAAGGAAAAACACTGATGCAGACACCGGAAAAAAAGATGATGCTGCTATTGTAAATTGAGGCCGAAGAAGAAGAAAAAAAGAAGAAAAGTTTTCTCACTGCAATGTGTGTGTGTGTGTCTGTGTTTTTTCTTCTTCATCTAACTTTTTCTTATACTCTAATTGCTAACTCAACACCAAAGATAATTTTCTTTTTCATACCTGGCCTGGTTTATCATACTTGACTTGAAATTCATCTTTTGCTTTAGCCAAAAACGCTTTAACTAAAAAAAAGAAAACAAATTATTTCGTTGATTTCATTAGGAAACGTATTCAGTTGGGAACAAATTGGTTTCTAGGAACTTACAACTACCACCTTCGTATACAGTAGTAGTAGGAGCAGCAGCAGCAGTGACAGCGGCGGCACACATTTTCTTTCGTTTGTTTTGCTTTTTTCTCTTCTTTCTTTTTTTTATCAATGATGTTCTCTACGTGAATTTTGAAACTTGTTTCATACAATTTATATAGTGCGTGTTCGCTTTCTTCTCAAGAAAGTATAATTAAAAATAACCAGGAGTGCAGATCGAAAAAGAAAGAAAAAAAAACGAGAGAGTGAGAGAGAAAGAACTATGCCATGATCATGGAAGAGAGGGAGAATATAACTACTATGTGTCTGAGATGACGACAGAGAGGGAAAAAGAAGGAAAGAGAATAATTTTTCTCGAGTATTAACTAGAAAAACTGTTTATGATTTGAAATTGTCGAGATGATGAAGGGAAAACAAAACTTCTCATTTACATTTCTTTGTTTACGATCAAAACAGGTACATAAAACTTGACCATGTTGAAATTAAATAATACGATTATCAATATCATTCATACATAGAAAAAAGACTTGAAATATTTTCAACTGTTATTTGTTTCGAAAGTTTCTTAATTGACGAGAGACATAATCACAACATGTCAATTAGAGAACAAGCTAATAGTAGACAAACGTTTGTTCGATATGTCTATTTCTTTTCCTTAGCTTGAAAAATAACAGAAGAAAAAAAGCTAGAAAACATATTAGGAAAACCTTGAGAAGAATCAATGACAAGCAACGTTGACGAGAAAATCGGCAACACAAAAACAAATCCGTATATGCAATGTATGAATAGCGATTCAATCATCAGTGAGTACTTGTCAGAGGGAGACACATAGAACAATGCATGTTGATCGTCCGTTAGATCTAATCATATTTAGTGTATTGAACATAATAAATCGAAAGAAAAAGACAAAATATTTTTCTTTTCTTCTTTCTGTCCGTAATCCACGACTCATTTGCGCTTATCAACAAATAGTTACTAGTAATGGAAAATCTGTCGCCAAACGTACACAACTGTTTCATGGCATATTTATAATCGATTTCTGTGTGTAGACGACACCTTTCTAGTCGCAATTTTTGTGCATAAATAACCAGGGAAAAAACGAAGAAGAAAAGAAAAGAAAAGATTTGTTTATGCTGTGACGGAGCAAAAAGAAACCTATATATAAATATATCTATTTTCAGTTTCCGATGGATGATCCGTTTTGTTTTACTTTTTTTTCCTCGGCTAGAATCGAAAAGGTTTGTGAGTACGAAGGAAATCTCGAGATATTTAAATGTCAATTAGCATGATAAGAAAAATCAAGTACAAATCTCACGTTTGCTCTTTGTATGGTTGCGAAAAGGACAAACAAATTTATTTATTTCTGCGTGTCTCTCTTTCTGTCTTTGCAAAAGGAAAACGTATGTATGTTGTTGTTGTTTTTTTTTCGAACTACCTTTTTCAGCTGATTGAGAATTAACTGATGATGATGACGCACTGGCATGTAATGCTGATGCCGACGCTGATCCTTGATGATGATGAGATTCACCTAATGTTGCATGTTTACCATCAACGGACGCGCTGCTTTTCAATGTTGAATGTCCATCTTTTTCTTTGGTTTTTTTTTCACTTAATTTTGACGCTATACGGTCTCTAAGTGCCTGCATAACAACAGACAGATATCAACTGTCCGTTCGAACGAAAATATAAACGGGATGTAGTAAATGAATATCTTGATCGTTTCGTTTTGTATTTTAGAGGGGCTTCGTGTTCGTCTTTTTTTTTCTCGAATAAATGTGATGTTGGTAGAGAGTGTATAGACGTACAGTCAGCTTGTAGGCAATCAAATGAAGAGAAAAAGAGATAGTCTATCGGTTTTTTTGATTTCTTGTGTATGAGCGTGGTTCGACGACGCGAGAGATATTTATCGCAATATCTTTCCGACACAACGAACGAACGAACAAACGAACGAGAAAGAGCGAATGTGTAAATGCGCGGAGAATAGAAAGACAGAGAGAGAGAGAGAGAGACGCACAGGGGGTAGAGAAAGAAACACAAGCAAGCAAGCGAAAAGAAACAAGCGTGTATGCGCAAAGAAATATCAATGTAGTTCGAGTTTTTTGCTTCTGTATACATCTATTGATACAAATATGAAGATCATCCGAACAAGGATGTAACCTTGTACAATTTATTTATACTGATTATTGTCAAGACACGTGTTAGGTTTTTCTTTTCTTTTCTTCTATACAGAATGTTTTGTTTGCTCTTTTATAATGTCATACCAATCGAATGTCATAGAAGTTCAACATCGATTTAGTAGACGATGAAGAAGAAAGATTTCTTTTTTTGATTGTTGATTTTATGAGTCACATATTTAGTGACTGAATACAACCTTGATAGTGTTGCTCGTGATCGATCAAGCACAACGCACTTACATATAGCACATATGTTTCTCGATGATCAACATCAAAATTCATGTGTTTTTTCTCATTCTCTCTTTCGATTTGCACTAATGAACATAATCAAACTCAAATATCTCCGACATTAATAGTCATTAAATGCAGTATCGATTGGATTTTAACAGTATAGATTAGAAAGAGAGAGAGACAGACAGAGAAATGACGAAAGATGTCACTGATATTTTTTTGTTTTCTTTTCTAATCGAATCGATGAATAATATATATGTACATCCAAGTGACAGTTGATGATTGAGAATAAATGACGAGAAAAAGAAGAAGAAGAAGGAGAAAAGAAAAGAAAAACTTCTTTTTAAGTTCTTTTCTTTCTCTTCTTTTTTTTACATTCTTCCTTACATTTATCATTATCATCGAAGAAAAAAAAACATATATTCACTTAGACTTGGTTATACGTCTCGACCTCGAAATCTATTCATTTCTTAGTCGTCGACTGCTGCCATTAGACATTGATTTATTACAGTGACGTTTTCTATTTCCGTTGCGCTATTCAAATCTTACGTTTCAATGGCACTCTACTTCGAATGATGCCACAATGGATCACTGAATTTCATTGTCAGCATGGGATGCCAACAAAAAGAAAACAAACACTTGTTTATTTTCTAGAGAAAAAAAATAGCACGGGCGTGTTTTTTTCTTCTTCTTCTTTTCTCGCTATGAAAATATCACATCATAGGTGGCTACTAAATTTAGAGTAATCTTTTGAAAATTAAAAAAAAAAACAAAAATTTAATTAACTATTTCTTTTTAACTTGCTAATCGATCTTCTCATATACTCAGAGTCCAAAAAACGAGACAGACAGAGAGAGAAAAATTAAATTCATTGCAACTAATGATGTTTATTCTACTTGATTTACTTACAGTACTCGACTGAATAGTAAGTTTGATGATTCGATAAAACGGCACTGCTAGCATGATCATCCGTCGTTGCTAATGCATTTACAGGCGAAATACTCGTACATAATCCACTTGCCGTTGTCGAATCATCGTTGACATTAGATGAATTCTCTTTATTCTTTTTCGATTTACGTGACGAGCGAAAACGGTCTTTAAATGACGGCATTTCTGTTCACTTTTATATCAACGTTAAAATAAAATAATAATAATAATAATAGTAATAAGCGTTTCTGGCTGCGTCTTTTTTCTCTATCTTTTGAACAAAGATGTCACAATATATTACTTCTTCGCTCAGTATTTTCTATTATTTAGTTTTTCCTTTCCCTTTTCTTCATTCGTTGCCGTCGTGTTTTTTTTCTCATTTTCTTCTTCTTCTTTTTCTTCTTCTTTTTTTTTTTATATTTCCATTTGATGTACGCTCATTGCATCTCGTTTTCGGCTCATTCCCATTGATACTAACTTGAATGTGTCACATGAATTTAATGCCAATTTATAATATCTATTTTGGCCACTTATCAACATAGATGATGGGTTTAATCTATCGGGGAACTGCAGGATAAATATATTCAAATGTATTGTCATTTTTTATCTATGTCACTCTCTCTCTCTCGTTCTTTTAATTCTTTGGAGAAAATTTCTTTTGCTGCGTTGACGGATTAATCGAATCGATTCGTTGTTTGTTCGTGCTTATATATAAATTTGAAAGAAAAAAATTCTAACTCGATATTATGTTAATTTGTTTTAATCGAAGAGAAAAAAAAGGGAATTTTCTTCTTATTTTTCTCAAGGTCCAATTGACAAGTCGGATTTTTTCACTTCCGACAAGATTTCGTTTTGTCTCCCGTCGGAAATTGATCAAAAAAAATTCGACAGTCAAGTTTCTTCTGTCGGATGTCATCAACATCCTATTTTTTTTAATCAAACATCATTTATTTAAATAAGAATCGTTTTTCATTGTCAAAAAAATATCAAATTTTCTTTCTTTTCGAAACGAGCAAAATATAATTAGATAGAATTTCTAATCGACACATAAAAATTGTATTTCTATTTCAAAAACGAAACTAATCATCTTACCATTTTCGGTTTGATCGCCTTTTTTGCCTGAAGTTGTATTACCCATGTGTAAATGTTGTAAAAAAAGAAATAAATGAAATGTATTTAAATATTGAGAAAATCAAAATTGACAACTGAGAGATGATGAGAAGGTCGAAGTAAGCTGAATGACGATTAAAATATGCATTTGAACAACAATGTTAATGAACCATTGAGTTGTTTTATCGTTTAGTCGAGGAAAAATACTGAAACGACGAAGAAAATTGAGAGAAGAAAAAAGAAGAAGAAGAGAAAAACCGAAGGACACTCAATGATGAAGACGAGAGAGAAGTTATGCGAATGAATAAATGAGCACAGCAGGAATGATGTTGTGTATATTTACTGAATGATTACAACACATGCTATGATAAGAGGAAGAACGAACATTAAAGGATGACTGGATTGACTTCGTTAGAAGAATGAAGTGTCAATAATTAGTTGTACTTAAGGACAAAAAAGAAGATCAACTTACTATTTGAAGTCAAAGAAGTGAAAAAATAGAGAAAAAAAAGACAAACTCATAAAATCTGTCAACACCGTTTCAGATAGCCGACAAAAAAGAAAAAAATTTTTTTGTTTTATTTGAGAGAGAAAAAAACAATTTAATGACAACTCGGTATACTTCCTTGCGTCTCTAAACTTGCATGATTGTGCTAGTAGCTAGTCGTTTAGCAGTAATGACATTGGCAATGATGATTTTCTTCTCCGTTTTTTTCCTTTCTAGCTCTCTCTCTCTCTCCTTCCCTCCCTCCCTCTCACACACAGTCGCGTCTTTTTTTCTCCGATCGAGAAAAGAAAAGCCTTATTTGATCTTTAGAAACAAACGACTAATATAAACCAGAAGTTTTCTATTAGATTGCCTGTTAAGTAGAAATTCTGTCTGCGTAACCTCGTTTGTATTTATGTTCTAATTTTCATAATCAAGTGGAAAGATTAACTAGTTTATTCAAAAGACTTCACTAAGAACAAAAAAAAACGAAAGACGAACCAAATGATCAACTTTCTCTATTGACAATCACTCAATATATTCTTCTATTCTGTATTTTTTCCCTAACAAAAGACTCATCAATGCATGCATGCATCTGATCAGTTTATCAAATCTATTCTTCTATATATATATATATATGTATAGAGTGTCTCTCGATGTGCACAACTGAAAAATGGTTTTTGTTTCTCTCTATCGATCGTCGAAGAAATATTAGTTCAGGGCACCAGCTGTCTTATAGAACCATGAGAAGTATAATAAACGAAGCGATCTAATAGAATTGTCTCGTCGAAAGAATTCAAGGCAGTTTTTTTGTCTATGAAAAACGAGCCAACTAATTAATGATTATGTTTATGTACTTAACCAATTTATTTTTCGGAACAATGTCATCTGAGAAAAGAAAAATGAGGCATTTGACTTTTGTTTCTTCTTTATTCAATAAACAACAATAATAATCAATACAGTAGACAAAAGAAAATGTTTCGTCTTGAATATCTTCATCGAATTTGAATTTCATAAATATAATGAAGCGGCGAAAACGATATCGCGTTTAATTTTTTGTGTGCCTAAAACACATTCACGAAAAGATGAATAGCTTCGTTAATTGAAATGGATTACCTTCAGTAAATTTCGCTTCGAGTTCACTATTTCCGATTGCTTTCGCTGCACAACACATTTGTCGAAGAAGTTCTTCGAGTCGTCGTATACAACGTACGATCGAACCTTCAAATATCGACGTCATTTTACAGATATTTGCAAAACTTTGCCCGTCGACCCAAGCTCGTACAACATCCATCATGTATGGTTTGAAACCATCGACATACCGTTCTTCATCCATATCGACTTTGCTCTCAATCGATACACGTGCTACTCGACGAGCCGTTTCCTGTTAACAAAACAAATAAAAATCTTTTTTTAGCAACAATATTTTCTCTCTCTCTCTCTGTACTTGAAGTTGGCGTAGTGGTCCGGCTAATTCCGGAGGTAATTTCGGCATTTCATTCGCTTTTTCTTGAAAAACAAAGCAACTTAAAAGTGCACATGCTTGACTAACAGTTAGATCATTGAAAACACCGTTGAATAACAATTCAGTTGTCACAAGTTCGTCGCCTGTATCGATTTCACAGGCGACTCGACCTTTCAAATCGATCACATCAGCAGCATTACAATATCCTAATCGACGTAGAATTCGTTTGTATTTTTTCAAATCACCGATCTGCAATAATGATTGAGCTTTTTTCAGCTCATTCTTCGCTTCGAACACTTGTTTTTCGATATTTGCTTTGCATTCATATTGTTTATAGAGTTCAATGAGTTTCGAATTCGTTCTCAATGGATGTTCATTGAGACGTGATTGTAGAATTGAATATTGTTTTATACAATTGATCATTTCTGATGTTTTTATGCCCATGTCTTTCATCGGATCGAGTAGAGGCAAACCGAATGGATATTGTTTTTGCAGATCTTGTAGATTTTTTAAGACATTCTCTCGACTTTCTTTTGTTCGTAAGTCATCGGGCATGTAGATTCGAACTGCACTGACCGTTCGAATGAGAATATGTTGAACGGGAATAACCTTAAATGAGATTAAAAAAATAAGACAAACGAATATGGATTTTCTTTTTTTGGTTACTTTCAATTCTCCACGTTCGGTCAATGGACATGGTTGAATTTCTGCAGTTAGTTTTTGTGCAGCACTTTCGTGTGTCAAATGAGCGAGTACATCGACGATAAAAATAGGTTTCTCACCGGGTTTTCGATGGAAATTGAGAACGACACACCAATCGAAATTTAAATCTCCAGATTTGATCTAAAAATAAGCAAAAGAATTTGCCTTGAATCGGAAAATAAAACACGACGAACAGTCACAAGTCGACCGGGCTGAAGAAATGGTAAAAGATATTTAGGCTCGTTGGTCATCGTTGACATTTGCTCTTGGATTTGCTCCAGTTTTTTCTGTATTTTATAATATCCAGCGATGTCATCTTCATTTTCGATTTTAATTGCTTGATATTGCTGTTCACATAGTTGTAATTTTTCATAAAGCGCAGGTATGGCCGAAAAATGTTGAAATTGATAGAACGATCGTTCTAACATAAACTCAGGATTAATACCTTCGACACGAAGCAGATTGAGAACCATGTTATATGTTAATTTAAATGCACTATTCAATGGATCAGCTTTGCCTTTAACAATTTCTTTGGCTGTTGTCGGACTCATTCGTTCGTCGATTATCAAAACGACAATTCCACGTTCATCTTTGCCTCGTCGACCAGCTCGACCACTCATTTGAATATATTCTCCCGATGTTATCCAACGTAATTCTTTGCCATCGAACTTCCGTGCCGTTGTAAACAGAACTGTTCGTGCAGGCATATTCAGTCCCATGCTGAACGTTTCAGTAGCGAATAATGCTTTGATTAAACCTTCACCGAAGAGAATTTCGATTGTTTCTTTGATGATTGGCAGTAGACCTGAATGATGGATGCCGACGCCTTTTTTCAATAGAGGTAGAACAGTGTTGATTTGAGGTAATCGTTTATCTTCATCTGAGAGGAGATCGATAGCATTGCTGAAAACTTCTTCGACGAGACGTTTTTCGTCCTCGGAATTGAAATCAAGTTTAGCAATGGCACAAGCATAAGTTTCACAATCTTTTTTACTGAAACTAAACACAATCACCGGCGCTAAATTTCGTTCCATGATCATTTTTACAATTTTGAATACATTTGTTTCAGCTTTGGTACCACCGCGTCTGCCACGTTTATCTCCTTTTCCTGCGTCTCCAACTTCTCGTAGAGTCGCCATCGCCGAACTGAAATTATCCTCACGAAATTTACCCGTTTCATCAACAACTAAATGCAGACCATCGGCACCCGCTGGATAGATATAATGATGCAATGGTACAGGCCGAACGTCGGTATAAACGACATGACATGGTTGATTGTGAAGAAATGATATCCATTCGGCGAATTGTTTCGCATTGGGAATGGTTGCCGAGAGAAAAACATAGTGAACATTGTCAGGAAGAAGAATGATTGTTTCTTCCCAGATAACACCTCGTTCTTTGTCACGTAAATAATGAATCTCATCGAATATCACCCAAGCCACTTCACGAGTGATTTCCGAGCCACGATAGAGCATCGATCGTAAAATCTAGATCAGAGATAAAACGAAATTATAAAAAAAACAAATTCAAATATTTACTTCTGTCGTCATAATTAAACACGATGCCGACGGATTCAACGTCACATCGCCCGTCATGAGACCGACATCTTGAAATTCCTCATGTAATTCTCGATATTTCTGATTGCTCAACGCTTTAATCGGTGTCGTATAAATAACCCGTTGTTTCTCTCGTAGAGCCATTGCTACTGCATATTCAGCAACAACTGTCTTTCCAGCTGATGTATGTGCCGAAACGAGAACCGATTGATTGTTTTGCAAACATGTTATTGCTTCACGTTGAAATGGATCAAGATTGAATTTATATTCTTTAGCCGGTGGACCGACAGGAGCTTTCAATGGAACGTATTCTACGTTCGGTGGAAGAACGACTTCGTGTAGACATGATTCAATGGTTTCGACAGTATGAATTTGCATACGTGGGACATTTTCGAAAAAACTTCCCGAACCAGTTTCCGTAATCAAATCTGTTTTTGTTCGTTTCGAATTGAGATCATTGTCTTCGTCGAGAACTCGTTTGTCATTCGCTGCTATCTCGGATTCTGGCTTCGGTTGTTCAACAATTGTAATTGGTACGACAGCCGTTGGTTCTTCTTGCTCGAAAACATCAAAAAGTGCGTCATCACTCATCTAAATATTCAAAAATACAGACACAATCCTTTGTTTATTTGTTTTTTTTTGTTTCAATTTTTATAAAAAAAAAAGAAAGACAGAAAAGAGAGAGAAGACAAGAAAGTTAAATGTGAATCTATTTCGCAAGCACAAACATCAATGCATCAATAAATCTCTGTTGATGTTGTTCTTGTAACAACAAAACAGAATGATCGAAAAAGACAAATTTCGCCACGTTGCCACACCGACGATCGGCTGCTTCGAATATTGTCGCAAATGAATTCATCGTAATATGATTCAATGCCGGCACGCCGACGACAATTTCAATAAGTTCTTGACCGGAATTTGTCAACGAATACGGCGCAATCAAAATCAACGGTAAACGTTGAAGATGTTTGCCTTTGCTTTTCTGTTGAGGCTTGGCTAAGACCGATGCAATTAAGATTTCTAATGCATTTCGCGCGAAAAGATAGGCTTGATATGGATGTGTGAAGAAACCGCATGATGATGTGTTCGAATGTTCGTTGGTTGTCGATGAATTAAACATATTTTGATCGAACCGAAGAAGAATAAATGGAACTGTATTGTCAAATGAGAGATTCTTGTCCGATTGGAGCAATGATTCAATGAGATATTGTTTTTTATTGAGAAAGACTTTTTCTAATGCAATACCCTGCAAATAATCTTTTGACTGTTGATAATTTAAACATGATAATGCCAAGGAAAATCGTTCAGTTAAATCGATCATAAACGATGATGATGTTGACGGTGTGTTTGCTGCAGTTTGTAAGGTTGACATCATTGAATAGACAACGTCTTGTGGTGATAATTTCAATGTAAAACCACTTGAAAAGAGAAATGTTGGGAGGAGGATCGTTTGATTTGTGTAGTGATATTTGTCTTGTAAACGTTGTTCGAGTATTTGTTTTCTGAAGTTGTTCTTGTATTTTATATTCATATCGTGATAGTTCTGTTCGTATTCACGTATGGGTATGCCGAGTTCAGTGAGAAACTCTTTCATTTGTGAGACACCACGTGCTGACCAGAGTTTAAATGCGAGAATGAAGTTTTGCGTATGACGCATCGATTCATAGAGTGACCAATGACGAAGTAAATGCAGTTGAATATCATCGTCGAATTTGATTTGTATGCAATCCATGGAAATTTTTGAGTTTGTCTGATTGATTGGAGAGATATTATCGTTGATGATCGATGAACGAACCGAATTTTGATGGTGATTGAGACGAAGAACATGTGTTTGAAGAATAATCGTGTTCGATACGTCGATGAAGAATTTGTTCGGTGACGCCAATAATCGAATACCTGTAATAAGAATAACTCAAATTTGTTTGAATTTTGTTATTTTGATCGATTACCATAGTTGTTCATTGGTATCTTTCGAAAGAAGATAAGCTAATTCGAACATAATCAAAGCTGATGAATACGAATGTGTTCGATATTTATAATAATTTGCTAGCGCTCGATCTCGCCGTTTTAACCATTGACGTTTCAGACGTCGTTCTCGACCTTCATTTGTCTCGATTCGTAAGCTCGAATCATCGCCATCATCATCATCGTCGTCGTTAGTTTCATTCTCGTCCTCATCTTCATTTTCATCGTCATAAATCTCGTGAAATAATTCTTCATATTCGGGCACACGTTTCTTTTCGAAATCGATCTTATTCGGTAGAATAAGTAATCGGATTTGTTTGGCATCATAGACATTTCGATGTTCAATCGGTCGAAGACTGTCTAAGACAAATAATGTCAAATCATTCTCATCGGATTGTTGATTATCAATTGAATCTAATGAAAGAAATTCGTAGAGATCAAGTGTGGAACCACAATTAATGAATAAAATCGATTTAATTCCACTATTTAAATGTTGTATATGACCATTTTCAAGATCATATTTGTAGAGAACAGGCAAACATGTGTAGGTTATATGTTCACATTGAAGTAAATGCTGTAAAATTTTCCATGCACATAAACTGTCAACATCGAGATGAACAAAGACAAGTAAACGACGTTGTTGTTTGGAAATAAATTCGAAAAATTCACGTTTCAAATCACGAATAAAGACCATGTTCTTCGTTGTTCAAAATGAATTTCGTTTTGTATTACATCGTTTTATTGTCTCATCGCTTTTTATTTTCAATTGGTTGCCGATATGAACCAATCAAATCATTTCAACTAATGTCGCTTGACAACCAGTGATACATTAAAAGAGAAAGTGTGTGTGTGTGTCTTTGAAGTGAATGGTTTCATCTTATTAAAATTTGTTCAAACGCAAACAAATATGACAAGTGGATCAATTTCACCTCCATGCATAATTCCATTACGTGTTGAACGAACATCCAAATATCTTATTGATACAAATACTTTGCTAGAAATTCGTTGTCAAACGAATGATGTTGATGTTTACTATACATTAGATGGATCTAAGCCGGATTCATTTGTTACATTAGCAGCTCGACGATCAACAGTTCAATATAAGAAACCATTTTATGTTCCGAGAGAATTGGCAACACAAGGAAAAGTAGCTGTCAAAGCGATAGCTGTTTCACGGTAAATTTTGAGAGATTAGATTTTCGAATGCGATAAAAAATACATTTCGATTTAGAAATGGAGTGAAAGAAAGTCCGATTGTAACGGAAATCTTCGATATAAGAATTGTTCCATCGGATCATGTTCAATCGGAGGAATATGAAAATCGAATTCTACAAGAATTACAATTAGAACGACAAGTAAATTCGGAGATATCTCCTTCAAAAGTTGAACTGTTAGCCTAGGAATTGATAAAACAATTGCAAATCGAACAGCCACCAGCACGACCACCACCACCACCAATGATTCCTCGAGAGAATTCATTTACGAATCTTCCGAAATCGACAACTGTCCTTCGGTTTGTTGCAAAAAAAAGTGTTTAATTGAATTAAAACTCGAGTTGTTCTAGATGTGCACATTGTTTTGCACCGAAAACAAATGATTCTTTTACAAGATTTTGCACTGAATGTGGTTTACCCTGGCAGAAACTTACAGGACAACCACCAGAAATTCATTCTGTAATAAAGAAATTTCTATTTTTTTCTACGAATGATTGTTTTGCTGGTAGATTAAAGTTTGTGCGAATTGTCAAACAACAATTCCGTTTAATTCGAATGTTTGTGTTGTTTGCGAAACACCCGTTGGCGTTGAACCACAACCAATTCGACCGAAAACACCACCTCAGGTAGTTGAACGCAAAGTACCTCAACACGATCTCTAATCTTTTGCATTAGGCTCGAGTTCTTTGTCCTCAATGTAAATCGTCGAATCCAACGCATTTACGACAATGTTACATTTGCGAAAGTCGTCTCATGCCAACATCAATTCCAGTAGGAGAAATCCTTTTGTTTTCTATTTTCGTATTTCAATTTATTATCGTTTTTCTTTCTCTCAGAAAATTCGTTCTTCGATTTCTGTGCCAACACCAGCAAAAATCACGGGCACATTACTAACTTGTCCGCAATGTTTTCGATTGAATAATGCGGATGCACGATTCTGTGATTGGTGTGGAGCAACACCCGATCGAAAATCATTGTCTGTTCAATGCACAACTTGCCGTAGTACAAATGAAGCACAGGCGAAATTCTGTCTCAATTGTGGTTGTGTTATGGAACCGCCATTGCGATCTTTAGATTCGCGAATACGCACGGATTTATCTCGACCGCATTCGGCGATTGCAACGAGCATGAATCCGACGCTCGCTCCGTATCGATCGACTGTTCTCCTTAATAAAACTGAAGCTGCAACACAAACATACGGAATTTATTATCCAAGTGCCAAAGATATCGAACTTTTAATAACACAAAATAAACGTTTACAAGCCGAACAGAGTTTTAAAGAAAATCGACCTGTGCTAACATCGGTTAGTCCGGGAAAAGGCTATTGGAAACAACAAATCGATCATGTTTGCGAGCATCTCAAAGCGTATGCTGTTAATCAACCTGAATTTCGTGTTTCAATCGGTAATTGCAATTCGATATTGATTATACAAATCGAAATTGATTTGTTTTAGGCGAGCCTCGTCTCGGCAAAATGACTCATTCGGCAGTTCTCGAGAATGACTATCAAGTGACCATTCAATTAGTTTTTCAAAAACCAGAAAATCTCACTCGAACATCGATCTATTCGAACCGACAAACGGAACATTATCCGATGAATAGCGAACGAAGTTCGACCTACTCGAGCACTTATGATTCCGATGGTAGACAACGAAATATATTTTTGTCTTGAAAATAAAAAGGATTCGTTTCGTTCGTATCTCTTCTAGATGAATATACAATCGAAAAATCGGAACAGAAAAAACTTAAAAAACGTTCGAAAAAATATCGAACTCAATCGGCAAGCATATCCGAAGCTGAGAGTGTAAACCCTTGAATTTCTTTATTTGGGATATTTTCTTTTTTCGTTTTTGATTCTTTTAGCCGAAGTATGCACTTATCAAGCTTCTCGAACAAAAACGAGCTGATCTATCGAAAAACACCGATGAAATCAAACGTTTATTGAAAGAACATAAAATCGATGGTAACGTTCGAAATAAAGATAATTACACTGCACTTCAACTAGCCGTTCGAAACGGTTATCACAATTGTTTATCATCGATTATCAAAGATGCCAAGGCAGCAGTCAATAGAAAAGGACCGTACGTAATTTTGCAGCAATCAAATGTTTAAATCCATGAAATCATTCTAGACGAGGAAATACTGCGTTGCATGAATGTTGTTTGTTAGGACCGAATGGTGTTAAACCTTTAGAAATTCTTCTCAAGTAAAATAACGTCTACTAAATTTTCGAAAAAAACAAAACAAAACATTGTTTAGATACGGAGGCGACTTGAGCATAACCAATGAACAGAACGAAACTGCGCATGATCTTGCGCGAAGAAAGAATTGCCAAGAATTATTGCAAGTGATAACGAAATATCATGGCGAAAGATTAGTTCAACAATCGGAAAAACGTTTCTACGATGAACGTGCTCGAGTGAAATCGAAGAAATAGAACAATAATACCAAATATTTTTCTTTCTTTTTTCTTTTCATTTCTTTTACGTATGCTTAATAAATAAAAAAAAAAGGAGACGACTAATACTTTTGATTTCTTTTTGTTTATCAAATTCATGCACAATTGATTTAGGTTTTTTATGGTTTCTCGTATCGAATTCAATAGTAAAAAGAAGAAAAAAACGAAGAAAGGAGCTTTTTATTTCGATTACCATTCGTGGTTTTGGCATTGCCTCAAATCATGTCGGTGTCAACATCGAACGAAAACGAACAAATAGATACGAGTAATCGATCTGATCATCCACAAGCCAATCGTCTCAATTGAGTTCTTCTCCTTACTCGGGCGTGTGTGTGTGTGTGTGTGTGCGCATGTCGAGGGAATTATATAAGAGACATTCTTAAGCGATTAGTTGTTAAAGTGCATGCATTGTTACATTCTCTTTCACTTATCTTCAATCTGTCAGTATCGAAGAGCAACGAAATCAGTTAAATAACCGAATTCTTTCATTTTCTTTGTCAAAGAAAAAAAAACGAGAGAAACGAGAAAGTGAAAAGTGTCGTCATACACAATTGATTGACTTCCATCATTCACTTTCTTCGTTTTCTTTTTTTTTCTTCTTATCAAAATACAAAACGAATTTAAAAAAATCTCGGTTTCTAATTCTAGTTCAAATCGAAGACGACAAACAAACAAACCGAGAGGTAATTCAATTTACACACGAAAAAAAAAAGAAATTTTCGTGATCAAGGCTAGACAATAGTATTTACTTATAGTGTCCTACGCATAATAATAATGATCAAAATATTGAATTACTACAATCAACAACAGAAAATGAACAATTAGATTTGTTTAGTGTTCAAACAAATTTCATGGACGAATCAACTCGAACGGAAAAAAGTGATACGGTCGTCGTGACTCGATCACTTAGCCTACGAGTATGATGCGGATTGTGTTTTCGATTTAAATGCATAAACGACGAATATTTAGGGTCTTTTATCCTATCAAGATGTTATGCAAGCAATTGAACGTGAATTTCATTTGCATGCTGGTCAAGAGCGTGAAATTATAATGAAACTCTGGCTCAAAGGCCAAACAATGATCTCGATTCTTCAACGATTTCGACATTTATTACAAGATTTGAATATTGATGATACAGATTTCATTGGCGGATTAAAAGTTTGCATTTAAAATATTAAATTTAGTTGTTGTTTTTTTCATTTTGTTTCTTTGTTTAGCAAATTCGTGAGATAGTTAATTATACCGAACGTGATCTACAATTCTTTCGTGAACAAGCAGCTCTACTCGAAAATCAAAATCGTTTTCTCGAAAATGAATTTCAACGACAATTAGATAGGATTGTTCTCGAGAAAAACGAGCATATCTCCCGTTTAACACATATTATTGATCAATCATGTCCTTCACCCTCCTCATCAGCACCTATCTCCGGTATTTTTGTTAAACAAATAAAAGAAAAATTAACTTTTGTTTCCAATCGAAGGAGGATCAGATGAATTAGTCAAGAAATTTATGCAGCAAAATGTCGAATTACAACGTGAGATTGAAACACTTCGAGCTAAATTAGAATATACATTCACAATTGTCAATGAGAAATTCGATCAGTCCAAAGCTCAAACATCATCGGTTGGTCTACTTCAAACAGCTTTCGAACAAATTCGAGACACAGAAACGCGAGTACACGAACTGAAATTCAAACTGAATTCTTTACAAGAAGAAAATGATTTGTTAAAATATGTTGTAAGATACATTTTCTCCTAGTATTTGTTTTTTTTTCATTTCAAAAATATTTCAGATTGAAAAATCTTCGAAAACATCGAATATTCAACAACAAGAATTAGTTCGAACTGTTGAACAACGTTCATTAGAACGAGAACTTGATCGTATTCGAAATGAATTACAACTTACCGATAAACGAACTAAAGAACTCGAACACCGTGTATTTTGTTCTGCTTTTTCTCCTTTTCTCTTCATCATCTAATTCCATATTCTTCATTTTATTTTTCAGTTCGAAAATGCTGATGAAATCGTGAAATTTCATTTAGAAAAATTCAAACTCGAATGTGATGTTCTTCGACAACATATGACTAGTTGCAGTAAACGTTTAGATGATTTAACAAAACAACGACAACGTGAAGAGTCATTCAACGAAGTAGATCTTTCCGTCGAGATATTCTCGACATTGCGTGCGTTTTTTTGTTTTGTCTTCTTTTCATTAGAAAAAAGCTTATGAACTTGAACAGGATTTATCTAAAAGACGTCAACGCTATAATGAACTAATTGAACATGCAAATACTTTAAAATCTGAATTAAGTCAGACGCGTAAACAATTACAAGAAAAAGAAAAAGTAAAAGTTTTTTTTCTAATCTCCTGAAAAATCAACATGCCCGTCGGCGTTCTTATCTGTCTAGCGTGAATTAGCTTATAATTCTGATTTGGAAAATCAACGTCATCGAATTCATCATTTGGAAGACGAATTGAAATCATTGAGAACGAAATATGATGATGTTTGCGAACGTATTAGTGCGGCAACACATCAACTCGAAAAAGTTAAAGTCATTCTCGAAGAAACATCACACCGTTGTGAATTGTTAGAAAAAGAAAAGGTAGAAATGTCAAAATACATGTTTTTGTTTTTCAATGAATTTCTATTCGACTTAGTTCAGCTTCGAAAAAAATTGGTATTATTCTGTTGTTTTCTTTTGTTTTCTTCTTCTTCTTATTTATTTTTTCTTTTTTAAACGAAATTTTTCTATCTTTCTTTCTTTTTTTTCTCTAGTCGGAAATCAATGCTCAATCGGAAAATCTTTCGCAAAATGTTGCGAATGTCACAGCTAAATACAAAGATAAAATTAATACAATTAAGTCTCGTTTGTAAATATTTGAACTTATCGAAATAGTTTTAATTACTATCGTTTTTTCTTTGTCTTTTCAAAAAGAGAACAAACAGAACGTGAAAGACGTGAAGCACAACTACGCTGTGAACAATATGCTAATGAAATCGAACTACTTAAAGATGAATTATTACATAAGAAAGAAATGATTTTTGAAAAAGATAAAATTATTCAAGATACACAAATTCAAAATCGTGAAATTCAAATACAGAAAAATACGTATCAAGAAAGGATTTCTGAAGAATTTCGACGATCAGTTGAACTTGGCGATAAGTACGAATTCTATGCGATGATTTTGTTTTATCTTATCGATTGAATTGCATGTAGAAATCGTCATCTCGCAGAAGAAATCGAACGTTTACGTAAAAGTTCAAATATTGAACGACGGTAAAGAAACAAGAAGAGATTCTCTATTGTCTCAATTTTAGTAAATATTTATTTTGAATCCTAGAATGGAAAATGATTCTTTAGTCAATGATTCTTCGAAACAACTCAATGAATTACGTGTCAAAGTTTGAATATTTATATTTAACTAAAAACAATTTCTTAAATTTTGTACCGTTGTTTTTTTTCTTTTCTCTAAGATTGAAGATTTAGAAAAAATTCTCAACGAAGAAAAACTTACAAAAGAATCACTTCAAGTTCAAGTGAAAATTCTCGAAGAAGAAAACATCGATTTACGCGAAATTATGAATCAAATGCGACGACGAGCTCGTGATAAACGACTGTAAAATCTTTTACTTCACATATTTGCTCATTAAGTCTTCCGAATTTATTGTTTTCAGCACTGATGATCGTGATCGAAATGACGAAATTCAACAATTACTCGCTCGAGTCGAATACAATGCTCGTCAATATATGACTAGTTTCAATCTAGCAAATTTAACTTCTTCTTCATCGTCAGCATTAGTTAAGATTGTTCCTCTATCAGTCTCGACAAAAAACCATCCAATTATTACTTAATTGTGCAATTGAATTCAAGGACAATGAGGAACTTTTTTTCTTTCCTTCTTTCTTTCGATCTTGTTGTCAATAAGATATTGAAGATTTTCTTTGCATGTAGCTAAAACGACGAGATAAAACCCAATCTTGTAAAGTCAAAGAAAAGATTTATCTTATTCTTTCTTATTATTTTTTTCTTTGTTTAACTTAATACATTAATCAATGCATTTTTTTTTCTTTGTTTTCATTTTTTGGAAAGAAAAACGCACCGATCGAACCGGACGTAGATCATGTTTGTTTTAAATTATAGTCTAACTAGAGAAGAAAAAAAAGAGAGAGAGAGGGAGAACATGAGCCAATACAAGACAAAAAAAAAAATTACGGGCAACAAACGACGAGAAAGAAGAAAAAAAAGAATCATACAAATTGTGTGTGTGAGTGAGTGACTCGGTTTACAGGCGTTGTTTATATGTATATATGTATATAAATGTATGTATGTGTGTGTACATTTGATGGAGAAACAACAAAAAACAAGCAGATATACCAACACACATCTGACAGCAAAGAAAAAGAAGAAATGATGGCACGCTCTGTATGATGATCATGTGAACAACAATAACAACATCAAGAAAAGAAAGAAATGAATATAGTAATACAATTGGTATTCGTTCTAGAAGAGAAAAAGAAAAATAAAAAAAAGAAAAGAAAGAAAGAAACAAAAAAAAAAGGAAAAAATAAACGCTAGAAGCCGAGGTCTCCTTCGATGGCATTAACATCAAGATCGATAGCTGCAGGATATTTGCTACAATTGATTGTACTACTTCGTGTAGTCACACCACTGTTTAAATTTAATGAAGATGTTTGACTCTGAGATGACATTTGTTGTTGTTGTTGTTGTTGTTGTTGAGGAGTTTGAAGAGGTTCACCTGAGCCCGTACTAAATCCCGAATCATAGGACATATTAGATTCTTCATAGTGAAATACATGACCGGGAGGAACATCAGTGAAGTCGACTGGAGAATGTGCTGGAGAATCATAATCACATCCGCTATCGTCATCATCAACTCCAATACAATCTTGATCAGCACGTCTTGTCATCTAAAGAACAAGAAGTAGACATTGAAGAAAAAAGAATGATGATCAAAGAAATCTAATGAGTCAACAGTTTTTTTCTCTCTCTCTCTCTCAATATGACTAAACGTGCTAATTAGGACATTCTTCGAAATAACACTGTCTACATATTTGATATCATAACTAAAGAATGAAATTTAATCTTTTATTATCCCATTAGACAAAATTAACTATTTATAGGAATGTGATAAAAAAAGAGAGAGAGAAAGAAAGAAAGAAACATGTGACACAGGTCTGCTATTCAATTCATTTTTGTTACATACCTTTTTTGGTGAATTGCCATCAAAACTATACGTTGATTGAGTCTAAAAAACAAGCAAAGATCAAACATTTTCTTTTCTTTTTCTGGTTTAGTACAAGAGGAGAAAATAGAAATCTCTATGATGCAATCATTTCTTCCTTTTTATCTCTTATCTGTTGTCTCATATGTCTATCTTGTTGAATCTAAAAAGAAATGACAACGAATAACATTAACGAGAGTGCTCGACAATAATGATTATTACTATTGCTAATAGAACTTGTGTATTTGAAAAGAAAGAAAGAAAGAAAAATGCGAGACGGAAAAAGAAAAAGAAGCTGTCAACTCGTTTGTATGCTTTACCGGCGAGAGGATTCGAGTTAAAAACAATTTCGATATTTGTTATTGACAAATGAACTGATGACGGATGAAGAAAGAAAAAGAAAACTACTAGACAACGTACGCAAGAGAAAAAGAAATTCACACGATTATTGATGAAGAGTACATTAGCACCTTTTACGGCATACTGAGAATCTAATAATAATGTGCGATAGAAACATTTTGCGTGCTTCAATGAATAGAATCGATCACACGTAGATATTCAATATACATATGTATGAATGAAATGAAACTCAGTTAGAGAAAGAATATAAACAATTGTCGTCGATGATGATGATGTTATGCAAGAATAGAACAAAACAACGAAAATAATCCTATATATGTATGTATTCATTCATTCATTCAATGCTTGATGAAGCTCTAAATTCCATTAATAAACGATTCCTTAACTTGTCTGGTTAGTTTACCTGTTTCATTTTAAGTAAATCTAAATAAGGTCGATGATCGTCGTCACTCGCTTTACGTTTACGAGTCGTACTCGAACGATTGCTTTTAATCATATCATCCGATAGGATTGGATCGATTTTAACACCGGCTGATGCAGCTGCCGCTCGTGTTAATGGTGGCACCGGTTTTTGTGATATATGAGGTGTTTCTAACGAAAGTTTCTCGGTAAACGATGGAATAACTTCAATTGAATTTGAACTTGAACTTTTCAATTTACTCCGTGACCTTAAATTGTATGAATTCTGTGATGAATCGTTCGATGGTGGACGTACAGCGACCGGTTTAATCACTTGTATACATTGTTCATTTGAATTCATGGAAGATACAAGATCTTTAGTCAAATTAGATGTTGAACGTGTCGTTTGACGACGAGGTGATGGAGTTTTTTTCATTGTTTCATTAAAATCATTTGCTGTTGTTGAACTTCTCGTTGCTGGATGATGATTACTCATCTGAATCATAGAAAAAAAAATAACAAAATCAAGAATTTTTTAGTGTTATTAGGTTTTGTCTCTATATATATACATCATAGAAAATTATTATTGTTACTGCTATTACTCGTCTGTAGTAGTAAGGAGGAGTGAATGGTAATGGTAGAAAAAAAAACGAGAAAAAAACTGGAGAGAACGAGAGAGAGAGAAGAAAGTGCGAGAGGAGAAGAAGAAAGAAAGATGCAGCAGATTTTCTATGTGGTGTGTGCGCGCATGCTGACATTGTATGTTGAATTGTCTACCGTGAGAGCTCCATTGACCGTAATATTAATATCAACGAGAAAAAGTATGGACATAACAAGCTAAGACGATGACAGCTTTCTTTCGTCTTTTTTTTTTGATTTCATTCTACTCATATACAAACCTTTGCTATTGAAATCTGAGTATTTGTTGATATTGATCGTCGTAAATGCATCGTATTCTTTCAGTTTTATTGTTGAAATAGGCAAGAAAAAAAACGAAAGACAGTACCAGAGACGAGATCGTTGTATTTTATATATTTTTTTCGAGGGTAATGCGTAGTTGGATAGATGGATGAAAAATAAGAAGCAAGTAAAGACGACGACGAAAGGGCGATGTTACTTGTGCGTGTGTATGTGTGTGTGCGAGCACAAACAGAACAGCTGAGCGGTGTGGTGGATAGATTGAGAAAGAAAAAGAACGAAAGAAAGAAAAAGAAGAGAAAGAAAAAGAAATGTTTTATTCGCTATGCAACGACAAATATCTCCCTCTCTCTCCCTCTGTTGGTTTTTTTTACATCGAGAAGCAATAGTAGCCGCGGGCTGCTATTTGTCAAGATACATATGGCGAGAACGCACACACTCTTGCTTCAATAGACGTTAAAGCGAGAGGGAGAGAGAAAAAAGGAGAAAAAGAACGAAAAAAAGAGCGAGAGAGAGAATTGGCTTCGATTCAATAAACATATATCATTTCTTCGCTTGCTATTTCACACTTAAGTACATGATTATTATGAGATGCTCATATATACACATATGCTTGAATGTCTACCTAAGAGATTTATCCAAGTATGTTATTAATCATAAGTCCTATTTGTATTGTCAAAGAAAAAGAAAAAACTTTCGTCTACTCAATATCATCATTTAAACAAGGTCATTAGTGGATAGCTTATTATATCAGACGATGATAAATGTTGTAGTTCCTGTGGACTATCACTTTGTAAAAGACAAAAAGAAACGATCCGAGAACTAACATAGAACATTTATATGCATGCAGCAAGCCTAATTGATCAAACACAGCTTGAGAGATAAACAGTAATATGGAGAAAAAGAAAGAATGAAAGAAAGACAAACAGCAAACTAAATAAATACAATTTATTGTTATTGTTATTAAAAAAAGTTCTTTGGCCAGTCATTTAAGATCACTGGCTGACGAAAATTGCCTTCTAATAAAAGATCGATCCAATCTGAAAATGTCAATGATGATGATGATGATGATTGACTTTCATTGAATGAATATGAAACAAAAAATTTGCGTCGTAAATATAATCCTAAAATAGTCGACGAAGGTAGATTGTTTATTTTTGATTGTCTTTGCAAATCATCGAGCCATTTCGATGATTTATCTCGTGTAATAATCGAAAATATCAAACGTGAAGTCGTTCGAATGGTTTTCATTTCTTTTCGAAATTGTTTCACACATAAATCACTTGTCGTATCGGCAATTAAGAGAATCACAATGACATTGGGAGCGTTCGATTGTGTATAACGTTCGAGAAGTTCTTCGTTAAATTCATAGATTTTCGTCTGACTAAAAACTGGACAATATTCAACTGAACCTTAAATCTCTTAATCCTACTTATGTCCGTTTGATGTTTTTTTCGGTTCAGAAAACGAAAAGTATAGAAAGATAATAACACCCAAGGTAATCAACCAGAATTGAAAAGTAAAAAGATAAGGTAAACTAAAACGACACGAATGAATTTCGAAATAAAAAAAGAAACAAGATTGCTTTTTATTTATTTACAAGTAACGTAGAAAACGATTTCGTTGGACATAGAAATTCCATTTGTATTCAATTTGTTCTCGAATCGTCTACATTCAACAAACAGAATAATGCAGAGACAATGTTAGCAAAATGTTTTACTGGCAGTCGTTTATCGAAATCGATTAGACCAGGATGAGGATATTTCTTTGAATGAATCCATCGATTCGATGTGAACAATTTGAGATTTTCTTCGATATGAATTTGATTGGTGGCGAAATCTTTCAAAGATTGTTCGTCAAATTCAATGTTGGTATTCTGTATTTCGATATTATCATCAACCCAACGGCGAACAGCAAGAATCTTGATAGATAAAAGAAAATGAAAATATTAAGAAAAACTTTTTGTTTGACAATTTACGAGTAGTTTGTTCTCGTTGGATTGATAGTAATTCGAAAGAATTCGATTGAATTCTGTTTGTTTCGAATCGAGATAGGCGAATGATGATGGAAAATTTTTAGCTAAATGAAGTAATGTTGAACGATAGGTGAAGAATAGATTTTCATTGCCGATAATGAGAAAACAAGGTCGAGCAGAATTCTTTTGACAAACAAGATTAAACACGTGAACACTTGTTATCGTCGGTAAATGCAAAATTTGATTTGATTGAAAAGTTGTTTGAATGAAATTCAATGTCATATCATTCTACAAAAAAACCCCAAAGAATTCAAGACAAAAAACAAACGAGTAAATCGGTTTTTACATCTTTGATCACAAGTTCTGGACGATTCATATGATCTTTGAAGAGCAAGATTGTTTCCGATGTAGGTGATATTCCTTGAAGAAACGATGGTATCGATTGACTGTTTATCACAGATGAATTGATGACAGCACATTGAATACGAGTTGAATACTGAAGACATGGAATGACAAATTTCAATGTTGGATATTTGGTTTTCTTGAATAGAATAGCATGAACACGATTTGTTTGCAACGAAGTTTTCAATAGACTAGAAATTTCATCGATGGAAGTCAACGTTTGAATAAATCGATCGATAGGAATTGTATTTCGAACGAATTCTTTGATGTTCGATTCGGTATATTCTTGATCAGGAAAATGATAAACACGATGTTGAATTACGAAACATAGTGATGGATTATTGATGGCGCCCAATTCTGATGATAGACGAACGTCATTCATATTGAATTCTGCAGTACCAATGCCTATTTGTTGACTCAGAAAAGTGAACAGATTTTGTGTATCAAATGAGAATGTTACCAGCATCGTTGAATTGCTTTTCCAATGAACGAAATATAGTCGATGGTCGTCGACAATGGAAACAAAATCTTGTACTGCCAAAGATGAGATAAGGATTTTTGTTACTATTCGGAAGAATGTTTTGCAGAAATTCACTACGAATCGAGAAAGTTCGTCTTTTTTCTTTGCGAAACAAGAGAAATTTACTGTGTTTGAATGATTTTCTTCGCTCCTGTTGGAATATCTTGAAAGAAATGAGCATGAAACATTTCAAAAGGATCTCGAAAATGATTCGTATTAAATCCTCGATGGCTATTCTCAGATGTTGTTCCGTATTCATCATAATTCTGTCGTTTTGTCGAATCCGAAAGTATCTAAATCGATGAGAATTTATTTCGACAATCGAAAGAAAACAAAAAGAAAAGAATGTCTACTTCATAAGCAGCATTGACTTTCGTGAATTGCTCCTGTGCATTTGGCTCGGAGTTTTTATCTGGATGCCAATATTTGGCTAGTTTTTTATATGCTTGTCGAATATCTTTGTCGGTGGCTGTTCGAGATAGACCGAGAACTTCATAAGGATTGAAATCATTTTGATTAGCTGATAGATACGAAAGACAAATGAAGATCAATAAAAGTAGATAACGAATTAAATTCATGTAGAAAAAAATACACACACACGCACAATCTGAAAATAAAACAAGAGTATAATTATATATAAATCTAACAGAGTTTCGATGTTTGTTTGTTTTTCTTTTTTTTCGCTTTTTGAATTTGTTGATTTTGTTTTTTAATTTGTTCACGTTCGACATCGTTGACATATTGATTTTGAGTGTCATTAATAAACATTTTAAAATAAATCCCACCCAATGTACGTTTTTCTTCGTTATCTGTTTGAAAAATTCGAATAGCGTCTTGAGCATATTGAAATGCGCGTTGACAACCGATGGTATTTAAAATAACACGAAGAAGCTCTTGATTTTTCTCATGATCTAATAGACGTGAAAGATTTTTCAGGTCTCGACGATTGGGTGGTTTATGTTGAAAATGTTTTTGTTTTCGTTTGAAATATTCATCGACATCGGTACCTGGTGGAAAAACATACGTCAATGGATTTGAACTTTGTTGTGCGATAGGATCGTCGATATGAATAATTTTCGAATTATCTGCTAATGCATTCGACATAACAGACGATAGATTCTGTTCAGTTAACATGGCCGTCCAGGACTTGCTAATGTCAGTTTTGGAATCAGTGATTTCATCATTATCAGATGAATTGGAATCGATTTCACCTTCATCATCATCGTCAACGAATCCTTTGGAAACATGCGAACGATGACTTTCCAAATTCATTATCTGCAGATGAATGAATTTTGTAATTATGCTTTGTCAAAAAAGAATGAAATTTCTATTTTCTTTAACCAATGATGATGTGCAACGAATGAATAGCTTGAATGAATAATTTACCATTTCTTTTAGATTGACTCATGCAATCGTCTTCATATAGATGGCATTAGCAAACATTTTCAGATTTAGATCGAGAAAAACTTTATTTGAAAACGAGACAAAACGTAATTATAATGACAATTTTAAATAGGGTTTTAATTTTTTGAGAACTTCAAGATCTTGTTCGCCTTTTTTCTCATATCTGTTGGTAGAAAGACCAAGTTCTATAAGTGTCTAAAAGAAATTAAATATTTACAATACAATGATAGCAAAAAATATTTGAAATTCTACAGTGTTCTGCTGCAATGATTGACAGAGATATTGAATGCCCGTATCATTTATACGATTTCCTTGAAGATCGAGTTGTAAAAGACTCTATAGAAAACAGAATAGTGTTTGATTGAAAGTGGAACTTTTATACTTTTATACTTTATTGATTTCTAATGCTTTACTAAGATCTTCCATACTGTCGTCGCTGATTCGATTACTACGAAGATTGAGACACATCAGTGTCTACAGAAAAAAGAAATCGATCATAAATGAAAAATTTATCTTTACTTACGGTGTTGTGTTTTAATGCTTGACTGAGATGTCGAACACCGTCATCCTCAATGCGACAGCCAGAAACATACAAGTGTGTCAGTGTCTAAAACATCACAATAGTAATGAAAAGTTATGAATTGCTTTAAAATATACTCGATTGTTTAGCAATGCTTCACTCAAATATCGGGCACCGTCATGTCGAATCCGATTACCATTGATATTGAATACTGTAAGCGACTAGAGAAAGGATAGCAAATGAGTGAGAGAGTTAACATTTAAAAAAAGAAGAAGAATTTACATTGTTCTGCTGCAATGCTTCGCTAAGATGACGAGCACCTTCAGTTTCAATTTTATTACTCCAAATAATGAGATGTGTAAGTGTCTGGTGAAAATACGTAGAATGAATTTAGATATCAATAAATGGATGTACTGTGCTATGTTTCAATGCTTCACTAAGATAACGTACACCGTTATCTCCAATATTATTGTAATTAAACTGTAATTGTTTAAGCCCCTAGACAAAAAAATAGAAAGCATATACGTTTGTTAACTATTTAATCTAGCTCTCACTGTGTTATTTTTTAATCCTTCAGCAAGATATTGAACGCTTTCATCTGTAACATCATTATTGGAAAGACTTAATTCTGCTAATGTCTATCAACGCCCTCAAAATTTGACAACGAAAAATTTATATTAAACGCTACTCGATTATATTTCAATGCTTCGCCAAAATATTGAATACCTTCATTAGTAATTTTACCGAAACTAAGATCAAGTTGAAGAAGTGCCTAAAAAAGTCGTTTGATTTCTCTGAATTAATAAAAAAACGGTACGTGTTCGATGGTAAATTGAATCGTACCGTATTCTGTCGCAACGCTTGACTTAATTGTCGAGCACCTTCCGATCCAATTGCATTATCAGCAAGATTTAGTTGTGTAAGTCTCTATCGAAATTCAGATACTTCGAAATAAACAAACCAAACAGATATTACTGTATTGCATTGTAACGCTTCGTTTAAATATCGAGCACCTTCGTGTCCGAGACTAGTATGAGTGAGATCTAGCTGAGTAATTGTCTAATAAAAACAGGTCATTGAATTCAGTCGAAAGCTCTAACGAGTCAATTGAAATTTACCTTGCTAGATTTCAGTATTTCGCTGAGATATTGTGCACCTTGGTCGCTCAATTGATTATATCGAAGAAAGAGATGTTCAAGTGTCTACACAAAAAAATGAACATATTTATTTCGGCATCAACTTGAATCTCACTGTATTGCATTGCAATGCTTGAACGAAGTATTGAATACCAATCGCTGTGATTTCATTATGTTCAACGTGAAGTTCTTTCAACGACTATGGAAATGTTATGTTTTTATTAACAAAGCCAGTGAAATCTTACTGTGTTGACTTCTAATGCTTCGCTCAAATATCGAACATCTTCGTCCTGCACCCTATTACCAGTTAGATCGAGCAGAACTAGTGTCTGTAATTAAATTTTGACAATAGTGAATAAAACTATTGAATCGTACGTTGTTATGCTTTAATCCTTCGGCAATATAACGAACGCCTTCTGGTTGAAGACCATCATATGAAATATCTAAATGCGTTAATGACTAGTAAAATAATTTGACGTCAATCTCCAAAGCAACTAAATAAATCCTACAGTATTATGACTTAACGCTTGACCAAGATATTGAGCACCTTTTGGTCCAATAATATTGCCATTCAATTCAAAATGTGTTAATGTCTGAATATTATTGACAAAGTTGAATTCTGAGAGAAATTTGCTTTGTCTTACAGTATTTTTTTGCAAGGCTTCGCTGAGAAATCGTGCACCTTCTGCATCGATCTGATTTTGTTGGATTTTAAGTTTTAATAAAGTCTATCAATAATGTACAGTTGATATTTCATTGATTCTACTGAATTTTACTCGATTAGTTTTCAGCGCTTGACTGAGATATTCAGCACCTTGATTTCCAATATAACCATATTCAATTGCAAGTATTTTAAGTGTCTATTCAATAATTTCAACTCAATATTTGTTAATCAAATCATTACTCTATTATATTTCAAAGCCTCAGCAATCCGTTGAGCACCTACAGCTTGAATTCGTTCACGTCCAAAATCAAGTGTAGTGAGTGCCTGGCAAAATATAGTTCGACATACTCAAATCTTCTACAAAATTCACTCTCTTCTACCTGATATCGCGGATAAAAATTCGTAATAGTATTCAAACGTTGACAGACAATACTAGCACATAGAAACAATTGTTTTTCATTTAATTCATCTAGTATTCTGAATAAAATTTCCAATGGTAAGGTATGCAATGACAACGACGACATTACTATATACAATAAAAGTCTCTTCTCTTCTTTTGAAATCGAATCCATCAATGATTGGCTGAAAATCTTAGCATTTAATTGGTTAAGAATACCATCATTTGCAAGTGCATATGTAACTTACTCGATTATTGAAGATAGAAAAGAGATATTTTTATTAGAAAAATGTAAATTTGAATTTAATTAATTCATATTGATTTATGATTTGAAGAAAGTAGAAAAAGTTGATTGCCAGAGCTTGTCTTTTGGTAAATCGTGGAGCACCAGTCGATAGCTTCATGTTTATTTCTCTTAGACTCTCCGAAACCGATAAAATGATATTTCAAAATAACAAAATCGTGTTTAAATTGCTTTTTTCAGATAGAATTCAATCTCGTGTCATTCAAACATGTCGTCAAAAATTACTCGAGTATGTGCTAATCGAATGTTAAACATTGTTTTACAATCGCGTCTGTTGTTGTTGTTTTTTTTCTTCTTCTCTGCGTTCATTAGGATATGTTGTTGGAAACAACTCAAAATGTTTTAACATATTCGAAAGAAACCAAAAAACGAAACTTCGTTGAAACCGTTGAATTACAAGTTGTCTTGAAAAATTTCGATCCATCACGTGACAAACGTTTCAGCGGCACAGTTCGTCTTCGTAATGCACCAAAACCGAAATTCACAGTTTGTGTTTTGGGTGACGAACGTCATTGTGATGAAGCACGTGCTAACAACATCCCAGCAATGACTGTTGATGACTTGAAAAAATTAAACAAGGATAAAAAATTAGTACGTAAACTATCACAACAATACGATGCTTTCCTTGCATCAGACGTTGTTATTCGTCAAATTCCACGTATTCTTGGTAAGAATTCAAATTCATTGGATTTGTAGAACTATGTCTATTGGCTTTTATCTAGGTCCTGGTTTAAACAAAGCTGGTAAATTTCCAACAGCTATTACACATAGTGATTCATTGGTACAAAAAGTCGAAGAAATCAAATCGACAATTAAATTTCAAGCCAAAAAAACTATCTGCTTAGCTGTTGCTGTTGGCAATGTTAACATGACTGTTGACGAATTGGCTGCTAACGTCAATTTATCCGTTAACTTTCTTGTTTCATTATTGAAAAAGAACTGGCAAAACGTCCGTGCGCTCTACGTCAAATCGACAATGGGCAAACCACAACGACTCTATTAAAAACATCATCAACAACAACAACAACAACAGAAGAACATGGACGACAAAACAAACATTCAAGAAAACAACATTAATATGTTTTTTTTCTTTGATAAGATCATTGTTTTGTTTTCTTTGTGTGTGTTAACGAAAAAATAAAAAAAGAAACATAAAATAAAATTATTTAACGCATACAGATTATCGATTAAACAACTCTTGTTTAATTCGTAGATAGTTTATTTTGTTCGAAAAATGAGCACCTACCGACGATATTCAGGGACTTCGAATAGGTACGTGTTTATTTTTCGATGAAAACAAAACAAAAATCTTGTAGCCGATAGACTAATCGAATACTGTATTGAACAGTATCCGCCTAAAATATCGGTTTAAGCTTTTAATCTTGCTGTTCGAGGTCATTCTCAAGTAAATACGAAGGATTTAAATGAGGTGTCGGAAAGAAGTCCAACAGCGGAGATTCGATCAATGTTACTCTCATTTACGAACATCTTAAACCGTTCGTTTATAATTTCAGTGATGATGATAGTGAGATTGAGCCTGAGACAAGACAAAGACGACGAGTCAAATTTGATTCAACCAAAGAGACAAGTCTAAATGGTAAATCATCACATAATCGACGACTAAGATCATCGAGTCGTTCATTCGAACGAATTAAATTCACACGAGGAAATACGATTTATACTGCGGGTAGAATCATTTTCTCTTACAAAAAAAAAATAAATAAAACGAATTCAATCGTATTCTCAAAGGTCGACCGGCTTGGTACGATGTAACGGGTGAAATCAAAGAAGCATTTGTCATTGGCATATGCGGTGGAAGTGCAAGTGGCAAGACAACAGTTGCACAACGTATTGTCGAGAAATTGAACGTACGTTGGGTGACTTTATTAAGTATGGATTCATTTTATAGAGTAGGTGGAAAATTGATTCTTTTGGATTTTGATTTTATTTTCTCGTATTCGAGGTTCTTAATGAAGAACAACATAGACAAGCGGAACTAAACAATTATAATTTCGATCATCCCGATGCGTTTGACTTCAATCTTCTTCTCGAAACACTGACAAAACTCAAAAATGGCAAACAGGTTTTCGAATCGAATCTATTTCGAATTCTCGTTTTGTAGATCAATTGAATTTAGGTCGAAATTCCATTGTATAATTTCACTACACATTCTCGTGAAACAGAAACTGTAAACCGAGAGAGAGAAAATAAAAACACTGCACACGTCTTTTTCTTTTCGATTTATTTGCCTATATAGAAAATTCTCTATGGTGCTAATGTTGTTATATTCGAAGGTATATTATCCTTTGTCAATCCTGACATTCGAAACGTAAGAGAATGATTGAAATGAGCGTTTTTTTTTGTAACTCGATTTGTGTAGTTACTCGATGTCAAAGTGTTCGTTGATACTGATGCTGATATTCGTCTCGCTCGTCGACTTGTTCGCGATATCAACGAACGTGGCCGAGACATCGAAGGTATTATTCAACAATACACACGTTTTGTCAAGCCATCGTACGATCATTACATTGCTCCCACAATGAGTTATGCAGATTTGATCGTTCCACGAGGTGGAGAAAATCAAATTGCAATTGATCTCATCGCAGATCATGTCAACAGAGAATTGAATAAAGTAATTTTTCGTTGAATAAAAAAACAAAAACTGAGATAATCTTCGTTGTGATTAGCGTGGAATAAGTCTACGAAATGAACTCTTTAGTCGATTAGCTGATATGCTCGATGAGCCAATGCCGGATACATTCTATCTAATTGAGCAAACGGCACAAGTTAAATATCTACATACAATCATTCGGTAAATTCAGATGAAATTAAATTTAAAAAAATGATTTTTTTTTCTTTTCAGAAATCGAGAGACAGGTCGAGATGAATTTGTTTTCTATTCGAATCGTTTAAATCGAATACTAATCGAATATGCGCTCTCATTGTTACCATTTGAAGTAGGAATCTGTTTATTTTCTCGAGTGAAAAAGATTAATGATGTACATAATAGGATATCACTGTTGAAACACCGCAAGGTCCGACTTATCAAGGTAAAAAACATAAATATTCCGATGTCTGTGGTGTTTCAATTGTTCGAGCTGGCGAATGTCTCGAGCCGGCATTGATCGAAGTTTACAAAGATGCCAAAATTGGCAAGATTCTCATTCAAACAAATCAAGACACTGCCGAACCTGAAGTAACTTGAAATCAATCAATCGAGATATTTTGAGTTTGATCTCACTGAAAACATTTAGCTTCATTTCTTTCGATTACCTCGTGATATTGCCAATTCATATGTGTTTATTTTCGATGCAACAATCGGTAAATCGACTCGTTTCGTACGATAGATTTGCAGTATTTTTTTTTCTCTCTCTTTTGTTTAGCTACGGGAGCGGCAGCATTGATGGCTATTCGAGTTTTATTAGATCATAATGTTCCTCAGGATAAAATCGCGTTACTTTCTCTCCTAGTTTCCAAACAAGGTCTGCGTTGTCCTATTGAATGAGTCGAAAAAAGATTTTTCATTCATTCGATTTTATCTAGGCGTACAAACCGTTGCTTATGCATTCCCAGATGTTAAAATCGTCTCAACAGCTTGCGATACGGAACTCGATTCGAAAACAGGTTTCATTTGTCCAGGTCTGGGCAATTTCGGTGATCGATATTTTGGCACCGATCAGCCAACTTACTCGTCGGATATTGACGATGCCGTATTCAGTCCTGTCGATAATCTACAATTTCAAGCTCTTTCGCCGAGTTCACCATCGGTTCTATCGAAAAAATCTTCATTGAATCAAAACTTCGATTCGAACTGAATTTGTTTTCTTCGTTTTTTTTGTAAAAAAAAGTCAATCTCGTTTTAATAATTAATAAATAATTTGACTCTATTGCAGATATGCAATTTTTGCCTCTTAATCGTGATTTAATTATTCATGAAGGCATAAAAGTATTTGAACAAAAGAAATCAGATGAACAATGGGTGAAAAATTGGACTGAGAAAAAGAAAAATCGAATGTATTCCTTAGCCACTTATCGACAGAAATTAATTGAACATGCTCAATTACTCCGACAGTACGAACAAGCACTAAATGAATCGAATCATGAACAATTAAAACAGTTTAAAATTCAAATTGAACAAAGTAATTCGTTGATTTATGATGAAAATCATGTCAAAAACGTTGGCAAACAAATCTATCGGAGAAAACTCAAACGTGCTCGTCTACGTCGACAGAAAACTATTCGCCAATTATCACCCGTAACAACAACAATAACAAACAATGACAAAATTGCAGATATTAAAACACTTCTCAATATTATTTCGCAATTAAAATCTTCGCATCAATCAAATGAATTGCTCGAACTCGAACGTTTATGTTCGAATAAATTCTATGAATACCAAGCTGATCTTCCGCTCATAAATCATCTTTTTAATAATCAAAATCAATCATTCTACGAATCCAATAATGTCGATGCTCAATATTATCTTCGTGCTCATCAGAATATCAATGATTTAATTGAAGTTCGACGAGGATGGGATCAATTTGCAATAAATTCTGTCAATGGCAGTCATTTGCCGACGCATTGGTATCAAGCGCAAACACCTGCTGATCACAATTGGTCGAAATATATTTCTCATTGACTAATGCATCTCGATTAAAAAGCTAAATTCAATAAAAATATATTTCTCTTCAACTGTCCAAATCAATTATTATTTGTTTGAAAAAGAAAGAAGAAATTTTCATGCATTTAATCATCGAAATGACTTAATCATATCAACTAGATAACTTCTGATGATTGAACGAAGAAGACAGAGAGAAGAAAAAGAAACTTTCATCCGTTCGTTTATCGTTTTCTCATTAGAAAAAAAAACGAAGCAATATATGTGTTTGTCAATTGAATTACGAATGTTATTGAGAGAAATTCACTCATCCGTCTGTTCCGACCTCCATACTGTTTCGGAAAAGATAGTTTTTCTTTCTCTCTCGACTAAGAAAAAAAGAAGACGAAGAAGAAGAAGAAGAAAAAAAAAGGAAATAGCAAATGAGAGAAAATTATTCTTCACATACATCGATAGATAGACTATCAAATAGTAAAAAGTTCATTTTCTTCGTTTCTTTAGTGATTCAACTATTTACGTAAATGATCTATTAATTACTCGCAGTTGCTTATCTTGAAATAATGTGCTTTGGATGAACAGATACAATGGGTTGTGTTTCATCGAAGAAAAAATTAACTAAAGCTGATCTCGAATTTCTTCAGGAGAATACAGAATTTACGAAAGATCAAATTATGGAATGGTACGAAGGTTTTATTGTAAGTTTGACTTTTCGAAGTTTGATTTATGTTTGTCAAGATGTTGAACGTAAGATCAGTGAATAGAATTTTCCAGGATAATCGAAAATCAATGAGTTGAATAACTGATTTCTTTTCTTCTTTTTTTTGTTTGAGATTTAATCGAAGAAGTTTTTCTTTTCCTTTTCCGTTGTCGAAAATAAGGAAATATTAACGAGAATAATCGAGTTTTGTTTCTAGTTAGTCGAATATCGAGAGATTTTGATCGAAACATTTGTTTGATTAAGTAAAACAATCGATTTGTTCATTGATCGAAAAATTCAATTAAGTCCGAACGATTTCTCAATGATACTTGGTTGATTCTATTAAATAAGAAGAAAAAGAAAATCTCTACAACTAAGACCATTGACATTTCTTCTTCTTCTTCTTTTGTATTCAAAGTATTCATTAAAATAATTAGAGTTCAATTAAATATCTAATTTTAAAAAACGAGCAAAAGAAACACCTCCTGAATTAAAAATCAAGGATGAAAAAAAACACTATACTTTTGGTTTTTTTAGCTCGATTGTCCAACTGGTGAATTAACAAAGAAAAAATTCATTCAAGTTTATCGACAATTTTTTCCTAATGGACAAGCTGAAGCTTTTTGTACGCATATTTTTCGAACATTCGATGCCGATAATTCCGGAAAAATTGATTTCAAGTACGGATGCAAGTGAAGAAGAAGAAGATGAATTGAAAAGGTTGTTTTTTTTTATGATTTTCCTAGAGAATTTCTCATGGCAATTAACATCACAGGTACAGGAAATTTAGCCTGAGGGTTTTGAATAAAAAGTTCGATGTTATTATTTAGCAAAAGGAAATCCAGAAAAGAAATTGAAATGGGCTTTCAAAATGTACGATATCGATTCGAATGGAAGTGTCGATCGACAGGAAATGTTGAAAATAATCGAAGTAGAACACTTTCTTATCGAAATATTCGAATGTGTTGTTGGATTTTCTAGTCAATTTATGATTTACTCGGTGCTGGTGTTTCGAAAAGTTCATCGAATGGTGCGTTATGCGGCCATGATCCTAATGATACACCCGAAAGTCGGACAGCACAAATATTTGCGATAATGGTACGTTTTTTTTTTATTCGATCAAAATAAAAGAATCTTTTCTCTCTGTTTTTTGTTCATCTAGGATGAAGATAAAAATGGGTAAAGATATTTTCTCTTGTTGATTTGAAAACATTGTCTTGTTTTTCTCTAGAGTTATAACCGAAGAAGAATTTATTCGTGGTTGTCTATCCGACCGTGTTCTATATCAAATGTTAACTGCTGATACCAGCGATCCTGATCGATAAATAAAAGAATATTCTCGTTTTTTTTTGTCTCTTATTATTTATTTTGTCTTGTGTTTGTCTGAGTACTTATAGAAAACATTATTTTTTTTTGCTGTTTGCTAATCATGAAAAAAAGGGAAATTATAGGATACATATATCTGTCTATCTATCTATGCGTGTATGCAATTGGTTGATTCACAGCACACAAAAAGAAACTAGTGAGAGTTAAAATAGAAACAAAAAACATCATGAGACTTAAATATTATTTTAGCTTAAATTTCTTTTACATAAATATTGACGTGATTTAAATAGTTCATATTCAGACAGAGAATTGAGTTCAAACTGCACATTAGTAAAAGAAGAAAATATGGCAAAGAATCAAGTCTCACCGAGAGAAAATCAAGTCTTATGGACGATTTCAAATGAATCAACACCGATACCAATCGAAGATAATCCACCGAGTTATAATCAATATATTGCGTCGACTATGGTACTTGTACCTGAAGGAAACGATTTACATTACAGTCAAATAATACCGTATCGACAGCCATCAAATGCTAAAATTGAACGTAAAAATGGTCGTGTTCTGTCTGACGATCCATTGATAAATCGAAATTCGAATGAATTATGGCTTTATTTCATGACATATCTCAAGAAGAAACCACGTTTAATCGTGACAATTCGCGGTTATCATTACGAAGTATTTCGATAGATTTGTTTTCGAAATGATTATCTATTTGTTTTAAATAGTCATATGAGATACCTGATAGGTACAGAGCAATGAGAGCGCATAATCTAGGTCGAAATGGAGAAATCGTTCGTATAAAAACAGATTTCAATTATTCAATTGATTTAACTCCGTATATTTCTGATCATTATCATCGTATTACTGTTCTATCCGAAGAAAATTCAACCGATCGAGTTGATTTAAAAACTCTCCTTGAACGATATATTCAATCGAAAGATAGTTTCAAAGAAATTCTCTGTTCAAAACAATTAGTTGGATGGAATTTTGATGAAATACGACATCGAATTAGACGATTGATCCTTTCGACAGGTTATAAAGATGAAATTCGCATTGTAAGTCAATCGAAAACGAATTGAAAAACAACCTCAGCTTTTTGTTTGCGTGTGTTTGGTTTTAGAGTTTTTCGTATGACAATCACGAGATCGTTGCTCGTTCATCATCGAAATTGAATCGTTATTCGAAATCGATCTGGATGAGTTTATTGTGTATTTTCACTTGTCTTTGGATCGTCTTTATTCCGATCTATAATTATCTACGAAAGAAAAGTCAAATGCATCAGAATATCGTTGCTGAATATAAATTCTTGTCGACAACGAAGATGTTTCTTCAACGAAATACTCGGTTGATTTTAAACGCAACATTAATGCGTTCGAAACAACGTTTTCTTGCTGTAATCTCGTGATATATTTTTCTTTGAAATGAATAAAAAACAAAAAACTAAATATCTGATTGTGTAATCGAGTACAAATGGCATTGAGTCGAATGTTTGTTCTGTTTCATTTTTGTACATTTTTTCTTCGACGTAGAACAGAAGAATTCAACAAACGTAGATGGCCGGTCAAGGTATATTAATAATTATTATTCCGAATGATTTACCAACTGATGAACAAGAACATTCGAAAGAATTTCCTTGTTCAGCATGTAGTTCATCATTAACATCACGTTTTCGACATCATATTAGTCCGAAATTAAATTTAATCGATGCAATTTGGGTAGGAAATTGTGTCGATCGAGAATTCAAAGAAAATTCTCGTTCTCTAGATTCTTTCTGAAGATCAACGAAATTTCTTTATTACATGTTTTGCTGAATTAGGTCCTCATTCTGATGTTATCATCGAAGAATTACGTTTAGCTGAGATCGGTATTCGTCAAGGTTCGAAAGTATTCATTCTTCCATTATCATGTGCTGTCGGTGTTGATAAACTCGTAGTAGCTGACTCAAATCTCGTTGAAATCGAAGGAATTAAATCCAATGATGAAACAGAAGTTCTATTAACAAATGATCCTGAAATCAATGAAAAATTAGGAGCAAATCAAGGTGATTTTAGACGAAGTATTCGTGCACGTTTAACTGTCTTACAAGTGGTCAATGCCATACGAGGACAGACACTATTCTCATTTGATTTCTTACTTTTGACAATTCTAGCGTCGATTATTTCTCTAATTGGTTTATTAGAAGATAATGCAGTGTAAATTTTAATTTCTCAAGATGTGAATTCAATTTGTTTATTTAGAATTCTTGTTGCATCGATGTTAGTTTCGCCATTGATGGTAGAGATTTTCGAAATAATGATTAGAAAGGAATTCATTTGAGTTTTTTTTGTTTATTTTCAGGGTCCGATTTTAGGTATTGTATTTGGACTATGTATCGGAGATGCAACACTTTGGAAAGTGGGTCTGAAAACTGAAATGATTGGCTTGGGAATAACGATGCTTACAGGTTTCATCGTTGGATTATGTACAACATGGTCCGAGACGAAATGGGGCTCGTCAGGTGCTTTTCCAACCGATCAAATGCGTTCCAGGTTAAATTTCTCTTTTACATCAAAAGTAAAATTTAAAAAATTTTTCTTTTAAAATTAAATAAAGAGGTGATATTCGTCGTCTATGGGCTGGTGCTTTAGTCGCATTACCATCGGGTGCTGGTGCTGCACTCAGTGTTCTCGGTGGTAATGTCGGAAGTTTGGTAAATATCAAATCTGAAAATTGTTCATTCACTTTTATTTTTTCTTAGGTCGGTGTGGCTATCAGTGCGAGTCTTTTACCGCCTGCGGTTAATGCTGGTCTACTTTCGAGTTATGCTTTGTTAGCATCGATATTTTCATCGATTGGAACGAAATCTTCGAAAGATATTGATTACGAATCGATGAATTCGTATTTAACAGTTGCTAAGAATTGTACAGCATTTGTTGAAAATAAATATCTGCCGATGTATTCGTGTGATATGACAACTGATGCAGGATTATTAGGAATCTGTTCGTTCTTATTGACACTTGTGAACATCATTTGTATTATCGGTAGGAAATAGTTTAATGATTATAGACGAAATTACAGATTTTCGATTTTTCCTAGTTGTTGCAATGGTAATCCTACGAATTAAAGAAGTCGTTCCTATCGTTCGTGATGATGAAATAGGTTCGAAAAAAGTTTTTTTTTCTATATAATTTCTTTGATATTTTTTTTTCAGCTGAGTTTTGGCATGATGATGTTCGGATTTTTCGAGGTCAAAATAGAATTATGGGTCGTAGTGATATCAGTAATCTTGTAAACATGTGGAAATCCATTGTTAATCAAGGTCCATCAGCGATTCCTCTTGGACATGAAAATCGAATATTCGTTCGTAAACTTCGAAATCTACAAGAATTTGCTCGAGCTTATCATTTAAATCTTTCAAATGACGATGATATTCAAGTTCGAACGACTCAATCTCGTCGAAATATTCAACGAATGGCCAATGATTTACGAAAAACTATCGACGAAACGAATCAATTAAATCTCGGCAGTTTTGTTGCACAAATACGTGCGCCTAATCAACGGCGATTAACTCAAGAACGTATTCAAACATTCTATCAAGAATTAGTAGAAGTAATGCCCGAAAAATGGAAAGAAATTTTCGAACAACAATCGAAATGAAGATTTTTTTTAAAATTTGTTTTGCTTTTCTATTGAATAAATATATATGAGAATGAATAAATCAATGAAATGTCTTATATCGACGATAATTGTCAATCAGTTTTCGGTAAATGTTTAACGATGAATGCGTTTACATCTTGCATTTCCTAGAGAAGAGACAAAATATATTCGAAGAAGTTTCGAGAATAGATCGTATTTACTTGATCACAAGATGAATGACCCATACTACGATATTCTTTGAATGCATATTGCGTGAAACCCATGGCTCTGACACCTTGTTCAGTAAGATGAGCCCAACGTAATTGTACCATTGGATCTTGATCACCTGTACAGAGAAAAAAAAGCGTTTCGAATATCGTTTTCTATTCGTTTTACCATGACATTGGAGAACTGGTAAATTAACCTTTTTATCACCTGAAACCAAAGCCTAAAAAATTTCAAAAAAAAAAAGAAATTATTCATTCGACAAAATTCGATTTGAATTCAACTTGAGGAAATGTAGTTGATAATGGAAGCCATGTTGACAAAGCCACAACACCACCATATGTATGCGATGATGTTAAAGCTAAATAAAAAGAAACGATTTTTTTTTTCGAGCTTGTCAATTGAATTTATCTACCTGCATGAAGAGCAACTGCTCCTCCCCTAAATCATCAAAATCTTTACAAACAATTCATTTTTATAGAATAAACGAATTTACATTGAAAAACCACCGACAATCTAAAATAAATAATTCGATTATGAGAGTTTTTCATTATAAAAATAGTCAACTCACAACACGATCAGCTGGAATACCATTTTTGATTTCTTCTTCAACAAGATCCTTTACTAATTAGTTAAAAATCAATATAATTATTCGACAAGATCAAATTTCTTTAAATTTACATGCTTTCGAAGCTTTTTCAATGCCTTCTTTATCTTCTTTGGCATTTTGATCAAGACCATGAATATCAAACCCTAAATACTCTCGATTTTGATCAGATATTTCGTTCTTCTTCAATCGACTCACAAGTTGGCATAGGCATTCCCATGTTCAATGTAACTCGTTGAACTGGTCTATTCAAATCAACAAAAAAAACCAATCGAACAGCTTTCTCTTTTGATTTCTTACGCATTCGGAAAAATAAATTTAACATGTGGAGCCGCTTTAGGAATGTTATATTCTTTAAAAGCTTCAAGCCAACTTGTTCTATAAATTGAATTGAAAAAAATGAAATCAACAAATCTCATTCATCTCACCCAACATCACCAAGACCATGAAGAAAAATTAACTGGAATAAAAAAAGAAGAAGACATGGAATTACTCATAATTCTATTAACAAATTCAATTTACACTGGCTGTGTGCTTGGCACTAGCAGGAATGACGGCAGGTCCTCGACTCATAGTTTAGTTCTTTTTTATCTAGAAAAAAAACACGGAAAAACGATAAATGATTTCAAATTTTCGGAAGATTCTTTTTAATGAAAGCAATCACATCCTTAATTTCCTAAAGAGACAAAAAAAAGAATTGAACAATTTAATCAATAATAAAAATTACTTCATCATTGGACGAATGAACTAATCCACGGTATTCTTTAAAAGAATACTTTTGAAACCCCATTTCACGAAATAATTGTTCACTTAATCGACCCCAATTTACTTGCACAACTGGATCACGATCACCTGAAAACACAAAACATTCGAAATATGTTTTTCCCACATTCAACGAATACCATGGCATTGAAGAATAGGCATATTAGCTTTCTTATCACCAGCAATCATTGCCTAGAAATATTTCACCAATAGATATTTTTGTCATATTATTATGAGTAAATCTAACCTTAGGAAATGTTTTCGATAAAGGTAACCATGTTGATAGAGCTAAAACACCGGCTAATATACGAGGTGTTTTCAAAGCTAAGAACAAGAAACATCAATGAGAAGGAAATAGAGATTTTATCTACCGCTATGAAGAGCAACTGCACCACCTCTGAATCATCGAGAAATAGTTAATCGTTTGTGTGAATTGTATTTCTTTGAACTTACTGAGAAAAACCTCCAATAATCTAAATAAAACTAATTAAATTCGATTAATTTCATTGAATTTTACATACGATACGATCAGCAGAGATTCCTTTCGTAATTTCATCTTCAATTAATTCATTTACTTAATTTACAAGAACAAAAATTTCAATGCAAATTCTTCGACAAACAAAATGAATTTTACAATAATTCGAAGCTTCGACTACTCCTTGTTCATCTTCTTTTGCACTACGATCAAGTCCATAGGCATCGAACCCTTCATGAAAAAAACAAACGAACAACTATCAATGCACTTTACACATGAATCTAAGCTATTAACTCACATCCCGGCATCGACATGCCCATGTTTAAAGTTATTTTTCGCATTGGACTAAACGACAAGAAGCAGACAGATGAATTCAATGGGAAAATATAATTGTTAACGAACGCGGATGGAAATAGAAATTTGACATGTCGAGCATTATTTGGTATTCCATAATATTCGAATGCTTCGAGCCAACTTTCTCTAGATGAATTGGTTTGATTAATCAAAATAAATATACAAAAAAAGGTTTCATTTTTTTCTTCTTACCCGACATCTCCAAGACCGTGTAAGAAGATTAACTACATACAAAAATAAATTGAAAATAAAAAAAAGTCATTTATTATCTAGTTTTTTACACTCGCTGTATGTTTATTCGTTGGAGAAATAATGGCCGATGGCTTTTTGATCTTTATTGAATTGGTCACATTTTTTGTCTGAGATAAAACACTAAAAAATATTTTTTTAACAACAATATTCGAATTGATTGAGAGAAGAAAACCATACGGAGAACTCGTGGATAATGAACGATAAAAAACAGTACTAAAATAAGCTAAACCCATTGAGATCATCAAACAGAATAGATTAGTATTCCAAGCCAGTGTTTTCTTTTTCTTTTCGTTATAAGGATAAATAGAAAAAAAAACTAACTAAGGCAAAAAACGTTTTCATTGGCTCGACATCAAACAAATAGAAATAAGGGGAAAAAAGCAAACTCTCTAAATCATCAGAAAAAAAAGAATCATAAACCAAAGGGAAAACAATTGAACTGTTGATCCTCGATTGGATTGTTTGTTTCGTTCATAATCAGCATAGGATTTCGTTGGTGAATAGGCTCGTGTACGTGTACTGTACGTAACAGTAGCAGGTGCTGTCGGTTGAGTTTGATAGACATGATGTCTTGGTGTTTGATACTGCGGACTTGCTGGTTGTCGATGATGAACATTTGGATTTGGCAATGGTGTCGGTTGAACAAATGTACCGTAATGTCTGCCTTGATAATTCGAAGCCATATTATTCGATTGAATCGGCGTTTGTGCGGGATCGATCAGTTTTGTTACTAATCCTGGTTGATCATTGCATTTGTCCGTATAACAACATGTGAGATCTTGATAGGTTTGAGATTGTTGTCGCATTCGTTCACATTCGTCATTCGATGACCAACCACGATGCCATTTGACAACGTGATTTCGTCGATCATCGTCAGTACATTGTGAATAATGATTTCTTGCTAATGGATTTGACGAACAAACAGTACGATAACTAAAACATGCACAACCTATTGTCGAACATGGAATTCCATCATGTGTCGCTGTACTGGTGATTTCAGCTTCATGATATGCATAACTTAACAATTGATTCGATGTTTGACTTCGTGTTTCTTCATGTTCATATCTCGAAAAACATGTTATCGATATTTTAAGACCACTTTGACAATAAATTGGCAACACACTACAAGTAACTATGAATAGAAATAACATCATTTGTCTGTTTATCGATATATATCGCAGCAACGATATTTATACATATGTAGGTCCCTCAATTTTGGCCCCCCCCTCTCGAAGAAAAGAACCGATATAATTAATACAAACTGCTGTGCAACATGTAAATAATTGTCATTGATGATCATCATTTATCTTGTTGTTGTTGTTGTTGTTTTGCGTTTGTACAAAAATCCTTATTGATCAGATATGATGTGATTTATTTATTGATTAAAAAAAGCAAAGAAAAAAAAGACGAGCGACAGAAGGTTAAAAAAACAGTTGTTTAATCACCACCTTCCGATTCACGAATAATATGTAGACCTAGAACAATGAAAATGTTAGACGATATCAACGAAAACAAAACGATTCTAACCATCAAGTTTTTTCAAAGGTTTCAAACGTTTTTGTACTTCATTTTGCCAGGCATCTTGACTGCCACCATTGTCTTCTAAGAATTTTTCATGTAAAGGATTTCCCGTGAAAACTAATTCGTGAAGTGTTTGTAATTCTGCCTTGAGAAAACAAAGAAGAAAACGATTCATTCGATATTCGAAGAACAAAATCTTACTAATTTTTGAAACTCAACCCATTCTTTGACAGCATTATTACTCATATAGAGTACTTTTAATTTTTTCATTCCACCAATACCTTTTAATTTTTCGATTTGATTATACGAAATCCATAGTTCTTCTAATGTATCGCCAACAGCTTCCAAACCAACGAGATTTTTTATTAAATTTCGACCAAGTGAAAGAATCTTTAAATTTTCTGAATAAAATAAGTCCGTCAACGATTCGAATTATTCGCAAAGAAAGATTTACTTAAACCGTTGAGATTGGCAATTTTTTCGATCATATTCGTTGACAAAGCTAATTTTCTAGAAATGAATTTGTTTTTCTTTCATTGAAAACAATCAAATCAAATTTCAATCGTACTCGCAAGCAGCTAAAGTCGAAATTGATGCGTCCATTTTATCAATCGGTGGAAATTGTCCATAGAGTAGAACTTCTTTTGCTTCGGACGCTTTCTGTTGGCTTTTTTCTTCCTGAAAAAAAAAGAGAAAATAAATCTTGTTCACAAGTTCTTTATATGAAGACAAATACCCATTTAGCTAATGCTTCTTTTGTTGTCATACTTGATTTCGCCTAGAGACAAACAAAGTTGATTTTCATTAATCGAGAAAAATCTTGAATCTTCTTTTTCTTTATTACCATGATAGCAGATTCTTATGAAAACGTCGACTGTGTATTGAAGAAAATTTAGAAAATGATTTTTTTTATGCCATTCAATTTGTTGGTTGTCGTGGAGACGAATTTTTCGGCGGACTGAGAAAATAGTTGAGGAGAAAATTTTTTTCTCTCAATTCAAAATTAGTAAAATCACTACTCCATTCGAAAATCGATTTCTATTTTTAGTAGATAATTCTTCGAATTGTTCTGATTACTTAGGACATCTGTCATTCGTAAGACATACTTACTGCACATGCACTGAATCGAAAAATAACAAAACGAATTTATATGCAAATAGAATCGAATATTCTTGTACCGTTATCGAACAGATTTATTTCCTGAAACCTCTAGCAAATTATTCATTTCGACAACGTGTGAAAGGAAAAAAAGTTGTCTTTATCTCTTGTTCTTATCTTCTTCTTCGTGTACACAAAAAAAACAATACGCTTATAGCAAAAACATATAGACCTTTCGAAAACAAAATTGTTGAAGGTTAATCAAGGTAAATACGAAAACCATGTGACAATATACGATCTTGTGATCACGTCAGGTTTCGAATAAATTCGATTAGAGAGCGAACGAAAATAACATAGTAATTTATACCATTACATGTTTTTTCTTTTTCTCTTTTCTTTATGCTTTTTTTTCTTCTTCTTCTTCTTCTTCTTTTCTAATAAGAACGAGTGTGTCGTTATAAAACAACATGGTGTAAAAAAAGGCAACATATGTTTTTTATGTCTATGCTTGGATGAAGACTAAAAGAAAATATTGAAAAAAAGAATTTGTTTCTTTCTTTATAGAAGAAAATCCGTAAACTAATCATCTATCAAAAAATGAACACCAGCAATATCTAGTATAAATCACATGGACAAACGAAATCCATTGCCAGTTGTGCCGGTAGGCAATTATTTTCTGAAATCAAGGTTATACTTTAATGCCGATTGATTTTCATTACTAATCTTATGCTAACAAACACAGTTGAGATTATTCGATATGTACGACCCCTACAATTATTGAGTAGAACGCATTTCTATTCGATCACAACGATCGTATATGTTTTTTTCCTTCTTGTGTTCCCGTCAGTCAGTTAGTTTATCTCTATTAACTAATACGAGTGTTGGCGAATGTCATTCTCCTACTGTTGTTACCCATCCTTATAATAAAAAGAAAGAACAAGAAGAAACAGATTAGACAAAAACTAATATTATCAACAGAAGAAAACAACATATTCACAACATTTCTCTTATTATTTTTAATTTCCTGTGTTCTCTCAAATAAAAAAAAAAGCCGCCGAAGTTTTTGATTAACATGATTGTTGTAAATAAACAATGATTCAAGATAAAGACGAAAACATAACTATGGATGAAGAGGTGAGGAAAGAATGTCGAGATTAAACTGAATCGAATCGAACGTCGACGGAAATATTTTCGATGAAATTGTTGTTTATTTGTTTTTAGAACAAAGATATTGGCGGTACAAGCGATGCACCTGCCGTAGCAGCAACTACAAATAGTGGTTCGAATAAACGCCAAAACCAAACGGATGATGACGAAGAAGAAGATGAGCCAGTTTATATCGAGTCAAGTCCTTGCTCCCGGTGGCAAAAACGGCGTGAAACAGTTCGTTTCTTTGCTCTCGAGCATTTTGTTTTTCTTTATTTTTGGGATAAAAATAGGTTGCTCAACGTGATATACCTGGAATTGATGCATCGTATTTAGCCATGGACACGGAAGAAGGTGTTGAAGTTGTTTGGAATGAAGTATTATTTTCGGAAAAGAAGATCAGTGAAAGTCAGCATGTAAATACACGAGATTTTCAAGAGAAATATACGTTTACAGATGAGTTGGTTTCTTTTTAAGAATAAAGTTAGCGAAGTTTTCGATAAATTAATCGAATTAAATCATATGAATATTGTCAAATTTCATTCATATTGGCAAGATCGAACAAAAACCGACGATCGTCCTCGAGTTTGTACTTTATTAATTATTTAATTTTCAATTCATTTTCTTTCTCCAGGTTGTATTCATAACTGAATACATGTCAAGCGGTTCATTGAAGCAACTTTTACGTAAAACAAAAAAGACTAAACAAAGTCTATCGAAAAATTCTTGGCGACGATGGTGTATACAACTACTATCCGCTTTGAAGTAGATTTATTTACTTATTTATTTCGACTAAATAAAACAATGTTCGAATGTCTAGTTATTTACATTCTTGTGAAGAACCAATTATACATGGAAATTTAACATGTGATACAATATTCATTCAAAATACGGGTCTAATTAAAATCGGTTCGAGTATGTCAAATAGATTCTTTCGTTTTGTTTCAGTTATTCATATGTTTATTTCTCGAAAATCTTGTATAGTACATTATCCTCAGTTGAAAGTTTTTGCTGATTTGGGTATTGGTATGTGCACAATATATGTAAAAAAAAAAGCAAAACCAATTCTACTAAGATTTGTTTTCCTTATTTCTTTGCTTATTGTTCTCGTGTTTTTTTTCATAATGCTGTGCTCAAACAAAAGCACCCAGATTCTGTTCTTTGTTTTGCATTGAAAAAGGTCAGTGAAAGAATGTTTTGTTTTTTGTTTAGTTGCACCGGATGTATTGCATCGACATGTGAAAAGTATTTCGGATACAGCAGCGAAAAATCTTCATTTTCAAGCACCGGAAATTGATACAGGTTTGAAGGAAAACAGAAAAAAAAACAGGAACATTTTGAGAGGATTTCTTATGTCATAGAATTAACTCAAATTTCATCAGCTGTTGATATCTATTCACTTGGCATGGTCACACTTGAAGTAGACACTTGATATTTCTTTTTGACGATCGATTGATTACTGAATTGAGGATGTTTAGATGATTAATCTTGATCTTGGTGGTAATGGTGAAATTCATTCGGTAACAGATGACGTCATCGATGAGGCGATTCAATCATTGGAAAATGTCGATCAAAAAGTAGATGAGAAATGAAAGATGTTGAGGGTGTTGAAGATGAATATTTAAATTCTAGGATTTAATTTTGAAATGTCTCGAACCGAAGCCATCAGATCGTCCGACAGCACGTGAATTGTTATTTCATCCAGCTCTGTTCGAAATCCCAACGTTAAAAATTTTATCTGTACATGCGTTAGCCGATGATATTCGTATGAAAATAGCTCTCGAATTGATTTGAAGACAATTTATTTTCTTTCGAAGGTCTCAAGCCAGATCGATCGTTTATTTCTCCTTCAACAAATCCCATATCCACTGAACAAATTTTTGCTGAGTTAGAATCTAGTCGTGAAGGTGTCAAACCAGTCGTTTACACGTAAATTACAAAACTTTCTAAAAAGAAAACCTTTGCTCATTAATTCACTGATTTTTAGTTACAAAGATTGTCCATCGTTTGATTTGGATAAACTTTTAGAAGATGTTCAAAATGGTCTATATCCTATTACAGCTTATCATTTATTATTCCCAACGCATAGTTCACTAAATGTACCTAATCGTTCGACTATGGCCGATAAAAATCTCACATCATCGACATCATCCATTGCATCATCATCAACATCAGCAGCAAATGAAAACGATGTAACAACACCCATACAAACAGTTACAGATCCATCGTTATTTCATGCAGCCAACACAGCAGATATGAATCCAATGAAATCAAGAGCAAATACATCATCATCAGCAGCAACACATAACGAACGATCAGGTTCAGTTGTGCATGATTCTGAACATCATCATCATCGACGAGATTCAACAACAACACCAACGCCAACACCAACGAATACGAATTCAACAAATAATAATAATAATAATAATAATAATAACGATGAAAAAGAAAACCGAAGAATTGTTGATATACAATGTAAACTAAAAACAAAAGAGACAGGCTTATGCATGGTAAATGAATGAGAAAGAAAAATGATTCAAGTTAATCAAATTTCATTTTTTTTTCTCGAATTTAGTTGTTTATAAGTGTGAAATTTCAAGATCGTTTACAGCGTGATATGACTGCTGAAATTGAACAAGACGAAACAGCAACTAGTATTGCTCAACAATTGTTAGAACTCGGTTTAATCCATGAGGTTTATTTTCTTAAATTTTCACGTTTGAATACGGTTTTTTTTTCTATTTCATTTTTTCAGAATGATTATTCTCGAGTCGAACAATCCATTGACAAAGCAATCAATGTAACAATTGCATCTCCTGATGTAATTAATGCAACATCGCTCGATGCAAAAAAGACAACCGTCGTTGCTGCATTGATCACAGCTCAAGTTCCACAAAACCAAATCAATACAACACCACCGCTACCACCCACTATGATTGATGCTACCGAAACATCAGCATAGATGAACCCGCCTTGATTGTGTATATAGATATAGATATATTCATACAAATCTAACAAGCCAAGTGTCCGTTTCGTCTAGATTTGGTGCTGACAATCTCGATGTTCGTCTTGTTTTTAAACGCCAAGCGATTCTCTATTTATTCTTTACTCGTATGAATAGTTTTTATCATCAATTTATTGGTTCATTTATTTCCTCGAATATAACCAAAAATAAAACAACAACAACATCACCATTGAATGTCTTTCGCTGTATACCATTTAAACTTCCTTCTGTTCCTCATTTTGCTCTCTCGCTCTTTTTTTTTCGATGTTCATTTATTTTCTGTGTTTTAAAATAACGTTAGAAAAGAAAACCATTGGCAATGACTGAATCAAATAAAAAAAAGAGCAAAATCGATTTACAAACTGACTATCTATGATTTGAAGAGAAAAAAAGGAGAAACAAATTCACGAGAATTGCTTTCTCTCTCTCTCGTGTTACCTGAGTAACCAGCAGAAAAAAAATCAAGAATGAGAACAGTTTTGTTGACAAAAAAAAGACGGGAGATGCTAAATAAATAAAGGCAATTGAAAATATTTCCTTCTCATTAATTGGCAATACAATACGCATAGGATTTTTTTGTTCAATTCATATGAATACGATAAAATACAAACACGAACTCATCCGGCTACACGCATATTTTTCATCGAACAATTCAATTTTTTTTCCTGCAACATGTTGTCCTTCGACTGAGTTCTTTTTCTTGCTTGTTGATCAACGAATACTCATAATATATGCATACTTACAATGCCATTCATTCTCAATTCAACGAAGAAGCAGAAGAGAAAAAAAAATCAGACGAAATAAATCAAACAATGAAGAGATTTGCCGAGTATAATTTCGTTTTTTGTTGTTTTTCTAGATGCGAAATTTGAGACGTATTTCGCTGAGATCGATTCTAACTTTAATATGTCTCGTGATTTGTTTTCTTTTGTCATCATTTATTGCTACTAATTTAACACGTGAACCCACTGATGTCGATCCCGCACTCAACTGTGATTGTCCAACTATAGCACCGCAAATAATCACGTCGAGAATTGAAGTTACTGTTATTCAACGAGTCGAAGTGCCGGTTCCAGGCGGCAATGTCAGTACAATTTATGTGCCGCAAACACCTCGACCATTGCCACCTTGTACACCTTTGACTGACGATGCACCTATTCAACGTGCGATTATTATTTACTATCCACATCATCAGAGTGAATATTTTTTTCCTGAAGTTCGATGGTTGTATCGTTCATGGGCAGAAATGTTACGTGGTCAGCCGAAAAATTGGCGTACTGATTTTGTGATTTTTACTTATAATTTCTCGGCGGAATATCGAAGTCTCGGTTGTATCAATCGTATTCGTCAAAATAAAGAAGAACCATCGGTCTGTCGACTTTTTATCTATGCTCCCATTCAATTTCGAACAAACAATGTAACAACTAATAAATTCGAACATGCCTTTGATGATGCTAAAAAATTAGCTGCACATTTTAAAGATGACGTTCAACAGATGGTCACTGTACCGATGGTCAACGATCCAACTACATTCGATGCTCAACGTTCAGAATTATTGTATGTTGTTCTACGAGAATACGGTTATATCGATTCGATAAATACGTTGTATGAAGGTTATAATACATTTAAAATGTATGATTTCGTCATGAGAACTGATATTGGTAAAAATTAAATTAAAAAAATTGAAAAATTTTAGTTTTTGATATTTAGATGTTTTTATTTATCGACATTTTGGCAAATATATTCCTAAGAATTGTACATTTATAACTGGAGGTGGAGGTTATGGTACTGATTTTAATCGAAGACGATTAAAACGTGTCGCTCGAGATATGGATTTCGCTCATGCTGGTGTGTCCGGCATGGGTTCGACATGGTACGGTTCAGCTTATGATGCATTTCTAGTTGCCAATCAGACTCTACACGGTATGCTTTGGTTAGCACAATATGAATTTGCTTCGCCTGAACGACAATCCAAACTAGGAACTCTCCTATGGCCTGAATGGTAAAACTTTTCAAAGTTTTTATTTTTCTTCGTTAACTTTTTTGATTTGTCAGGCATTACGGTGTTCTACTTCTATACGGTCAACATTTAGCATTGAATCATTTAGTTGGTACAAATCAAATTCGATTGACTATCGGTGGTGATCTACTTGATCAATCATCGACTGATTCGAATCCGAATTATCTTCAGCATGGTACTCGTTTGAATTTTCATTGTTGGCATACGAATGAACGTTTCTCGAAATTTGCATTTAAACTCGGACATTATAAAAAATCTGAATTAGAAAAATATCGAAACGATACAACAGCTCAAGCCTATGTAAGATACCGAAATGATCCGTTTCGAATGATTGATCTTGTTTTTCTTAGGCGATGAGAATGGCTCTCGAATCGAAATACATGTCACTCGAGCAAATGGCTGCTTTAGTACTCGGAAATTTCACGACTTCGTAAATGAACATTAGATTTTATTTGTTTGTTTGTTTGTTTGTTTTTGTTTGAAATTGTTTAGTAATAAAGAAGAGAGAAAAGTACTTCTCCATAGAATTACTTTCCATAGATAACCACGAACGAAAACAATGAAATCGAAAATTTCGTTCGTTTTCTTTCTTCTTTTCGTTATTTTCTATTTATCAATTAATCAATTTCATTCATCAATTCAAATATCTCATTCGAATAAGACTCGAATTTGTTGTCTTATTTTAACCACATCGAACTACTTTCAAACACGTGCACGAGCTGTAAATCAAACATGGGCACCGAGATGTGACAAATATTTTTTCATTTCCGAACAGCAGACATCTCAATTACCAATTTTGCCTATCAAAAATCTGACAAATGGTTATCAACATCTAACAAAAAAGTCGACACTCGCATTTTTCTATGTTTACGAACATTTTTTTCAATATTTCGATTGGTTTGTCAAAGCCGATGATGATACGTATATTTTCGTTGAAAATCTTCGTTCTTTTCTCGGCAAACAAAATCCATCACGACCAATTTCATTTGGTTACAATTACAAAGTAAGAATTGAACTCAATGAGCGCAAATCAAACGAGAATTTGCGATTACATTTCAGTCAATTGTCAAAAATGGCTTTCAATCGGGTGGTGCAGCGTATGTTCTAAGTCGTGAAGCATTGCGACAATTCTATTTCGGACATCATCGAGTCAATTCAACTTGTATCATCGAAAGTAAACGAGGTGAAGATGTCGAAATTGGTGATTGTCTGAGAAAGAATCATGTTCAAATGGGCAAATCTATTGATGAATATAAACGTGAACGTTTTCATCCGCTAACATTTTCTCATCATTACTACGGTCGATTTCCAAAATGGTTACTCAAATATGCTGAAAACAAACCATTATCTGTATTTGATTTGATTATTATCGTTTTCTATTGATTGATTTTGTTATCTTCAGGGTAGGAATTGTTGTAGTGAAACGACAATTTCATTTCATTATGTCAAACCCAAACAATTGTACTTTATCGATCGAATTCGTTATGGATTTCGTTCATAGTGCGACCTCTAGTCTTTTTCATGTCTATTTGTTCGAAACCAAATCAATGACTAATTTATATATGTTTCACACTGTTGTTGTTATTTTCTTTTCATCATTTTAAGAACACAGATCGTGTAGAACTTTTTGTTATTACAGATATGACTTCATCAACGACGAATAATAATAATAATAAAGCGATTTTTAATGATGCTGAAGTAAGACTAAAAATGAGAGGTTGATGAATGAGCAAATTTCGTTTTTATTTGTTTCTTAAAGCTTGATCCATTTCAAGGATTGGATGTGTCGCGTTTATCGACTGAAGATATTATTGCACGAACACGTTTATTAGATAATGAATTGAAAGTATGTCGACAATTTTCGAACGATGAACATATTTTCTTTTTCTTTTCAATAGATTATGAAAAATGATATCGTTCGAATATCTCATGAAAGTCAGAATATGCGTGAAAGAATAAAAGATAATAAAGAAAAAATCAAAGTTAATAAAACATTACCATATCTTGTTTCGAATGTCATTGAAGTAAGACGATTGAGGAGAAAAAAAAACAAGCAAAGATTTTTCGTTCAAGTTGTTTGATCTCGATCCGCAAGGAGAAGAAGACGAAGGAGCGAATATAGATCTCGATGCACAACGACAAGGCAAATGTGCAGTTATTAAAACATCAACACGTCAAGTAATCAAATCGAATCTCTGAATTTCTTGAACGAACTGTTTATATTCTTTGCAGACGTATTTCCTCCCGGTTATCGGTCTTGTCGAGCCCGAAGAAATGAAACCTGCCGATTTAGTCGTATGTTTAGTTTTCAAACAAAAAAAAAACTCAAAATTAACTTTCGTCTTCTCAGGGCGTTAATAAAGATTCGTATTTAGTCTTAGAAAAACTTCCCGTCGAATATGATTCGCGTGTGAAAGCAATGGAAGTCGACGAACGACCAACAGAACAATACGGTGATATCGGTGGTTTAGACAAACAAATTCAAGAACTCATCGAAGCCGTTGTCCTTCCAATGACACACAAAGATCGTTTTGAAGCTTTGGGCATTCAACCACCGAAAGGTGTTCTCCTCTACGGACCACCGGGCACAGGCAAAACTCTGTTGGCACGTGCTTGTGCGGCGCAAACGAAATCGGCATTTTTGAAATTAGCCGGTCCACAACTTGTACAAATGTTTATCGGCGACGGAGCGAAATTAGTTCGTGATGCATTTGCTCTCGCTAAAGAAAAACAACCGGCCATCATCTTCATCGATGAATTAGACGCCATTGGAACAAAACGATTCGACAGTGAAAAAGCTGGCGATCGTGAAGTACAACGAACAATGTTGGAATTGTTGAATCAATTGGATGGTTTTCAACCGAATCATGATATTAAGTACGAAAGCACGAATTTATTTTGCAAGTCATGATCATTGTTTTGTCTACTAGAGTTATTGCAGCAACAAATCGAGTTGATATTCTCGATCCTGCGTTGTTACGTTCAGGTCGACTCGATCGTAAAATCGAATTTCCTCATCCAAACGAAACAGTAAAACTTGTCTTGTTTTCTTCTTCGAAACAAAAACAAAATGTTTCGTCTAGGCTCGTGCTCGAATCATGCAAATTCATAGTCGAAAAATGACGACCAATGAAGATGTTAATTTCGAAGAATTAGCTCGTTGTACAGACGATTTTAATGGTGCACAATGTAAAGCTGTTTGTGTCGAAGCTGGTATGATCGCTTTACGTCGTGGCGGTGTCGAAGTTCAACATGAAGATTTCATGGACGCTATTCTTGAAGTACAAGCGAAGAAGAAAACCAATTTGAATTATTATGCTTGATGAAATCAAGTGTTAGTTTCATTTTTTTCTCTCTTTCTTTCTTTTTCTTTTTTTTTTAACTTATAAACAAAAAAAATATATTATTAAATCGAGAAATCTCTACCAACGACGATTGTTTGGTGGTTTTTTACCAAATGACCATGATGAACGAATTTTACGAGATGAGAAAAGAGATTTTCTTGAACGATCAGATGTCGACAACCATAGATATGATGAACGTTGTGAGAAAGATGATATATTTATAGAAATATTCGTGAAATTCATTGTATCGAAATAGCCTGAAAAAAGTTCATTTTCTTTTTTGCAAAAAAAGAGAATTAAATCAATACGGTAATGAGAAATATTTCCAGCTACAATGCCAACAATAGCTCCGATTGTGACGAATGTCAACGTTCCGCAGAGAAACAGACCGAACCGATATGAAGCCGGATCACTAATTGAAAACAATTCATTTTTTATTGATTTTAAAAATGAATCAAACATGCTTTACCCTTGAATCGACGGGCTTGGAATCGGTTGTGACAAGGGTTCCTGTATCAATTCCATTTGTTAATTGATACGAAAAACAAATAGTATATTTTTTCCTCTGTAATTTGTTACGCATCGATGATCAATTCTTCCCGTGTTTTTATTGCTGAGAAGACCTTGAATACTATTTGACAAGCGTAGAACTGATCCAGCAGACAAAACAGAGAGTTGTGGTTTCATTTCGAGAGAAATGTTTTGATGTGCACGAGCAATGTCGTTATCGTTTCGTCGTGGCTTCGTGGCTTCGCGGCATCGACGGAAGACTTTTATTACGATTTGAGATTGAAAAGAAAGTAACTCGTAATGTCATGCTTAAAAAAAGGCACGTCATTGATAAATTTCAAAGGCTTTTGACTAATCAAAAAAAGAACGTGGAGAGAGATTGGCAAATAAAATCATTCTGTAGATACACGTATATGTAATAGGAAAGATTGACTGACTACATTCTCTTCTCACCCACTTCTTTCCTTATAATCAAACGTTATTCCATTGTCTTAAATAAAACTTTGAAAAGAACAAAAAAAAACGAGAAAAGAACACGAGTGAACAAAGGATCGTTTTTATTACAAAAGAAAAAGCAAAGTCGTAAGTCGATCTAGTTTTGTTGTTTAAGTCAATCATAAGAAAAATAAGAATTTGTCGACAACATGCACACATCAGAATATCAAAGTGGACAATTTAGTCGACGAAGAATGCGTCCACAACCTCCAGTAAAACATGTTTATTAAAAATTGATTTATTTATTTTAATATTTGACCTTTTGCTTTTTTGTTTCTAAAGCCACCAATGCCAATTAATTATGCGACAGCCGCTGTTCCGACATTAGCTCCATTCGGTACGGAATATACTCCTGAGCAATATGTTAAAATAGTTGCTAGTCGAACAATACCTATCCCGTTATCACGGAATAATAAAAGCAGTTCTATGTCAAGATCATTTGCACAACAATCGTAGGTTTGATTTTTCTTATTGAACACCGTTTTGATTGAGAGACGTTTTTCGCCTTCTTCTTCTTCTTCCTTTCTTTTATATTGAATTTTTCTCTTTTTTTCTGTTGTTAACCAATGTTGTTCTTCTAATGGAAGAGAGAAAAGTCTCAATAGCATAACAATCGCAAGTAATCTACTTCTTGAATCAAACAACTAGTCACACATACTTTGTTTCGACATCAACAATCAGAGAAAAAAGAAGAAGAAGAAGAAAAGTGTGAGTTACCCAAGCAACTCTAGTCGACAACAGAAAAGGCAAAATTGTAGCGACAACAAACATATACCACTAAAAGAGCAAAAAACGAGAAATTGCCATTGAGTATTTGATTGACGCCTTTATTAAACGCGTCATTTTTCTCTTTTTGAGTTTGAATATCAGGAAAAGAAACGTAAAATGTCGTTTACACGATACTATCCAATGTCAAGTCACATTTAGTAGGTTAAAAATCGAATTGAATATCGATTGTTTTCTTTTTATTATCTGTCAGTGATCCAGCTGTAGCACCAACGAAACCTATTCAAAATATTTCAGCAGTTGATAATTCACGTTTTCAAAATTGGCAACCAACATCACGATTCGATACGACATATCGAGCTGAATTCGTCAATCGACCTCGAAATCAAGTACTTTCGATGTCAATCATCTCTTTAGAATAAACACGAACTTTTCTTCTTCTTCTTCTTTTTTCGCGTTCAGGAGCAACACACAAAACCAACACGACAGTTTAAAAATGCTCTCAATCAATACTCAGTTTTGCCACCAATAGCCAATGATAATCGTTCCGAAGTATCCGATCGTAAGAGTGTATCTGAAAATCAACAACAACCACCTTATCCAGATCAAGAAGTACCAAGTAATGAAAATTTATTAACAGCGAACTATCCAATAGAAACACAAAATTACGATCAACAACAAACATGGAACAATGATAACAATAATAATTACTATAGTGCAGCACCGGAAGATACGTATTTACCTAATGAACCGATTTTATTAACTGATTTCGAAGAAAATCGTCTAGCCGAACAAATACGTAATCAATTAGGTGCTGGAGCTGTTGAACGATTGAAATTATTCTATCAAGAATTAGCTGCTTACGATCCGAATGCAACTGGTTTTGTGCATTATTCAAATATTCAAACATTAGCTTATCAACTCGGCGTAATAAAACTCTAAAATTTTCTTTTCAAACTTGAATATTCGAATTTTCCTTTCGAAAATTTAGATTCAACTAGCTGAAGATACACTTCGTTTTGCTATGTGCAAATTCGTTTCACCGAATCAAACTCGTGGTTATGTTAATTACGAGGAGATGGTTCGATATTTCGGCAAATGTGTCCCATCTGCCTATCCAACACAAAGGTTTGATTGTTTTCCACGAAAGACATCTCAATTTCTTATTCACATCTGTTTAGAAATCAACAACAACAACAACAACAACAAGATCGAAATAGTCCACAAAAACTTCGAACAGCACAAACTCAACCAACAAGCGAAGATCAATTCGATCCTGATGAACGACAAATACGTGTTTTATTAAAACAAAATCTGAAAAATTTCGATCTGACCGGCACGATTGATTTCGACAGATTAACACGAGAATTAAGTCAAGTCGATCGAAATCAAAGTGGTATTTTAAATCGACAACAAATCGAAGAAGTTGTCTATAAAGTTCGAATACCATTTCAACGTTCATTAATCTATCAAATTCTCGAAAAACATTGCCGATCATCACCAAGATTATACGAGTAAACAAATAGAACTGATCATTCAATGATAGAAAAATTATTCTATTTAGTTGGAGAGTATTTGTTCAATATCTAAAAGAACAAGTCTATGATCTCAAACAAATTCAAGATCAAACAAGTCCAATTTATTCTCAAGTAATTCGAATTTTCAAATTTATAAAGAAAACAATTTTTATTTATTCAAGCTCGTTCCGAATCGTAATCAATGGCTCGATGATCTTCAACGAGAATTTCATGAAAAAGATCGTTTACGTATCATTGATCGATACATTTCTAATAATGCTGGTGTTCGATTAGTAATGTTTAGTTCTCTTTCAAACTCCTATTGACTTTTTCGTTCTAGGAAAGTACTCATCCAACAGCTTGGTTCACTCGATTCTTACGTTTAGCTAATGCACTCTATACTCATCGAACGAGTTCGAATATTTCACGTAGGAGATGTTGTTGTTTGACAATTTGCATTTTGACCTTTGTGTTTTATAGAGGATTTCGTACTACCAATGGAAGAAGCTCGTCGACTCTTTCGCGCTTATAATCATGTTTGGGATTTGAAAATCGATGAATTTAAAGTTCAAAAAGTTTTCGAGAATTGTTCACGAAATGGTCGAGTTTTAATCAGCGATGCACTTAAACAATTGGCTAATTAAGAACAACATTTTTTGCTTCTTTTTTTTCACTATTTTCTTTTTCTTCTTAAATAAATATTCATTTGTTTCAATCAAATATTGATCTTTTTCGCTTTGATATGCACAGGAGATAACCCTGAAGTTCTAATTAGAATATCATTGGAGTCGTTTTCGGCGAAGACGATGACAAGCAAGTAAACAGATTGTTTACCTTGGTTTTTATTAGAAATTAATTAAATCATTGGAGAACGTTCAGTTAATATGTGTAAAAATGATACGTGTACGTAAAGTTTTGCGAAAAAAAAGACGAAAGGAGAGTGAGAGAAGGGTCATATTTCGTCGCACATCATTGCTAACATTTATTCTCCTTATCTTGAACGAAGGTTATTATCATAAAAAGAGAGAAAGAGAGAAAGAGAATAGAATTGAATAAAAATTATCGTTCTCTTTCTTTTTTTTTGCCTGTTCGGTTGAACAATGTTACGTAAAAGAGAAGAAGACTTGAAGGTGAAACAATCATAAACATAGACGAATCTTTCACCTGAATCGACATTGTCAAATAAATATTCATTAGAATACATGATTGATATTGACAAATTAATTAGAAGGAAAGTATCTCCGAAGTTGAGTCGAGATAAAAGAACGACAATTCTTTCCAGATGTTCGTTAATCATTTTCTCGTGTTTGATGATAAGCATTCTAGATAAACTCATGGAACAGTTCGATTATCAAGAATCATCGACTTCAGTCAGCTATTTAAGTCCAATCGAAGGAATTCGATTCGATGGACGATCGTATGCTTTATATGGTAAAACAATAAAACAAAAAACAAATCAATCGATTTTCTTCATCTGATTATTTAGATCCGAATTTTAAAATCAATGAACTATTAACAATTAATTTTCAAATTCAAACATTTTCAACCGATGGTTTGATTCTTTGGGTTGGCGATCCAGTGCCTGACTCGAGTTTTACAATTGAAATTCAAAATCGACAGGTTAATTGGACCGGTTTTGTTTTGTTTTGCTTCAACTGTTTCTCGTTTTTCCTAGCTCATTGCTCGAGCTGTTGTCAACGGTCATCCATTTAGTGTTCGAACAAATTTTAGTAAGAATCGTTTATGCGATGGTATTTGGCATTTTGTTCAAATTCGTCTCGATCGAAATACACTTTCGATGAAAGTCGATAAACGACAATTCAACAAGACAGAAGCACGTATCGATTCGATTGATATGCGTGGACCGCTTTTCTTTGCAGGTCATTCAGAAAAATATTCACCACCGTTTCTTTCGGTTCGAACGACGAGTTTCTTTCATGGTAATCTACGAAGTATCAAAATCAATGACAAACAAGTTGATTATCTCGCACCAAAACGAAACATGAATGGACCGGAATATCATCATTTGAAACCGAACATCATCTCTGTAGATTCTTAAGAATAGGATAGAAAAGAGACGAACGTTTTGCATTTGACTCTTCTTATTCTTTTTTTCTTCTGTAAATGTTTTTGATTAATCTAATCAGTTTAATAAAACGGCGCCGAGTAGATACAACATGAATGAACAGAAACATGTCTACGGAACACCTTGTAAAGGCAGTCTTGGACCAGAATTTATCTATCCATTTATTGTCCTTTTCTTCGCGACTATTCTTCGCAAAATCATGCGGTATTTTCCTTTTTTTTTCTTCTTAAAATAGGAATCTGCACGGATTTTTATGTTCGATTTTCAAAGATATTATCAAGTATCTGTTCCGTATACTGTTGTTCTGATGTTGATTGGCACTGTTCTCGGTGTATTCTATCGATATGAATTAATCAAACGATTTACTTTCATTGCTGACCTAGCACCAGTAGAAATTCTCGCTATATTTCTACCGATCTTGATCTTTGAAAGTGCATTTTCATGTGATCCACATATATTTATTAAATGTCTAGGTCAAATACTAATTTTAGCTATTATCGGTAGAAATAAACAAATTAATTTGACAATAACCTTGTTCTATAAATTAGGTTTTTTCATATCTGTCATCTTGACAACATTAGCTGTCATGTATTGGTATGAAAATGAGGATACAAGCGATGGTCAGTCATGTTGGACATGGGATCAAGCTATCTTATATTCAGCAGTTGTATCGGCAACAGATCCTGTTTCGGTGGTTAGTTTACTTAAATCGATGACATCATTAAAAACTCTATCGACTGTCATCGAAGGTGAATCTGTAAGTATGCCGATTTCATTAATTAACATTCATAATCAATGAAATTCACCTTCGTATAGTTACTGAATGATGCGGCAGCTATAACAGTTTATATGTTAATTAAAGATTTAATCTACGAAAGTATGAATACTCAACAAACTCGAGCGACATTAGCAGGTATTAATTCTGAACAGTGTGCGAATGCAGCTCGATATATAATTCAACAAAAGATTACGGTGATTTTCCTTTTCAAATTCATTTTGAAAACAGTTGCTCTTGCGATTTTCATCGGTAAAGAAGATATGTAAAATTCGAATTCGACAATAATAATAATCTTTCAGGTTATATCGTGGCTCATATTACTATTTTTCTCTTGTATCGTATCGAAGCGGGTGAATTAGAAACTTGCATAACAATTGTGATATCGTATTTTGTTTATTTTACTTGTGAAGCTGTTCAAGCATCGGGTGTTATCGGTGTTGTTCTACTCGGTCTAACTTTAAACATGAATCGCGCTTGTTTCAGTGTTTCAGCTCGACATATCAGCGAGCAAGCATGGCAATTTCTATCCTACGTTGCAAATTCTTTGATTTTTCTCACTGTCGGAGTCATTCTTTTTAAAACACACAGTGGAAATAATCAATTACTTGTTTTTCTCAGTTCGATTCCTCATCTATTATTAACCTATATTATTCTCATATTGGTTCGAGCGATTATGATTCTAATCGTACATTGTTTTCTCAAACAATTAGCCTATGGTTTTTCATGGAAATATTCGATTGTAACGATTTGGTCGGGATTACGTGGAGGTGTAAGTCTCGTACTTGCTCTTACACTTTTCAATAGTGGTATTAAAGAAAAATATCAAGCTGAAATCATGCTTATTCATACGATTGCTATCGTACTTTTGACGTGTACAGGTAATGAGATTTCTAGAAGTAGAAGAAGAAAACAGAATTCAGTCAATAGTCAATGCATTGAGTATTCCAAGTTTGATACATATTCTTCGTTTGGATCGAACAACAGAATTAATTAAACAAACAATGAATCAAGTGATTAAAGAAATCAAAATCGAACAAGATGAAATGATACGTTCGTTGAAGAAAAATCCGATTTTAGCAACAGCTGATTGGATATTCGTCGAGAAATGTATTCATATTCAATCACCATTTCAAGAGAATCTTTCGGCACGTCATCATCACGATCGTATACAATGTGAACATTGTCGAACGTATGTCACAATACCGATTTCGAAATATGAATTCGAACAAACATTCGACGATTGTCGTATACGAATATTACGATTACAAAAAACACATTTCTGGTCAGATTATTATGACAAACAATTATCATCATATGGTCTTCATACATTGAATACTCTCTGTGATCAAGCGATTGATACATCAGAAAAATTAATCGATATAAAACATCTATTCGGAAAAAATCGATTACAAACTCTAGCTAATTTCATACGTATTTATACAAGAAAATGTCAAGAATATTTACCATGGTATTCAAATAAACTTCATTATCTACCGATTAGTTTTGTTATTATATTTATTGAATGTTTAATCATAATTATTCAATTACATCAAAATCTTTGTAATAATATGAAAATTCTATATTTTCTGTTAGAAATTCTTTCGAGTATATTATTCATTTTCGATTGTATACAAATCATTTATTGGTTTTATCATAATCGACAACGAAAATATCGATTTATCAATTTCTTTTGGATTAGTTTATACTCATTTGCTGTTATCTGTCGATTTTTTAGTTGTATCATCTATTTCATCCTATTTTCCACACAAACAAATTCTCGAAACATTTGCATTGGACTTTATATTTTCAAAAGTTTGAGTTCAATCGAATTGATCATTCTCATTTTGTTTTTCATCGAACCAATTCGTTTATTTGCTGATTATCTGCTACATCGTTATGTTAATCTCAGTTATGACATTGGTTTAACATATATTTCATCCGAAGAACAAGTACTTCGAATCATAAATCGATTAACCGAAAATAAGAATATTCGTATTCGTATTCGTGAACATTCACTTCAACAGATCAGCACGATCCTTAAATATGTTCATCAAATTCAAGACGATCATCCTGGAACAATAATCAGCATTAAAACTGATCATACACTCAATCTACTCTATCATACAGCTCAACATGGAATCGATCAGATTCGTTCTCGAGGTATTTTCGATATTGATGATTGTAAACTACTCGAACAATCATTGAAAACAATGTACAATCGTATACATATGCCGCGAACAATGCCACCAGTCTCGCCATTAATGTTTATTCGACATTTATTATGGATATTTTCGAATGAACAATTAACAAATGAACAGAAGAATTCAATTGAAAAGAAACTTACCCATGAAAAACAACAATCGCTACAGAATTTTACTTGGCAAGAATATCTCTGGAAAAAATCGGATTCAATTCAAGGTGTTTACATTTTAGTCAATGGGTTTGTTGACGAATGGAAAATCGATTCGTACGATATCGATGCGGATCAAAGTGAATTACGTTGGCAAGAAAATAATCGAACAAGACGAGCAACTATAACAACACAACAATTACTAAGTTCAACAAGTAATCAACGAAATTCTCATCACATAGATGATGAATCGATAGTTTCGAGTGTAATGATATCGAATAGATCTGTTCCAATTGTATTTGAAGATGGTTTTTATGTTCGATGGCATCGATTTGTCGATGATAATCAAGATACTCACATTGAAACCGAAGAGAATTTCGATCGATTTTTTAATGAAATATTCGATCAATATCGTCGATTACATCCAGCAACCAACGAACAAGCCTATCGATGTTATTCGTATAGTTCACGAGATTGTATTGGACTTTATGATATAAACGAGAATGAACATCAGTCAACGGCGAAATGTTTAACTAATGTTACGGCATTTTTTATATCGAAAGAGAAATTATTAGATATTATTAATACATATTCATTATGGAATCATGTTTGGCTTGAAATAGGTAAATGATTGATAAATTGAACAGATTCAGAAAACTAAATCATTGATTTTTTTAAGCAATACAATTAGCGTTACATATTTTACCAAATATTTCAACATTTCAAGATTCGAATTCAATCAATCAACGTTTATCAAATGCTGGTTTACTTCTTTACAATTCAACAACATGTACATCGGAAAATATTATTCAATTATATGAAGATCTTCTTCTTATCACTGGTACACTATGTAATCAAGTTACACTTTGTAATTACGAAGCACCAATATTTATCAAACGTTCGTTGAGTAAACATGGATTGAAATTATTAGATAGTCAAGAAAATACAAAGATTCTTGTTCTACCAACAACAGTATCATTAAACAAAAATGATCTATTTACAGATAGCACTTTAATACATGCTCTATTAAATCATGCGAATACACGAGTTTCTTATAAAACAGAAGAACATAGTCCTGATTCATTTGCAAATCATTCAAAAAAAACGTGAACGATATTCATTCGATGATAATCATCAACAATCGCAGAAATTAGGAAATATTCATAGATTTTTGTTATCAAAAGATTGAATCGATAATCAGATACATTTCCCCATTTTTTGTATTCTAATATTTTCTTTTTGTTTGTTCTCTTGTTCGACACATGGATTTTTTCTTTTTTTCTGTGTATATTTTCTTGGAAGAAACCAATGATTCATATAGAGTATATAAAGAACAACGAATGAGATAAAATATTATCAAAGAATACGAATATTTGTTAGTGAACTAAAAGAAAATGTCGACTAATCCTTTGGCACTCGGTGGTGTTGTTGGTGGCGCTGTTGGTCAATTTGTTGGTGGTGCAATTGGTGGAAAATTAGGCTTGTCTAGCTGTAGCAAAGAGCATGGACAACTTGCTGGACTTATTAGTGGTGGTATTCTAGGAGGATGTGCAGGTGCGGCTATGGGAAATATAAACGCACCTGGACCTCTTGGAGCAATAAGTGGTGGTGCTGCAGGTACTGTTGCTGGAGCTATTGCTGGCTATATCTCAGCTGGTGTTGTTTACAATGGTCTTAAACCAAAATAAAAGTTTTTTTTTCTTTCTAAATAAACTACAATAAAACCTCCCTATGTGCATTACTCTCTAAAGTGAATAGTTATCTAATTTCGAGACAATTTTAGCATGATTTTTCAGGTTTCGAATGAACAGTCGAGCACGTTTAAAAATAAAAAAAATTACTCGAATATTTCGATGTCATCTGGACGAAAATTGATATTCAAAATGTTTACTCTTAGATGGATCAATTTTGATACGATTGTGAGACACGTACAATGAATTTTTGCCAAGATCTTCTTTTTAAAGACTGTTTAAATTATGGTGATTAATAAAATAAGCTGTACGGCTTTCACATAATACTATCAAATCTGTTCACTATGTAGTAACACTTGTTATATAACAAAAATACGAAACCTTCCCAAAGTGGACACTCTTGATCGGTCATTGGGTTTTCACAATAGAGAGATTTTACTGTAGTTGTATACATGACATCATGTGTCTTTCTCATTTCTGTTTTATCAAATGATAATAGTGCTATCTTATCTTCTTTCGGAATAAACCAATGTCTTCATTGGGTTATTCTAGTAGATATGGGATATATAAAGCTTATTGTAATCTGTAGAATTAAAAAAAAGCTGATTCTTTGGCAGTTCAAACATTTAATTTCACAATCTATTATTAGGTGAGTCTATAACATGTAGTATATCTTTTGATTTAAGACGATACTTTTTTTCATAGATTTAAACAATCACATGGCAAAGGAATTACTCCAAGTTACTGGTATTGTTGGTACAGCAGTCGGCGGTGCTGTTGGAGGAACAGTTGGCGGAGTTACAGGTCTAATAACTCAAGATAAAGATTTAGGACAATTGGTGGGTAGTGCAACTGGTGGTGCAGCTGGCGGAATCGCTGGTGGTTTCGTAGGGAACGTAATGATACCTGGTCCGGTCGGAATAGGCGGTGGTGGTTCATCAGGTGCTATAGGTGGAGCCGTTGCTGGCTATAATTGTGCTGGCTTAGCCTACAATAAACTCAAACCCAAATAAACTGTTAGCTATATATTTTTTGTCGCTAATTTCCTTTTGAAATTAAAATCATGTCTACACTTTAACAGATTATCAGTTTTGATGTTTGGCACAAATGTTTATTGAAATAAAAATTCAAGAATAGAAAATGTTCAAACAACGTTTATAATTTAGATTCTTTTTTTTTGTACAAAAAATAATACAGATCTAATGAGTTGCTTTTTGTTTGTTACATTCCTTGTCGCAGGAGTGTTTTGTTTCATCAATTTTGTCGCCTAGATTAATACAGTAGACATAAATGTTTGTTTTTTTTTCAAAATCAAAAAGACTTACTGGCAGCATTAGCAGCAGCCTGAATTCGTGTGCTTGCACTTTGACTTGAATCTTTGGCAACTTCTTTGTTCGCTTCTTTGCTAGCACCCGAGAAAGTTTCTTTCACTTTATCAACACCAGCATGAATAGCATCACCAATTTTTTCCATGGTTAACTTGAAATGTAATGAAAAAATAAATGCTTTTTTATGAGAATGATTTCGACTGCATTTTCATCGAGTATATATACTATCATCGAAGGCTATAGATAGATTCGTTTTACGTAATAGAAAAAAAAAGGAAACATGTGAATGAGTTCGATAAGTAAAATATAGTTACGAAGGTTCTTAATGTTTATTGCTCGAATCAATCGGAAGAAAAATCGATCGTAAAGTATACTGTTTAATAGAACGAATAAAACTCAATGAACCGTAACGAAATATGTAAGATTGCTGCCTCGTGACTGTCCGCCTGATATTTTACTCATTAACAGCAAACCGAAATATTTGTAAGTCAATCAGTGAAATTGAATTCAGTTTTTATTTTGAGAAAAAAAATGAGTAAGTTTATTTTTTATGTGCAGTATCGATTTGTTTTTGTCTATTCAAACTAGGAGATGTATGTTCTTCGGCATGTTGATTTAAGAACGGATTCGGTGCATTCGGACCAACATCTGCTAATTTATGATTGACTCTAAATGAAACAATGCGAACGATTGGTAAAAGAAAAACATAGATCGATGAAACATACTGGCGATGTGTTGCTTCGTCAGCACGTATCGCTAACAGAACATCTTTCATAATCGCGTTGTCAGGTAATTTCCAATAGCTTTTAGCGATTTGTGGTGCTGCCAAGTTGGTCCAAGCTGGTAAACGACCAGCATCAAGATCTTCTAAACATCTTGTATATGTAATAACGGCTTCCTCTTCAAGAAAACCAACGAAACGATGGCATATTCTTGGTGAGATGAGATATGTGAGAAAAAAAGCACTAAAATCAAACGTATGTGGCTATGATTAATATTGTTTTTTTTGTTTTTACTTGAAAAATGCACCTTGACCCAATAGAACACATCCACGAAACATCAATCCCGGTTGACGTAATTCTAAAAATGTTAATAAATGCATACGCTCATTTTCAGCTTCGGAGAGAAGCGTATGAATCCATCCGTAGTCCCGTCGCATGGTACCTTGAAAAATCGAAAGTGACATCGAATATCATTTGTTTATGTGCTTACGAAGTGATTTCATGTGACGACTCATTCCACCGACCATACCAGGTACACCGGCGACTGATTCAAGAAAAATAAAACGTCTCAACCATTGTTGTTCAGTCATCGTTTTAGTTGAATGTTTGGAATCAGCATGAACATAACCGGTAAATACATCGAAAAAGAATCGTAGAGTTCGAACAGCACCATATGCTACTCGATCATGCCAAGATTCGAATGATTTATGAGTAATCTTCACTTCTTGTAATTCTTTTTCAGTATAAATTTCATGTGGTAACATATAATCGCCGGGCTGTTGCTGTTGTTGTTTATTCATGGCTTTTGCTTGAATACGAGGATGAGCCTGTTCTTGATTCATTGCTGGTGCACAAACACTCGCCAAACCTCGAGACTGTATCGATGCCAAAACTCGGCTAGTTAACATTAATTTTGAACTCATTGCCATCATACGGAAACGTATTAAATATGATGCTATACTACGAGACTCGCTCGATGCTTATATAGAGAACAGAAAGTCTTGTTTACCAGTGACGTCATGAGAGCTCGGTACATTAGTCATATACAATTTTTCCTACGCAGTTCAAGGAGAAAGAGAGAAATCGGAGACGATTTGCCCGTTTCAGTGCAAATCAGAATACATTTAACAATATGCTCTTTTTTCTTTACGTTAAAACTTTGACACAAATGCTCATCATTTGTTTATATATACGTATAATAAAGAAGACAAAAAAATCAACACTCACATAATCATTCCAAATGAAAAGAAAAGTTTGCCTAGTGATAGATATACATTCGATAAAAAAGAAAGAAAGTTGAACTTCTCACAAGACACCAATAGATCAGTTAAATTTTTTCAAGAATTCTTCAGCACACATACGTGCACGCGAACTAACGGCCAGTTTCATTTCGCTTATTTCCTTGTCGATTTCCTCGAGAAAATAAATTATAAAATCAACCAAACGATGTTTATACATGCTTTCAGCATGAAAATTGGTTATTAAGAAACTAATATCATAATCCTAGACAGAGAGAGAGAGAAAAAAGAACAAATGAATTTTTTCGCATCGAAATTCGATTCATACGGGTATTGGCTTTCGTCGAAGAATATGAAAATCATCTGCTCGTTGCATCATAAAACGCATTAAACGTTTACATAAAATTTTCTCAAGATCATCTGCCTATGAGAATTGGTTGATTTAGTTTTTTGTTTTCTTCAAAACAACGAACTTTACTTGTTTAACTGCGATACTTATTCGAACGGAATTCACTGAACCTTCGATAAAAATACGTTCATTCTGATTTCGACTAATCACAACTGGATTGAGTAGTAATTGTTTCGAAGATCTATCGGAAAAGAGACGCGTTTCGCTGTATTTTTTTTTTGTTTGTTATTGAATTCATTTACTTGACTTCAACTTCAGGTTTATTATGACGTTCAACAACTTGTGATTCGAAATTTTCGATACAGAAAGCTGCTTGAAGTGTTGCTCGAATGGCGTCGAGATAGGGTTTATGTGCAGATGTCTAAATAGATTTCACTTTGTAAAATGAATATTTCAATCGAAAACATACTCTCGGAGGCACCGGTTGTGTCATGATTTATCTTTTTTTTTTCTTCAAATACAAAAGAAAGAAACGGCTGGTAAGTAAAGTAAGTAAATAAACAGAACACAATAAGAATAATGATTCGTTCGTTCGTATGACCATCGGCTAGTTTTCATTCATGATGACATCTATTTTTCGTTCTCTTGTTGAACAACGACATCTTGTTACTTCAAATTTTGATGGATCGTTCATTTCTCTTTCACTTCCACCACAACATCGAACATAACAAACAAATTTATCACGATCATGGTAAGAAAATAGTTCGATTTTTGTTGTTATTGAATTATGAATTCAAATTTTTAGTCGAAATTATCGATTCTTTTCGAACATGCATCGGGCTATGCTCTATTTCGTATACGTGAATTCGAAGAAATCGGCATGAACACAGCTCAAGTTGAATCGAGTGTTGTTGATCTGTCAAAATTTGCGACTGTTGTTAAATTAACAGCATTTCATCCGTTTCAATCGGGTGTCAATGCGTTGGATAATATTAATGCTATATCCGAAGGTTTAGTTCATGATGATCTTCGAACATTTCTCGATACGAATCTGCCCAAGGAAAAAAAACGTGCGAAAATGATTCTTGGCGTTGCCGATTCACGTATTGCATCGACAATTAACGAACTATTTTCGATCACTTGTCAACATACAGGCGTTGTACCTGAATTATTACGTGGTTTGAGACTTCATTTTCCGAATCTTGTTCAAGGTCTTACCGAACAAAATCAAAACAAAGCTCAACTCGGTCTTGGTCATGCTTATTCGCGTGCTAAAGTTAAATTCAATGTCAATCGAGTCGACAATATGATCATTCAATCGATTGCCTTACTCGATCAACTCGATAAAGATATCAATACATTTTCAATGCGTATTCGGTAGAAAACTCGACATTTTATCTTTGTTCTTCTTTTCATTTTGTCATTTTTCCTCTAGAGAATGGTATGGTTATCATTTTCCTGAGTTAATTAAAATCGTAACCGATAATTACACATACGCACGTATTGTACATTTAATGAAAAATCGAAAGGAATTCTCAATTGATCGACAAGACGAACTAGAAGCGATCACAATGGATAGTGGTAAAACAGCAGCTATTTTCGAAGCTATGAAAACAACCATTGGCATGGACATATCGCCAATTGATTTGATTAATATCGAGTCGTTTGCCAATCGAGTTATTCATTTATTTGAATATCGAAAAAGTTTACAAGAAGTAATGAAATATGTGTGCATTTGAACTGCGATTTCATTGACTTGTTTAGTATTTGAAAAGTAAAATGGGACAAGTAGCGCCGAATCTAGCGAATTTAATTGGCGAACAAGTTGGCGCTCGACTTATTGCGCATGCTGGTAGTCTGACCAATCTTGCTAAATATCCAGCATCGACTATACAAATCCTCGGTGCTGAAAAAGCTCTTTTTCGGTGAGAAAAACAAATTGAATTTATCATTTCCCAATATTCAAATCTAATTAGAGCATTGAAAACCCGAGGAAATACGCCGAAATACGGTCTGATTTATCATTCATCTCATATTGGCAAAGCTGCTACGCAAAATAAAGGTCGAATCTCTCGTTATCTGGCGAATAAATGTGCGATTGCATCACGAATCGATTGTTTTTCTGAAATACCAACAACTGTCTTTGGCGAACATTTAAAACAACAAGTGTCCGATCGTTTGAAATTTTATGATAGCGGCGATTTACCACCGAAAAATGTCGATGTTATGAAATTAGCTTTAGAAGAAGCCGATGTTGAACGTGAACAAATAGTTCGTAAAGAAAAAAAACGACAAAAAAAAGAGAAAAAACGTCGACGAGAAGCAGCCGAAAGCATGCAAACTGATTAATCGTTATTCTTTTTTGTTTATGTAGTTCAATAATGAATTTTTGTTTATTTGTTGTCTTGAAATAAAAATCAATCGAACACTTAGACCATACTTGATTCAGCGTTTGCATTCCATTTTTTACATGGAAGTTGATTCATTTCGCCCATTCGAACGAATGTATAAGCGAACAAACCGAAGAGTGTTAACATAATACCCATAAATTGTTTGAAATTAAGTGTATCGTTAAATAAAACAAAACCACCGACAAGAATCGAGACTGTTTTCATGTGACCAATCATATTGTATGTTAATGCCGATCTAAAATGCAAATTCAATTCGAATGCAAATCTCATCGATTGAATTCTCTTACGTATTTTTAATAACCCAGTAGACCGATAGATTGACAGCGAATGCAACAACACCCGAACCAAGAACTGCTGTTAGTGCAGCTTTTTGTTCTTCACTGGTTGCATATGTTGGTAAACTTTCCATGAAGAAAATAAATGGAATTAAGATAATAGCTGATAGTGGTGCTTGATAGAAAAGTAATTGTTGAGAATTCATTTCTAATTCTTTCAAACGTTCGCCAACCCAAACTTGATAGAGTGACGCTGATAGAACACCAATCGATGCAATAATTGTGCCAAGTAGAGTTAATTTAATGTCGTTAACTGAATGTGTACATACACCAATAACAACAGGCACTAGTGTTAAAATAACCATGCGAGAATATTTTGTTCCATAATATTGCCAAGATATTAACGCAACAACCGGAGTTGTTAAAACTTTAAAAAGTTGATAAGTACCGATTGTATTGTATTCTAATGAGAGATTCGTAAAAACAACAAATGCACAATAAGCAATTGATAATGGTAAAACTTTGTCGATAGAAACTTTTTTTCTTACGAATGTTTTCATTTTCAAACAGAGTACTAAACCTAACGATGTAATTATCATATGAATAGCTGTTAATGTCATTGTTTTGATTTCACATTTTGTAAATATATATTTATTAAGAAAGATAATCGCGATCGATGAAAGAATATTTGTTGCACATCCTGTTACAACTCGAAGTTGAGTTTTCAATATACTTGATGTATCGGATTTAGCCTTGAGAAAGGAGAAGAAAAAAAAACGGTAGTGTTGAAAATATTTATTTTTATTAGTAATTATGTTTTTAAAAAAATATGTTTGTTTACTTTTTGTGACATTTTTGAAATCGACAAATAGAAATGGTTTATTTCGTTTGAAAAAAAAAGCAAAAAAGAAATGAGAATAAGTAGACAAAATGTAATGTTCGGTTACGGATGAGTGAAGAAAAACGAGCAGAACGATATTCTCTTTCATGTTAATTCGTTGGACGATTTCGTTGACTAATTAAAGAAAAGACAAAATAGACATTGAAAACTATGTTGTCGTTTGTTAACCTAACCTTAGAGTAGTTAGAGAACGATTCATAGGAATATTTAAATGATAACCACGTTCAAGTTGAGTGTGAATCATTTGTTCGACAGTATTACGTGCATGAACTCGATCGTAACTGTCCTTAGCAAATTTATCTTCACAACAATGACAACGAATTTTACCGAGACCTGATTTTAAAAAGAACGAACAAACAAAATAAATCTTTTTAGTCTTTTGAAGAAATTCATTACAAGCTTGTTCGATTCGACTATTTTTTCCACTACGTTTTGCAATATCGAATACAGATTCTTGTCGAGTATAAGTATATACATCGAGTTGTGCAGCGTGAATTATTAAACAAGAAAAACATTCACCATGTCCACGACTAGCTGCCAAATGTGCCATTGTATAACCATCATCTAAAACAGGTTCAGTCAGCCATGAGAAAACAAAAGCCTCAATCGAAATGCTTTACTATCGGCTTGATTGACATCGAAATGATTCAATTCAAGTAACCAATGTAAAACTTCAATCGAACCGCACAATGCTGCCTAGACAAAAGATTCTCTAGAAAGTGTTTTTCATTTGCAAGATTGATGAACAGACTGTATGCAGACAAATTCGTCCTGATTGATTTTGAATTCGAAATAGATTTCGATTTTTTCGCCAAATCAATTGAATACATTCAAGTCGATTATATTCACTAGCTTCGTGTGTAATTAAATTTCCATGGTTATCCGTCGATGAAATCGGTAGATTCGATTGAAAGTAAAAATTTAGAATCTTTCTCGAACCATATTTTGCTGCATAATGTATAGGCAATTTCGACGAATGATTACTAATCAATAGATCAATATGTTTGATAGTGACGAGATATTCAAATGTATCGATATGATCATGCATTGCACTGTAGTGAGCAGCTGTTTGACCGAGATTATCTTGAGCATTGATATCACAACCATTTTCGCACAGTATGCGAAGGCATTTGAGTGAACCATGCTTAGCAGCGATGTGTAACGCGGTCATACCTTGAGAATCACGTTGATTTATTAGGGCACCACTATGCAACAGTTCGGATATGAGCTTGCCGTTGCCACTGACACATGCTTCGTGTAAAGGCGTACGTTGAAGAATGTTTTGAGTGTGAACACTTTGACCTTTCTATTGAGAAAAAAAACGAATGAAAATGTGTTTTTTTCTTTCAAATCAAAGAAATACTTCGATCAATCGTCGAACGATATCCAAATGTCCGTACGAGGCAGCTTCGTTAATAATCGGTTGAAATGATTCTTTTAATTGAATAACTTGACTAACATCATATTCACCTTTGATATCTTGTCGTGGACTCATACTTTCTTCATTAATGACATTCACTGTTTCACTAACATGTGAACTCGTATGTTCAGATGATTTAACCGGTGTTTGAATAGGTTCTTGTTCTTCTTCTTCTTCTTCTCCTTGATCATCATTGAATTCATTTTCGGATAGATTCTGTGAATGATTATCACTGTCACTTCGTAGTAATGCTGATGTGTTATCAGTTGATGTTGAACTAGCACGAGATGATTTCGGTTTATCGTTATCAATTTGAGATCGAGAGGAAGCAGCAGTTTTCGGACGAGATGATTGATTGTCTTCAATTTCATCATCATGTACATCTTCGACAGTAGGTGGCATTTGAATTTCTTGCGATGAACGATTATATTCCATTGTAGAATTTGTTTGAACTCCCTCGATTTTCTCTTCATCACTTTCAGTTTGATTGACCTTCGACGTCGAAGGTGTTTCAGAAAATTTATCGTCTGATTTTTCATTTCGAAGAACATTTGTTGATTCGACATCACTCTTGAAATAAATAAATAAAAACAAAAATCAACATCTATTTTGTTCGTACCAATTGTTTAGTAGATTCGAGATCCTCTTCATCACCGCTATCATCACTTTCATCATCATCATCCTCATCATCATCATCGACATTATTCATGTCATCAAATTCAGTAAGATGACTATCAGCAAGTCGTGCCATATTCACTGATGGTGTCGTATCGAATTTGACCGATTGTTTACCACTAACTGTGGAGATACGTCGATTACTTGATTTAGATGTTGCTGGTTTTATAGGTTTTCTATATTCAATAAATTTAATCTCATCATCAGCTTGTTCGTCATCATCTTCTGGTGGAACATCTCGAACTAATGCAGCTATATTAGGATTTCGAATGCCGTACAAAGTAGAAGAAACGGGCACACGTGGTACAGATTGTTTTTTCAGTTTTTCTCGATCATTGTTTATTTGCCGTTGTAATAGATGATCACTGGTACGACCGTGTCGTCGGCCTTGTTCATCCAAATAAACAACTGGTTTAAATGTGTCAAGGGGTGGTCGTATCGGTTGAATAAATAATTGATCTTGAACACAATTTGAAAATGAAGAATTCGATGGAGTTATGAGTTTAGGTCGTCGTTTATTTCGAATCATTATTTTCGAAAGAGAACCTCAAATATTTCACATGAATAGACATAAAGTTTCATGTCAAATGTTCTTTGCTGATTGATTGCTAAGCAACAATCTGGTCCGGTTGGCTACTGAACGACATCTGCAGTAATTTACGTATCTGATCGAAAATATATGAATCACTAATATCATTATCTTGTGAAAATTACAGTGCAAAATACCAGCTGCTCCTATGGTACAAATAATGAGTGCTTGTGATCATTTTTTCTAATCCAATCATGTTGAATACAATCCTCATCAAAATCGTTCTCTTTATTTCTCTTTGCAGCATTACAGGTAAATGCAAAGTCTAGCAGCCTATTTCACATGTTTTCTTGTTGTTTTATGAATAGCAACTCTTGGTAGTACAACAGCACGTAAGAGTTGTCAAACAAAAAATACAGATTTCTGATAAATATATAAATTTATAGGACCATTTTCAACATCAACAGCTCAACGTAGTGATGGTATATGTGCAACTGCGACTTGGTCACGACAAGGTATAACAGTTGCTGGTGGAAATAATTGGGGCAATGGTCTCAATCAATTCAATGATCCAATGGGAATATTCGTTGATGAAAACAGCACTATTTATGTTGCTGACAGTAATAATGCTCGAATAGTTAAATGGACAAAAGGTGCTTCATATGGTCAAATCGTTGCGGGCAAACTTGGAGCAGGTTTAAGTGACGCTCAATTATTTGCTCCGATGGATGTTGTTGTTGATAAGGAAGGGACAATGTACATCACTGATAGTGGCAATAGTCGAGTACAGAAATGGACTCGAAATGCTGATTCAGGTATAACAGTTTTAAATATTCAACGACCGCTGGGTATTGCACTTGATAATGAAGAATCGATATATGTATCTGCATTTTATAAATCACAATCGTTGATTAAAATTCGTAAAAATGAAAGAACTGGTAATATTCTTTCTTCGGATGCTCGTGATCTCTACAATTTATTTGTTGATTCGAAACGTTCGGTTTATGGAGCTGATACGAGTTTTAATCGAATTATTAAGTTGGATGAAGGAACAAGTCAAATGTATACAGTCGTTGGCGGAATGTTTGCTTTCGATGATAGTTCGGTATCACTTCCACGTTCTGTTCTTGTTGATCAAATGGGCACAATCTATGTCGTTGAATATGGTAAAAATCAAGTTTCCCGATGGTTACCTGGAGCTAAATCAGGTATTGTCATTGCCGGTGGTAATAGTCAAGGTAGTCGAGCCGATCAATTAGCTCTACCAACTGATATAGCTTTCGATGCCGATGGCAATCTCTATGTTTCAGACAGTGCAAATCAACGTATTCAAAAATTCTCTATTAATAAAAGTTCGTGTCATTGAAAAAAAAATGAAATAAAATCATCTTTGATCTTTCTTTTTACTTGGTTTATTTATATGAACTAATTACTGCTAAACATTACTAATTTTCATTTATTTATGACGATCGTCAACATGAAATATGTTTTAAATAGAAATTCGAACAAGAAGAGAAAGAAAGAAAAAAAAAAGAAAGACTAGATCGGTGATATTGTTAATAAAATTACATTGATGTACTATGTTGTTGTTCTGCAATTTTTTGATTTGCTAAATCAGTGACTTCGTTCCAGAAATTCACTAGACGATTGTCTTCATTGGCACAGAATGCTCGGAAATTCGCTAACATTATATCTTGATAACGTTCTTCGCCTGTATAACTACTTCGCCAACGTTTTCCTAGACAAAAATTCCAACACCAGAAAAAGCCAAAATTGAATTTCGCGGTTTGACTATTAGATATAGCACGTGTCGAACTCGATTTATGATGTGAATTGAAAACATCCGAGAGTATATAAACTAACATGCCACCACTTATATGAACAAAATAAATATTTTCATTTGTATAACTAACACACGCATTTAAAATAAATCCAAAACGTTTTAAAATAAGTTCTTGGAATAGATTTATACGAATCGTTTGTTCTTTTTCGGAAAGATCAACTAATTTATCACGTAAACACGATGTATTCAATTTAACATGAATCGGACCTCGAAGAGCGTCGAATTCTGAAAATGGATCGCAAGGAATCGGTACTAAATGAAAGGCTCTTTGATTTGGGCCAAACATGTTGCCTGTTCGATACGACCATTTAGTAATTAAATCTCCTAGGATACATGATGTTGCAACGAGCCAACGAATTTCTAATTCGAATAAACAATGCGGATTGTAGAACGCATGATAATGAGCTGTTGCCCATTCATGTCTATCGGAGATATGATTTGTGTCGACATCGACATTACAATCACGTTTGAGTAGAATCGGTGGTTTCTCCGGATTAGCATTTGTAATCGATGTTAGATTTGTTCCGTCTTTAGGCAAACGATGTGGACGAGGTTTTGTAAGTGGATTTTCGATTAATTGTGGTAGTAAACGCATTGGTTTGTGTTGAGCAAAACCGAGATAATCCATTGATGGAATGTATGATTGTGTTTTGTAAAATTCGACTTCAGCATAGTCATTCGATTCTAAACGAACTAAAACAAAAAGAAAATTAAACTTGACAAATTCTCTTCGTTTGTTTACAATTGCGCGTCTTTTCCGTAACGATATAATAGAGAAAAAAACCAAAACGAAATGTCGTTTCGATATTTGTACTATGTCGAATATAGCCTTTATCAAATAGAAACTGAAACACAAAAGAAAAACGAATTCGTTTTCGATTATAAAATGTTGATTTATCATTACTTGAAATAAATCTAAAGCCATCTGTTCATTTTCAATGTCATCTCCATGTTCAATTGACCACCAAATAGCTTCGATAGCAACGAACGTACATTCGGGTAGAATCGAATCTTTAACAAAGATTAAACCTTGTTGTTCATCGCGAAAGAGACCTAAGAGATTATTGATTGCTGTCGGATCATTTGAGAGAATATTTGCTAATCGAAAAGTTTTTGTTGGAACACTATAGAACTTATGAAATACAAAAACAAAAAAGAATTTTCGTTTTTTTTTCTTACAGATTTCTTCCTTGTCGACTGGATAGATCCGTTTGTTTTTTGCCTGTAACTGGATCGAGTGGCTAAATGAATAAAAAAAACAGAAAATAAAAACTCCAGTGATAACACGATCGAGTTTACTCGATGAATGCAGTCGTTTTGACTTTGCGATGTACGTGTGAGTTTATTTAACATAATTAAAAATCGAACGAAATGTTCGACAAATCCAAAGTAATCTGCATGTGACATTTCCGGTCGACTATCACATTTTGTCACACCTGTATCAATATTTTTCACCATATAATCTTGTGAAACAGGTATGAGTATAAGCCGAATATGCCAGTATTTCGCAATATCAGCTAATTTATGATCACCAGTTCCATGATAGCCAACGACATTGTCAATTGTATTCCATGGAAATGTTTCTAAACTTTCGAGTGCTAGTTTATGCGACGCTGAATCATATTGTAATGAATCAGGACATTGAAAACGATATTTATATGTGACCGATTTCGATTGAGACAGATATTGTGGTCGATATTGCATAACAAAGATAACAACTGTATCTTGAGATCGATTTTCTTCGATGACAAGACTTAATGTATGATAGATTCGTCCGATACTTAACAGACGATTGTAGTCAGTTTCTTGAAAGCCAGCACGACGAATATCATCGCTCATTTTTTGTTTGATATGCTGAGGAATTTCCATGATCATTTGAAAGCCCTGAATTTCAATTTCTTTCTCAAATTAGTAGATATCTAAATTCAATTACTTGTGATAATCGTTGATCGATTAATTCATCGAATGTTATTCGTTGCCATTCCATATTATCTGACCTAAAATTTAAAAAAAAAACGATTTTCAACTTATCAGTTCGCTTGATTTCTTCCTACGAATTGATTTGTTTTCGTTTCTTCGCATCGAGATTGTATTGCGGAAGAACAGCATGAATCAATGTGTACGAATTGTGTGAATAATCACGTTGTAATTCTTCAGCCGATGGAACTACATCGAACGTTGTCGGCAATGAAGCTGGAATTGTCAAAGATTTCCAATCGATGCCAGTAATCATCGAAGCACTCCATGGTTCGACACCGGTCGGACCCCAAATGATCGCTTCTTTTTTCTCTTTCTTCAGCATCAAAGATTTTACTGGCGGATCACTAGTTGATCGTTTGGAATTGATATACAATCGAGTATCATCGGTATAACTATCCTTTCGTTCGATAGGTTCATATCGAATATCCATATTCAATGAATTTGCAATACATCTTTGTTTTGTTAAACTATCATTATGATGTTTAACATGTTGTTTTCGTCGTTTAGTCACCATTCCATTGTAAATCTTTTTCGATGTACCTGGAAGAACTAAATGAGCTGAATTGGTGATGTTGGCTTCTAATCGACGTTTGATTGCTGCTTCGTTTTGACGTAAATGATGAAAATGCCATGGAATTTTATTCGGACCGATTGGAAATGTATGTGCCCAACGACGTCGACCCGGTGCCATTGGTATTCGAATACTGGCCGGTGCGAATGGATTTGTCAATGCTTTTGGACGAGCTTGCATTTGAGCGAATAGATTCGATGTAAGAAAAAATGTATCAGCACTTTGACCCGTACGCGAAAAATTTTGAGAATTATGAAAGAGAATTTGACCGGATTGATGAAGTGTATGATACGTTTGTAGATTGCCGAGATAATAAGCTGTTGCACCAGCATGTGATGTCGAAAGAATTAAATCATCTTTAATATTGATATTAAAACGACGTGAATCATCACTGACGCCATATGTCGACGCAAGATTTTTATTAATAATCGGCACACTCTCACTCTCGCCGCCGCCACCTCCCTCTTCTTCTTCTTCTTCTTCAATTGATTTCGTACCTAGATTGAAATGAAATGAAAATTCGAGGGTGTTATCTAGGTGAAATTTACATTCCGGATTGTAGGTTATACGTCGTTTTCTTATTGTTCGCTGTTCGGATTTGATTGGACCTGGTTGATACGTATCTTTTGTTGATCTTGAAAATACAAAAAAATTAAATATTTCGAATTTTTATCAAATTCCGTCTACAATTTTGTTGGTGCGCCAAATATGTGATTATCATAGTCTTCCATTGAAAAATGTGGCGGAGGTTTCATAAGTGGATCTTCGACAATTGAATTCATAATATTCGTGGAATCTATAGCGAATATCATTCGAATAAAGTTCTGGTAAAACAAAAAAGTATTCGTGTACCTAATAAACCAGGCTTGATACGATTACTATCGAATGGTAAACGTGGAATGTATCGTTTAAAACATGATGGAGCTGTCGAAGTATGATAATAACTAAAACATAAATCATAGTTGGAGAATTTTATTTCAATTTTTTGAACCTCAAATTCATCCAATGCGGTATTTGATAATCATCAGCTGCATTTGGATTTTCTTTGAAAAATTTAAACAACGGTACGGCAAATAACGGTTGTTCGCCTAAGCATACTAAATCACTTCCGATGCCATTATCTAATACTCGTTGTTTAGTCATATTTGTTAGTTCACGATCGACTTCGAACACTCCGGCACCCGGTGTTATTACTAATGACATTTGACCGAGACGATCAAATTGTCGATCGATAAAATGTCTTTCAAAAACTAGAAGAAACAAAGAAAGATGATAAAACCAAAAATAGATTCAGTCATTTTTGCATTTTTCGAACCACTCAAAGATAAATTTAATGTTTCGAGATAATTGCCATCGGCTGCACAAGATATCGTTGCATTCGGAATTTTATCAGCTTCACTTTTTGGTAATTGTTTTTTATGATAAGTTAAAAGATCTTCTTTGTAATTAACTAAAACTTGTTTTATTTTGCCTAATTTCGGTAACCAATCATCGTATCTTTCATTCTGATAAATAACTCTACGTAATTATAAATTTCAGATAAAACAAATCAAATCTTGTTGTTGTCGTTTTTTAGAATTTTTACCTATAAAAGTCTTCATAAAATCTGCCTCGATGATCTTTATTAATACATTCTCTTAGACTTTCAGGAAAATCTTCTAAACATTTAGCATCATAAAACACACGAGAGAATAATGTCATTGTCATATCGTGTTGACAACGCATCGACTAAAATTCAAAATTAAAAAACAAAACAAATAGAAAATCATTCGAATATTTATCCTTTACTTTCCAACGTGTGAATAAATCAGAAAGAAATCCATCCACAGCCTTTTCATAGTATGTATCACCATGATGATCGAACTCCCACATTTCTTTCGACATTTGCAAGAAGATTGTACAACAAGTACTCAATGAACGAAACACAATTTTAGTATTTCGAGTTATGTAACCAGATGAAACACGATATGGAGCTCCATCAACCCAAAGACCGTACACCGTTGCACTAAATCAACGAATAATTCTTCCGAATCAATCAATCAAACAAACAAACAATTGCCTACCGCATGCCGTATAGATCGAGAGGTTTTTTCAAGTACACTGCTGTATTATACTTGAACAAACAAACAAACAAACAAATAAATCAATTAACCTAATGAATAAATACGTATGTGTAAGACCTACTAATTGTCTTGTAAATCTCCACATGTCACCTCGACTTAAATATTGTTCTTTCACTTGTAATTCAACTAGATACAATTGAAATTTCTAAATCAAATCAAATTAGTTATCTTATCATTGGTTAGACAATCTCAAGGTAATGCGTTTTTTTTCTCGGTACATCATACCTCGTTATTTGCTACTTTTTGAACGACATATTTATCTCGATTGAAATTAACAACAGGAAATGTACTTTTGATCGATTCATCGAAACGAATTTCTACGATGAAAATCATTTAGTTAAATTGAGCTCTTTTTTGTTTGATTAGTCACCTGGATGAATTGCTGGTCCAGTTAGTTCTTCATCAACTTGCATCACAAGTTTTTGTGTGGCATCTTCATTGAATGTAATCACAAATAGATCTCCTTTCCGTAGTTTTGTTTGATTATTAGCACAAACCGGCGCACCACCATCTGAACAAAACAATGCGTTTATTCGTTTGTTTTTCTCGTTCTTATTTTAACAAAAAAACAAAACACAAACTTTGCAAACGTCCATGAGGATATAATTTACAACGAATTCTAAATAAATAACGTTTACTTTTTATCAAGATTCATCGAGTTCAACTTACGGTTCACCTTCAAAAGTAGGTGTTTCAGTTGTGTCATTTTGGTTTACTGTGGACTTTGATAACATTTCGTTTTTCTTTCTTCGTTGCAAAATGATAAATAACACAATTTAATAATATAACAATAAAAACTATGAATATCTAATTCATGATAAGAGATATTAAAAAGACACCATCAGCTGTTTGAGACCATATTCTATTTTCTCATTACTTTTTTTTATTAATCGATTAATTTGTCAAATTTCATAGCCAATCCACAGAATATACCCTATTTACTAGAAAGAAGAAGAAGACAACGAAAAATGACTAGTGACCTCTAATGTAGTATAGATATCTCTGTTTTTGTATAATATAGTTGTTAATTCATTGTTTTAAAACACACAAAATCTATCGTCTTTCATTTGAAATGGAGAACGATTCGAGTAAATCATACGATTATCTTTTCAAATTATTATGTGTCGGCGAAGCCAATGTTGGTAAAACAACATTTCTTCATCAATATATTCATGATAATTTTGCTAATTTTCGATCGACGGTCGGCATTGATATATTCGAAAAACAAATCATTGACAAAGATAATCAACAAATACTTCTCCAACTATGGGATACAGCTGGTCAAGTATGTGAACATAAAACTTAGTTTTCAAAAATAAGAAAATTATTCTCCTCCATATATAGGAACGTTATCGAAGTTTAACACAATCATTATTTCGTGATAGCATGGGATTTTTGCTTATTTTTGATGTCACAAATGAAGCATCGTTTCTTGCCATACGAGATTGGTTAACATTTATCGATACTTATACTCGAATCGATCAAGAACTTCGTCCACCGATATTCTTAATTGGAAATAAAATTGATCTTGTTACAAATCGTGTTGTCGATTCAATTCAAGCTCAACAATTAGCAAATGAATTGAAAATTCACTATATCGAAACAAGTGCAGTCACGGGCACGAATGTTCAAGAAGCATTACGTTTGTTAATCGAACAAATCTTTCAATTTATGAATGATTCAATGCAAAAGTTTTATCCTCGACAAACCTCATCCATACGTTTAACGACCAATCGACAGCAATCAACAACAATGAAAATCAAAAATAAAATAATTCAAGCCAAAAAACATTCGTGTCCCTGTACATAACAGATTCTTTTTATCACTTTTTTTTACAAAACATTAAAGAAGAGAAAAAAAATAACAATAATAGAACTATCTATTGAGATATTCGATTGACATTCCCATTGAATTTCTGTCGATTTAATAAGTCAATCTATTCATAACCAACGAGAAAAGAGCACGCAGACTTTCTGTGCTCATGGTCAAAAGAGAAAATATCACTATATTAAATTATTTGTCTAGTTCATTTGGGAAATGACATTTCTTCGTTGTTCTCGATTCGATAGTTCACAGTGTTGAACAATCCCTTTTTTTGTAGTTCAATTAATACGAAGCAATTAGTTATAATCAATAAGCAAACAGAATATGCAAATAAGTTTATCATTTGATTTGAAAAAAAAAAGAAGAAAAACAAGAACGGCAATTCCAAGTTGATCAGATTATCAGACTTTCTAATCAACATCGATAAATAATCGAAAACGAGAGAGCGGAGAGCGAAGGAGAGAGGAAAAGAACGATTTTCTCTTGTGGATTTCTTCCATAGAATCCAAATTTCAGCTAATTCTCTTCTTTTTCATTGTTCTTCAAGACAACAACTGACTGGCTTTTGTAAGTTTAGATAAACTCTTTTAACGAGAACGACAATTAAGCCTCGATATCGATATATCTATAAATATACATATCAAAAGAAAGATAAACATATCCCTATCCTTTTACTCTCTCGATACAGTCAATTTAACGGTAGCATTTTCTTTCATGTTACATCATTATAAACGTTCAGATTCTTATTCATACAGAATATGATGAGTTATTTTTCGTCGTGGAAACCGTCATTTTGGAAATCGACAACGCATGTTCGAACATTGACACTTGCACCGTCGAACATTCATTTTACTAATTCGAGTTTAGGCGATTTAAAAGATTCGATTATCGATGAAAAATTAATGATTGAAATATCAACGAAATTACTTCAAAGTATTTCACCACCGAAATTACAGATTTGTTCACATGAAAATCAATGGTTTGCGCTCAATAATAGTCATTTATTAATCTATCGACAATTGGAACGTATTGGTCTTTGTCAAAGTGTTGGTAAACATTTTTTGAAACGAAAGAAAAAAAAACAAAAAGACAATTTCATTGATTATGTTTAGTTTGTGATCTTATTCGAACTGAAGATATACCAATTGGCATTCGACAAACATTGACACCCGTTGGAGTACAATCGAATGATTATATGGATGAATTGACAAGTCAAAATGAAGTTGTCTATTGTACAGATATACAAGCTGATTCATGTGGTTATTTAGAAGGAGAAGAACAACTTGACGATAGTATCATCACAGGAGATATTAGTGATCGGGATGATGATGATTCGGACGATGATGATGATGATCAAACTAGTAAGATTATTTCGTTTTTTTTTCTCTTTGGTATTGATCTTATGATTTTATTAGTATGGCCAACGCCTTTATGTGTTTCGAAATTCGAAGACATTGATTTAGACAACGATAGTCTTGAAGAACAACATAAAGAACTTGAAAGTTTATTGTAAAATGTTTTCATTAATTTTCTTTGAATTTGTTTCTATTTGAAATAAATGTAGGTGGGCTAATACAATGACAAGAAAAGAGAAAAAAAAACAAACGAATAGTAATGATTAAAAGATAATTGAAAAGATTATCACAGCGATGAAGAGACATGTATACTCTCCGTCGTTGAACAGATTTCTGGAATGTGTATAAGAAGAAGAAAAAAAAGAGATTCAAGCAAATTGTTGAAGATTAGATTAAAACAGAAAAAAAGAGACTTGATTTGATCGCAGTTTATTTGTACTTTCGAACACGATTGTATCGCATATATGGTCGGCAAACGCAACCGGCAATGAATAATACGCAGGCAATTATTAATATAACAGATAATAAATAACCACTATGTTCAGACTTTCGAATTGTTTCAACAACTTCACTGATATCATCGACTTGAGATATTGTTTTCCATAAATCTTTTCGTTGATTTAATACTTTTTGACATTGTTGTGTGACGGATTTCTGTATATTTATTAAACATTGCAACTGTTTACCGCTGCCAATCGGTATATCATTACAATATTTCAATAGATCAGCTTGACATGCAAATGCTAGTGCACGATCAACATGTATATCAGCTTTGCCTTCCAAAATAATTCGTTTGATTTGATCAGCACAATCCGAATCGCTGATTGCACCTTTCTGATATTTAAGTTTAAGACAATCTTCTTGATCCATGGCTGTACATTCGGTATCAATAAATGATCGACATGCATGATAAAGACGAATGTCAAGTTTAATATCTAATTTCGATGATTGAATGACTTCAACTAATTCACTTATACATTGAGAACTCAATGTTGCCTTTGTTTCAGTATATTTCATACGTAAACATTGAATAACTCGACCGCCCATTTCACGATCTTGAGTCTCATCAATATCTTTAAAAAAAATGAAAAATCAAACAAATCAAAGAATTCTCATGCAGACTCACTTTGTCGACCAGTTGGTTCTTCATCACTATCTTTATCATTATCCTCGTCATCATCATTATCGGCTTCTGTATCATCGATATCGACAATTTCCTTGTGACAATGTTGCGTAATATCCGTTCCACAACTTTCAATCAAACCTTTGTTAAATCTTGCATCTAAATCAAAACAAACTCGTTTCTTTCTAAAAGAAAAACAAGTTTCTCATTACCGCTATTCAATATCATCAATCGATGATATAATACACGTCGACATGCATTTGGCATCGTCGCTTGATTAGCATTCCGACGTAAACATGCGAGAATATTTTGTTTGTTTTCATTCGTACAGAATTTCTGAAAAAGACGAAAACCAATTCGTTTTCTTTCGACAAAAACAACAACAACACTGACTTGAATAGCATAACCGCATTTTGACATAAGACTGTAATCATTTTCCGGCATGATTATATCGAGTTTTTCACGTTTACGTAATTTGGCATAACATCGAGTGGAAACTTTTGCATTGTTTTCTTTCAAACAATCGAGAATCTGAATGAATTCATATTAATTTCATTATTCAAATGAATAATTCATTACTTACTTGAGCATTACCCGGTGCAAGATCTGCACAGAGTTTTCGAATATCATTTCGACATGCTCGTGCTAATGCCGGATCGAAATCGATACTTTCACTCTAAATCATTGGTTGTTTTTTGTTTTAAATTAATTTATCAAAAGAAAAAACTATTTTTACTCGTTGAAGAAGTTCGAATTTCAATTCTTCTCGGCAACCATCTCTCAATGAATTTTGTTTTCTCAAAATATCTTGCAACATTAGATCAGCAAGACATTGAATAACAGCTGATCTGAAAATGAAACAAAACAAACGTTCATTGAACAAGAAATCATTTCAACTGACTTCGTCTTTTTTCCAAGACAATGTTCGTTAACTTCGGCAGCACATTGTTGTCGAAAAGAATTACTTAAAAATGCTTCATCTTTCATACTGGTCTAGAAAAAAACGAAAGGAAAACTCAAAAGAATAAGAATTTCTTTGATTTCTTACGATTTGATGATGTTCAATACCAGCTTTACATCGAAAGTCCATACTTTGCTCATTTTTATGTGCGATTAAACAACGAATAAGATCGTTTTCTTTTCCATTGTCAATATTCTTTTTTTAGAAACAAAAAATAACAACAGAAATATTTATCTATCGATCTATCTTACTGAACAGAATGTCTGTATCATTGGTTCGCAAGCTTTCATAAGTAGAAAATCCAGAGAAGGATCAGCCATAGCTAATTGCGTATGATTTCGAACAGCAGCTTTGCATTTTTCTTCGAGTCGATTATAGTTTTTTTGTAAACATTTCATTTCCTATGTCGAAGAATTCGAAATTATGTTTATTTTTTATTCTGTCAATTATCATACTTCGCCTTTAACATCTGTTTTAACACATGTAGCCAAATCTGTTATACAATTTAACTCGATTTCAGGCATTAAACCAACTGATTGACTACGTATATGCATGAGACGTCGAACTTCCGATCGACAGTCGCTATCAATCTGAAAAAACGAAAAATAAAATAAAATAATAGAAAAAATTCAATTCGTTCTACTTTTTGTCGTTGTTGATATAAACAACCGAGATACATTCCAACTTGATTATCCGAGAGATCATCTTTCATTGACCAATCCGATGGTAAATGACAGTAAGTTTTGAGATTATTTTGACATGTACGCATTAATTTAGGCGTTAGTCTATCAAAACAAAACAAAAACCAGGTATATAATCGAATATGCTTTCATTCTTTACCTCCAGTCTCTCGCCATAAAATACGCTATTTCCATTAAACGATCTTCACATTCTTCGTTCATATGACTACTTTTCAAATTATCTAACAAACACATAATAATACTTGAATCTCCAGGTTTAATGCTTGGACAAAGTTTGTCAATTGCTGTTCGACAAGTTGATTCCAACAATGGATCAGCACGTATATCATTGCCTGGATCGACAGCTCGTACTAACGATCGAACAATCGACAAACAATTTGCACTAAATTCTTGTCCTTTTCGTGCTGCACCCAGTAGACAGTGAATCATTCGTCCACCACGTTGATCAATCGTACTGCTAGCACCTTGCTGAAACAACGATGGACAAAAACGGATCATTTCAGTTTTACATTCGGAAGCGAGTTCGGGCGAAAGTTCGTAATCGGACATTAACATACGACGATGAACAAGCATTTCACGTCGACATTCATCTTGAATATGATAGCCTTTTTTCAATCGTTCTTCGAGACATAATAATAATCGAACTAAAGATGAACGTTTATCGGAATCGTTAATATCAATTGAACATTGATGTTCTTTCATTTCAGCATCGCAAGCTACAAACAGAAAATAAATTATTTCGAAAACAAAATGATTCGTTCATCGTACCTCGAACTAACGGGATATCTGCTTGGATATTCGCAACAACTAATTGTTGTCGTCGATGAACTTCTTTTCGACACTAAACAAATCAAATTCAAGCTCAAATCGAAAATTCGAACTCTTCAAATTACCGGTGCTGACATCATTGTATTGAATTTTTGTTCGTACAAACATCGATAAACTCGTCCATTGCCCGCTGCAACTTGTCCACATAAACGTTCTCGATCATCTCGACATGCGTAATACAACGCTCGATCGAGATGATAGTCATCCGATTGCATTTCAGCTAGACGAAAGATTTCCTTTCGACAGTCACTTGTCAAATCTCGATATTGTTGAGAGAGACATGATACAACAGCGCCTTGTTCATGTGTAAGTTTTTGATTATTATCATCGAATCTTCCGCATTCGAACTTTGTTATGTCCGATTTACATGAATCAACAAAATATTCCGTCAAACGCCAATCATTGAAAACAACGGCTTGCAATTGATTGATAAAATATCGACATGAAGGTTCAGTTATATTGTTCAAATGCTCGTATAAACACGTAATCAAACGGCCACTGCCACGTTCATCATTGTGATCGGCACATTGATCGAGAATTTTCAAATCTTTTGAACATTGCCGTTGAGCAGCATCGTCAAAACGTGGATCATGAGTCATTTTAACTTTAAATTCATAGATAACATGTTGACATTCAGGAGTGAATAGATTCGCTGCATTATCAAGCTCATCAACACATTGCAAAACTTTCAAATTCGAAAGCGGTTGTTGACTTCCTTTTGCACAATATTTTCTCACATCAGCTTCGCAATCTTTGGCAGTTGAGAGTTGTGTCGACGGCGATGCACCTGAACGTACTGGTTGCTTTTGTTGTTGTGGTTGGTTATTAATTTTAGATGGTGATTCATCTTCATCATCACGTTCTCCATCATCAGTTCTCTTATTCCAATTGCTTCTTTGAGCAATTATTCCGGAAATAAAAAGAAATAAATAGAAGTAACCTAATCGTTGCATTTAATATTGAAATGCTTATCTAAAACGTACGAAACAGTAAAAAGTAACCTAAATTTAGATAGTCGTCGTACGAGTAAGTCAAAAAAAAACGAGACAGAAAAGGAAAAACGCATCAAATGTCACGTATCATATTTTGATATGTACAAAACGTATTTTGAAGAAAGATTTGCATGAGAACAAGAAAGAAAAAGGAAACCTTGAATATGTTATTTTCTCCAAGCGAATCAAAAACTAGGGTTTGGCAAATAATTGTTGGCCCGAAATAAAAAAATAAACAATAAAATATTCTGTCCTGTTCTTGAGCGAGTCATAAACCATGTTCTTTTTCCATTTTTTACCTATGAAATGTCGTCAAGTTCAATTGAATGACCGAACTCAATCGTTTTGAGTAATTGGCTTGATATCGATTTCAGTTGACAGATCCGAGAAAGAAAAGTTCGAAACAAAAAATATTGAATAAAATTTAAAAAAAAACAAAACACAACAAACAAATTTGTAAATATGAAAAATTCGAGAAAAAAAACTGCTCTTCTCATCTGTCGATAGATGTCGGCGATATGCAGAGAATTAGTTTTAATTATACACATGCGGATATATAATTATGTTTCATATATAGAAAAATTAAACATAATCATAGATAATCATGATTTCCGATGAAAGATGTTCGTTGTTTGATGATAGAAGAAAAGTCTTAGTCGAGAAAGTTCTTTATCCTTGAATAAGTCCGATGGAGAAAGCCTATCGAATACTCATTCTCGGTGCTGGCATTGCCGGTTTATCTTGTGCGAAATATTTAATTGAAAATGAAATCGAAGATTTCCTGATTATCGAATCGAATGGAGAAATCGGTGGCCGATGTCAGACCATCGACGAATCGATCGAACTCGGCGCCGATATGTTTCATGGTCAAACATCGAACAATCCGTTGTATGATCTGGCCGAACAAAATCATCTTATCGAACAAATTGACGAATACGAACGTGATAATTGCTATCACGATGAAAATGGTCAATCGATCGATGAAGATCTTATTAATGAAATCAAGGAAATATTCGATGAAATCTTAGAGAAAAAAATTCCGACTTATCCCTATGAAAACTATCCGGATATATCGTTAGGAGAATTTCTTAGCACGGAATTAAACGATTATTTGCAAGTAACACGAGCAGCATTGGATGATGATGAAATCAATCAACGAGAGAAAGTCATCGATTGGTTTAGTAAACAACATTCATGTTTAAATATGATCGGATGCGAGAAATTAATCGATGTTTCTGTACAAGGTTGGAATTCATTCGAACGTTTATCGACAAAAATCGATGAACGTGTTTATGTCAAAGGCGGTTTAGTCAATTTTTTAAAACGAATCTTTCTCGAGAAAATTCCAATGAAACATATTCAATTGAATACCATCGTTCGACGTATTCATATTCATGAAAATCAAGGTTATGTATCCGTTGAAATTGTTCGAAAAAATCGAGAGATGCAAGTCTATCATGTTAAACATCTCGTTTGTACACAATCGATTGGTTGTTTGAAACAAACTATGCATGAAATGTTCGATCCACCATTGCCCTATACGAAACGATTAGCAATTGATAAGTTAGGATTTGGAACAGTTAATAGAGTTTATTTGATTTTTTCGAAACCATTTTGGGATGTTGATTTCAATTCATTTCATTTTCTATGGAGCAGAAATACGAAATGGAAACTCAATTGTCTAGAAAAAACACCGTATGATGTAAGTTTGATTTGATTATAGTTTTTCGAAATTTACTCAACATTATTCTTTTCTTAAAAGAGTCAATGGTGTAAAAGTATAACAGGTTTTCATGTTCATCATCATCTACCGAATACTCTTGTCACGCAAATATCTGGTCAAGCTGCAAAATATATCGAAATTATTCCGAATGATCTATTAGCAATTTGTTTTCAAGAACTTTTCAATCGATTTTATCCCGATTGTCAAGTACCAAGACCGAAACAATTGATCAAATCTCAATGGTCATCGAAACCGTTTATTTTCGGTTCACATACATTCATTCAACTTTGTTCGAATATACATGATATTAAACAAATAGCAACACCATGGCCAAATCTACCTTCACGGCCGTTGATTCTTTTTGCTGGCGAAGGAACACACGAACGGTATTACGGAACGATGCATGGCGCTTTTCTTTCAGGAATTCGAGAAGCAAAAAGAATTATTGATTTGTATGAAAATTTAAAATAAAACTTTGCGAAAAGGTACGCCATCTATTCAAGTAGAATCTTCTACGGTTACTACGGATCGTGATGAGGTTGAATATGCGATGAGTCAGTAGTCGGAAGTGATGAAGGAGAAAAAAATTATTTTTCGAAATACACTTGCCATTCGTTTATGGGCAAACGTTTTTCGAAAAGACTATCACGAAATAAAATGGAAGAATCGGCGAAACCAGACCCGTTTTCAGTTTATGTGCCTTTGGAATCACTGACTGAATCGACTGTGCGTTCGATTGTATCAGTGATACAATCAAATGAATCTCAAAATTGGGATTTAAGTCAACGTACTTTACTTATCTTTTTATTAGCAATTAATAAGAAATTAACTGAACTCGAAGTCTCTGAGGAAGAACCAAATATACAATTGAAAAACGTTCGTCAATGGCTTAAGTACAGTAATGGACAAGAAATAGATTGGGAAAAATTACAACAGAAATATGATATGATAGCTGACATGAAATGTGATGGTTTAGCACGATATTATAGTTCCAAAACTGCAGATCCTTATTTCGAGTTAACCGTGAATGTTGTAAGTTATTTCTTTGATTGATTGTCGAAACTATCTGTATCTTTAGCCATTTCATGGAGTAAACCAATCTCGTGAATATATGAAAAAGTATCGTAGTGAAGGATATAAAAAAGAGGAACTAAAATTGTATTGGAATGCTAAACAATTAGAAGATCTCTATTCGAACGAAGAAAACAAAGTACCACCTCATGATCCATCGGATGATGATGCTGTTGAAAATCTTCGTAAATATCCTGTTTCAAAACGAAATCATGATTGTAAAATCACTTATGTTACCAACGGTATCGAAAAAGCTGTATTCGATATACCTGAAGGCGCACAAATTATCGTTCTAAATTTTGCTGTAAGATTTAAAGAAGAATAAGGTTAACATCTTGTTGAAACGTTTTAGAATGAACAATCACCAGGCGGTGGTTATTTACGAAATGCACGTAAGGGAAATTCGCGTAATTATTAAAAATAATTTTAAAAAATTTGTTTGTAGGTGCACAAGAAGAAGTTCTTCTATTCAATTCCGATGGTTATCGTGCATTGCTCGATCTAAAATACGGACGAATGGGTGGCGGTTATGCAATTCCTGAATTTGGATGTGCCTATGTTCGTAACATGCGATGTGTTCATCCTGATTCATCAGACCGAACTCGTCTAGTCGATATGCTAGTTTCAGCATGTTACTGTTTATGCGGACAAGAACTCTACGATAATCCAAAAGATCGAGAACAGGTAAAAATGAATTTTCTATTGAACAATTCGATTGATCATCATTTTTGCTTAGTTAAAAGAAAATAATCTAGCCAAATTTCAAGCATTTATGTCTGCAGCAGTCGCAAATACGATCGGTGATGGTAGTAATACATATCTTTTACTTGGCCCAATTGGTACCGGTGCATTTGGAAATGACGTTGGAGATATTGGCGAAGCATTTCGTGATGTTCTCGATACGAAAATGATGAATTCAAATGAACCAATTCGTAAAGCTTTCGGAAATATTTGGTTTGTGTCAATAGACGATTGGAAAAATGAAGAATTCAAAGAGATTTTATCAATATTTGACACTGAGAAAAAAGAAGACAACTAATTTCTAAATATTCGTTTATTAGACAAAAAAAAACTGTGATTTGTTTGTCATTTATTTTTTATAAACATCGGCATAAAGGGAACGTTTCCACCAAACCGATGGTGTTAATGTTGCTGGATCGACATTTGACACACGTAACATTAAACCATAGCAAACAATATCTTCCGTAATAAATTGTTCACCTTCTTTGCCAAATATAATCCATTCTAATTCGCTATTATTAAAATTTGGATCGACTTTGACAGTTGCTTTGTATTGATCGTGTATCAAAGTTTCAGGGCCAATGAATTTAATCGAAGCCGGATTGACTCGACATTGAAATACTAATTGATACCAAAAGACTTCGCCATTTTTTTTCGTTTGTTTCCACGGGAGAGCATATCGTGGATGAGCACAGTATTCAATACTTGGCGAAACGTAAACTCGAGCTGTGCCATCCTGATAAAAACAACCTGTTGTACTAACTTTGAGACCTGATGTGAGAATTTTCGACGCATTTTCACCTCGAGTACCGTGATAAGCGAGATACCAATGACCCCAACGAGCATCGAATTCTGTGTTATCTTTAGCAACTTTGATACCGAAACGTTTCCAACCTGAAGGACAAAAATACGGTTTTCCACCTTGATTAATCGGCGAAGACCAATAGTGAATATCTTTCGTTGTATCCGCTTGCCAACCATAGACTTTATTCCATCGTGGATCCATTAATTTATCTTCAATTTTCAATCCAAATTCTCCCAATGTAATCGATTCAACAGGTACATTCAAATCTTGGCAACATTTTCTTACAGCTTGCATTCGTGCAGCTGCATCGGGCGCTGTACCATTCAAATCGTCGACCACTTTCTTTCCGAAAGGTGGTTGAACAATCAAATGAATGATGCCTTTCGTTCGATCGACATTTTCCACACGAATGTTCTTCGTTGGTATGAGAAAAGCTTTGCATAGATTCGAAGAGAATTCCTCCCAAATACCATCGGAATTGTTCGCCCAACGATCCGTATTTGCAGTATCCAATTCCAATTGAACAAGAACTGGCATTTCCTGAGCTGAATAATAAAAAGAATTCATCAATAAAATTTCTGTTTTTTTTTTGTTTTGTTACCTTCGGGTTCTTTAATTTCTCCTGATATAACGGGAACATCGTCGCTTTTACTTGTTTTCTTCGGTTTAGTAACTGTTTTTTTCAATTGTTTATCGAATTGTTCGTTATTTTCCGAACCGACAGCTAATCGACATAGAAGAGCAGCGAGAGCATATTTCTTCGCTTTTTGAGCTAATCTTTGTCGGCCGAATTCGGCTTTCACTTCTTCTAATTGAATTTCAACTGCAAACAAAAACAAACAAAATTCAATGATCATCGAATTCTCAATGCTTACATTGATCAGGTTCAGGCTTTTTATTTCGAATTTCATCTCGTTTTGCCAGCCATTGCTGAGCATAATTAATCATTCCATCAACATCAAGTCGATCCAATTGTTTGCATAATTCATCTGGATTTGTTTCATCTTGTTTGTCTTTATCGAGTATAAATAATTGTCGAACAAATTTCCGTATGATTTCTAATCTCGGCGGTTCGACATAGACAACTGTTCGTGCAGCAAGTAGTTTCTTTGCATTATCGAAAATTCGATTCGTTTGTGTTAATGTTGCATAATTATTTTCAGTTGCAGCTTGATTAAATTTATTATTTCGAGTATTGATTTCACTTATACGTGCACCGTACGCATCTTTCCACCATCGTCGAACATGTTGAACAACATTATCAGCGTCAGCTTCTTGTAAAATTGTCATAAGTTCATCGAAATTAACTTGAAATCGTTGTGCTGAATTGATATATTCGTATGTTTCATTGCAAAGTTCAACGAAATTTTTCGTATTGCCAAATGATCGTGCAGAATTCTTCAAACGAAGAATATATTGTCCTGCTGCATTGACTTTCGTTTGAGTTTCAGCTCGTAATGTACCAATACATGTTTCATCGTCGATGACTGTTCGTTTTTCTTTCGTCGTACCTTTGTCTCGAAGTTCTTGAACAAATCCATCGACCAATGCTTGATCAGCACTATGCGAACCGTGATCTTTCTCCGGCGGTTTTTTCTTTAAAAAAATCGATTTTTCCTTTCGAATTTTCTCATATTTCTCAATTTCTTCTTTCTCAATTTCTCCGATACGATCATCGATTAATTGAACTTGATCATCAATAAAATTTCCAAGACAAAATGCTAAATCTTCATCCATGAGTTCTTTATTTGAAATTTACTCGGAAGTGACGAAGAATACAAAACAACAAGAAAGAACAAACTCTGGGCGGCAAAGAACAAACAGAAAAAAAAACTCAGATGGCGTCGTCAAGTGACTTGAAATAGGAAGACAAATTTTTTGCCAGTTGAGTGACATGAATTTCTTCTTGTAAATTCGTGTCCCGATTTCTAACAAAACAAACACCATTTTTAATCGATTCGTCCTTGAGAATTAAATGAAATGGAATGTGCTCGCAGGATTGTTCGTCAATTAAACGAAGAACACGAAGATGATATTGATAGGTCAAAGATTTCGAAAGATACAAACAAAGTTCAGTTGACTTTTCTGATGATTCAATTGCTATTTGATAGATTGCTAATAACGGATGAATGAATTTCATTTGTGAATCAATTAATAAACTCGTTAATGTTTGATTAACATTTAAATTCAAGTCAATGGACGAATCATTGGAATTACTTTCAATGGTTTCTAATTGATACGGTTCGAAATCTTTCGAAAACTGATATTGAATACTGAATTGATTCGATTTCGTTGAGATACATTGCAATTTTTCACGTTGAGATATGTATTTCTTCCAGAAACGTGTTCGTTCATTTGATAGAGAATTTAAATTAATTTCTTTCAATGGTTTCAAATAACGAACATGAAAGTATTCATCATCGACTTGCTTGTCTTTTGCTAAAATCAATGGTAAATTTGATGAATTTTTTGGCTGATTATCTTGCCAAGCAATTGTCAAGTTTGTCGATGGTTTGATTTGATCGATTGAATCAACCCAAAGGAAATTATAACGACCTAAACTATGTCGAATGAACGATTCAATCCATTCACGTCGAAAATTGAACAGTAAATTCGATGCTAACGGGCCATAGGAGAAATTCGACGACGATTTTCGGAGAAAACCGGATTTTAAACCGATTTGAATTAGTTCGGATAACATGGAAACAGATATGGAAATTCTTTAATTTCAAAAAAGTATCTTTTTCGAATCAGATAGATGTCGTCATCATTGAAAATTACCCTTTTATTGGTCAGGTGTAAATCCAATATGTGTTTGTTAATTGTACTCTGTGTCATTATTTTTCGTCATCATATGTCTACTCCACGTAAACGAGCACGTCCCGATTCGGACGACGAACTCTATCTGTACGATTTATCTGAACGTTTTCATTCATTTTGTTATCCTCAAACAGATAATGATGATGATTCATCGAATACAACCATCGACGATTTATGTCAACGTTTAAACGAACATGATCTTCAGTATCGTTCGCAGATTCATTTAAATCTACAAAATCTTGCGCAAGAAATCAATGTTAACGAAAAGAAACTAGCAGAATTACAGTTTTCCATTGAACAAACTCAAGAAACATTGAAACAACGAGAAAAATATTTGAAATTAGCGAAAGTAAAACGTCGACAACAGTCAGACTATGTAACAATGTATAATAAAATCAATCACTATCAAACACGAGAAAATCTCGAACGAAAACTTCAACAATTAACTCAAGAGTATGATCAACAGAAAGCTGAACTCAATCATCTCAATCAACGTTTAATTATCTATCAAAAACAATCGAAAGTTGTACTTTATTCACTACTTGAACTTGTTGGATTTATTGATGTTAAATTGCCGATCAATTTCGAAGATGAAATCGGTCGATTAGATAGTAACCCTTTGTTAGAAATCAATGGAGATAAATAAAATATTTCATATTCTATATCTTGTTCTTTGTTAAAAAAATTTAAAAAAAAACCAGATAATCATTGATTTTAGATTTTGTGTTTTTTCTTCGCTCGTAACAATGGCATCGGCTGGATATTCCCGTCCACAGAATTATGTGAGTTTCATTGAAGGGCACAAAAAAAGGATTTGAAAATTTTCTTCTTTTCTAGTCGTCGGTTCGAGACGATGATGATGAAGCTCTCGATATTCGTATTGATTCGTAAGTGAATTTGTATTAATCAATTTGAAAATTTTTTTGTTTGAATAGTAACAATCAACAACGATCGACAAGTGACAATACTGTTAAAGCGTAGAGATCTTTGAATTTTATTTTTGGTTTCTTGAAAAATTCGTTTGTTTGGTCTATGTAGACTCCATGGTCAAGTTCAAGAAGTTGTCGGTGTTATGAAACAAAATATCGACAAGATCTTAGATCGTGATGTTGCTTTGAATAATCTCGCTAATCGCGCTGATGAATTACAATCATCAGCAACAACATACAATCAAACAACAAAACGATTGAGAAATAAATATTGGTGGCAAAATATAAAAGTAAAACAAAAAGATCTATGTTTCATTTCGATCATTGACTCGTTTTGTGTAGACTAACGTTTGTATTGGAGGAATCATTGCTGTTTTTATTTTGATTATTATTTGTAAGCTAACATCGGAATGAAATTCGTGGGCTAGGTTTTTCTTTTCTTTTTTTTATAGTATCGGTTGCTTTTGGTCGAAAGAAAAATTAAGGTGCTGGTTTATCTCTCATTGATCTATAAAAAAAACATTCGTTCTCAGTTTTCATCTCATTTTATTTTATTTTATTTAAATAAAAAAAAACGAAAAGAATAAACTTTTTTCTTGCATTGAATTCAATCAAACGTATCTTGTCGAGATCGACATTAGGCATCGTGGAGATTGAAATGACAAAAAAGATGAGAAGCTAATTATTGTCTAAAAATGCAATCCAGTATAATGCTGTTGAAATGCATGTGGATGATAGAAATAGTTCGATGTTGGTCGAAGTGGAAGAAGATTTTCGAATGATGATGACGAAGGTGATTGAGGACAACTGTCGGTTGTAGCAACTGAATTATTCATTGTTGGCGAATGTGTCGATCGTTTGACGGGAGATGTTGATGCTTCATGCATTTTCATATGTTTACGCAAGGCTAGAAGAAGAAAAAATCCGATGAAATTCAATTTAATGTTATGAGGGAAAAAAAACGTCATACATGATGGATGAGTGTACGTCTTTTCACAGCCGTCGATTCGACAGACATACGGTTTGTCAAATGTGTGAACATGTTGATGTTTTTTTCTATCTGAACTATTAGCAAAACTTCGTTCGCAATATGAACATTGGAATGGTTTTTCTCTAGAAAAAATGAAAGTTTATTTTCGAAATCGAATTGTATTGTTCAAATGAACTAACCCTGTATGAGTTCGTTTGTGAATTTTTAAATTTTCCGAACGTGCAAACACTTTTCCACATGGAGAATACGGACAAACAAATGGTTTTTCGCCTGTATGAACACGAATGTGATTGACTAGTTTATATTTCGCTTTAAAACCTTGTCCATGTCTTGAACAATCGAGCCACAAACAAACATGATTCGATTGTTCACTACTACCGACATGTTCAATAGTCAAATGATTAACTACAAAGAAAACAAATCATCATCATTATTATTTTTTGACTCATTGTGAATTATTTTACCGAGATCTTGCATTTGAGAAAATGTTTGATTGCATAATCGATTGGTTTCTTGATCGATCCATTTACAAACATGAGTTTCTTGTTTGTTACTTGTCGATGGAAATGTCGGATATAATGGAGGAAAATAACTTGCATGCGGATGATAAGCATACTGTTCGGTTGGATAGGAAATGTATTCTTGTGTTGGATATTGATGATGTTCATGAGGATTTGTCGGTAAATTGAATAAGAAATTTGATGATGGATTTGAATAATGTATACTGTCAAATGATGGATTGCCGAGATCAAACATTGCTTTATTAAGAATGTAGCACTGTGTGAAATCGTCGCTTTGTTAGTATTTAACCAAGGTGTTGAATTTTGTGTTGTTGCTTTTTAACTGAGTTCTCACCAGGATCAATGTCGTTTTCTGCTTTCTTTTCGGTTAATAATTGAGAAATCAAATAAATATACGTCGATTATAGAAGTCGACAAAAATTCGAGAATCTCTCGCGTTGCTTTTTCTTTTTTTAGGATTATATATCCGAACTCCTAAGGTGAAAAATCGAATGATGAGAAGAGAGGAAATGCATGTCTGTTATATCCAACTGTGTCTTCCTTTTCTCTCTTTCGAAAGAGAAAGAAACTGTAGGGTGTTGATTGGAGAAAATCATGCTGAGTTTGTTCTCTTCTTTTCTTCCAATGCGTTCATTTTTCGACTTTTTTTTTAATTCACCAATGGGAACGTAATTCTCTTTCAAAAGAACTGAAAATGAGTCGAGTTCATTTACGTGTCGAACTAATTATTCGTTCATTAACTTCTGTGTCGCCATATGATTTTGATCAGTTCCACTTCAAATGTTCACGAGAAATGAAAACACACATTGTCAATTGATACTAGTTTTCGTTTTCGGATATAGATAATATTATTTTCTTAGCAAATAAGTGTGATTAATGTGGTAATATTGGGAAATTGTTCGTTGTTCTATCATAGAGAAATTCGAAGGTGAGAAAATTGTTTTCACCCTAAAGCAGCAGGCTATTTGTTCATTCGAATCGATTTGTTTAATCCGACGCAATCATTTTCGGTAGGACTCAGCAGGTGAAAAGAAAAAATTTATTCGATAGAGATAGAAAAAAAGATCATGTAAAAGCAACTCGAGTATTGTTCAGTGTTTTTCGTTCGTCGACTTCTTCGAAAGGACTTGCTTGTGAGAGTTGAAACGATTTCCATGACGAATAATCCGTTCGTGCCGAACGGTTTTTCGATGATTTCTTATGTGAACTCGATTGAATATGAAAGTTATCTTCGACGAAGACGGATACTTGTTGTTGAACATCGTCAGTCAATGGAAACGGTGTATTGAGCATTGTATCTTGACGAAGCATCGATTGAGATCGTTGTGGACTTTTGGAATGATTTCGTGGAGTTCGTGGCGTGACGGCCGTCGAACGAGCACGATAACTTCGTTGACTATCTAAAACTGTAGGACAAAAACGAAAACATTTTGACATTCGTTCGATATGAAATTAACCAGGAGTTTGAACAGGCAAAGCAGGAGTATTCGGATTTGACATTCCTTCGAGATAGTATTTCAATTGTTGCAATTCGCCAATTAAACGATGAACGATAGTTCCGACTTTAGCTTTACGTTTTTCTGTATGTTTTAGAAGAGTTGCTAAGTCGTCGATGTATTGTAAATCCTTTTGAGCAGATCGTTGTTCGATTTGACGATCATTTTTCCAGCCGATTTCCAACGTTTCTAGCAAAATAACAATGAAATGAATGATTTCGTTTTGATTGAATTCTAACCATGAAGATTGTGATTATTTTCATCGAGATGTTTTATATCGGTATTTGATTGTTCAGTAAAACGATCGAATAAATTTATTTGTGATTTTAAATAATCAATTGTCTGAATAAAAAAAAACAATCACCGTGAAATTATCTAATCCGAAATCTCTCGATTACTTTTTGAAAACGTTCATTTTCTTCTTCTAAAGTTTCCAATCGACAGCCTTTCTCATAGATTTCTTCTTCTAATTTCAACGTTTCAGTGTGAGTATTCTGCATATATTCTTGTACTTCACGTTGAGATTCTTTAATTGCTAGAACTGTTATATCACGTGATTTATTCTTCTCCCGAATATCCTTTTCTGTCGAGCTAATTTTGTCTAAAACTTCTTGTTTTTTACGTTTGGTTTCGATCATTGTTTCTTTTGCTGATTCATAATTTCTCGAAACTTGTTCATGTTGATCTGTCAAACGTTCGAAGTCCGGTGTTGTTTCAGTAACTTTCGTTCGATTGATATCAATCGATTTCAATAATTGACTTGTAGAGATTTCAAGAGATTGAATGTGTTCTTCGAATTGTACCTTCATTTGTTTATATTCTTCATTGAGATTTCGTAATCGTTCGTCTAATTGATTTAATTGTAGTTGATCTTCGCGAGCATTTCGATCGAGAATTGCTTTCTAGAAGATCGAAGAAGAAGGAAAAATTCGAGATTGAGTTTTATATATATCGAACTCGTTCGCTGAGATCGTTCACACGAGCTGTTGTTTGTGTGACAAATCGATTGTGTCGAATGTCATTATTTCTCGATGTGAGCTTGGCTTGTTCGATTGTTTTGAGCAGAGCTTCACGTTGTTTTTGTTTGGAAATTCTATGCAAAAGAATAACGAATGACGAGTTCGTTCGTTGTTAGTTGATTTCAAACCGAGTATTTCGAATTTGTTGAAGTTCTTTTTCGAATGATTCCATTTGTAATTTCAATGAATCAATCATCATTTGATGTGCTTCTCTCATAGCATCGAGTTCTTTCGTTGTTTCCGTATTATCAATATTAAGTTTCGATGTTTTCTCTAATTTCACTGCAATATCTTGTTTGATTTCTTCTAATTCTTTTCCAATATCAGTTATTGTTGTTTCGAGAGTTTTCGATGTTTCATTGTGTTCTTCGATATGTTTCGAAACTTCATCATGTTTCTGTTTGAGAACTTTCAATTTTTCTGTCTCTTCATTCGTTCGTTCGTGTGCCTGCAGATACAAAAAAAAACGAACAGTTCGATCTCAAGAATTCAACTGCATTGATTTACAGTAGTCGATCGTTGTTCAAGAGACGCTTTCTTCGTTTGATAGTCGAGCAATGCAATACCGCATGATTCAGTAAATTGAAGTCTAGAATAGAAGTATGGAAATTATGTTTTTCTTTGAGAATGAATCGATCGAACCGATCTTGTAGCAAACGATCATGTTCACGTTGTTCCATTTCGAATAGTTCGTTTTGTTCGTCGATTTTTCTTCTGAATTCAAGATTTTCATTTTCAAATCGTTCACGTTCCTAATTGAAGTAAACAGACAAGAAACTCGATAATTTCTACTTGATTTATTTTGCTGCATTTTACTCGATACATTGTTCGTAATTGCATTTCACTTTCAGTTACTTTATGCAAAGCTAAATCGACATCTCTGAAAACATTTAGGAAATTATTTATGTCAAATAAAAACGGCAATGCGAGACTTTTTTAGTAATTTATTTGCTTCTTCTTGTTCATCGAATTTTTTCGATGTTGTTGCCTAGGGTTCATATGTATTCAAAAATTGGAATGATAAATAGATATTGAAGCTTACGATTTCTTCTTCGAGACGAACTTTTTCTTGTCGAGCTTCGTTTCGTTCTTGCATGAGACGTTCTTTTAATGCCATGATATCTTCTTCTAAATCGAATGTCTTTTCGAAAACAGAAAAATGAAAAATTATGATTCGAAAAGCAAAACTAGAGTTTACATGTTGATTTGTCTCTCGAACAGTATCTCGTGTTTCATTTAAATTAATTTGTAGTCCAGCTTTTTGTGAAACACGTTGATTCACTTCGGATATAGTTGTATCATATTGTTGCTGAAGAGCATTTTTTTCTGCTCTACAGATATACGTATTTTCAAATGAAATCATCATAGAAAATCGAGTTTCATTTTCTCTTACTGTAACATAGAAATCGCTTGAGTTAGTTGTTTATCTTGTTCAGAGAATTGTTTCACTTTTTCGAGATGTGCATCGAGTTCTTTTTGTAGGTTTTGAATAACGCTTACGTTTGATTCTCGAGCCATATTGACAGCAGCTTGAATTTCGTTTTTTATAGTTATTGGTAGAAGTTTTAATTGATGACGAAGTTGACTCGATTCGATGGATTCAGTTTCATAATCATTGTATAATTTCAAAATTTCTTTTTCCTAAAAAGATACTTTATATGAAGAAAAGAAGACAACGACGAATATGTCTCAGTTACCAGAGCCATTAAGGTATCGGCAACTAAATCGATATTACTTAGATCTTCATCATTCAGAGTATTTGCTCGAAAAGATTCGCCTTTAGAAAACAAAAAACTGCACATTGATTTTTTTTGGGAAATAAAATTCGAATTACCAAGTTGTTTTAAATGACGAACTGCATTTCGAATTGAAAGACTTATTTCGGAACTATCGTTAAAAACCATTTTTACTCAATTGAAACTAATCGATTCTATTTACAAGATTTCGATGGCTGCCATTTCTATGTTGATTTTTGAGAGCCACAATAGTTACCTTTGAATGTCGAGAATGGAAGGACATCTCTCAATCAAAGAAAAACGAACAGCAGTGTTGCGCTAGACGTTATTATAATAACATTTCAAATCAAATTGACAGTCGTCGACGTTGCCATTAGATAAATGAGAGTTACGTGCAGACGAAAATAAATTCTGATTAAAGAGATGTGCTGTGATGGCCGAGTGGTTAAGGCGTCTGACTTGAAATCGTGTCATATCAAGAAATCAGATGGGTTCTCCCGCGTAGGTTCGAATCCTACTCGCAGCGAATTTCTTTTTATTTTCATTTTTATGAATTTCTTTGAAATCATATGTGCATTTCAAATATTGTTCTCGAATAATCATCACTTTCAATGTGCTGCGATGGCCGAGTGGTTAAGGCGTCTGACTAGAAAACACACAACTAGGTATCAGATGGGTTCTCCCGCGTAGGTTCGAATCCTACTCGCAGCGTCTCTTTTTTTTCTCATTCTCTCCGTCTGTCAAATCGAACGAACGATTATTTGAATAGCTTTTTTATTGATGACAAACTTGAATATGCTGTGATGGCCGAGTGGTTAAGGCGTCTGACTTGAAACCATGTCATATCAAGAAATCAGATGGGTTCTCCCGCGTAGGTTCGAATCCTACTCGCAGCGTTTCTTTTTTCATCTCTCAATCTCAATTCGAATACTTTATATGTTTAGTAATTAGTACAAAAAATGTTTTTTTCATGGTGACAAGCACAAGTGTGCTGCGATGGCCGAGTGGTTAAGGCGTTTGACTGGAAAGAAATTACTCAAGTATTGCGTATTTAATTCTAAAGTGAATCGTAGACAAGGGGTGGAAATCAACGAAACTGTCGACTACGTTAATATTCGAATGAACTCAATTCATATGACAGTAATCAGATGGGTTCTCCCGCGTAGGTTCGAATCCTACTCGCAGCGAATTTCTTTTTTGTAGTCTTATTCTTATATTCTTGGCATTCAACCATGAATGTAACAGTTTTTTTTCGAAAAGATGACAGTTGCAAATGTGCTGCGATGGCCGAGTGGTTAAGGCGTCTGACTAGAAATGAAACAACTAGGTATCAGATGGGTTCTCCCGCGTAGGTTCGAATCCTACTCGTAGCGTTTCCTTTTTTTTTAAATATATTCACATAATTCTGGAATCAAACAATCATCTGATTTCATTTTCGATTCGTAGCAGAGCTAAGAATGTGCTGTGATGGCCGAGTGGTTAAGGCGTCTGACTTGAAACCATGTCAACATCAAGGAATCAGATGGGTTCTCCCGCGTAGGTTCGAATCCTACTCGCAGCGTATTCTTTTTTTCGTATTTGAAAGTTTTAGTTTTTTAAATAAACGACGTAGAAAGCTAGACATTATTTTTGCTTTTTTTTATTCTTCAGGATTAATTTATCTATTAATAAAAAGCTGCCATAGTGTATGGACATGATTTTTTGAAAAGAAAAACATGCTTTTAATGATCAACATTATGCTTCTACTTAATGTAGAATGAATTAGCCGTAAATGACAAGCCATTTTTGTTTCCTTCAAAACGTATTTTGATCAAAGAGTACGTAATAGAAAGTCGCATGATGGATCATCGTCCATTTATCTATTGTGTCAAGAACATTAGATCATAAAATTTTCTTTTTAATCAGAAAACACTCTTGTCAAAGAGTCAATGCTCATAAATAGCCACATATAATATATATATAGACAATCTTGTACTCTGTAATTATTTTCTAGTTAAGCATAATAACTTATGTCGATCAAAGATACTTCACATCTATTATTCATTAATTCTTTCGTTTTTTTTCTTCTTCTTTACAAGAATCGATTATTAATAGAATAATAAATTAGCAAGCAAAAACTTTTGTATTCAAGAAAGTTTTCAATTTAAAAATAAATCTGTATGCCCTGTCCGTATACTTGTTCGACTTTTTAAGTCCACAAAATGTTTGTTTTTATTAAAACCTTAGGCCGAAGTCGTATATTTATTTTTCCGTTCTCTACATGATTACATTCTCACCCTAGATCTTCCTTGCCTCGCAGCAGTTTATTCACTTGACAATAGATTTCTATTTCTAGCATGACTTCTCATTTTCTCATTTCATATTTCAAGAATTCAAGAATAGAAATTCCAAAAACTGGACATAATTCTCTTTATTTTCAAATATTCATAACAACAGCAAGAAAGAAAGAAAGAAAGAAAGAAAAATAAACTAGTTTCTTTTTCTGTACAGATTTTAGCACCTTTTACGTCTGTGTGTTTTTGTTTCTCTTTCTAATAAGACACTATGGTAAAAGTGAATCACGACATACAACCGGTGATCGTTCACTTAGTTTTTTTCGTCGATGTGTTTCATTTAATTCTACTGATATATGATGAGGACTCGTACTTTCAGTTGACATTTTCCTATCATCATTGGCAATGTGCATTGGTGATAATTCAGTTGTTAATCGTGATAATGATGTTGATGTTGTTTGAACTAGACCTGTTGTCGCCGGTGATAATTGTGAGAAACGTGAAATAACTGATGTTCGAACAAGATAATCACTTTTACAATATAATGATGTTCGATTATTATTCGTATCTGTCGTTCGACGATTTCTTAAACTTTCATTTGCACCAAACAGATTCCGTTTCGAATATCGACAACAAAGTAAATCAATAAATGATGAACGGAAATTTTTCGACATAAAACCATATAAAATCGGATTTGTACACTAAAAACAGAAAAGAACAACAAATTCGTCATTCGTCAGATGAACTTTCGTTTATTACAGAATTTAAATAAGCAAACAGATTGGCACATGTTGTTAAAATATCCATATAGGTTGTGAAAGCATGACTTGTATTTTTTGATAGAAGTATATTTGATATAAATAATAATTGCATAAAAAACCAACAGAATGCATATGTCAATATAACAGCAAGAATCATTCGTATAGCTCGTCGTTTACTTCTTCCAACTGATTGACCCCGAGCTCCGCGAAGAAATTTCAACATTAAACCATATAAAATAACAATTATGGTTAATGGCAATGCGTATAAAAAGAGAACAAAACCAAGCCAATAAAAATTCGCTGCAATCGGAAGTGTTCCAATTTCTGTTACATTCGATGAATTTACAGATGTTAACGGTGTTAATTGTAAATAACGTAGAATACAGTACATCGATGTTGGACCGAATTCAATTACGGTAAATAATGATCCAATCGGTGTCGAAATACTTATACCAAGTAACCAAAGAATCCTATAGATAGAAAGAAAAGAAAAACAAACAAACATAACATTGTAGATTTTGTTTTTATTCCGATTCAATGATCAATATTTACATAATTGATACAGTCGTATTTTTTATTGTGCGATAATTTGACACAGAATCAATTGCATGAACAACAGCAAGATAACGATCAATTGACATAAATACAAGTAAATAGATGCTCATAAATGCCGATAAATGACTAATAAATTGTGCTAAAAAAGAAACAAAATCATATAATTCAAATAGTTATTGTTGTTATTGATTTCTTCTACCTAATTTACAACCAAAATCAGTAAATGGCCAACGGCCCATGAAACTAAATAGCGTTGTTGGTATGCATACAATAATAAATAAAACATCAGCAAGTGCTAAATTAAATATTAATAGATTCGTTGATGTTTGCATGCCTTTATTCAATCCAATGCCGATTAAAACAAGAGAATTTCCAATAAGACCCAGTACAAAGAACATACTGAATAAACAAATTTTTAAAATTCCAAATTTTATATCCTCACTACTACTATCAGTAATAGTAGTAGTTGAATGATTTAGTTCTGTTGTATTGAGAAGATGATTATTTAAATTCATTGATGAAAATCTTTATTATTCATTTGGATTATTAAATTCTAAAATGAAGAAGATTTCTAGTGTGCTAATCATTGATAGATAAATGAGAAATGTTAGAGAGGAAAAAGAAAGTTTTCTCGAAAAAAAAACGAGAGAACGAGATCAGAGAAAGAGAGATAGAGAAAAAAGAGAAGAAGGAAAACGTTTCTTTCTCTCATCAAAGACACATGATGTATGCTACCGCCTTGATCTCCGGTTCGAGACAGCAATGTGTCGATTCCAATTCTATTAATAATCACAATGTCAAGATTTCAATAGTTTGAGATAATGTAAGAAAATCTGAACATTAAATATAAGCAATCGCAATCATACAAAGGATATTTCCAATTACTTTCTTGATCTATCTGAATACAACAAAGAACAAGTCAACAATGTCATTAGATTAATAATAGATCATATTATATACTTTTCTTCTTCTTGTTTGCTTAGCTTTCTTCTTTTCTGTGAACAAAATTGAATGCAATTGAAACTAATAATTATTCACATAAAGAGATTTACTCGAGACAACTAATCGAATTTACGTTATTTTTACGATTATCAAATTCAATCTCTTATTTTCTCTTTTTGAAGACAATTATTAATAGTTTCTTCAAATGGAAACATAAGAACTTTCCTATATTCGAAATAAGATAAGAGAGAAACAAAAAAGTGATACTTGAAAATTTCTGCCTCAAGGACAAATGCACTGACAAGTAGTGAGAATGAAAGGATATTAGTAGTATTTTAAAGCTCGATTGAATACATCAATGTTATGATTTCTTTTCTTTTCTTTTTCTTCTCTGTAGTACTATGTATAAAAGTTCGTAATGTTCCAGTATATGCATTACGATTTTCTTCGACCTCAATCAAATCTTAAATGTAAACAATAACTCAAGAAGAATGACACATTTCTCGTCAAGTCCAATTGTCTAATCAAATCAAATCAGATGTTTTGTTTATTTCGGTTGAGTATAGCCAGATATAATAATGTCAACGTCAATATTTTCTGTTATTGTCGTTGTTGAATGTGAACACGCATATTGATATAGATCTTAGTAGTATTTAGTAGAATTCTATCTTTCTTTTTGTTTTGAATAAAAAAAAACGATTCTTATTGACAGATACAGGAGAAAACTAAGTGACTAGATTTCCTTTAAAACGAAAGATTCGATTATTAGAATGACAACGACAGCTCGATAATGGAAATGGAAATTCGGGTAATCTTGTCTTTTCTTACTATTAATGTTTTAGCAAATGCGTAGGATGCTGTTTCTCTCTCTCTCTTATTCTGTCTCGTCAGTCCGTTTATATAGAAAGAGACAACTTGCTCTCAATATCCATTATCGTTTTTCTTGTTCTATACGAAACATTTTTTTTGCATTTAGATAGTTTTTATCTCCAGACGAGAACTACAACTGTTGAATAATTAATCGAAATCATTTGGTTTCTCTATTATTGATTTATTTGAATAAATTTTCCATTCATTTTCTCTGTGTTATTACTAAAGCTAAGACTTAGCGTTTCATCATTGTTGTTCACGAACAAAATTAATCGAACTCGACTAATCGATTAATTTATAAGTTTATTTGTTTTTGTTTAAAAATCATGATAATCAATGATTTATACTGAAATTTTAATTTCCGTTCTTTTTTCTCCGTTTGAAGATCAAATGAAGCTCTGCGAATAAATTTCTTTCTTTTTTTTTAATACAATAAACTCAGCAAGACAGTTAATCATTCACCTAGAAGTTTTAATCGAACAATAATTGGAGCTTATTCATTCGATATTGAAATAATATTCATACTGCATACTCTATTTTCTTTGGGTGATTAATTGAGAGTATATCGAAAAGAGAAAAAGAACAAATCAAGACCTTAAATGATTTCTATTGACTTAAATCGAAGAAAAAATGTCCGTTGATAACATATATACATATATGTATATATACTTGAGTTTATTCAAGAAAATTACAAAATATGAAATTCTGTGGAGTTATTTTTATATCAGTAGTTATTTTCAGTTTCAGTGTACCTTGTCAAGGACTTTTTAGTGGTTTATCGTTACAAGAATATGTCGAAACACTTATAGACAATGCCAAACTTCAACTCGAGGGTTTAGTTAGTCTTAATGATTCAGCAGTGGCTAATGCATGGCAAGTTTTCAAAACGCTTTACGGACGAGCTTATTCGTCAACTGGTTTGTTGAGAGAGCGAGAGAATTTGTTCGTCTTAGATTTCAATGTTTTCTTTTAGACGAGGAAAAAGCTCGTATGAGCGTGTTTGGTAGTCATATTCATTATGTTTTACAAACGAATTTAGCCAAACTTCGAACATTTCAATTAGAATTAAACGAATTTGCTGATTGGTCTGTAGATGAATTTAATGCATGGAAAAAAGGTTTGATACCATCGACTAGTGTACGACGAGATTTTAGTGATGGTGATGAATCCGATGATCAATCATATCGACGTAGTTTAAGAAAACTTCTCGAACATCGATATTATGAACGACGATTGAAACGAAGTCTGTATCGACGACGTTTACATAATCGACGATTTTTTACTGATTGGTTTCGGAATTTATTCAATGGAAAGAAAAATACGGTAGTGTCAAATGATGGCAACTCATCGAATGTCTTCGATTGGCGAGCGAAAGGTCTTGTTAGTCGTGTTAAAGATCAATTGAAATGTGGCGCTTGCTATGCATTTGCAACAGTAGCCGTTCTCGAAACACTCTATGCAACAAAAACACAAGCATCGACAATAACCGAATTTAGTCCACAACAATTTGTTGATTGTTCAGCTAACGGAAATAATGGTTGTAGTGGAGGAAATTTTCCTCCAAGTATTCGATATCTCAATGGACAAGGTGGAAAAATTGCTACAGAATCTTCGTATCCATATAAAGCTTCGAAAAAAACCTGTCAAATAGATAGTGCTAGTACTGTTGAACTGGGTAACATCGAATTCACTGGAATAGCTCAAGGCGATGAAAACCAACTTCAAGAAGCTGTAACAAATTATGGTCCCGTATTTATTGGCTTAGACACCGAGACAAAATTATTTATGTTTTATAAATCCGGTGTTTTGAATGTGCCCGATTGTCCAAATCGACGACAGGATATGGATCATGCTATGGCAATTGTTGGTTATGGTTATGACGATGCACTCGAAACGCCCTATTGGATTATTCGCAACTCTTGGGGAGCTAAATGGGGCGAAAATGGTTATGTACGTTTAGCAAAAAACGCCGGAAATATGTGTGGCGTTGCTTCAATGGCTTATTATGGTAAATTAACATGAGACAAAATCATATAAAGTCTTTTTTTATATTTTCATGACTTTTATTTTAAAAAAAAAACATCGCTTCACGCTTTCTTCTTTTTTGTCCCGATTATGATGAATTGTTCGAGTTCGAATCATTGTTTGGATCTAATAAATAAATACGTAGCTAACTAACTAAAATAATAGTGTTTCGATCGATTAATTACTTGATGATGGATTATCATTATTCGGCGGTTGTTGATTGGGCATATTACGTCGAAGGGACTCGATTAAATCAGGATTATTTGCAGATAATTCACTTGCCATACGTTGACCTCTATAAAAAAAAATACATCTGAGAATTAGATATATTTTTTGTTCTTTCATTTTCTCATACGTTTGCAATAACGATTCTAATCCAACTTGACCACCTTCTTGTCCGCCAAGATTTGTAACTAAATTCGCCATTCTAACGAGAGTAAAAAAAAGCCATTCAATTGAATCAAAAGAAAATCTTCTCTTTACAATCCTTGAACTTGAGGATTTTGAACGAATTGTGATGCCTAGAAACTTCAATCATTAAACTTCTTGTAAACATTCAATTACAAACCATATTCATCAAAGCTGGATTATTCAAAAGTGACATCAAATCCGGTCCACCACTCGCTCCACCAGCAGCTCCGCCCATAAACGATCCGAACATTGATGCAAAATTTGGTGCCTTCAAACGAAAAAGAAAGAAGAACTCAATATTTTCCGAGATAAACTTCATTTTTTATTTTCAATTTACACCGGCTGATGCGGTATTCGATTGGGGTTGGACACCAGCACCGGCTAAGATATCTTCACAATGTTTAATCATATGCTTATGAGTGTCGTTATTCGGTTCGAGAGCAAGTGCTTTTTTGTAAGCATCAAGTGCTTCACGTGTCTTCGCCAATGAAAGATAAATAGTACTACAAAACGAAGTTTTATTGGTGAAATCAGAAAGAAAGCGATATCTACCCAAGTCGACTGTAGGCTCTTGCATAGTTTGGATCGATTTCAATCGAACGGAAGCAATCGTTTAATGCTTGTTCATTATTGTTTAATTTATTATGTGCAGCAGCACTGAACAAAGACAAAATTTTAATATGAAAAATCGTTTTTTTTTGTTAAAATTTTTACTAACCGATTACAATAGTAAATTGCATTGTTGCCATCAATTTGTATCGCAGCATTATAAGCTTCTAAAGCTTCTCTATATTTTTCTTGTTTAATAAAATCATTGCCTTGATTCTTTAATCTATCTGCTTGTTGTCGCATGTCATCGGTCAACGGAACATTAATGGACTAGTTAAACAAAAAAAAACAAGAAATATTCTAATCTATTGTTGTTGTTTTCGTACTGATTTATTGGTAATAACAGAGAGAAGATCAACAGACTGTGCACTTGTTATATCACTCGATGGATTGGCTAATGAAACGTCAAAGGCAGTTTCCAAACATTGAAAAGCAACTAGAAATTACGAAAGAAAAACAAAATCGAAACCTTTGGATCTCGACGACGATTGTCTACCTTCGATACTTTCTCGACGTTCGGCATTAGCTGTTTCAGTTTGAATTTCTTTGTCGAGAAATTTCAAAATCGAATAGATCAATCGTTTTTTTGTTAATTGTTCTTGTGCCATTGTTGATAATCAAAAGTAGAAATAATGAGTGAATAATAAATAAAAAAAAAGAAGATTGAAAACATGATTCATCATGAATTTTGATTGGTTTTCCGGCCATTGGTATCTATACTCGACCTTTAAACGAATAGGATTCATTCATTCATTCTTTCTTCTTTTTATTTTATTTTATTATTATTATTCTGTTTATTATTTCAATTTGTAAAAATGAAAAAAAAACGTCAGCAAAACAAACGTCGATCGACAAGCAATCGTTCAACGAAAATTATGACGAAAAATTTCGAGATATTTGTTACAGATTTTCTTCTTGATCCATGTGGATTGCCACTTGAATTGAAAGATTGCGTTTTAGTCGATGGAAGCATGCCTATCAATGAGAATGGAGGTAAGGATCGGGGTAGTGTTTTTTTCTGTAAATATGTCATTTTAAAATCAACAATGTCGTAGATACTTGTCCAACAAATAATAGTCAAGTTCTGAAAAAAATCTATACAAATTCATTAGCTCTTGAAGGTAAAAATGTTCTTTGAGTGTTCTTTATTTGATTTAACTTTGTTTTTTTTTCTAGAATCATGTAAAAAATAAAAATGATTATCAAATGTTATTTTTTTTTGTAATGAGAAACAAAAAAATACATCCTTAATGATCTGTCTGTTATTGTCATATATTTCTTATAAATATAATATTTCACCAGGCTGTTTATATAATTAGACGTCTGGAAAATCGAGAATACGAATGAAGAAAAGTTCTCGAACGGCGTTCATTCAAATTAATTTTACAAATGCACTGTTTTTTTGAAGAAAAAAGGGCAATTTAAGTTCGGAAGTCGTTAGGGCGTAGAAAATCAATCGTAGTTTCTTTAGTTAAAACGGCAACGTATTTTTATTTCCGTTGAATTGTGAAAATGACATTTGATTTGATTTTTAAGACGCAAAAATAATTTTCTTTTCAAATTTAACGTTCGCATAGAGTAAAATACAACGGATGTGATCGTTAATCGACGACAAGTGAATAAATTGAGAGCAAAAAAATAATATTGAACGACCTACTTTTGCATATATATTGCTCCGAAGAATCGCTCTTGATCAAACATTAAAAACACTTGACTGCCTTTTAAACCGAGTCGTTTTGTTAAGTAGAAACTCCATTGACTATTTTTTAAAAAGCACGCACATGCATTTCAAGAGTTACACTCGTTCCTGAGACATGCATTTTTCCATTCTCACGATTGTTTTTTCCATCAATTATGTTTTCTCAAGTTTCTCACCGGATACTTCCGATAACAATGCATATGGAGTTAAAATTGCTGCCAATGATGTTATTTTCGTTCAAGCAGAAAGTAGTGCGCAAACATTCTTGGTTCAATTTGCACCTTATAACTATACAATGGATTCTCTTCAATGTTCATTTGATTACGATGATTCAGATCATTATATTTACACGGTGAGCGTTGGACCCAAACAAAATTCAACAAGTAATATTTATTTTTATTTTGCTGGTGAAATTGTATCGACTACGAGCACATCGACAACGAATCGATCGTTTGTCGGCATTTGGATTAATCGAGATCTGCACAATCTCGATTATTATTTGAACAGCCATCAACCATTGTCATGCGATCATTTTCAAGTTGAACAACTGAAATTCCTTTCGGCATACGATCATCAAGAATATTATATTCTCGCCGTTGAACCGTACGGAACATATGCCATTGGCTTGGCTGAAGATTTTGTATTTACCTATCGACCTCTTCCATCAGGTGCGATGACAATTAAAGCTAGTACATTGGTCTGGCCAGATAATTCGACATTCTATCCGTGTGCAGCCGATGCGAGTGATACATTTACCGTCATTGCCGGTTTTGTTAAAGGTGCAGCTCGTTCTCGTGTACGTGCAACACCGACGGTTTACTTGATGTTGAATACGAATCTAACTGTTGTATCAACATGGTCGTATTCAGCAACAACAGGTACGTGGCAATCACGTTTAACCTATTCATTTACTGAATCATGGAATAGCAAATATACAATGTCGGTTAAAATCAATTCCGATGATCCAACTCGAGTTCTTGTTGGCATGCCATTTTTAAATACAGTCTTTCTTTTTCAAGTTCGAAATGGCAATACAAATTTAACATTAATCACATCAATGGAAAATGGACAAGCAGTTGGCTTTGGTCAAAGTGTAACATGGTTAACGAAATCACAAGCAGCTATACTTGTTACAAGTTATTCAACGGATTATTTAACATGGTATTCAACAAAAGTTTATGTTTATACATCATTTAATGATACAACATTTCCATCATTGCCAACTGCTGTTATTCCTAATTCACAACAGCCAATACCATCGACAATCAATTCGAAATTGATTCGAATGGTTTCAACGCCGAGTTCAGTTGCCGTTCTCGATACTAACGGCGGTGTTGTTATTATTTTAAATGAAGATCCTGGATATTATGCATCGACAGATACAACTAATTCGCCTGTTGCTGCTGCTATGCCTGTTGTTAGCCATGCAACTGAATGCATTGCAGGCACATATAAATCTGATGCAGGTATTCATCCTTGTTCATTATGTCCAATTGGCACGAAAAATCCAGCTACGACCGCAGCTACAAGTTGTTCGAATTGTTCAGCGGATACATTTTGTCCGTTAGGTGCCTATGAAGAACTTAGTACATCGGTATTAACATCTGTTTCACAAGCATATGCGTATCCTCGTTCACCTGAAATGGATAATTTCGAAGATATTCTATTGAATAATATGTTTGCCATAGGCTCGACACCGCATTGTGTTATTGTATCACCGATATTTTGGACATTGATTCTCGTATTTATATTCATTATATTATTAACTGGAATGGGTTCGATGAATTTGTGTGTTCAACCATCGAAACGAGAACAATGGAGAGCTCGAATTAAAAGTGTTTTTATAAGAACAGATCTTGTCGTAGGCATTTCCGAATTTTTCTATTTAAGAAACCTATTGAATTCTATGTAATAGGGTGAAGGTGAAATGTGGATAGGAGGTCTTGCATCGATTGCCGTATTGTTAGTGTCTGGCATGGCCTATGGTTTTGCAATATCATATTTAAATCAATATCCGTCAGAACAAGTTGAAGGTTCGCCATTTATGTGCGATCAAACCCTTCGAAATGCTAAATTTGAATCGAGTCTTCAGGCTCTTGCTGTACCAGTGTCCGAAGCCGAACAAACAATATTTTCGTTATTGAACGAACAAGTTTTTACTTTACAAGTCGATTTTGTTAATACAAATGCTTCGTGTCGTTCAGTATCAGCTTCAGAAATAACTGATTCGAGTACAGTCACTTTGAATGGATTAGGATGTACGGATTCCGATGGACTCTTAGAAACCAAAGTCATTTTATCACAACATACAATCAAAATCAAAATAATCATTGATGAAATAGCACTAATCGGTGCCGTTCGAGTTGGCCTAACGGGTCCAGCGCAAACCGATGGTTCAAGTCAATTAAAAGGACTGAATTTTACTGAAGTTTTCTCTAGTCCAGCATCTCTGACTCTTGCACAATCCGTATCTATTGATATGGCAGTAACAAAAGTTATCAATGAAACTGAATCATTATCTGATGGTGATTCTGAATTTGGTGGCCTTTGGTATCCAACATTTACGTATAGTCTTACTGAAATGTTTATGACAGAAGAAACATATGTATCATCTGCAAACTCAACAGAAACAACTTTTATTATTGATATTACTGAAACATCGTATTATATTAAAAATTCTCAATCACCAATTGCTAAACAAGCTGAAATCATTTTTCGTACGCTTTTATTTGCATTTCTTTGCTTAGAATTATGTGCCATGGCTTTTCTCATTTGTAAACTATTGATTACTCCTCTTGTTCGTCGAATTTATGCATGTTGTACCGGTAATGTTATCGAACCGGAAGAAGAACATCATGATCATCATAATCATGAAGAAAAATCTCCGCATCCATAATATTTTATCTCGTAAATTTGTTGTCATTTCAAATATATTCATCCAATCATCTCTAATTTTAATCAAAAAAAAAAAGAAGAAGAAACAGTAATTATATTTTCCCAGGGTAGGCGTATGATTGATCGTTCTTAAACATAATAGTCAACTCCTTACCTTACTCGATTCGATTCATATATAGAACCTATCAAATGTATATATATACGTACTTTGCTCGTTTTGCTTTATGCTTCATTGATCAATAAAATTTCGTCGTCTTTAAATGGTGATTAATTTCACAGTTTTGCATTTTTCTTCTTTCGAATTTACATTCTATCGTAGAGAAAAACAATTAAATGACGCACGATCAAGGTAGAAAACGATATCTCAAACTCGTTTATCATTATTTTTCTGATATTATCAAATAAGAGCCATAGAGAGAGGATGAATAGAGAGAAAAAACAATTTTTTAAATAATTTTTTTTCCTCTCTCTCTTTCTCTATCTTGTCATTTTGATGTGTCAATAAAGCAATGCAACAGCAAGAAACATATTCGAACTCCGCAACACTTAGTCCGTATTATGGTTGTACAGTTCGGGTTATATCCAAGGCATTTATGCGTTATGAAGGCATACTCGATGGAATAAGTATAGATAAAAATCGAATTTTTTTAAAAAATGTTCGAGTTAATAGCAATCGAATTGATCCATCGAATCAAGGTGTTAATTCAATCGAAGAAAACGATCGTTTGAATACAGTCATGATCGATCATCTAACCAATGATATGTATGTTTACGACGAAGTTTGTTTAAATGTACGAGATATTCGTGAATTGAAACTCGTTCGTTTGCCAACAACATTTCAAGAATCGAAAATAAAATTACATCATGCAATCGATCCATGTCTTATCGATATTCGTCTTTCTAATGAGCCCACATCATCATCATCATCATCATCTGTGCCAATTGTTCATCGTTCACGTGATAATAACAATCGAATTGAAGCAACAACAAAGCCTGTTACTTTATTGGCGAAAAAAGTTTTGCCTAAAAAAATCGAACGAAATCAACAGCAACGTAAAACGTCACCTATTCGAATAACTATTACGAGTAAATTAAATCCAAACGCCACGCCTTTCTATGGACGACAACAAACAACTCAAACGATTCCAAATCGTTCGTATCAACGATTCGTTCCACCAAGACAAATGGCAATAAAAAAAAATTTTCAACAACCAACAAAACCTGTGCATCAAGAAATACAACATTCAAGTTCGCCATCACTATCTTCAAATTTTACATTTACTTCGTCATTTTTGTTTTTGTAGATGCTATGAAAGAAATCTTCTCAACACCTCCAATCCGTCAACGTTTATCCATTCCAGCGGATAAACGTTCGTACATAGGACCGACCAATAGTCTGCCCTTTGAAAATCGTCATTCAGGTGACTTTAACCATTTTCAAATGCCATTACCGATCGGTTCTCATCGTGCTTCTCGAACTGTATCGAGTAATAGCAGCGTAAGCAGTCTAAGTACCGATCTTGGTTTTCATTCCAATAATCAACTTGATCTAATTTCCGATGATGGTCAATACGATTTCGAAAAAGCTAATGATGAATTTCGTCGGTATTTAGAATTAGAAGAACTAGTTATCGGTAGTCGGACATCGTCATTGATTTCAATTAATTCTCATTCCGATGATAATAACGGCAATTCTCAATTATCGAATTCGTATAAAAAAGAAATTTCCTTTTTCGATCGTATTTCTTGTACAGCAACAACAGGTACTGCTGTTGGCTATGCAGAAGTCGATGAAGATGTTAAAAATCGTGAAACATTCGGTGATGACGCGTTACTTGTCAATAAAGAGCCCAACAATTTCGAATGGGCTATGTGAAAACACAAAATTATCAAGTTTTTTTTTTAAAGTTTGTATATTTTGTTCAATCGAATACGTAACACAACTTTTTTTTTTCTTCCGTTCTTACGAAATAAAATATTTAATAAACTCTCGTGACATCTGTAATTGCAACATCACCCTGTCATATAACTGACTGACTGTAATAGGCGTTCGTCAGTAGACGAATGGCTGAATCAACAGTAGAAACATTACCACCGTTAAGAATTGGTATTGATTTCGGTGGTGTATTATCAATTTACGATAAAGTTCATCGATCTAATGACGATGAGCATCAATCAGTCGAAGTGAATATGCCGGATGCTTTGAAAAGTTTAAATCAATTGAAAGATGCTGGTCATAAACTGTATTTAATCTCGTATTGCGGTGAACGACGTGCAAAAGAAACAAAACAAAGTCTTCTTCGAACAATATCACGAAAAGATCTATTCGATGGACTTTATTTCGTTGTACGAACAACACACAAAGCTGATGTATGTCGATATCTCGGCTGTGATATAATGATCGATGATAAGATAAAAATTTTGAATAATATTCATCGAGTTGCTCCGACTATCAATCTTCTTTGGTTTGTCTCACCGGACAGTAATCTCTATTCACCTGATATGACTCAGGTTGTGTCATGGTTGGACATAATGAAAACGATCAATGATGCTATTATCCACCAAACAACTCGACATCAACCAAACTCAACGATTGTCTTAACTGATAAATTACATCTAATCAAATAAATAAACGAATAAGAAAGAAAATACATTTGCGTTGGTTTACCTCGACTATATCTTAGCAAAAGATGAAAAAAAACAAAAAAACAAGCACTGCCTCAATCTATTCTTAGATAAATATAATGCTTCGTATTCGATCAGCCAGATAGTTTGCTCACGTATTATGACTAGAGAATCGAGTTTTGTGCGTGTATGATTGCGAATCGAGTCGACGTATTTTTTTTCTTCGTCACGGTTGTTTGAGCACATGAAAAAGAAAATCATCACGAATCTACCCATATTCATTCGACGTTTTCGTTTCTTTCCAATTGAATAAAAAAAATGCTATCAACTGCATTCAAATTTTCCCTTTTACTTCTGTTTTTTGTCCCAAAAATTCAAGGTAAATATCAAGTTTATACATATGATAATGCAAAAACTGGTGATACAACGGAACGATGTTGTTTCGTTCATATTGATGATAGTTTTTGTTTGGCCCAACCATTAACACGTAGTTTAGTACAAGTTCGAAAGGAATGTCAACGATTAAATGTCAATGATAATACGAAAAATTATTTGAAAAATATTGTTCGACGTTTGGATGTCCAAACAACAGAGAAAATCGGTGGAAAAATTCTACTTGAATTAAGCAATCCAATGGAACAGACTGTTTTGAAAAATGATTTATTATGTTTATCATCAACAACTATGAATCATATTGATTTAGACAAATGTTTTGTTCAAACTCAATGGAAACAATCGAAATCAAAAAATGAAACCGAAACAACAAATTCTGAAAGTACTCAACAAATTCAAGTTACTGAACCGATACATATTCGAGAAAATCAAGGTCTTTCCGTTCGTCAAACGTATGACTTAAATATCGTCAATTTCAAGGTGACCACTTATCTTCAACGTCAATGTTGGACATGGTATCGTCAAAATACAAAAAATATTCTTAGTCATCCAACGAAAACAACAACAAAATGTCTTCCACTTACTGTTCAAAATGAAAAATGTTTACAAATTCTATTCAGTCGTAAATATCCCGATGCACAAGCGTTAGTTGTCGAGAAAAATTCGAAATTACTCTGTGAAACAACAGCAAAACAAACGAGAGTACTCGGGTATAATTATCTTGGCAATCTATGTTTTACAACACATTATGAAGCTTACGTCGACTATAAATTCACTGATTTCGTTAGTCTTTCGGATCGTAATCACAATCAAGATGTATTTAAGTATATTTTGAAAAATACAAAATTAGTAGAAGAATTCGAAACAGATTGCCAAGATAAACAGACTTTAGCTGATTTGAAAAAATCAATCGAAGAAGAACAAGAACGTAAACGACAAGAACAAGAACGAAAACAACAAGAACAAGAACAAAAGCAACGAGAACAAGAGCAAAAACAACGAGAACAGGAACAAAAGCAGCAAGAGCAAGAGCAACAACAACAACAGCAGCAACAACAGCAAGTCGAACCACCACAAGTTAACCATCCAACAACTGAATTATAGATAGAGACATATTTTTCTTCCTTTTTCTTGTTCTTTACTAATTCGTAGTTAAAATAGATTTTGATTTCAAACACAAAAATAGAATGAATAGTCTCGAAAATGAATTGATTTTTAGTGCTAAACAAGGAACTTGATCCGATGATGTACATTGACCGAGATTTTTGTTAAAACGTTGATCAAGTGGACATCGACTTGAATTGACTAAACGTTGGTTCGAACATTGAATATATGATTGGCAATTGGGTTTGCTTGAATCGAGATAAAACCCGTCGCTATGACCTCTGCATAGAGTACTTGGCTCGCAAAGATTTTTATTTGTACTCTGACGAAATAGATAATGGCCTTTGAACGAAAAAATATATATAAAAGTATATAAAAAGAAAATTTCGTGTTTTACATTTGGTTAAACATTTTCGTCGTTCATCACATTGAACTTGATTTGCTGGGAGACACTTTCGAAGTTTCATATCATAGAAAGTTGAGGATGGACATGCTTGAAGACGTATTTTCCCATCCATACATTCATAAAAATGACAGCAACTCAATGAATCAATAAAACGAAAACCTGAATTATCCAATGTACATCGATTTTTGCATCGAACATTTTGACTATGATCACAAGTTTGTATTTCGTGATTATACTGATATTGACTTGGACAGTAGGAGACCAAGTCAATGCCTTGATAGCAATCGTGATAGATCATGCAATCATATGGATCAGCTAGGCGTTTGGATATCATCGGTGGACAAATACTCGAAAATTTCGAAAGATTCAAAGATAAAGTGGACGTCATAAATTGAGTCATCGAAATTGTATTTGTTGTCGTAGTAGTTGTGGTGGTGGTGGTAGTAGTTGTTGATGTTCTTGCTGGACCTTGTTTATTTATTTACGCATTTATTTAGACTTGATTTTAAATAAAATCTTACAATCGGATTGTTTTGGCCATACGCACATTTTCTCTATTTGAGACCAAAGTAACACTTTTTTACATAATCTCGGTTGTGGCAGACCTAATATTCGATTTCAACCTTCGATCAATATTGATTCTCAAAACACTCCTACCGTTTGCACAATATGCATACTGTCTACAATCAGTTGGATGCGCAATATAATCATTATCAACTGATTGACATAGAATTTCGAATGGAGATTTTCGATTCGTATCAATCGGAGATGCGGTACAGTTAACCTAAAGAAAAATATTTCGAGAGATGTATTTCGTGTATAGTTTTCTTTTACATTAATTGCCCAATCACATTCATTTTTCAATGGATTAAATAGAAGTTCATCTTCGCATGTTTTAATCGTGTGTATTCTATCGACACAGATATGATACAGACGACAATCGTGTCGATCAGGAAAGAATCCATCTTGATCACATTGAAATTGTGATCGAATTGAGAGCGGTAAAACTAGAAGAAAGAGTTGACCTTGGTTTTTAATTAAATAAAGAAAAAAACGAAACGAAACTTACGAAAAATGAGAAAATATGAAAACGAAATACTTTTGTTCATTGTTCAACAATAAGAGTCAATGAATTGTTCGCGTACGTGTATGTACACGCTTTGTGTTGTATGAACAAATAAATGAACGAGACAATCAGAGTTAAGTTAGATAAATACAAAGATATTTATTCAAAATACAATAAGAAGAAGAAGAAGAAGGAGAACATCTGGGAGAACAAAATTTCGACATGACATTTTCAAACATCTGTTGAAGATGTCTGAAGGTTAACTTCATTGTGTGATCGTATTGAACGAAGTTTTGTCAAAATAAACTCAATTGTATCACGAGAAGTTATCGATTTCGTTAATTGTTTCAATAGAATTTCTTCGTCGGATTGATTCGTTGATGAATTTGTATTCGGTAAATGTTCTAATTGAAGAGGTGAACTTGTCAAACGTTGTTCTTGAATATGATTAATTGGAGTAATGATTTCATGTGATGATTCATTCGATTCATCATTCTCTAATAAATTTGATAAAATTGTAAGATTTGTCATTGGATCGGTCACAATCTACGTAGATAGTTAAATTTAAGAATAGAATTAAACAAAATTCATACTTCATTATGATTTAGCCATTGATCTGATGAGTAATCATGTGCAAGCATTGTCGAAGTTAGAATCTGTCGAACCAGCATTTCGTTGATACGTTCATGGCAATCATCAGGCTAATCGAAAAAATAAATCACATATCTTTTTATGAAATTATATGATTTACTTGTTCGAGCCAACTGTTGATTGATATAGTTAATAAATCTTGAGAACTTACAAAATGCCACCAATGTTTGGGAACGAAAAGAACGTCGCCCGGCTCAAGTGTTACATCATAAACATCGATGTTCTATTCGAATAAAATTACGAGTGAATTTTTTAGTTGAAACGAAAAATATCTACTTGAAATTGATTTAAAATTGATGGTTCAATATCGAGATAAACACTTGATTCTTCATAGGGAATTCTTGTTTGTAATTGACCAATAGGACTTGCCGGTGGAAATAACAACCATCGTTTTCTAATTTTCTTTTTATTCAAAATTAAATTATTCTTTTCATGAGAACTTTACTTGCCAACGATTTGAGCAACAAAATTGATACCATATGTATCATAATGACAAGGTGTATACGCACCTTGAGAGCCTATCCAAAGCGTCGATTGTTTGCCTGACCGATTTCGTAAGCCTATCTCCGACCAATCGATCATCTGTAAGAAAAACAGTAAATCAAATCTTAAAGTCAAGTTCGTTTACATCGATCAGTGGATGTTGTTCATCTCCGAATAGTTCAGTTAGATGCATATAATCTGCATAGGCAAAAAACTCATCGATTGAATAATTCATCAATGGATGATTTGCATCTGTTAATGTTTGATTAATCCAACGAAGAAAATCATCAATTGTCGATTGAATATGTTGACAATCTTTCTCAAATTGTACGCGATCACCTTGAATTTACAATAAATTAGAATAATTATTCGTTAATTACATATCGTACTACCGAACGCTGTTTTTTGTTTTCTTCCAATTCGAAATGAGAGTGTTTTGTCTTTGAATAAATCTGCTAGACGTTTGCCATCAATCCATGAATGTTCATCACGAACAATTCGTGCACCTTTGAACACATACGGAACATTCCAATGTTTATTGGCTATCATCGTTATCTAAATATGTGAATTTTGTTTCTTTTCGTTTAATAGACACAACATGTCATAAACATCTGTTCCTCGTAATTGTACGCTCGGATGCATTTTTTCATTTATTTCTTCTTTTCATCATTTTTTAACTGAAGGTTAATTACACGACAGAGGAAAAACTAGTCTCGAACCATTTTCTTGTAGAAGTATAAACAAAATTCGACTGATTGGTCTTAGCAACTAACTACAATGGGCGCTCGGGTAAGTGAAAAACAAAAAAAAAAGAAAAACAAGATTCAACTTATTGATTTATTTATTTGTCCTTGACAATTACATACACACATATATAGTCAACATCAACAAGGAGAGGGAGATATGTATATCTACAGATTTTCATTCGAATTCAACATCTTCGTGTTCATTTTCTGTTGCTTGCTCTGGCGGGTCCTCTGCTGGAGGTGGCGATGATGAGGCTGCTGCTTGTTGTTGTTGTTGTTCCTCTTCTGACTCTTCCTCATCTTTAATAACTGTAACCTTTCGTTTTCGTCCTCGTCGCGAAACACTTTCGCCATTGGTCGTTGGAGGTTGTGGTGGCGGTGGTGATGCAGCAGCAGGCGTGCCTCGCGTGCCGCGGCCACGTCGTGAAGACGTACGAGGCGTAGTTGTTGTTGGAGTTTCTGATTGTTGTGTTGGTGTTAGTGGTGGAGGAGGTTCGTTTGTTGGGACTTCAAGAGTTCCGGCATCTAATTGTTCACGTAAATTTCGATAGACTTTTTCGATTTCAATTGAATCAGCATAGATCAATGATGTTTCACAATTGAATGTTTGCGCATTTTGTACAAGTAATTCGATATCCGACTGAAATTCATCGAGATTCGAATAACGAAATGTGTCGATCTTTCGACGGATTCGTTGAAAATCGATCGGATCCGATATCGTTTGATAGTAGATTGGCAATTGTTTTTGGCCAGGCAAACGTATGAATGGTTGTGCTAAGATTCGATTATCATCCGTTCGATGAGCGAGAATTCGTTCGAGAATCAATCGACATTGTGGCGCGATCTTCGGATCGACAGTTTGCGAGCGTTTCTTGACGCTGCCACGTTTCGACGATAAATTCGAATGGTTGTTCAACGGTGTCGATGGATGTGCATCGAACGACGAACGAGCTTCGGTTTCATCGAGATCGAGATCCATGTCGTTGTTTTGTGAGAGAAGAGCGCTTTTACGTGATTGTTTACGTTGTCGTTTCTGTTCGACAGCATCGTCTAAATTGCCTTCTTCGAGTGCGTTGACGAATTCTCGTTCGGTTAAATGATCGCTGTAATCGATATCTTTTCGTTGACGACGACCTTTGCCGAAATCTTCGTCGTTTTCGAGTGTTTTTTCGACTTCTTCGACGTCGTTTTTCAACCAATCGGGCAGCTCGTCTTCGGTTATCAACCGATTGGTTTTCATTCGTCGATGAACACTCGGCGTTGCTTGAGAAAAGTCAACATCTTCTTCATCATCGATCTCATCCAACGCCGATTGTGTCGTTTCTTCATTTGTTGTCGTCGTTGTCGTTGTTGTTTCTTCGCCTCGCGTACCTTCATCATCACTTTGCTCAATGAATTCCTTCGTTGTTTCACCATTTTCCGTTGCTTTCTTCGGTTTCGTTTCGTTTTTCTTCTCCTCCTTAATCGTATTTATCCAACTTCGTCGTTCATTGGCCCCATCACCTCCACTACCAACACCATGCATCGATTCATATTCCCGTCGAGCCACGTCCATTCGATTGAACAAATTAAATTCGTCTTCAGTTCTCGCGATCATTTGATTGAGAATTTCATCATCGGGGATATCTTCATCATCATCTTTGCATTCCTCATCGCCCTCGATCAATTGCTCGAGATAATCGTGTCGTTCGCTCGACGTCGACGAACGATTGAACATACCGGCTTGAATAACTTTCTCGTCGACGTTCAATTTGTATCTCGCACAAGCGAGAATCTTCTCTTCGACGGTGTTCACCGTCATTAGACGTAGGACTCGAACTTCGTTCTTTTGCCCGATACGATGCGCTCGATCTTGAGCTTGTTGATCTTGATGCGGATTCCAATCGGAATCGAAGAGAATGACCGTGTCGGCTTTTTGCAAATTCAAACCGACGCCACCAGCACGTGTCGAGAGTAAAAAGATAAAACAATCGATACTATCGTCGTTGAAATTCTTCAACAATTCACATCGATCGTCGGATTTCGTCGTGCCATCCAAACGAATGTACGTGTAATTTCGATAAGCAAAATAGAACTCCAATAAATCCATCACCGCCGTCATTTGACAAAATAGAAGGACTTTATGACCTGTGGCTTTTAATTTCGGGAGAATTCGATCGAGGAGCTCGAATTTGCCCGAGACACGAAAGAGGTCAGGCCCGTTGATAGCACCGTTTTTGTAGCCGAGTGAATCGGCGAGCCGTTCTTCGATTTCTTCGAAAAGAAACGGATGATTACAGATCTTTCTCAACTGCATGAGCTTGTTCATAAGTGCACGTCGGCCGGTTTTGCCTTGATTTTCGACGATTAACGTTCGATTCTTCGCCATGGCGTTGTAAAGACAACGTTGTAGTGCTGATAGTTCGCATTTGATGATATATTCGACCTTTTCCGGTAGTTGTGATTCGACTTCTTTCTTCAATCGACGAAGAAGAAACGGTCGTAGGACTTTATGTAACCGACGAATGATCAAAAGAGTTTCTTCGTGATTTAATTCGACTTTTTCACTGGGTAAAGTCGCAAACGGCGCGTTGAACCAATCGGTAAACGTCGTTGCCGATTTAAAAATCGTCGGTAGAATAAAATTCAACAACGCCCAGAGTTCAGGCAGATTGTTCTGCAACGGCGTGCCGGTTAACAGTAGCCGATGTGGAGCTTGTGAATAATAAGTATTCAAAATTTGTGTTAGTTTACAATGATGATTCTTCATTCGATGACCTTCGTCGATAATCAAGTATTTCCACTGAACTTTCGAGAGAATCGATCGATCTCGCATGATGTACTCGTAGGTTGTGAGAACGACGTTGAACCGATTGGTTCGAATGGTCTGAGCGAGCATTTTACGAACATGTGGCAAGCCTTTGTACTGAATGACGACGACTTCCGGCGCCCAACGTTGAAATTCCGATGACCAATTCGATAGGGTCGATAACGGCACGATGATTAACGCTGGACCCGGGTTTTTCTTATAATCAAGTAAATGAACGATCAACGCGATCGTTTGAATGGTTTTACCTAAGCCCATTTCATCGGCGAGGATACCATTGAGATTGTTGTTGTACAACGATACAAGCCATTCGAGGCCTTGTAATTGATAGGGTTTGAGTTGGCCACCGATGAGCAATTTCGATTGTTCAGTAATCGGCTCGCGGATACGATGTGCAATCGAATAATACGATTCTTTGGCGTCGTACTCGTCGTCTTCGTTGGTGGCAGCGATTTTAACAGCGTCACGAATCGCTTCATCGTTGCCCGTTTGATCGGTGATGGTTGTTGTTGAATTTTCTGGATTAACGATCGTTGTTGTCGATTCGTTGGGTTTGTCCGAGGGAATTTTCGCTGGTCGACCACGAGTTCGATTGTTTTGTTGATGTTGACGAACTAATTGCTTGAGATTATCGATGTACGCATCGGTTTGTGATAACAGCAACGATAGACGAGCGTCTTTCTTCTCGTCGATTAATTTTCTATAACCTTCTTCATCTTCGTTCATCAACCGTTTGATACGTTCTTTCTCTTTTCGTTCTTTTTCACGTAATAACTCTCGTTCACTATTAGCAAAATACGCTTGGATCGCTTTCGACATGCGAACAGTCGCCAACGAGTACCGCCGATGATATTCTCGGAATTCTCGAGCGTGATTTTGAACGGCATTGAGGAATTCATGGTGTTTGGCGCGTTGTCGATGTTCAATTTCGAGTTTTCGTTGCCGTTCGTAGAGTTCAGTCGAACGTGCCTCGCGCAAATGATGTCGTTTGGGACGTTTATACGCTCTTGGATTGAGCGCCGTCTGAATCAACGTGTCCTTATTCATCGTATGGAGAACTTCATGACGGAGTTGCTTTTGAAATTGAAGTAATTTCAAAGATTTCAGCTCGATTAACGCTTGTGTTCGAAGATCGACGCTCATTTGCGCTGGCATTTGTTCGAGCTCGTGAAGACGATTCGAAATACGATTGAGAACGCGTTTGTCGCGTTCTTGTTGAACGTAGAGCGGATTCAGACCGATGGGATGTTGACGAGCACGGGACGAGGCGTCTTCGTCGAGACTTCGGGTCAACCATCGGTACATGTTCGTAGCCGAGGAAAATGTGAGAGAATTGGTCGTGCCATTTTGATTGAGTTCGAGGACGATCGATGACGATGGCGGCTCGTGATTCTGGAGATGAGTTTGAATAAGATTGGCTAATTGAATTTTGTATGAACATGATTGTAAGAGAGAATCTGACACGGGTAAATTTCGAGCTAGTAAACGATAGGTTGCGATTTGAGATTTAAGAACATTTGCACGAAGATGATCGAGTTCGGATTGATCGATTGTTAAGTGAGAAGATGCGGAATGATTATTCGCTGTGGCCATGATCTGAAAATGAAAACATCGAACATTTTTCTATTTTCAGTTCTCGAAAAATAAATCCAAAAAAGAAGATTCAAAAAAGAACGACACTGGCCTTTCAAAGCCTTTTCCAGTTCTAACACCGCAATCCTATCTACCGGGTTCAGCTGGTGCATCGATGTTTCCTCCTATTGGCAATAATAATTCATTTCCTAACACCGGCTATCCTCCATCGCCGCCTCCGCCTTACAATCAAATGGTTCCATCTCGAATCGGTCCACGTCCACTCTCCTATCCCAATATGAATCAAATGTCGATCGGCGCACATTCAGCTCCTTTCTACGATCCCGGTCGTCGAATACGTTCGTGCCGTCGACGACCCGTAGTTCACATCATCGAATCTGACTCCTGCTCATCGATTTCTACTTGCTCATCGGACCGTTCGTGTCCACCATGTCAACCACAACCGATTATTATTTTACCAGTTCAATATCCGTCATCGGCACAACCCGTACATTCAGTTCCACAGCAAGTTCTCGCCGGTCCGATTCAGTACATACAACCGGGATCACTGGCGCCACAACAACTCGTTGAGACCACGACGAGCTATCTTCAGCCGATTTTTTAATATAAAAACGAATATCTCATAAGAAGAAGAAAACTGATTTCTTCTTCTTTGTCGTTCGATTCGAAACTAGACTATTGAGCTTATTTTCTATTTGTACTCATTTAACCCTTGGATATCTCTCATGAAAAATAAATCGAAAGCTTCATTTTAACAAAACAAAAGACGAAAATACCTCGAATTCAATTGCATAAACCTGAAACAGATACTTACTAATAAAAACTTGACATAGACACAAAGAAAATACAACTAATCATAATGATGTTTATGTCTTTGAAGCAATCATTTGTTTTCATAGGTCATCTTTCTCGGCCAATAATACAGAAATTTAACAGCTATAGGTGCCGCTAATAATCGAGCTCAGGAGGGTAATCTACCAGTTGTGATTGACATTTCATCCGCGATAAGAAAGAAAATACATTTCACATAATTCATTCTTTTGAAATATCATGGATGTATTATCAAAACGTGCTCAACTGTTAGGCAGTGGCGAATCGGCATTACTATCAACGTTTATGTTAGTTCAAAACAATACCTACGATGAACAATTAAATCCAACAGGAATTTGTAATTGTGGTGTAGCAGAGAATTATCTCTGCGAACAAGAACTTGTTTCAAAATTGCAATCGATTCAAGTTTGGAAAGGAGCTCATATGTATTATCCGAATCCATTAGGTCAAATGACTTTACGCAAGACCTTGTGTCATTTTTTTGAACGAGTTTTTCATTTAAAATCTCCACTTAATCCTGAACGAATGCTTGTATCTTGTGGTCTCTCCGGCGTTATGTCCCTAGTAGCGTATCTACTCGGTGATCCTAAAGATGTTTTTCTTATTGCATCACCTTATTATACAGCTTTTGATCATGATATATCAGCATTTAGTAATTGTTCAATCTATCGTTGTCCATTACTTGAACAAGATAAAGGTGCCTTTCACTTATCTGTCGACATTTTTCGAGAAGGTTACGAACAAGCTATGGCAAAAGGTCTTCGACCATGTGGCATCATTCTTATCAATCCAAGTAATCCACTTGGTGACATTTATGATGAAGAAACTTACGAGTCAATTTTAAAATTTGCTGCCGAGAGAAATCTTCACGCAATTTTCGATGAAATCTATGCATTGAGCACATTCGAAAATCAGCCGAAATTTTCTTCGATATTAAATTCTCAATCGATTATTGATCCTGCTCGTACGCATTTTGTCTGGTCGTTTAGTAAAGATTTTGCATTGAGTGGCCTTCGTCTTGGTGTTTTCTATGCCGGTTCACCTGAATTAGCCTCTGCAGCAGCGAATGTTAATTTCATTCAAGTTCCATCGATTATTGTTCAAGAAACTGTCTCCGCTGTTCTCACTGATGATCAATGGATTGACATGTATCTCAAATTGAATCGTTCACGTTTAACAAAACGATACGAACAAGTGAAAAAACAGATCGAACAACTCGATTCACGAATTCGTATTCGACCAGGTCGAGCTGGTTTCTTTCTTTGGACGGATTTTCGTTCGATTTTACATTCGACAACATTCGAAGAAGAAAATCGACTATATAAAATCATCTTCAGTCAAGGTGTTTACATTACATCAGGATATAATCTTGGTTGTTCCCAACCCGGCTGGTTTCGTATCATATTCTCTGTGAAAGAAAATTGGATCGATACAGCTATTAAACGTCTTCATATCGCTCTTCAGATATACGAAGCTCTTATAGACTAGACTGTACTAGACGCGATTTGTTTTTCGTTCTTTTCGGAGAAGAAAAAAACATTTAAATAGTCACTTATCGATTTGATTTGATTCACTTTTTTCATTTTTAAAATAAAATAAAAACACGATGTCGTCATCTATTTATTTTTTCGTCTTGTGTATCGGTTTGATTTCAGCAGCATTTCAACCGGAACGAGAATTTGAAGTTAAACAAGCAAGTTTATTGAACAATGGTCGAAGTTATACGTTTGTCTTTTGAGATTTATTTTAAACTTGAACTAAGTTTGCTTAATTAGAATCACTGAAGTTGGACCATTAGCTTCGAATGCCAACGCAAATCGTTTTACAATTGAAAACGAATTATTTAGTATTGGAAAGAAATTAATTCTTCTCGAAAATGGCAAACCAAAATATGAATTAAAACATAAAATTGGACATCTCTATCAAAAGTAAATCGATATGAAAACAAGTTAAACTCGATGACTTTTGCTTTTTCTTTCTTCAAGATGGATTGTTTATGATCCTCAAACAGGCGATGAAGTAGCTACATTAAAACATCGTCCATCGCTTGTTCATGATTCATACAAAGTTAAATCACCGAAATTCGGTACTCTCCGTGTTACAGGAAATATCGGTAGTCGAACATTTAAAATTAAAAAAGACGGACATCAAGTAAAATTATAATTGATTGGAAATTATTTTTGAATTCAACTCGTTTTGTTAGGTTGCTGAAATTCATAAAAAACATTTCCATCTTCGTGATACTTATAGTGTTAAAATCGAAGCTAAACAAGATCCAGCTATTATTTTACTCACTACTATTGGTATCGATGAAATTCGTCATCATTAAATTTCTTTGTCTTTTTCTTTTTAAATAAAATTTTCAATGAACTGACTAAACCTTTGTTGTTGTTGTTGTTTCTTTCTTCTCCTTTGACTATATAAACTAAGAATAAATCATGTTTGTGTTATAACATAATAATGGCAATTTACGCGATTCTTCTTCTTCTTGTTCTCGGTACTTTAACGGTTAATTGTCAATCGATTCGACAATTTGAAGTACAACAATATGTTTCACCAATTATTATGCCAGTTTTTACGTTCGTAGTTGATTCTGAATGTGTTTTCTAATCAATAGATTTATTTCTGATGTAGAATTTCGGAAATCGATAGTAATTCAACAACAAATAAATATATTCTTAATAAAGAACTTCTACCATATGTCTTATTCGAAAATAATCAATTGCTCTATATCGTAAAATACGAGTTTGAATCTTATAATGCTCACAAGTAAATGAATCAAAATTCGAATTTCAAATAAAATTTATTTTCTATTTAGATGGACATTTTATCGAGAACAAACAGGTCCGAAAATTGCATCGATTACATATCGACCATTTGTGAATGAAGGTGTTTATGAATTTGAATCGAATCAATTCGTAAAATTTCAATTTTCGAGATTATCTAGTAGTTTCAATTATTCAATAGTTGCATTCAATGAAAAAGTACGAGCAAATGAAAAAAAAAAGTTCTTTATCTTTATTTTTTCTCTTCGATAGATCGGAGAAATTATTCAAACTGATGCAAATGCATTTGGTACATATACAATTCGACTTGTTTCCAATCAAAATCCATCTATTCTTGTGTTCATCGCCATTGCTATTGGCGAAACTGTTCGAATTTAATCATTTCGACTTTTTTCTTTCTTTCTCTGTGTCAGGCAATTTAAATAAACGACAGATATATACACGTATATAATCGATTTCTTTCGACTATTCGATTCACTTTACTATGATCATTCGACTTCTTCTAATTGTTATACTGATTGTCTTTTGTGAATGTGCACGACAGTTCTCGATTTCAATAGATAAATTCGGAGTTTATACATTTTCAAGTGAATTAAATGCTCATTCAAATCAAACACATGGAACTATTCGACAATTTCATATTATCAGTAGAAAAGAATTACCATTGAATGAACGATGGTCATTAATTGAAAATAATCGAACTATTTATCATATTAATCATGATTATCAAGTTTACTATCAAGAGTAATAATTCATAAATGTTATTGATTTGATTTTTGAAACTAGATTTCTGTTGATGATTTAGATGGATATTTTTCGATGTTAAAAATGGTTTGAGAATTGTGAAAATCAAACGTCGACCTTCATTAACGAGAAATATGTATGAAATTGATTCGAAAATTTTCGGCAAAGTTATTCTTCGATTTAATTCAAACACTAAAAACTATCTCATCACACGATTCAGAACTCCAGTATGCAAATAAAATATTGAAATAACAAAACTATTATCTTTGTTTTCTAGATTGGAAATATCACTCAAGCAAATAACAACAACAACAAAAACACTTATTTTGTTCATTTCGAAAAAAATCCTCATCCATCTCTTATTGTATTTGTTTCTCTTGCGATAATGTTAAATGTTTAATAATATTAATGGTTAATCTACACAGACAACACACTAAATCTAAATGCAATGTGAACTAATAGTAAATCGACAATAAGACTTGAGGAGAGAATTAGAAAGTGCTATAAGATATGACATCGAAAATACATATTTTATTCAAGCAAAAAAATAGATCGATTGATAGAAATTTGAGGATGTTAAGTAAATAACGATAAATTAATAGCACTCCAAAACGATAATTGAATGACCGAAATATGAAGATTGCCCAGGTCGATCAATACTGTCATCGTGACGATACAAAACGGGTCATTTTCGGTAAATCACGACTGTTTACGGCCGTGCTAATTCGATCTGGGTGGTGGCTAATTTTTGTTAATGTTTCACTAAACATTGTCGTTCACTGTCTGATAAAGAAAAATAGTGAACGCCTAGATTCAAATATATATTTTATCGTTATTTTCTCTTTCTTTTCAAACTGTCTTTCGTTTCAAAGGTCTTTTTCTCGAATTTAATTCAATTACTAAATATTTTCATTTTTACCGACGAATAATTCAGCACCGAAATTGAATGATAAAAAAAAGGTCGAACAGAAATTCATGGGTCTAGGTGCCACGATTTAATAAATAATTAAAGATAATAAAAGTGATTCAAAACGTTACGATAAGTAGTAAATATACTACAAAAAAATGAAATGATCCAAATTAATCAATACAATTGACAGTACGTATTTTCCCAGAAAGTGTTGATTCACCCGAGGAAATATCTTCAAATCGGAAAAATAAAAATTCGGATTATTTAATTTCCAAAAGCAAGAGATCATTCTTTCTCTTTGAATCGAAAATATCACACTATCGAATCATCGCCTATCTCTAATTGTATTTGCTTTTGATAGTAATAATAATAAAAAAGAATCGAACTTGTAATAATCTGCCGATTGAATGATTTTATTAACACGAAGGAAATCTTCTTGCAGATCAAATCAAAAACGAAAACGATTGGTCGAATGAAGGAAGGAGAAGACGAAGAGAGAGAGAAAAAAAGATACGGTGCCTATTTAATCGATGACAATTTTCATTTTCTCTATTCAGAAACATGTTTAGTCAAACACAGAAAAGGTACGAATTGAACAATTGATCAAAGATTAATGAGTTGTTTGTTTTTCTTCTAGACAGCGAACTGACAGTCCAAAGCGAGCAGTTAAAAAATGTGCATTCGACATTGAATCTCTTCTCAAACCAACGAATAATTCGAGTTATGCTGATGATACTGAAGATAATTCAAGTGATGATGGACATATCTTTCTCAATCGAACATCATCACCAAATATGTCCTATTCAATGATTGAACAACCGAAAACCAAATGTAAACGTATGAGAACTATTTTTACAAATGAACAATTAGAAAGATTAGAAGTTGAATTCGAAAAACAACAATATATGGTTGGTAATGAACGATTGTATTTAGCAAAGCAATTGCAACTAAGTGAAGCACAAGTAAAAGTAAGCAATTTTCTATCTCTGTCTAAGCAAATCCATTTGCGTGTTAGATCTGGTTTCAAAATCGTCGTATAAAATGGCGTCGTCAAATTCAAGACAATCAACTTACATTTGACTAAAGAGTTTTTTTTGCGTTAAACGAATAAAATTTGTTTTCTTCTTCTTTCACATCCTGTTAATGTGCATTGTTTTTCTTATTGCGATACTGGAATTAGACAATTGACACCTTAATGTCAGTAAACAAATTCGCGTGACATTAAGTGTGAGTATTCTCACCAAATATATTCGATGTTTGAAAACGAATATTTCGAAAATGATTTAAATAAGCTAATGATGAGATTCGATGTAGAGGAATTAAACCATCGATGATTGTTCGTCGATGTGTTAAATGTTCCGATGGTATACGATAGATACGTATGCCATTCATAGATCTCGAATTGTATTCGACATAAGGTGTCGAACGTTTACATTCGATTATTTGAGGATAAAAATCATCTTGAAAATATTTATAAAAATACGGTATACAAATTGAACAGATCAGAATGAACAAACAACCGAGTAGACATACGAGAATAATGAACCAATCTAATCGAGTTAGTTTCGTTTGTTCATTGCATTCGATGCCGAAGTATTTCGAATGACACAAACAAAATTCATACCAACCAAGAAGAAAATCTTCAATGTGAATACAATCGCCATGAAAACATGTTTCATTCAGAATACATGGCGTGTTTAGATATGGAATTCTCATTTTATAATTAATCAAGCGCCAAACGTTCTTTTTTTTTGCCTTTTTATTAGACGATCTTTATTCTTTTTTTAAATTGCCGTGAAACAGACACACATATATATAAAAAGAGAGAGAGAGAGAAAGAGACATCGACAAACAACAATCAAGAAACGAACTCTTCTGTAAATAAGTTTAAGGTTTTTTATGTCACTTCGATGATGGACAAAAGAAGAAGTCAAATATAAAAGAAGAACAAACTATACATAGTTGTGACAATTTAAAGAAATAGACAAACGTAATACACACAAATACATAGAAGAATAAAATTCCATCAAGATAAACGTTTTTTTTAAATTTATTTGTTTGTTTTGGTTTTTATTTTCTTGATTCCTGAGATTTCACCGTCCGCTTGTTTGTTTTCTTATAGAAATTTGATTTGTTTTTGTTTCTCGTTCGTTTTTTTTATTGTCGTCGTGCAGCTGATGCTTTAAGTGAATCATTCACTGGTGGATTTAATTCGAATTCGACAAGAAGTGAAAAATGATCCGATGGAACATTCGGATGTGGACAACCGACGATTTTATTTGTTTGAAGCCATTCAGGATCGAGTGGACCCAAAACACCGAGTACACGCATGACTTGAGTAGCGTAAAAGACATAATCAATAATACCTTTGAAATCATATCTAAATCGACAAGAAAAATGTTCGATTGTTTTTTTTTATATGTGTGAAGAAATTTACGTATAATTTGTATAGGGCATAATCGGTGCCGATGTTGTTTCATAGGCTGATTGTAATTTAAAATGATGCGTAATATCCATTGTTGAATTGGAATTACCATCAGCGCGATTATATTTTTGTAAATAAGCTTCATAACTAAGATCCTTGAAATCAACATGATTGAGTGAGATTTTGCCTGTACGCATCAATTCAATGACGCCTGAATTCGGCAATGAATTGAAATCTCCACAAAGAACTAATGGAATTGTTGAATAATCAGCTGGTGTGCTCGTATTCGATCGATGTTTTGTTAAAACTTCTTCCATAAAGGATCGTATTTCCGAGAGTAACATCAACGATTGTACGATTTTCACATCGCAATATTCTGGATCCCAATGAATATGTGCCGTACAAACGAATAACATTTGTTTATGATCCGATGGTAGAACACCATTGGCGAATGTATGCGAATAGATTTCTTCTTTAGTTTCAAGACATGCTAATAAACCGATATTATCTTTCGTCATAACACGATTCATCATATCATGACAAGCAGTACCATTGGCTGCTGACATTGCCAATTGATTGAATTCGACAAGGCAATGTTTTACTAGCCGAAATCTAGAGGAAAAACGAAGGTTTAGTAGTGAATTCAATCGAAAACGACTGACTTCGATTGACGATAGAATATCGCACAACCATCGACGAATCGACGGTCTTGCTCACACATCGTTTTGGCACGGGATTTCGGACTGAATACGCCATCGTAGCCGTTCTTTTGTAATTCAGGAAGAAAAAATGAATGATACTGATCGGTTTCGATTTCCTACAGCACAAACAAATCAAATCAAATCATTTGAATAAAACAAACAAACAAACAAACTTGTAAAGCAATAAGATCAGCTGAATAGGAACGTAATTCTTCGAGTATATGTTTACGTCGATAGTCCCATTTCAAAGCCCACGATGGACAATAACCATAGACATGTCTTGTGGCATATTTATCACAAAGAATGTTATAATTCATAATGGTAAATATTGCTGTTGGTTGAGTCGTGTTGGGCGATGCAAGACGAAGCCATGATCGTGTTGGCGGTGGTTGAATCGCTAAAACAAACAAATTTTAATCAATGAACTAAACATTCGTTGAAAAAAAAACAAAAGAAAAGAGACGATCGCCATGAATTTCCCCTCACACTCGCAAGCAAATGTTTGTAAATAGTGAAGGTAGTAGTAATAAGTTTGTAACCATGAAAAATAATAGAAATCATAATAAAATGGAAGAAAGATTATTTTTTGATGATATTCAATTGTATAGTTGATATTTTGTCCGGTTAGATCGATGCTAAATTTAATTTGTTGTTTACGATGATTCGATATTTTAATGCGTTTGATTTGACAAGTTTCGTAGGTCGTTTTTTTGTAATAACGTCGTGAACGTTTGCGATTCGGATGGTTTTCTTTGTTGTTGTCATAATAGTAGAAGATCTGTTGACGATGATCGGACGTTATCGACAGTGATGATGATGAACTTGACGAAGACTTTCGACGAAACGAAAGTTTTTGATGCGTCGAATCATTGTCGGATGTGTCCGATGGAAATCTGATTTTTCAAAAAAAAAATTAAAATAAATTTTTTTTTGTTTTGGAAAATATTTTACTTTGAATAACGCTGAGATGTTCGATAAGATGTCCTGAGTGATTTATCATTGTTGGAGAAACGTTTGAAAAATTTATTATCGTGAAATTTTCGTTTGACAGAATATTCATTGATACATGAGGAAAATATATGTTTACAAGAAACCGTTACGCGACGTGGTTCAACCATTGAACTAAAACAACAACAACAAAAAGCAATTAAAAGTGCATTTCCACATGAAAGATCGTCGTGTGTGTCTTGTTTTTCAAGAGAAACGACGTTAATAGACCTTCGATTATTCGTAATATTACAATGGCGGAAAAATATAGACGAATAGCAAGAAAATAATCTGTTTTTTTTTTCTTTTCCTATTCAACACGTCAGCAAAACAACAGAACCGACGTCGGAGTTTCCTAGTCCTCTTTTTTCTTTCCCGTTCTTCTCGTTGTTCAACATACCCACGCGTCAGGCAAAAAAGAAGCGGCTACATATTTTTTTTTATTTCAAACGAGGAGTACTTACTTTATTTTTGTCGTTCTTTAAATAATTGCTTTAATAATCATAGTACGAGGGGAAATTCATGACGAGCTTTGCTACCTAATTAAGAAAAACAAACGAAAAGACAAAGACTTTTTGTTATACCGTTGATTGATGATGGTAAACTATCGAGAAAATAGGTTAATAACTTTTGTAAACCATTTGACTCCGTATAAATCGAATAGATTTCAGCTGGCAACGGATTGCCCATGAGACCTAAACTTTGTAAACGAAATAATTTGCCAATTTCATAGGGTAAATTTCGAATTGAATTATTAGTTAAATTCATTTCACGTAATGAAATCAATTCACCTAGAATATATTCATTAAATTTCAATAGTTTTTCTTCTCTCTCTCTCTTCATCTACCGATTTCTGATGGTAAATTTCTTAATTTATTATTCGATAGATCAAGTGTGACTAGATTATTTAGACATGCTATTTCCGACGGTAATCTCGTTAATTGATTATCATTTAAATAAAGAACAGTCAATTGTGATAATGTCCATAACATTGGTGATAAATTTCGAACATTACCCGTCACTTCTAATTCAGTCCCTTGTGATAACAAAAAAAAAAGAATAAAAGCAACGTTGATTTGAACTCGAAAGAAATCTGTTTGTTTCGTTCTTACAATCACATTTTTTCGGATCATTGGTAGGTACTAGACTTTTTTGTTGATGTTCATTGGGCACGGATGCTTGAGATTGATAGGGATAGAATGTTGGCTGTTCAGCTGAATGATGGTAGTAGTATTGTTGAGGTGTATGAACACGTTGAGAATAGGCTGCTGAATCATCAACAGACAATGATGAATGCTTTGAAAATAAAAAAAAACAAAAATAAATTAAATAAGTTGTTTGGGTTTTTTTCATTTACATAATTTATACTGGCACCAGGCATCGTTAGTACTCAAAAAACATCCAAAATATAAAATAAAAAAAAAGTTAATCTAAAAGAAAATCAGTAACTAAAGTTGTTTTTTGTTTTTATTCTACAAGGATTATGGAAGAGAAAATGAAAAGAAACGACCAAGAAATAGGGGAGAATTGTCTGTTCGAATTGAAAAATATTCGTCTTCTTAGATTTGCCATTGACTGGCATTGATATCTAAACGTTGAGTTGATGGACGTGCAAGTGCATAGTAATCCAAAACATGTGGTCGATCAGGAAAATACGTTCGAGATTTGAAGACTTTCTCTCCAAACCAAGTACCAACTTGCCAACCGGGCACATCTTTCATCAATTTCGTTTCTTCATCACGATTAGCACGATATTGTCGAAGAATAATTCGATCTTGTTCGGCTAATAGAACAGGTTCGATACACGAACGACTTTCGTCCATTTCCATTTCTGCATAGACAAAACAAAAATGAATATTTCTTAATCGATTGTTTTAGTTTTTTACCCTCTTTCCAATAGGTACGTTTTTCCCCAGCATGGTAAAAATAACCGAATATATTCGAGGCGAACCAAAGTGAAACAAATGGCCATAGTGGTATGCGTTTGCCTGGCATTTTCGACCAAGGTATAGGCGCATAACCACCATTGGGCGGTAGTTCTTGTCGATAAACGGCAACTTTCGAAAAGCCGGTCATCTGAAAAACACAATAAGATGTTTTTTGATGTCTCGATGAATGTCTGTATGTATCATATGTAGTTTTTTTGTTTGGAGACGTTTTTTTAACGTATTAAAAACGAGCAGAAGAATTTTTATTTGTTCGAAAACAAATTCATTACAATTTGTTCTATTCAACGAAATAATTTATTGAAAAAAAGATTCGCATTAATTTTTTTGCACGAGAAAAAAAATCGTTTTTTTTATGCGCGACATCTTTATGAAACATACGAGTCTAAGGAGAAGATACTCAATAGTGCAAGCATAATGTCGACTGGATACTGTGTGTTCGTTCCTTTCCTTTCCTTCGGAGTACTCCTCGAAGAAAACGTTAGTTTATTTAAGTACAATAAATAAAAACAACATCAATACGCATATACAAAAAAAAACATTCACAACGAATTTGTTTGCCATTGTGTCCAAAAATTTGTCTGAATTTCAATCTTAGGCAAATACCGTTCGGATAGAAGAGAATTCATACGATTTGATACCGATGTATCTTTTGGTATGTGTTTTAACCAAACCATTCTCTGCATTGAATACAAAGTATTTACTTCGAGATACTGTCGTTGATTAATTTCACACTAGAAAAGACAACAACAAAAATAAAACGTCTATTTAGACAAATTGCTCTCTTACACTAAGACGTCTGTATTTGTCATTTGACTGTTCAATTAATTTGTTAAAGTCTTGTTCGTTCCATGATGTTTTCGTGTTATTATTTAAAAATATTGATGAACGTTCTTGAATTGAACTATTATGATAAACTTCATTGTCTTTTAAAATCGCACAATAACTAAAAGGAATGTCTTGATTGATTGACGAACGTGTAGCATTTCCATATAGACGAAGAATTTCTTGTTCATAGGATAGAATGAATTTTTCCTAGAAGACAGAAAGATTAATTAAACAAAAAAAGAACATTTTCTTTTACCCGTTCGACTTGATGTCGAAGTTTCATTCGATATCGTTCGTCTTCTTGTCGGCTGAACACATCGGTTAGATGTATATCGAGATCCGACGGTGGATTCAAACGTTTAATGCCTAATGATGCCGGTGTCGTGTTAACAATCGAACGATTCATTGGCGTTAATAGATAGGTCTTTTTTGCCATTAAAGTTTCGCCGAAATCTTTCGGTACTCGAGGCATAACGAAGTCATTCAACAAGGTTTCATGCCGTTTTTTTATCTAATGAGCAGGAAGTGAAAGAAGAAACAAACTAAATTAAATGAATCGTTTACTTGTTGACGAATATTCATGAATTGTTTAATTCCATTGATAGGAATTTCTTTAATCGGAAGATTTTCTTCGATTGTATTCATAAGTCCTTGAGTTCTTTCGCGTAAACGTCGTTTATTCGGTGGTAAGGATTCGTAGTCCAAACGTATCGAATTTAGTTTCGATTGATTCCCTTCGATTTCACCGTCTTCGATTGGTAAATTTCGATCTTGATCATCGGAATTACTCGATGATGTATCAACGGTCGTATTCGAACGTTCGGATGTTGTTTTCTTTCGTCGAATGGATCGTTCATTGAAATTGAACGGATATTTTTTCTCAAATGTTCGTTTTCGTTTTGATACACGACGATTTTGTTCGATGACATTCGTATTGTTTCGATTTTTCACATGCGAACGTAGCGTTCGTGTCATCGGCTTCGTTTTATCTTCTTTCGAAAGATTCAATTCGATTTCAATTAAAAGATTTTCTACTAAATTCGCAATAACAACATCATCATCATCGTTCGACAATGTTGTGATTGTCGATAACAGTTTATCATTATCCTCAATGACCGATAATGACGAAGATTCTTGAATTGAATTTTCATCCATATTTGAACTAAATTAAATATTAAATGATTTTCTTAGAACAAAAATAATATAATAAAAATAACTCGAGAATTTGTCTTTTATCTCTCATAGGTCATAACTTACTATCTCGATTTTATTGTTGTTTTTGTTGTTGTTTAATATTTAAGTGAGATTTTTTAATTTTATTGATAATAATATCTAACCTACGCAGACACTAGTAATGTCGAACAGCCGAGCACACACACACATACACACTTTTTTCTTTTCTTTTCTCTTCGCCTTTCTTGTTTTTTTAACTTGTTTTCAGTTCTTTCTTTTTCCTCGGTCCGCTCTTCGTGACACACAGATCGAATACGACTACGAGAAAGGAGAAAGAGAACATCGTTTCTTTCTCATGTTTTTCTTAGTCGGATTTAATGTCTATTTTTAGTTTGAATTACTACGTTCTATTGTCAATTATGAAAGTCATTCATCTGCAATGAATTGTTGAAGTTTAATCTACCAAGTTGCTGTTTCAATGACAGACATTTAATCATAAACTATTGACTTCTATCTTTACCTTTCATTAGTCGTTAGAATCGTTCGTGCTAAAACTATTCGAAGCGGTGGTATACGATAATTATCATCAATAGATGAGTCATCGAATTTCGCAGTTGAATTTGCGTTTAGTTCATGTTCGTCATCACTTTCGAAATCGTATGGATCTCGTGTTGAAATATTCGGTTCGAATTCATCGGCATTATTAATCGATAATGATGAATCCGATGAATCGTCATCATCGTCATCATCATCATCCTCATTTTCGTTTTCAGATAACTCTACAGTTGTTTCTTCACGTTTCAGAATTTTTGTCATATCGTCATTTAATCGAGTTAAATCGACAACAGATGAATCAGCTGAATAGTTTAATAATAAATGAACAATCTGAATAAATCACAAACAAAGTTTTCTTTTGTTTTTAGTCAGATGAAAATGTTCTACTTTAGCGTTATTGTTGAGTACAGCATCGATTAGTGGGGTTTGTCCTTCGGGTCCAGATGCATTTGCGTTTGCACCGGATTTTAATAGAAGACTAGCAGCTTTAAATTGGTTTTTAGTTACAGCTGATAGAAAGAAAGAAAGAAAGAACAGAATTATACCTTTAATTGAAAACAAAACTCGTTCTACCTTCGTGTAACGGTGTCCAACCTAAGAGAAACGAAGCGTTTTTAATCGGAATTTCATTCGAAATCAATCTGATTTACCTGCATTATCTTCTTCATTGACATTAGCGCCTTCTCGAAGTGCTTTTTTCAATTGTTTGACGTCGCCTTTTCGAGCTGCTATATGAACGATTGTTTCTCCATGTTCGTTTCGTCGAAAGATTTTTGTTGGTCGTTGTTGAAGTTGATTTATCGATGAATTCGCTTGAAAAATCAATCAAACGAATAGAAAATAAAGTCTGAATAAAAGCAAACTTGTTTCATCGGTTGCTGTTAATTGTTTTAGAACAGCTAATTGCTGTCGTTCGCTAACAATCGGTCGAAGTGAAGCCAAATCGGCCGTTGCTGAAAAACGTCGTTTAGTGGTTTTTTGCGGATTTTGATTACTAATCTCTTCTTGATTGCCGTCATCGTCAGACTCGGTGACCGCATCACCTGTCAGATATCGTCGTCGTTTTGCTACTATTGAGTTTGTTGTCATATTTAGAAAAGAAGAAATAGTAAAACCTGAAAAAGCTTCATCATGTCAAAAAATAGAAAGATTCTCCACATATTTTTCATTGGTTTAGTTGATTCAGCAATAAAATTTCTACAAGATGTCACTTTACTATAAGTCCTTCGAGTCTACCAATGATTTAATGAAATAAAAAAAAAAAACTTTTCTTTTCTTGTTTCTTCGAAAGAAAAAAGCATAAGTAGAAGAACGTGTTGACCATGTCGAATAACCAACCGAATATTTCTTTGGAAAGCGGATTGCCAACTGTTGGATCGATCGTATGTGTGCTGTTTTCTTCGTTGTCGAACAAACTGTTTGTTCTATATCTTGCGTTAAGGTTTGGGCTGCTGGACGCAATCGTGCGCAACAAGCAATCAGTTTGTATGCTAATCTCGACTATCTTCGACCGTATTTCGATGTCGAACCAAGAGAAGTCGCTCAACGGTACGCAGTAATCGTTGATGCGTTCGATTGTGACGATTTTCTTTTTCTTTGGATTTTAGTTTGATACGTTCTTTAATTCCTCGAAAAGCTCGTGAAGAAGTATGTCGAAATTGAGGGTGAATGTTTAAATTTTAGTTGATTTTTATTGACAATTTAGAATATCAAACCGGAATTATACGGGCCATCGATGATTGTCTTTACTCTAGCTGCGATATTAATCTATCAGATGAAATTATCCAGTCATTCCGTTGTATGAAAATTTGAAGAACAAAAATTCAGAAACCAAATCTTTTCTTTCAGCAAGATGGTACTCTAATCGGTACAAGTTTTCTCGTTTGTTTTGGCTATTGGATTGGTTCGAGCTTTGCACTTTCATCGTTATCATTTATCTGTAATACACAACTGAGTCTCATGCAAATTCTTAGTGTTAACGTTCGTAGACATTCGATCGATCGTTTTTTTTCTAAATCTTACTATCGAAAACGATTATTTTTTGTAGGGCTATGCATTATTTAGTCATTGTATTGTTCTATTTCTCGCAACATTTATTCATACAGGTTACGATCATGTTCTATTCTATGGTCTTTGGATAGTTGTCAGTGGCATAGCAGCTCTTCGATTAGTACGATTGATTTTGCAAATAAAATGTTTTCTCGAATTTAAATTTTGTTTGTCCTAGGCATTGATTATCATGTCACGAACAGTTAATACACGTTATCGATTCCTTTTAAGTTTATTCGTTTTAGCCATGCATATGTTTTATTTATTGTACCTACATTTTGCATATCATGCATTAGCTGAAAGTAAATTCCAAAAGATTTCTGTAACGTGATTTAATTGTGTGTGTGTGTTTTCTGTTCTAGCTGTTGCTCATGCGTTGAATAATGAACAAACAATTGCAACTGAATTAGCCGTTCAGCAGACGATGAAATCTGTTGTAGCTGACGTTGAAAAACCGAAAGGTATTCGAAATTTGAGAGTGTTTCGAAAGTTTTCATTCTGATTTTTAGCTGTACCTCGTGAAATTCGTACTGATATTTCGAATGTAACAAAACTTCTTTTCACAACGACAACGACAATTGTTAAACAATAAAAAAAATCTCGTTTCTTTTCTTTCTTTTTTTTTGATTAAATTCGTATTTAAACAACCACTTTTTTCTTTTCAATTTCAAATAAATTTTAAAACAACTAAAAATTCTCTAGATAGACAAAAAAAACACGGAGTAAATGCGTCTCTATTGCCTCTCAGATGATCCCAATTTGCCATGTTTTATTCTTACAATACACGGTCGATCGATTCTATTCGATTTTCCTCTGTTAAATAGTCATTTACTTGATTATTTACCTGTACCATCACCCGGATGTATTAATCATTTTTCATCTCTACCAAAATATAATCTCTTACCATCGAATAAAGAAAATTCATTTGCTCAACAGATTGATGAATTACGTTTGTTACATAATCGTTTATATGTTTATTCACCAATTGAATTTTTAACGTTCGATTCGAATCAATACGATTTCTCATTAATCGATATTATTCTCATATCAAATTATGAAACATCACTTGCTCTACCGTATTTATTTCGGAAATATCCGCATTTAAATGCACAAATATATCTTACCGAGCCAACTTATCGTTTCAGTCAACAATTAATGCTCGAATTAGTTTCCTATGTTGAACAACAATCAAAAATGATTCAAATTAATAACGAATGGAAATATGAATCGGAATTTTTCGATGCAATTGAAGAACAAGAAAAAGGCAAACTATTGAATATATTCTCCTACGCACAAAAACTTCTTCCATGTTATTCAACTGACGATGTTGAAAAATGTCTTAGCCGTGCAACAGTCGTTCATTTCAACGAACAGATCGATTTGTATAGTTCAATTCGTGCCACAGCATTGAGTTCAGGCTATTGTCTCGGCAGTTGTAATTGGCAATTGGATATCAATGTTAATTATAATCAAACATCGAAAATTGAAACATCATCTCAAACAAATCTTGCACGTTTCGTCTATTTATCATCGAGCACAACTTTAGAAACTTATTCAACTAAATTTCAATATGATTCATTTCTTAATTGTGATTATTTACTGTTAACAAATCTTTCACGTATATCATTTGCCGATGCTAGTTTTCATGCAAATGAATTAACAACGAAAATTAAACGTATTCTTGACGATCAAGGCAGTGTTCTTATTCCGTGTCTATCAACCGGATTAATATTCGATATGTTCGAATTTTTGACGAAATTTTTCGAACAAAACAATCTTTTAAATGTTCACATGTATTTCATATCTCCGGTTAGTCAATCGAATCTTTTAATTTCGAATGCCATGTCCGAATGGGTCAATGATCAACGACAGGCAGCTGCTTTCAGTGGTACGCCACCATTTAAACATAATGAATTAGTCAAAAGTCAATGTTTAATCACAATATCATCCGATCGTTTGGATGAAACCGAAAATTTAATCAATTTCGAACAGCCATGCGTGATTTTCACTGGACATCCATCATTACGATTCGGACCGATTGTACAATTAATTGAGAAAATGAAATATTCATCATCGAATGGCATTATTTTTGTTGACAATCAATATTCATATGCCGAAGCATTGAAACCCTATCAACCGATGAATATGAAATGTTTTTACGTGCCAATTGATACACGATTGAATTTTTCTCAAATGAATATTTTATTAAAAGATAAAATTCGACCGAAAAATTTAATTCTACATGAACAATATGAAAATGAAATTGTTAAACAGGATCAAACGAAAATATTCACCTATCAAAAATATGATAATGTCAAATTGCCATCCGTTAAACGGCCATTTATCAACGGTCAATTGAATATTAAAAATTCGGTTAGACCGAAATTAATTTCTTCAACATCGAATCTAGCTGTTGCAAGTATATCCGGTCATTTAGATATGTGCGATTATGTTTATGAAATCAACGAATTAAATGAAGAAAATCACGATGAAAAGCATTTATTAACTTATGGAAAAATTGATTTAGATAAGCTTTTGATTAATCTATCGAAAAGCGGCCTATTTGGTTTAGAAATAAAACAGAAATCTGACGAGAAAAATATCGAAGATAATCATTTAGTTGAAATTAATTATAATCATGGTCAAGCAAAGATTATTCTTCGAAGTAAACAAACAGATATCGAATGTAATGATGCAAATCTTATGAATAAAATTCGAGATGCACTATTGATGGATAATATTGGGACTTTGTAAAATTTTTCTTTTTCGTTCTTTTCCTTTGGATTGAATAAAAAAAAAGACGTACAAACCTTTCGAAGAAAAAAAATTTCATTTCGTTTCTACGACACATTAGAAATGTCAACAAATGTCGATAGGCAACTCAACGAATAAGTATGGGTGAGCAATATCCACGTAAGTACACAAAAAAAAACAAAACAAAACGAAACGAAATTCAGTTGTTGGTTTTTTTTCTAAGAACATTTTCCGTTTACAGCCGATGATGATAGACATACTGATAGAAGGTTTAGTCCAGTTGAACGAACAGCTGAATACGTATATGGTTTGCCACCTAACCCAGATGGTAATCATGATCCACACTATCATATGCATCATCATCACCAACAGCATGGCCATGGTCTTCCACCATTGACCATTCGACGACACATTCCAGGATCAAATGATCCAACATTACAAAGATTTCCACCCAATATCCAACCAACAGGAAATGTTTCCTCATCGTCAAAAGTCAATGTTAGTATCAAACGACATACAGTTGAACCAGAACAACCGGTCGTTCAACCTGTACTCTATCCTGTTGCTGTTTATGTTAATCAACCAATTCCTCAACCTCCTATGCCTACAGTCATTCCTCAAATCGTACAATATCCTCCTGCCTATCAACCAATTCAATATTTTCAAGCAATTGAAGAACCACCGAATCCAGTTGTTTCACCGATTAAAATAGTTTCTCCTCCTCCACCACCGCCGCAGCAGCAGCCTCCAGCACCTACTTCACCAACTCGATATGAAACTGAATCGTTTCATCCTCCATCACGAAATAAAAATACGACTCCTCGTCGACCTGTTCGTCTCGATAATATCACACCTATTCCTACAACATTCGAACCTCCGCCACGTCGTCCAAGTAAAGTTGTCGTCGAAGAATACGACGACTACAACGAAGAATATCGTGTGCCAGGCACTGCTATAGTTCCAGAGCAAGTCGTTTCCTATCGATCGGTCCCCGGTCGAACAACTCGTGAGATTCAAAACGAACGAATGGATGATTCAACTTATGTTCAATCACCATCAGTACAAACAGTTACGTATCGAGTTTCGTAAAAGATCTTTTTTTAATTTATTATTATTCAATCGAGAAAAAAAAACTAATTGTAAAAAGCATTTTTAATTGTCTTTCTTGCTGATGATTTCGCATCATTTTTCGCAAATAAACTTTGATCAAATTCTTTGTCCTCATCATCAATATCTTCCAAGTCTAAATCTTCGATAACAGTATTATTTATAATTGTTGAATTTCGTTTCTTCTTTTTCAATTTTTGTTTACGCAGAAGTACAGTTGTTGGATAGACAAGTGTTTCTTCTTTATCGGTCAAATTCGGATTTCGACTTAAAGAAATCTTGCCGATCATGTCCGCACGTGGTTTGACAATGATTTGAGATGATGGTTGAGCTGGATACGGTTCGACAATGATTGTACGACGAACAATCGGAATTTTATCAAGACGATTATCGTTTGAATCTAAATGAGAGAATTTTCAAAAGAAAAAAAAAAGAGTTGAGACTAAATTTACGTGGAACATCTTCTAAATCAGCAGTCACACTTGAGTCTCGCATGATTTTCGTGTCTGTGCCAGTGTTAATCGCTGTTTCTCGAAACATTTTCGTCGTCGATTTCGGCGTATGTGGCGTGAGAATTCGTGGAAACGGTGGAGTTTTCGTTCGAGGTAATGGAATTGAGTATGAATGATGAAAAACTGGCGGTGGAATATGATGCATATGCGATGGATATGGTACATGATGATGATGAGAATGATGATCATGATGAGAATGATGATCATGATGAGAATGATGATCATGATGAGAATGATGACTGTGATGTGAGTGAGAATGTGAATGATGTCGATGGCGATGATGATGTGAATGAGAGTGCGAACGATGATGATGGTGGTGATGGTGGTGTGAACGAGAATGCGATCGATGACGATGATGATGATGATCATGTTCGTCATGATCTCGATCGGGCAGTGTTGATGATGACATATTAGTCTTGTTGTCCATGGGTCGAATTCGATTAGTTTTCTTTTTCGAAGGTGATTCACTGATAGTCAACGACTTGTCTAAAAGAGTTGGTTCGAGTTGAGTAAAAGTTTGTATCTAAAATAGAAATAACAGAAATACATCACCTGTCTTTTTATTGTCAAATCAATAATTCTTTCTTTTGATTGTTTGTGTTTTATTGAAAGGTAAATAATTCGAACAAAATTTATGTTTTTTTAACTTACTAAGTCGGTGGTTTCGGGTGCTTTCGGTAGGACAGGCAATGGTTGTTCGATAACATGTGATTTCAATTGCATACTATCAAATTCTCTTACAGATGATTCGGCTTCAACCGGTTTTTCTACGATTCGTTCGGCTTTCTCGACTAATATCGAAAGAATTAAGAAAAAAACAACAAGATTTCTTTGACTACTACTACTTCGCGTATCTCCTGATGTAAACCATCCTAACGATGATGACGCTGTTTCATCTGTTGATTTCTGTGCAAGTCCTAAGGTCCTTTCCATAGGTTGGAAAAACTTCGGATCCGGCTGTGTTTCCACGGTCACATTCGATGGCCAAAGAATCGGATCGTAATGACCGGCGCCAGTTGCTGCACCTGGCTGCTGTAATATTAACTGTTCAGTTATTGGTAAACCGAACGATGTCGGTGTCGAATAGTAACCATACGGTACATAATCCACTGGTGGCTGTTGTTGATTGGAAAAATCGTAGGATTCATTGGTTTCCATGGATGTTTTGAGATAATCTGTTGAATCATTGTGTACAGAGGGTTTTGTATGTGTGTGTCGAAGTGGATTTTCTCGACGATATTTTTGATGCCAAATAGCAATGAGAAGTAATTGTAAACCGAGATAGAAACAAAATGCGCATATACCTAGACCAGTCAGAATGCCCGTTTTGGAATATGTATCTGAAGAATCTGAAACAGAAAGGAGAATATATTGTTGTATGTTTCTTTTTTATTTACTTTGCCCGTAAAAAACACCAGTCATTACGAGAAAAACTGCTGACAGAAGTGTAAATAAACCGACTATGAAATAAAATGCAAATGAACCTTTTCGACTTAAACCAAATGGGCCATCATAAGTGTTTTTATCGTATTCAATCGGCTAAAAAAGAAATTGTAAAAAAATCAAATAAAAGTCATGTCAATTATTTCTACTTCGACATTTACAACGCCTTCATCATCAATTGTAATCTGTTTTTTCCAATATTCATCTACCGGCTGTTGTTGTTGTCGATCGTCTTCACTAATTCGAATGACTTGATGTTGTGGAGGAGGTTGTTGTTGTACAAAACTTGGAGCTCGATATTGATTAGAGAAACTTTGATTTACTAATTGGTACGGTTGAAGAATCTCTTCTTTATCATCGAGATTCGTTGTTTGTATAAATGATTGTTGAAAAATTTTCTCATCAAAATTCAATTTTGGAATATTTCGTTCGCTTGGATCACGTATTAAATTCTTTCGTGGATCTGTTCGAAGCGCATCAGTAATATCTTTATCAGGCAAACCTTGATCTGTTGTAATTTGAGGTAGAGGTGAAGTCATTTGAAAGAAATGAAAACACGAACTGAAATCTAATGTTTTCTTTCCTATTGATCGATTAAAATATTTCTCATGTTTGTATTATAGATGAGTAGCTAAATGGTATAATGATGTTTTTCTTTTTCAAAAGAAAATAAAATCATTTCGATTTGTTGTTAATCAAAAGTATTTTTCTTTTCTAAGCACAGAGAAAAAGACGAAAAACTAAAAGCATATTTGTCATCGTCGTTTTTTTTTCAAAGCAAAAAAATACTCGACGATAGTTCATTTCTATGGGTGCGACAGCCGCTTGTTTGTTGCACAAGCCAAAACTGACCCAAAATTTCTATAATCAAATCCGATTATCATTTTCAAAGGTGTGATGAAATAATAATATTTATGCAAAAAACAGAAATGCCGCCTTCTGTCACAATCGAAAAACGCCCCTAGATGCACACTTGTTGTGCCTTCGATAGATGTGGTTAATACATGGGCTTGAGCTGTTTTGTTTTGAATAAACCAATCATAAGAAACATGAGATAAAGTCCATTAGTAAAAATATTCTGCTCGTCGTCGTTTTGAGAAAAAAAAACTAAGATTTGCCTTTTCTTTTGAAATTGAAATTCAACATAAAATGTCATCGAATGAACGTACGGCATCGAGTATTTATTTGGTAGAATATTTCATATTTTGTCCATTACTTTGCGAAAAAGAAGGACAAGTAATTTCATTTATTTCGAATGACTAAATTTAGTTAGTTATTTATTTTTCTTTACAAGGAAGGAAGAAAAATTCTTTATTATTATCCATCAGATACGGATATCGACAAGCAAATTCGTACAGTTGGCTATTCGGAAGGTCTCTTCAAATTTTCTGAGTAGAACAAAAAACCAATTTTGGAGACACATTCAAATAGTTTAATAAAAGAAATTCTTTTACAGAACATTCGGTTTTGAAGATCAATGTGAAAGTGTACATTTCGAAAAGACACGTCTTCAATTTCATAAAGTTGAAAATGAGATATTTATTGCAATGGTAAATTATCAATCATTTGATTAAAAAAAACACGATTTTTCTTTCTTTTACTGTAGTCCATACACATTCCAGCTTTCGAACGAAAAAAAGAAGATAAATTCATAACGGAATATAATGATGAAACTGTAAACGATCGAATTATGTTACCGATTTTGAAAATGTCTTATCAATATTTTGTGGTAGAATGGAATGAATTAATTTGCTTCTGTAATTTATCTTGATTGTAGCTTCAACGTGGAACGATGTCGTCGTTGATTCAATTGGGAGGAATCGAAGAATTAAGAAATACTCTCAAACAACATTTCGATAAAGTAGAAAAAAAAAAGAACAACAACAAAAATTAGTTTTATCACTGTTTTTTGTTGATATAGTTTATTCAACATCATTTACAATCGATGATTCGTGATGCTACATTAGATACATCCTATATTGGCATTCAATTCTTACCTATCGAAAGAAAACTCTATCTAAAAATTCAATCCATTCTTCGACGATTAGAATTTCGATTTTCATCACTAAAAGAAACATTTTTTCTCTACAAAGATCAATTAATCTGGTAGATTATCATTAATTCTAAGAAAAACAAACACTTACGATTTCAATCTCATTTGATAGGAGCGGTCTTTCACAAGAGAGTACAAGTTTAGTTTACTCGTTTTTTCGACTTTATTATTGGCCAAATATAAAAAGTGTATATAATACCTCGATGACACAATATTTAACCATTGATTCAACATTGAATCCAGCCGATGAATTAATCATGTCATCATATTCGACTAGTAAAAATTATCAAACATTCTATCTAGGCAATCCTCCGATACCCTATCGAGTATTGACGATCAATATGAATTTAATAACAATATTTTGTTTTTTTCAAGATGGTAAATGAATTTCAATACTCTCAATTTGTATTGTTTCATTTTTCTCTCGATTGTTTAGATGAAGAATTAAGCAGTAACGAAGAAGTCAATGAAGATATGATTGATAAATTGAAAAAAGAATTTACAGCTATGGTACCGAATTTCGAAGAACATTTGAAAAAGAAATTCCCTACGTTCGTATTCAAAATTTTGAAATTAGAAAGAAACAATCGTGTGAATTCATTTTTAGAACGGACAATATCGTTCGAACGATTTATTTCAATAAACTTAACATGGCACATTCATCAATTCTCGATTGGACTAAAGAACCAATGAGTTCAGTTGGTGGTATTGTGAATTCGATTGCTGAAGATATGCAATGGTAAAACAGAGACAACGAAACAATTGAATAGAATATCAAATTTGATTTGTTAGGTTTCATTCATCGGGACAGATTATGGTTAAACGAGAAAACGATCCGTGGATCATCGGAAAACGTTCGGATATGAGAGAATTGTTGATTGTTATTAATCAACGTAATGCAAATTTAAAAGAAATCAATGGTAAAATTAAATTAAATTATTGATATTCAATCGTTCTTTTTTTCTAATTTTATTTAGATAAAGTCAAACAAATATTTTCATTGCAATTCAGTAACATTTTACTCTTAGAGTGATTCTTATTATTTTTTTTCGTCTTTCTATTTTCGATAAATAAACGAATGTGTTTGTCATTTTATTTTATTTAAAAATTGAATATTGATTTGAACAAAAAACGCAAAATCTATATTTGTAGACGTTGATTTCTTTTTCTTTTACTGTTTCAATGTTATCTTCCGAACGTCTGATGCAATGAATACAATAACAAATCTTAATGAACAATTAATTGGTAAATTTCATGTTACGAATGTCGATAAACTTGTTAACTCAGATGAAAATATTCAACAGCAAGATGAAACTGGTTGTGCATCACGTTTTCAAATGATACGAGTTGATAAAAATTTTGGACGTGAAAAATGGAAAGCGAATGATTGCGAACCATCTGAAACGATACTTAATTCAACAAATTCAAATGAAAACGAAACAACAACCACCGGTGAATCAAATGTAACACCAACAGCAACACAGTTTCAACGAAGATTTTCCGTAAATGGTCCATTGCCAATTGTTCCAACAGCAACCGGAATTCTTCATCCATACACAGCAGCAGCGGGCACAATACCGAATCAATCATATCTATTATCCAATCATCCTCCTCAATTCGGTTATTATCCATTTTATCCACCGCCTTACTCACCTTATGCACCACCATGGCCTGCCGCTCTACCGCCAACAAATCCTTATTTACAAGGTCCAAGTTTACCACCTCCACCACCTAATTTACCGCAAATATCAACAACATTGAATCAAAGTGACCTTAGTCAAATATCCGATAAAGCTATGAGTAAAAATGGGGATAATACGTATCCGAATGATCTTCACTTATCCGCTTATCTCTACGCACTTCAGCAAGCTCATTCGCCTTATTTGCCTCAAACATCATCTTCGATTTCAGCTTATGCAACAATTCCATCGTATCATCCAATTGCTCCCGCACATCCAACTATTCTCCCGTCGAAAACTCTTCCATCATCACAAACCAATAATCCAAATCATCATTCCAATGATACAACACAACAAATGCCATTTCTAAATTCGCCCAAATCAATCGATACCAAATCACTTCTTCAATCATCTTCTCTCATTACACCGAAAACCAAATCCTCCCTACCGGTGATTTCCAATGAAATCAATCGGACAAATCATATTCCTGATTTAATTTCGTCATCGCCAGCACCACCATCGCTCATTTCGCCACTTATTGTTTCATCGACAACGTCGTTAAACGATATGTGGACTTATGCAACAGCTGGTTCGCCATTAAATTTACAACAAACAGCAGCAACAGCTGTCGCAACTATGGAATTATTAAATACGAAAACGAATTCAAACAATGAAATAACGAATGAATTTTTTAAAGAATTAACTACGCCAATCAAACCAAATAATACAACCGATATCGATAATAAAATCTCTGCTGCAATGGTAAAACACAAATGTTTTGTTTTCTATGGACTCAAACGAACATTTTCATTTTTCAGGATCTGGTCAAAATGCATCTTCTATCAGCTGTACGCGAAGAAGTCATTGACCTTCGCGAACAGATTCGTCTACTCAACGAAAAAATCTCTCATATCGAACATGAAAATGTCTTTCTTCGTCAACATGTTTCTTCCGATATCTATGCTCAATATATTCCACTTCACAATGGATTTTCTTTATCTTCAAATGATTCAACATCTAGTCATTCTCATACAACAAACAATTCGATGTAAAATCATTCAATCATAAGAAAATACGAAAAACGAACATTTCATCTATTTGTTTTATTCTTTTATACATATAAATATACATACACATATGTCTTTGTCAGTATACACTTTTTTTTTAATTAATAAACTCATCCAGATATATTTGGATAGCAAAAAAATGTTTTGTTTTTCTTCTGTTCGATTAACACGAATGTGTAGGCGGAAAAACACATTCTCTTATGATTGAATCTAAATATGCGTAGGATGACACGACACAGCTGGAGCTAATATCAAGAGATTTAACACGAGACTAGCAAAAACAGAAAAGAGGAAGTTCTTAAAGTATTTCGAAATTTTCCATCATCATTCTTTTCATGTAATGATGCAATATGTTTGTAGTATTTTTTGCCAAATGACTCATAAATTGTCAACATTGATATGTTTCTCAACTACGCGAAAACATTTTTTTAACTACCTAACAAGAACAACAAAAAATAATAGTATACACGTATACATAGCAGCAATCGTCATTGTTGATTACATTTTTTTTCACATCAAAAACATGCATGTCGATCGATGACGCGATGTTTTTTCCCTTCTCCCACGTCATGCTTTTTTCTTTCTTTTCTGTTCCTTTTAATCTAGAAAAAGAGAACGACAGAGGAAGAAAGAGTACGTAACACGTCATTAGTTCGCATAGATATATAAACCCGTCAACGAGTCACTTTTTCAGTTTTACCGTGTCTCGTTTTGTATTCGAATTTCACAACATGAAACAAGAAATATCCGCAGCTTGCGATCTATTATCCTCCTATATTCAACGATTTGGTTCAATTAAACCTGAAACTATTGAACGATTTCGTACTGAATTGGAAAATACGTTAACTAAACATTATGAAGGCCATTGGTATCCTGGTAAATAGATTTGATTTTCTATCGAGAAAATACTAATAATAAGTTTCTCTTTTTTCGTGTTTCTAGAAATGCCAAACAAAGGCCAAGGCTATCGTGCATTAGAATTCGGTCAAGAAAATCATTTTTGTGATATCATTCTCGTTCGACTTTGTCGACAAATGGGCTTTACACCTGATCTATTAGGTTTTCATCATGAATTAACTCTTTGGATCGACCCATATGAAGTCTCTTTAAGGTAAATGTTCGCGATTAAACCCAAACGAAATGACTAATACGCGCAGGCGTTCGTCGTTATGAGTCATATCATGACGCAAGAGAACAGACAGCGCTTCGTGTTGTTTTTTTTTCTGTCTCTCCCATCTTCATGAAAAGAAAATTGCCATGTTAAACTAAATCTTAATTTGATTATAGATTGGGAAATCATGCTTGTCCAAAGGATAATCAACAAATGATAATTGCACAATTCGACAAGCAAGGAACGAAACTTATTGATCGAGATCTCGAATCATTACTTTCTCAAATGCGTACTTCATCACCAACTAATCGTTCGAGTCCAATTCCAGAGCCAACAGTGCGAAATCTATCACCTAAATTTCCAATTAATCAACCTTCAAAGTTCGGCAATGGAATGTTATTCACACCTCCACGTGCCGTATCACCTCAATTGCCACTTTTTCAAATGGGTCAATCGAGTCCAATCAACGTTCCATTCCAACAATCTCATCCATTGGCAAATAGTGTCGAAAATTTCGATGAAAATTCCTTTAATGAAGATAATCGAAGTCAACCCGAACGTTCCGATACACCACAATCAATGAATAGTGTAACATCAAATGAATCAACAGACAGTGGTTATTGTGGTTATGTTGAAAGTTATCCATACTACTATAAGCTCAATCATCTCAATCGAATGTTGGCTATGCAAAAACACGCACAAAATCGTGGTCCACGAATGGGTAAAAGTCATCATCGTCGTCAACCAAATCATCGTCAACAAGAAAAAGAAATTCTCTCATCATCACCACCAACACCAACGCCATTAAATATCGATCAAGTGGCGCATTTCTATAATCAACCAGCGATTTCAGCTTCGAATCGAAAATCGAAATACTAGAATTAGTACATACGTACATATATACATACATGTAGAGTCGAATGTAGAATTGTCAATTTTTATTGTAAACTCGAATATCTTCTATCTTCAGATATGTAATTTGTTTTTTTTTCTTTCTTTCTTGCGCCTAGATGAAATCTGACGGTGAATATGTATTTTTCTGTCTCTATTGGTCAGAATGCATGTGTCGGATAACAGAAAGTTTGACATTTATTTTCCTCTTTTTTAGTTTTAGTTAAATGTATTTGCGCATTTACAAGTCTTCCTTTATGATGTAATAATTTTAGCAATTGTTATTTTGGTTTTATGCGCATATATATTTATTTTGACTAAATATAAACTTGAAACGAAAAGAAAAACATTATTTTCAACTAGCTTCACTAACCTTCACTGAGTCTTTCTTGATTATGAAGATGACGCTCTTTGGCAAAATCAGTAGTATCCATGATCTGGAAAATGGAAACTCAAGAAAATCAAGAGATCAGAGATAATTGAAACCTCAACTATTTCATCCGTACCAAGAATTCGAGAAAATCAAGCAATTCAAGAAATTCAAAAAAGTCAAACGATTCAACTACTTTGCATATACTGAGAATTCAAGAAAATCAAGAAAATCAAGAAAATCAGCCAGTTCAATGTATTTCCTGAGGGTGAGGATGAGGGTGTGAGGGTGAAGGCGGAAGAAATTTGATAATGCAATTTTGGAAATAAAATAAAATTGGAAAGTTGAAAAGTTGAAATTTCAATTGAATGAATAAAATGGAAATTTCAAGTTGTAAAATTAAATTGAACTCGTTGATTTCCTTGAATTCTGCGAATTGCTTGATTTTCCAATATTAAGAGGAATAGATAGATGCATGGGTCTCGTTGATTTCTTAATTTTCTTGAATTTCCAATTTCTGGATCGTGGGTATATCTGCACTGCTATGATACCTTCTTGTTTAATAGTCATTTTTGATGCAGTGATCTATGCTCATATTCAATCTCCCTCTCGACGTGTACATTCAGCAACCATCAATTTGATAAATATGATGCGTTAGCATATCTTGAGTTATTACATCTCTGCCAGGTTTTAATGAAATAATTGGCATTTGGAATTTGCAATCGACAGAACGTTACCACTTAAAACTCGTTAAAAAGGTACATAAGACATCAATACAAGATATTTAGATTCTGTATTAATTTAATTTTTATACGTATGAAAAAACAAACTTAATTACAGCTTCTTTTTTACGAAATCAATGCTCTGTTTCACATTTTGAATATTTTGATGATTTGATGGCAATGAACGTTGCCAAATATCAAAAGCAAGCTCATAATAATCCAGTGCCTTCTTGTAATCAGTCGTATTTCTATAAACCCAAGCAATACTGTTGTATGAAGTAGCCAAATCCGGATGATTTCCAGGAAATGCTTTCCTATATATTTCAAGTGATCTTTCGCAATACTCAAGTGCTTTCGAATATTCGCTCATGCTATTATACACCAACCCGATGTTATTGTATGATGTAGCCAACGAAGGATGATTTGCAGGGAGAGTTTTTTTCCTGATTTCAAGATCTTTTTTATAATATTCAAGTGCTGTCGAGTACTCGCCCTTGTTGTTATACACCAATCCAATGTTGTTGTACGACGTAGCTAAATCTGGATGATTTTCAGGAAGAGTTTTTTTGTATATTTCAAGCGATTTTTCGTAATATTCAAGTGCTTTTGAGTATTCACCCATGACATTATACATCCACCCGATGTTATTATATGAAGTAGCCAACAAAGGATGATTTGCAGGAAGAGTTTGTTTTGATATATCAAGTGATTTTTGATAATACTCAAGTGCTTTGGAATACTTGCCCATGCTATCATATACCAACCCGATATTGTTGTATGAGGCAGCTAACGAAGGATGGTTTGTAGGAAGAATTTGTTCCCGAATTTCAAGGGATTTTTCATGATATTCAAGTGCTTTGGAGTACTCGCCCATGGTATTATACACTAATCCAATGTTGTTATATGAAGTAGCTAAATCTGGATGATTTCCAGGAAGAGTTTGTTTTGATATTTCAAGTGATTTTTCGTAATATTGAAGTGCCTTAGAATACTCGCCCATGTTCTTATACACCAACCCAATGTTGTTGTATGATGTAGCCAAATCTGGATGATTGGCAGGAAGTATTTTTTTGTATATTTCAAGTGATTTTTCATGATATTCAAGTGCTTTCGAGTACTCGCCTTGAGCTCTGTTAATATAGCCAAGTTGATTAAATATATTTGCTTTTTCATTTTGATCAGCTGTTTGTTTCAGTAGGATTGCATATAATTCTTCTGCTTTGTCAAATTTTGCTAATTTTATCAGCAATCGACCGAGACGATTCCATCCTTCACCACCAGAAGTTTCTTTCTGAATGGCTTTAGTCAATTCACGTAATTGAGGATCATTATCATCAGTTAACGTCAGTTCTGCTTCCCAGATTAGAGGATTATCAGGAAATTGTTTTACCTTTGCAATGCGAAAAACAGAGTGCATCGAGAAAAGAATTTCGTCTTCTCCACCAATCGCACTAATTTTGGCAACATGAGCAAATGGTGTACTTTGAATCGACGGATCGATACGCATTACAAACAATACAGAAACTAATTCGTTTTTACCCAAATTACGCTTAATGAAGTTTAATGATGTCTTTCGATTTTTGCTGGTAGATAAGAAATTATTAAAAGCTAATAAACCATCATTATTTTGTCTCAATTGATCGAAGTCTGTCTGAGATAAACTTTGACCACGATAGACGATGAACGACTGAGAAGAAGATTGACCATGGAACTGTTCTGAATGAAGATCAGCGATATTTTTATGCAAATCGCAAACAAAAAATCCCATTTGAATGATGATGTCAACATCCATGAGACGGAGAGCTCTATTGAGCATTGAATACAGAAATGTTTCACAGGTGTACCACCAAATTGGCTGATGATCGTGATATTCTTTTGCAATTTTGTTTACATTTCGAAGTTCGGAAGAATTCTCGGCAAATTCGATGCGACAATAGTGTAAAAATTCATTGATATGTGCATCATTGAAATTAATAGTAAATAAAATGTCCTTGAGTATTTGTGTGTACATGAAGGAACAATCTAGAGTGTCCTTATGTACAATATTGGTAGTTGCGTCTCTGGTTGGCGCAAAACTAATTGAGATTGCGTTTTGATCACAGTCTTGTGCAGCTTGTTTAAGTGCTTCGCAGAGGAGCTGAATATCTGTGAAGACACCTTTGACTTTGGACCATTCTTGGACCCATTTTTCATGATGCGTCTTATTTCCACAGAAAATGTAAATCGCATTGATCTGTTTTTTGTTATGAATTATTGGTACAGTTTTTTCACCGAACGCGCCAGAAGTAATCATGAAGGTGGTCTCTTCTTGAATTTTGTCGATGAAATTAATGCATTCGTCGACATCAACGAACGTATTCACAGTGTTTACAATTTGTTTCAATTTCTTTATGGATTTGCGACAATCATTTTCATTAATCTTGCGATCTAACCAAACAAGATGAAAGTTTTGAATGATTCGCTGAGCAGGTGGTCTTTTTCGTGGATTATTTGAATTTCCCATTGATTTGACTGTAATGTGTTCTGATGTATGATTGTACGTAGAAATGTGACTGTCTATATAGTAATTATGTTGCAACTTGTAAGAAATAATCTGACAGCAATAATGACAGAATAGAAAGAAAAAATATTGCTAAAAAGGAAGTTGTACAAAACCAAATTACTTTTTTCGCTCTCATTCGTTTGTACAGAAATCTTTTTAAATTGAAGTTAGGAAGTAAAGAGAAAAAACAGTATGGTAGCGAAATTCTGCTATCAAGATGAATAATAAACGAAAATTCATTCTTGTGAATGTAAATTTAAAAAAATATATTTGGGTGGGTGTTGAGGGTGAGGGTGAATATATATTTTTCTGTCTCTATTGGTCAGAATGCATGTGTCGGATAACAGAAAGTTTGACATTTATTTTCCTCTTTTTTAGTTTTAGTTAAATGTATTTGCGCATTACAAGTCTTTCTTTATCATGTAATAATTTTAGCAATTGTTATTTTGGTTTTATGCGCATATATATTTATTTTGACTAAATATAAACTTGAAACGAAAAGAAAAACATTATTTTCAACTAGCTTCACTAACATTCACTGAGTCTTTCTTGATTATGAAGATGACGCTATTTGACGGAGTAAGAAGTCAACCAACACACAACAAATAGTTCATTCCGGAAGTGAGACATCTACTTGAGATGATAGGAAAAAATTGCTCACGATTGACCTCACAGGAATATAATAAAAAGCAGTTCATTGGCTCCACCAAAAAAAGGTGAAGATAGATATAAAACATTTCTTTTCCCAAGTGCGAGACAATATGTTGCAATTTCAAAGCGTTAACGTACCTAGTCAAGTTCAATCCTGTTGGACTCAAATCTATTCGACCGTTCAACGTATCTTAACAAAAAATCCAAGTATTCTTAAATATTGGATTCATGTTCGACGCGATTCTCTCTATCGAAAGTTATCTCATTATAAAATACGTACTGTAGAAGATATTTGGACGAATCTTTTATCCAACGATAATGATACTTCTATCAATGATGTTAATCAAATTTATGAATATATTCGAACAAAAGTTAATATTATTGTTACGGATATTTACTGTACATCGTTTTATTATGCTCAAACACGAGAAAATCAAGATGAACAAAAGTCAATAACTATTACACTTAGTGGTCGTCTCTTTCTATCAGATCATCTTTCAGTAAGAATCATTCATTGTTGTTTTTTGTATAAAAATTCCATATTTTTAGTTTATCTTCGTTGCTTCGACTGTTTTATTACGTGAATTAACTCGTGCAATATATCCGGAAGGTTTGCGAATCGAGACCAATAAAAAATATATTCGAGAAAGTTTGTTTTTGTCATGGACTGCAATACCTTTGTATCTATGGCCTATTCACTTGAGAAAGCTATGTGTACAACGAACCCAACATCAGCGTTGGTTCTGGCCGGGTATACGTCGTTATGCACCATATCCATGTGATGGACTTCATAGTTTGGTATCGGATGTTGGAAATCTTTTTCAACATATATTTTACAATGGTGAAGTTCATTTATATGATGAATTTGATGAACGTACTGAACAAATAATCACTGATGCTGTAATTAAAACAAATGAATTAGAATCTGTTTCATGTGCTGCACGTTATCTTAATGAAGAATTTTTCGCTGATTTCTTTCACGTCGACGGATGTAAGTAAAATATTCTTTACTCTGCAATGTTACTGTTCATATATTTAGATTGTCTTGAAATGGTTCGAGAAATTCCAGATCAAACATGTCCCTATCCCAACTATCCCTACATACGTCAAACAAATGTGTACTCTATGTATTTTTTCCTTATCGTTACTGATACATCCATACCCAAACAATGGTGTTCACGTTCCAAAAAGTATTTATCACCCGGCGATTCGTATTATGCTTATAAGCCATACAGGTAAGCTATTCGCACTGTTCAAATGATTAAAATTTCAATATTTTAGATTTTATGAACCTCGACAATCCTATGAACAAGTCTATTTTTCTGGTCATCCACCACCCGAGATTACCAATAAATGCGGTCGTTTTTTTGAGCAGGTGATATCATCAGATGATGAATTTTTTGTCAAAAATCGAGCATTGTTCCGTCGTACCTGGCCACGGACACCTGATCCAACAAGACATGAAATATTTATACCACGACGTCCACACTATGATAACACTGATCTAGAAAATGAATTAGAAGAAGAACCTGAAAAACAATTGATCTGTGTCTTTGCTTGGTATTGGTGTCTTAATCGAATACAAAAACTGTACACATCAAACAAGAAAGTTTCGAACTCTCCCACTAATTCTATTTAAAAGTATCGATTTTGTAGAATTATTTTTCGCAAATAAAGAGTTTCTTACAGCTTGATGTCACACTGTGCTGGACTTGTGCTCAAACATCATTTATTAACAATGCTTCCTTGCTCTCGAAACCGACATTCTTCCAATATTTTTCGTTATTATAAATGCACTAAATCTTTCTGTGTCATTCTCTACTTATTCAGTTTTGACAGATTAGAAGAACAATTTCACTAATTCTTCATCCGATGAAAACAAAACAATTTTGTTCTCGATGATCGCGATCACGGTCACGAATATATGGCAAACTTTCTGCTACTGCCCAGAAATTCTAATGAAACACTGATCATCATATTCGCTCAATTATCTACAATATTACTTTAATATCCATTCCTGATCGACAAAAAGTTCGAATTCTACTCACTCTCCATGCTTTTCCGCTTTAACTACTTCTATACCTAATTACTTAAGAATAAATTCGATTCTATAAAACATGCTTGTACTATTCTCCCGACAGATATTCCGATACTATCCAAACCACGAGGAATTAACTTTCAACAAAAAGAAAACATATCTATTCATAATAAGAATAAAAATTTCTCTACTGATATCCACCAACATATTCACTCACAATACAACTGACACCGGTAGCAAGCTCGACATCATTTCTTGCAAACATTAGCCCACACATAAACACACTTCAAGCATCTTAGGCCATCACTACAAGAACTGTTACGACGATCCTAGCATCTCAGGCGATCATCTTACGAACCTCCAGGATGATCCTAGCATCTCAGGTGATCTTCTTACGAACCCCCAGGATGGTTATAGCATCTCAGGTGATCATCTTAGAAACCCCTAGAATGACTCTAGCATCTTAGGCGATCATCTTAGGAACTCCTAGGATGATGCTGGCGTCGTTTTGTATATTAGATTAGTCTAATTTGTTATAAATAGCCTGTTGTTTTTTGAGTGGAAAGATGTTTGAACTTAATATGTGATGGGTGTGTTGCAAATTTGGATTTTGTCTGGTACGGCTCATTTGTTTGTTGAAAGGATTTTCATATATTTACCGGTAGTTTTTTCACAATGTTTATTTTAGAAGATAATAGTTAACAAAAAAACAGTAGAAGAACGATTTTCACCAAGGGATTGATGGAAGGTCATGAAGAAGTACTTGACCAAGGAATAATGTTCTTAAGGTATCATTTGTAATTTGAAATGAATGGAGTGATACGCGAATGACCTTTGGTTCTGTACCTTTAGTCCCTGTATGTGCGTATTCTCTTTTATCATTCCGTCTTATGTCTTCATTTAATAATTTCACCTTGAATTGTTGTAAATGATCATAGAGTATCTGCTTTTCTTCTTCATTTGGAACCTGCATACCCTTCACGAGTTGACGTGTCATTGTTGTACGTGGAATCGATCGTGCATCAGTATAAATACGATAAGACCACATATACCAAAAATAACTCAATACCTCCGAGTTATGATCAATAATTGAATTAGCAAGTTCAACTGCTCGATTGAAACTTTCAAGTCGAGCTTGTTTTTCTTGTTGAACTTGTTCTTCTGATGTATTTTGATCTTCAGATAAAGACACTACTTCGATTTGGGTGAATTTAATGAACGACATGATTTAGAACGGTATAGTATTTTTCTGAATAGTCCGCTAGAATTTATAGTTAAGGTTATAAATAAAGACCTCGAAAAGTTTATTCGCCGGTTGATCGGTCATAGGGTCACGATCAAAAAATATCTAGATTAGTATTATACAGATTGTGGATTACACAAGATAAACAAAAAGTTTGCCCAAAGAAGATCACGTGAAATATTCAAATATATTGTTAAATTTCAGAAACTGAGGAATCAACTCTCTTGATCCCATTAAAATTCATCGTTAAATATTTATTGAAACGGAAATATAATATGAGACAAATAAAAATTATGTTTTTTGATTATCATTCAATCGAATTTCTATATCATCGTTAAGTCAAAGTCATTACGAATATAAATTAAATCATTTTTTTCATTTTTATTTCAAATATTAATAATTCAAATTAATTAATTTCTATTTAGCAACTTTTCATGTGTTTACATAGCGATTGGTCTAAATCCACGTGTTTTGTATTGTAAACAATTGAATTTCATTTCATTATTTACATATGTATATTCTATTGTCGAACTACCATAGATTAAACAAAAAACAATGAATAATAGTTAACAAGATGTTTTCGTCCGCCGTCGATTGTTAACCGAACTGATCATTCTTTATCTTGGTATTTTTCTTTTGTTACTCTACTTCGATTCATATATTCATTTCAACATCGTCGTCGACGAAACGAACTATACGTCGATCATTCTTGTCTTTTTATTCTCGTTATAACAATCATGCGTGAAATTGTTCATATCCAAGCTGGTCAATGTGGTAATCAAATAGGTGCTAAGTTTTGGGAAGTTATTTCTGACGAACATGGTATCGATCCAACTGGTACCTATCACGGTGATTCCGATCTTCAACTTGAACGAATCAATGTCTATTATAATGAAGCTGCCGGTGGAAAATATGTTCCACGTGCTGTTCTTGTCGATCTTGAACCAGGAACTATGGATTCAGTTCGAA